>Ga0187781_10002573_pt1 | contig 13744 bp, 7 predicted proteins | sample 0715_SJ02_MP02_2_FD_132447 | JGI IMG/M metagenome (GOLD analysis project Ga0187781, IMG submission 132447) | Tropical peat soil microbial communities from peatlands in Department of Meta, Colombia - 0715_SJ02_MP02_20_MG | ecosystem: Environmental > Terrestrial > Soil > Wetlands > Peat | place...
TAAGTGGTGCTTTTATACCTATAAGTGAAGATGTAGGTATGGTCGATGCAATAAAAGCTGGAGCGATAGGACTCGAAAAGCTTGAAGCAATGACTGCGGTATGTTCGGTTGGACTTGATATGGTCTGTATCCCCGCTGACACCCCTGCTGAGACGATTGCTGGAATTATTGCAGATGAGTGTGCGATTGGAGTAGTAAACAACAAGACCACTGGAGTACGAATCATACCAATAGGACATGAGGGGGATTGGGTAGATTTTGGCGGTTTGCTCGGGGCAGCTCCGGTGCTTCCTGTAAAGTCCTTGAGCTCTGTGAAGTTTGTGAGGAGGGGTGGAAATATACCTGCCCCTATATCAAGTTTAACAAACTGAATCATTCAGATTGACGTTGCTTTTATTAATGTACCATGGACATTGGAAACAACAAACAAAGCAGGAAATGTTACGCTGAAATCGAACTTGCCTATTTATTGAGCAACTTATGTTAGTATAGCAGTGCAGCAAGAAGACGGGCCCGCTGGGATTTGAACCCAGGTCCTTGGATATCTCCACGAGTTCCGAAGTCCAAGAGGATAGTCCACTACCCTACGAGCCCTGCAATATACAGGATTCAATAGGTATTTAACTTAAGCGGCATATTTCGAGTTAGGTAAAGTGCATTTGTCGTATTTGACGATTATATTCTCTCTCTGTCTCACTTAGGAGAAATGAAACTTAAACCGATTTACTATGACAAATATTCAAACGCAGAGGAAGTTAGTGGAAATCTTAAGAATCGTAAATGAAAGTGACGAAGCAGTGGGTGCGCGAACTATAGCCTCTCACTTAAGTAGGAGAGGGTACCCTATCGGTGAACGCGCCGTACGGTATTACCTTACATTGCTAGATTACAAGGGTTTCACCGCTAAGCTTGGCTACTCTGGACGGATCATAACGGAAAAGGGATTGACAGAGCTGAATGAAGCTATCGTTGGCGATAGAGTTGGATTTGTTATCACTAAAATCGAGGAATTTATTTACCGAACTACCCTCGATACAGCGCAACATACTGGCGATATCATCACAAACGTTACTACTGTTAACAAAGATGATTTTGATACAGTAGTCGAAATTGCGGGGAGAGTAATCGACGGGGGGTATAGTGTAAGTCCCTATGTAAGAATTGTTGAGGAAGGTGACAAGGCAGGGTCAATCGTAATTCCTTATGGCTCCGTTGGAATAATTACCATGTGCAGCATGACGATTGATGGAATTCTCATTAAACACGGTATCCCTACAGATATAATGTATGGTGGGGTTCTTAAGATTGAAGATAAGGTACCTTCCGCTTATACTGATATGATATCTTATAAAGGAACATCGTTAGATCCAATACAGATTTTCACGTCGAGACGTATGACCGCAATCATGGATGCCGTCGACAAAGGTACAGGCGCAGTTCTTTCGAACCTTAGGACCGTGCCTTCAATCGCCTACGAACGAGCAAGAGAAGTTCTACACGACGCGAGAAAAATAGGCATAACAGGCTGGATAGAGAACTTTGGAAGCGACGACTCACTCGGCATAAATCTTGAGGATGATGTGGTTGGTATCAACATTTATGCTGGAGTCAATCCGATGGCGGTCCTCTCCGAACTTGCAATAGAAGCAAACGTGAAGTCAATATCCTCTCTTATGGATGTGAGACTTCTGAAAGAACGACTCTAATCGGCTGTCTGTCGTTACCGTCATTCTGTGCAGATACCTCAGTACCTTTGGTGAGGCTCTAATGGAAACTCGGTTGGTAAAACTGGTGGATTGTCGGTTGGTGGGTCGGTTGGTCTCTCAAAGCAAATATTATAAATGTTGAATGAAAAACACAATTTTTCCTGAACATAAGTTTATGTTAAATTACTGACGTTCTCATTATTGCGCAGTATGTTTTGTTGAGGTTGAAAAATTCTAGATGTCTCTCTTGTTCAATCTCTTCCATACTGCGCAGCGTGTTAATAGCAAATTAGAATTTTTTAAATCGTTAAAACTTGGGCTAGTCCAGTTTATCCCTCGGCTAAGAACAGCACTGCTGAAACAACGGTGAAGTATCATGAAAAAACTGCTGAATTTACAGTTGCTGAATCGGTGAAGGTGAGTGGAAAGTATACTTTCCACTTGATAGATGTGATTCATGGATAAAATTTCGTATACGAAATAATAATAGATTTTAGCTAGCTAAAATATTTTAGAAATAGTGATAATTAGCCACGCAGTATAAGGTGACAAAATAGCTCTAAAAAAACCTTCCGGGGAATTTTTTGAGTAAAGCGTTATACTGCGCAGCTAAATTATAAAAATATGTGAATAAATATAAATGTTGCGCATTATTTAAAAAATAGCGCTTATTTGACGTTTAATTTCTTTATTTTTCAAAAAACCAAAAAAGAGATAACGCACTTTTGAATCAAAGGCAATTAAGATAGAAAAACTACTGAATTGTCTGTTGCTGAAATTAAAGGTGAAATAAAAATTGAATGGTATAGAAGAACTAGAGAAAAAATATTTAATAGCGCTGCAATCTTTAAAGGATTGTATGAACGAATTTGGAATAAGCAACCATCAGATGGACTACTTCAGACAAATACGAGCAGAGGGGCATGTCCCACAAATCGGCTACTTTTTGCGTGAGTTAAAAGGGTTTTCGATGGAAGAAGAGCCCCAGGATATTTTTATTACAAATTATTTAAAGGGAGAAATAAGTTACTCAGAAGTGCTGCTAAATCGTGGGAGAGTTCCAATAAACCTTAACCAAACGATAACGAGCGCGCCAACAAAACCTATAGCAAACGCCCCAAGATATGAATAAAATAAAGTCATGCGTCCACTAAAAAAATATAATCAATAGATTATGGTTTAAGCTTTACTCATTGAGTCTGGCGCTATTCAAAAATCAACCGACCCACCAACCGACAATCCACCAGTTTTACCAACCGAGTTTCCACCAGAGCCTTTGGTGAATATGTTTATATATTATGAAAGTATAAGCGGAGTTGGGTTTCCTACTTAGTAGCCTACAGCAGGGGAGAATTGAATGGAAAAAATTAAGGATAAAGAGTATGTGCTAAATAGAGTAGAACAAGAAGGAATAAAATTTATCCGATTGTGGTTCACCGATCTTCTGGGCACGCTAAAAAATTTTGCTATCCCAAAGGAAGAACTCGAGCATGCCCTTGATGAAGGGATGGGATTTGATGGCTCATCAATTATTGGTTATCAGACGATTGAAGAGTCTGATATGATCGCAAAACCTGATCCGAGTACTTTTGCTATATTGCCGTGGAGACCCAAAGAAAAGGGAGTCGCCAGATTGATATGCGACGTACTTGAGCCTTCGGGAGAGCCCTATGTAGGCGATCCGAGGCACGTCCTCAAGAAAAACTTAGAGAGGGCCAGAAAAAAGGGTTTTTCATTTAATATAGGACCTGAACTGGAATACTTCTATTTTAGCAGTAATCAATGTCCTGATATCCTCGATACAGGGGGGTATTTCGATCTAACCCCGCTAGATCTAGCTACTGATCTGAGGAGAGACACGATATTTGCCTTAGAGGACATGGGGGTTCGGGTTGAGTATAGCCACCACGAAGTTGCTCCAAGTCAGCACGAGATTGATCTTAGATATGAAGAGGCATCAAAAATGGCAGATATCGTAATGACACACCGTCTTGTGGTGAAGGAGATCGCATTACAATCAGGTTATCATGCTACGTTTATGCCGAAACCCATCGAGGGAGAAAATGGAAGTGGCATGCATACACACCAGTCTCTTTTTAAAAACGGGAAAAATGCATTCTTTGATGCAAGCGATGAATATAACCTTTCTGACATCGGTAAGGGCTTCATTGCGGGTCAACTAGAACATATCAAAGAGTTTTGCCTCGTGACAGCGCAATGGGTCAACTCATATAAAAGATTGGTACCAGGGTTTGAGGCTCCGGTGTACATAACGTGGGCGCGCAGGAATCGGTCTACTCTTATAAGGGTTCCTATGTATAAGCCTGGAAATGAACTTGCGACGAGAGCAGAACTTAGATGTCCTGACCCCGCGTGCAATCCATACCTTGCGTTTTCGGTTATGCTCGCAGCAGGACTTGAGGGTATTGAGAAGAAGTATGTACTGCGCGATCCTGTCGAAAAGAACATTTATAAAATGACGGATGAGCAACTGAAGGTTCATGGAATTGAATCACTTCCAGGTAGCTTAGGGGAAGCACTTGCGGAAACAGAAAACTCAGATTTGGTAAGGCGTGCCCTTGGAGACCACGTATTTGATCATCTTATTGAGTTAAAGAAACGTGAGTGGAATGAGTACCGCATCAAAGTGACGCCATATGAGATGGAGCGGTATTTGCCTGTATTATGAAGGGCACTTACCTTTAAAAAGCGAAAAGCGCGATTAGGTTACTTGACACTCGGACAGATCAGTGTACGGCACTATCTGTTTTCACCCAATAATTTGATGAGGTTAAGTCAGTTTCCCGTCGAATTATCGAACTACCTCGACCGGTATGAGTTCTTCGTGAACGGCAGTTGAAATTATTACGCCACTTACTCCAAGGTTTTCAAGCTCATCAATTTCTTTGAGGCTTTGTATCCCGCCTGCTACTATCAATTTATGCCCTGTAACGTCAAGCACCTCTCCTACCCTATCTAAGTTCACGCCTACTTTCGTCCCTACAGTGTTTATATCGAGTAGAATTAACCCATATATCTTGTAGAGGTTTAGCTTTTCGATAACTTCAAGTGGGTCTCCATTAAGTTCTGTATCAGGCGAGATGACGTTACCATTTCGTATGTCGACACTTACCGCTACCCTCAATGATTGCGTTTTACGTATCACATCAAGCGTCCCAGTTTCTGTTCCAATTATTATTGTTTCGCCAATTTCTTCAGCCTTTCGAACTTCTTGAACTTCTCTGATGCCAACGTCTACCAATGTCTTTGTGCGGGCGCTAATACGGCTTATAATAAGAGAGTTATTTCCCCACCCCTGTATATGGTCAAGGTCAGCTATGTATGTCCTTTTTGGTTTAATCGTATCCACTACGTTTAGCGGGTCTGACGTTGTACAGATCTTACTATGTCTTTCTATGGGCTCGTACGTCTCTCTCTCACCTTTGTACCCCTTTACAACTATACCTGCTCTTATGTCCATAGCAAAAATTATATCCATTGTGTGACCTCAAGATGCTATCTAGCTTTCGGCAGATATATGTTCTTCTTCAAATCTGGCTTAACGTTGGTGTTACTAATAATAACATAAAGTAATATGCGGTTTAAAAATACCGGAGTATTATGACGCACAGAATCACAAGAATTTGTAATATTTAGCGAGGGCTATGAAGAAATAAATTATATTGCTGAATTATATATGTGTACGGATCATTATTAAGTCTGTAACTTTATTTTAAGAAAAAACAATGGACAATAATTGGATTAAATATTTGCTATTAGAACGTTTAGATGTATCACAATTGTCTAACTTTATCACTGTAAACGAAAAACAGTTGGTCCACATTTTGGACGATGCAGAGGGTACAGAACATTTAGATTTGCTTAAGAGCAAAATCATGACGTTAAAAACAGTGATAAATTGTGAGACGAATGACGAAAATAATGTGTCAGATATAGAAGCAATTGAGAATAAGCTATCACTTCGCAGAGACGTTTTTGTTTCAGAATTAGAACAAATTTTAGAATCTCATACGATCACTAGAGCACTGTATTATCTGAAACGACTGAAAAGCAGCATTCAAGGGATTAAAACCAGCAAAATAAACGACATCAATCTTTTAAGATGGAAAGATTATGATAGTATTATAACAGATAGCTTGTGGGTCCTAGACAAGCGAGATACGTCAGGCGCTCATCTGGGCTGGTATTGGGGAAATTTCATTCCTCAAATTCCCCATCAGATTATGTTGCGTTACACTAAAAAAGGTGACTGGATTCTCGATACCTTTCTTGGAAGTGGAACAACTCTAATTGAATGTAGAAGATTGGGAAGAAACGGCATAGGAATTGAGTTAAACACCAAGGTCGCTCAAAAAGCAAAAGACATCATCGAACAAGAGCGAAATATCGAGAATGTAGTTACCGAAGTAATTATCGATGATTGTACGACCGCTGACATTCATGATGCAGTTTTAACAAAGCATAAAATAAAATGCGTGCAACTCCTTATACTGCATCCACCTTATCACGATATCGTTAAATTCTCGGGGGATCAACGCGATCTCTCTAACGCGGAAAATACAGAAACATTTTTACGGATGTTTGGTGATGCGGTGGATAATGTGACACCTTTTTTAGAAAAAGGACGCTATCTGGCTTTAATTATTGGGGATAAATATGCCAAAGGGGAATGGATACCATTAGGATTTTATTGCATGAGTGAAATCTCAAAAAGAGGTTACACCCTAAAGAGCATAGTCGTGAAAAACTTTGAAGAAACAAGGGGCAAGCGGAACCAAAAAGAATTGTGGCGATATCGGGCACTTTTGGGCGGCTTTTATGTTTTTAAACACGAGTACGTTATGCTTTTTAAGAAGACTGTTTAACAAGTCTCTAACAGTACCCTCCTAAACTGCAAGATTTAATAGATACGTCTACCTGTCAGTTTATTTTTTAATTATTTCTCTGAAAGTTATTGTTGACTTTAACATTCTTCTCAGGTATGCTCTCTAAGACGCGAGGGTTCATAACTCAGATTGCTCTGTCTTTTCCCCGCTTTCGTTGTATACACGCTGTTCACACATTATATCAAACGCGTATCATCTCAAGGCGCGCATAATCAAAGGAATGTTTTTTCCTATACTGCCTTTTGATATATTACAACTACCACTATTGAAGTCTGGTATATCTGGGTTAAGCCACGTGCTCTCATTCGTCCGCGATATCGGCGGTTCTCCTCTCTTCATACTTTTTGCATACTTCTTCAGGCCGTTAGTTATGTTTTTCACCGTGAAATAAAATAGCCAGTTCTTTATAAAGCCACCACTGCTGCTATCCAAGAATCGGAATAATTTCGGCACGACGTTTAAATCGTGTTCTAAGCACTCACCTAAAAGTTGCCAGTGTTCTGGTGTCATCTTTTTGATCGTAAAGGTTTCTTTACTATCTAAAACTGACCCGCACATAGAAACAAAGTTCATCGGAATTACGAGTGATAATGTCGAGGATTTTTTCAACTCTTCTACTAATTCGATGCTTTTTACTACATCGTCTGTGGTTTCGCCCGGGAGCCCATTTATCATTGTTGCGGCACAAACCCACTTGTTATCGTCGAGTATACCAAAAGCCTGTGTGACAATTTCACGCCACTTTGCAGCGGACGAGGGCAGTGCTTTATTCTTCATATACTTCGCAAGTAACTGTTCACTTCCCGTTTCTATGCCAGTCTGTGCACCTATCCAGTCTTGAGGCAGCATAGAGTAGCACGTTTCACTAATCTCTTTAACGAGATCAGCGTTATGATAGACAGTAGCGAGGGCGACATGACTCGTCCCGATAATGTTAACTCCTTCAACTGACGCGACACGCTTGAACAATGTCAGAACGCGCTCTTTGTTAGGTGTCATCCCATCAGCGCCATAACGCAGCACGTCCTCCGAATGAAGAAGTATCGAGCTCTGACCCGCTGCTACATTGGTTTTCACATCGCGTTCGATATGGTCGATAGATTTACAGACGAACTTAAGCATGTTGGGAGTACAGAAAGAACATCCCCTCCCGCACCCTCTCCCAATCTCAACTAATCCATGAATTGTAGCACCAATGATATTTGGTATTTCTTCGACGCTTGGTGTTTTTCCTTCTATTATTCTTGGTAACTTTTCCCCGTCAATAATTGACTTGAACATTTGAGGGATAGTTAATTCACCCTCTCCAAGATGGACATAATCAATGTTAAGTTTGTCCATGATTGCCTCATCCGCTAACTGCCACGCAGCCTTTCCGCCAGCAACGACGACCTTCTCCTTCATAATTGGTTTCCTCATGAGTTCAAAAAATTTGAGCCGATTATAGGGTGGACCAGTGTCTATTAAATCAACAAACTCAGAAGTAGGGGGATTGATACCAAGAAAATCGTGTCCACTTATCGCTATTATGTCAGTCCTACTACCGACCACACCCTCTAAGTCGTAAGGGTGCACAACTGCTACCTCATTTTCACCAAATTCCTTCGCTAAGCTTGCTTCCACGAGCCGAAGTCCAAAGTCTGAGTACAGTGCCCTCCCATTTTTTCTCGGCACAGGTGGTGACCACACGCGGAAAAAAAACCAATCGGGGAGGATCCCTTGTGGCATGCACGTCGAGAATCCTACAAACATACCTCCGCGGTAGTTGCTCATCATTGTCTCGTCAGTGGTGAGCACTATCTTAGGATTATGACTATCATTTTTACGCATAACTTTATCCATCTTATCCCTCTTTATTACTGGGCTGTCATATATCTAATATCTAAGCAACAGTTTCATTTACAGATTATAAGTTCATTTGTAAACTTTCGTCGCGTCATCAGGTTTCCTTCTCTATCCTCCCGTCAGAACCGCTCTTTTCACGCTTGTCGCGTTGACATCGCGAAGTATCATTCTTGGAGTGCGCTGCGCGTCGCACTGGCTATCTCTGTGCATAAGCTAATGTGGTCACATGTGGCATCGGCACGTTTACGCTTACCTCATCTTTAACCCGTGTGCGCGTGTCGCGGCTGCTTGAACAAGGCCTCTCCAAAGTGGTGTGAATATAAACCCGATTTGCTTTCTTTTGACAGCTCTCGTTAGGTAGCTGAAGCGCAGATAATAGCTACAGTACGCTTTGACGAACCAGCGCTGGAGATCCCTCGTCGAAAGCATACTCGTTTTTACGACTGGTTTGGTGAGCGTAAAGTTGCTCCAATCGTCAAGGGTGATCTCAATGTCGTAGTTATCGATATTCTCATATAGCTCCGTTCCAGGATAGGGTGTTGTAATTGAAAACATGGCAAAATCTGGATTGAGGATTTTTGCAAAGTCAATAGTGTCTTTTACCTTTTCCGCATTGTCTCCCGGGAGTCCGATCATGAAGGATGCAGTTGTCGTCATAGAGTGGTCTTTAAGTATGTCAAACGCCTCAAGAACTTGGTCAGTCTTAAACCCTTTTTTGATAATCTCGAGCGTCTCATCTGAGGAAGACTCAACGCCAAAGAAAAGGCCACTGCACCCCACCGCATGCAATCGTGTCAGCAGTTCATCGTCGATCAAGTCAACGCGCGCTGTACATGACCAGTCAAACTTCAACTGGTGATCCTCGACTAAGTCGGCGAACTCAAACACGCGGTCCGTGTTGAGTATGAAGTTATCGTCAAGCATCGAGATGTGTTCATAGCCCTTTCGTACAAGCTCTGAAACCTCCGAAAAGACGTCGTATGCACTTCGGGGGCGAAACTTCTTGCCGTTAAGCTTTGAAGAGGCGCAGAAAATGCATCTGAAGGGGCACCCCCTGCTTGATATTACTCCTGTACTCTTTGGAGGTTTATACCTATCCATCGGAAGTAAGTCTCGTGCTGGAAACGGAAATTCGTCTAAGTTTTCCAATAACCTGCGATCCTGGTTCTTGAGTATCTCACCATTGGATCTGTAGGTAATACCGTCGATGTCGTTGAGAGCTTGTGGTAATTTCGAATATGTTAAAGCATCAGCTATTTCGAGCAGTGTGATTTCACCTTCGCCTCTCACAACAGCGTCAGCTCGAGACCGCTTTAGGCAATCTGAATCGAGGTATGTAGCCTGTGGCCCCCCTACCACGACTGTCGCATCCTTACACGAATGTTTTACTAGGTTAGCAAGTACAATGGCTGCGTTGTAAGTCGGCGCCGAAGATGTTATGCCAATGAGGTTTGCATTCTGAACAGTTTGTATGAGTGCATCTTCACTGAGTGGATCCACTTGGGTATCTATAATCGTAGCCTTATGTCCATGCTCTCTCAAATATGACGCCATGTAGGCGAGTCCCAATGGAGGCGTACATATATTGAGTTTTGCAGTAACGTCTCCACCTGATAGCGGGGGGTTAATGAGGACAACTTCACTACTAGTTCTCGTAGGCATTCGTCATGCTCCAATCACAATATTTAATTGATTTATATATCAGTTCTTTTTTTGCGATTTATACCATTCTCTCATTTTGTGGGGTGAAATCGTTGTAAAGTATTTAATTAAACATATTAGCATAATTTCAGTGGCTTACACATTAATATCTTGTTAGTCCAAGCCAAAAATAGGAAAGTGTGACTTTTCAACATCTATCTTTCTAACTTTTTTTAGCACGCTCATACTTTAAGAGGTACCCTCTTTTGTTAAATCAATTGGTCCGCCAATACAAATCCGTTTGTTGTATCAACCGAGTTTCCACCAAAGCCATCTATTAGAAAATTATTATACTGTGACAATCACAGGGATTTAAGACACGACTATACGGAGGTTAAAGATTTGGAAGGTTGCAAGATAAAAATTTCAATATTTTGGCTGTTTGCAGCACTTGTCTTTTGGCTCACTAGATACCGGTGCTTCTGGAACCAGGAATAAAATGACAGGTAATGGCGGGAGAAGCTGAAGGTGTGGAGATAGAGCTTATTTTTAACTGTTTTTTTACAATCTTAATGTTGATCCATTGGAGACAGCTTTCCCGTCCCGAACCTTGAAGTATTCGATGAATCGTTGGGTAAACATCATTATGGACGCAGTCTTTGCTGTCCTTCAGTTTGATGACATCTTTGATGCTACGTAACAAACAGAATTTTTGCACTTTTTTATTAGTAGATTAATTAATTGCGCAGTATGATGGGACTCACAGAGTTCCAATTTCTTTGTAAATTTTGTCCAAGAAAACCTAATGCATAGCTAACTAATGAAAATACTGCTTTAAAATACAAATGCCTTTTTTGGTAACATCTGACCTATCATTCGTTACTTAACATTCTAAGAAACTAACCGATTCAACAACCTCAAATTTAGCACTCTTTGTTGTCATCAGTCACCTATGTTTTAGCGGTGCCCGCACATGAGCCTTTTGAATTTTGAAGATACATAACACAATACTTATGTTTTATTACAAGCATTATTATATTTTGGTTACGCGGTATGGTGCTTTACTCGAAAATCCCCCGGAAGGATTTTTTAAGTCATTGCCCGATTACACCCCCATACCGCGTAGCTGATTATTATGATTATTGTTTACCGTTACAATTGAGGCCAATCATTTTTCCTTGTGTTTAAAGAACAAACTGACCTACAAAACGCGAATCCACCAGTTTGCAAAGAGTTATTCTATTAGAGCCAAAAACAAAAGAATATTTTATACTATTTTTTGACTATAAATTATTCAATCACACAGTATGGACAGAACTGGGCTGATCTACCCATTCTGTGGGATTTCGTCCCGAAAGTCCATTTGCGCCGCTGACTAATGAGAATGTTGCTAGACATGAATATCGTCCTTTGAGGACCTCTATATATTAAAATCTGTCTTAATATCTAATAACCAACAGCTTCAATAACAGTCGATTCAGCAGTTTTTTATCTTGGTTCACCTTGGTTCAGCAGTGCCGTTCGGAGATTCAGTTAAAGATCGCGAAAGAAATATTTAGTGAGGAATAATCGATAATTGCTTTTTACTGTTTAGTATACGGTGTCCACTAGCCCCAAATATTAGAGCTGCGATATTGGTGAATCCATCTCTCACCATGTCGATATTCAAATTTATAATGTCTCAAAGTAACTGTGGGTGGCGCATATCAAACAGATTTATCATTAAACCCCTTCTTTTATGCCTATGATTTATCAAAAGTAGGTGCATAATTAAAACCAACTGCTTCAACAACTGGGAATCCACCAAGGTGACACTACGTTTCCATTACTCCAATAAACAATAGGTGAATATACTAATCCATAAATTATCAACAAAAAATAAAAGAAGTGATGAACAATGTGTGGTCTATCCTCTGTAATAAAGGCAATTTTTTACTGTCATTGGTTCTCCCACCGTTTCATAATGACAGTTAAGCAGGGGAATAAAAACTATCCAACAGAAGAACATCACCACCTCCAGTTTTCTTCTTTAAAAGATTTATAAAAAAAAGTTGCATTTATTTTAGCTTACCAACCGATTCAGCGGTCTCGAATTCAGCAATAGATTTAATGAGGTTCGCCGAAGAGATACTAGAGCCTGCGAAACAGTTGAAGGCACACAACATTTATATTTATTGCTACATTTTAAGATTTAGCTACGCGGTATAATCCTTAGCGAATTCCTCGGGAAAGGGTTTGACATTGCCCCTTACCCTTTATGCCGCGTAGCTTATTAATAACAGTATTGGTGTAGCTTAAGAACGTTGCTTTTTGATATATATTTTGTGTTCTAAATTCGTTATTTAATATTCTGAGAAATCAAGGGACTCACCACAGAAACTAATCACAGCTGTTTCACACGCTCATTTTGAAGATATACAACATTTGTATTTTATTGTCCCATTTTTATAATATAGTTATGCGATATGATGCTTCGCTCAAAAGTTCCCTGGAAAAGATTTTTGAGTGGTTGTCTAGTAACATCTCCACATCACATAGCTAATTTTCATCGTTTAGCGCTGATACTTCAAAGTGCCGTTTACTAGAATTAAAGTGTTATCATTTTCCCTCTAAAACCAACCGAGCCACCAACCGTAAATCCACCAGTGGTATCACCCAAAGAGACACCAGCACCAATAAACAATAGGTGAATACACTACCATAAATTATCAACAAAAAATAAAAGAAGTGGTGAGCTTTGTATGATGTTAATCGCCGATATATAAGCAATTTTGTTCTGCCATTCGTTCTTCCATTCATTTCATAATGGTAGCTTAACAGAGGAAAAAACTCAACAGTAGGAATATCACCACCTCTTTTTTCTTAATCCATCTATGAAAAATGATGTAATTACTTAACCAACCGATTCAGCAACCGGTAATTCAGTAGTCGATTTTAATGGAATTCACAGGAGATTCAACAGTATCTTATTACTTTTGGTTTTAAGGAATAGTAAAAAACAGAAGTTGCATAAGTGCTCATTTTTGAATATACACAACATTTATATTTTATTGAGACATTTTTATAATTTAACTACGCGGTACATTTCTTGGGTTGCACCTCTCGAAAAGCAGGATTTGACATGGGCCAGTCGCTATCCTTACCGCGTAGCTTATATTATTATATACTATCATTTTTTCGTTGTTTAAAGAAACCAACTGCGTCAACAACCATGGATTCACACCCTTTTTTTTCATATTTAATTCAATAGAGCCCGAATAAGAATAATTAAAATAGACCTTTTAAGGCGCGCATTTTGAATATACACAACATTTATATTTTATTGAGACATTTTTATAATTTAACTACGCGGTACGATTCTTTAGTTGAAATACTTAAGAGCGGGTTTTCGGGTTCACTTACCCGTCACTTTCCGTACCGCGTAGTTACCTATTCTGTTTATTAATAAACTAACCGACCCACCAACCGCGAATCCACCAGTCACGTCAACTGTCGTTCCACCAGTGCCGTTTTTAAGATACACAACATTTATATTTTTATAGAGACATATTTATATAACTACGCGGTGTCTTCTTGGATTTGGCACTTCTCAAGAACGGGTTTTTTCATTATCCCGACGCTCCTACCGCGTAGCTCTTATTATTA
>Ga0187781_10002574_pt1 | contig 13739 bp, 10 predicted proteins | sample 0715_SJ02_MP02_2_FD_132447 | JGI IMG/M metagenome (GOLD analysis project Ga0187781, IMG submission 132447) | Tropical peat soil microbial communities from peatlands in Department of Meta, Colombia - 0715_SJ02_MP02_20_MG | ecosystem: Environmental > Terrestrial > Soil > Wetlands > Peat | place...
AGAATTTAGGGGCTTGCGGGGAAGCCGGCGCGATTACTACCAGTGACCCCAAAATCGCCGAAACCTGCCGCATGTTACGCGACCACGGCCAGTCGAAAAAATACTTCCACGAGATCGAGGGTTACAATGGCCGGCTTGACTCAATCCAGGCAGCCATCCTGCGCATAAAATTGCGGCATCTGGCGCGCTGGAATGAACAGCGATCCAAGGCCGCGAAGTTGTATCAAGAGTTTCTGGCGCCGATGTCGGGAAGCCTCATTCTCCCGTATCAGCCCTCCTGGTCCCAGCCCGTCTATCACCTCTATGTGGTCCGCACCGCGAATCGCTATGAGCTGCAAAAGCATCTCAACGACGCCGGCATTGGAACGGGCATTCACTATCCCATTCCGCTGCACCTCCAGGCGGCTTACGCGAACATGGGTTGGAAAAGGGGAGACTTCCCTGTTGCGGAAGAAACAGCGGAACAAATTGTGTCCCTTCCGATGTTTGCTGGGATAAAATGGGGGCAGCAGCGCCGCGTCGCGGAGGTGGTTGCAGAATTCGCCTCGGTCCAAACCACCCGCTAAAGACCGGCCCGGCCGATCCCCAACCTCTGGCCGGATAACCATCATTAAATAATGACGCCTTGGTTATCTCGTAAGGGAAGGCTATGCTACGGAAATGTTGCCTAACACGACAGCCCTGAATAGCGACCACGCGGAAGTAGAATCCCCCGCGGAGCCGGTCAACTTCGGGACCCGTCAGCCGGACGGGCGTCCTCGCGGAGTCGGGAAGAAAATATGGATTGATTTTGATAATTCTCCACACGTCCCATTTTTCCTGCCGATCATTGAAGAGCTCCGCAGACGCGGGCACACGGTCATATTGACCGCACGGAACTCCTATCAGGTTGTCGAACTCCTGGAATTTCATCATGTATCGTGCGCCGTGATTGGCAGCCACTGGGGTAAGTATCGGATCTTCAAGATCCTGGGAACTCTCTTGCGGGCCGCGCGATTGTTACCGACCATCCTTCGGGAAAAGCCTGATCTGGCTGTATCCCACGGGTCCCGCGCCCAGGGCCTGAGCTGCCGACTATTGAGAATCCCCACATTGGCGATTGCCGATTATGAGTTCACGGCAAAGATCGGAATTTCGGCCTGTCAATGGGTCTTTGTCCCGCGCTTTTTCCCCGAATCAGCGTTTTTGGATGCCCATAAGAAACAAATAATGCGGTATCCCGGCATTAAGGAAGATGTGTACATTCCCCGGTTCCACCCGGACCCGACTCTGAAGCAGCAACTCGGATTGGATCCGAAAGATCTCATGGTCACCGTGCGCCCGCCGGCTATCGAGGCGCACTACCACAACCCCGAGGCGGAAGTCCTGCTTGGCGAGGCGTTGAATTTCCTTATGGAGCGACCGGATGTTCGGGTGGTTCTCCTCCCTCGAAATGAGAGGCAAGCGAAATTGCTAAGGAAGGATTGGGGAAAGTGGATTGCGAATCGTAGGATTCTGATCCCGGAGCAGGTCGTTGACGGCCTGAATCTGATTTGGTGCTCCGATCTTGTGATCAGCGGCGGCGGCACGATGAATCGAGAAGCAGCCGCGCTGGGAGTGCCTGTATACAGCATCTTCCGTGGCCGAATCGGAGGCGTCGACAAATACCTTGCTTCGAGTGGCCGGCTTACGCTGCTCGAGGCACCGGCCGATGTGCGCTCCAAAATCATCCTGGAACGGGGCGATGCCGCGAAAAGGAAGACCATGGCCAAGGACGACACACTGCAGTGCATTGTCGAAGGAATTGTTTCGATCGTCGAGCACCAGCGTCTTCCCGAAAACCTATAATTTCGATTTTCCTCAGCGCCGAGAATCCATTGAGCCAAACTACTGTCAGCAAGCCGGACGTTCGTGAATTGAAGTCCCTGGCGGTCAAAGGACTGAGCCCGATGCTGGACGAGCAGAAGCAGCTCTTCTGCTATCGCCTCATCCGCACGGAGACAGGATTCGCACGCGAGGGGCTTTCGCCTCGCTACACGATCATGACGCTGCTCGGCCTCCAGGAATTCGAGCGGGACGGAGAGCACAGTCCATTCGACATGCAGGCCCTCTACCGATCCATCACGAAAGATACGAGCTGGATTCCCGGCATCGGAGACTTGGGCCTTACGATCTGGTTGATTGCGGCGTTTGAGCCCGAGGGGCTCGAGGAATTTTTCCGGCGCACAAGTCTTGAGACGGCTCTTGACCGGTACGCGGACGCGCGCCAGGGTCGAACGACCGAGCTCGCATGGTTCTTAGCGGGCCTTGCACATGCGGCACTGGCATGCCCGGCGACGATTCCGAATCTCACCGACCTTGCCGTAGAAGCCTACCATCGCCTGAAAGAGAATCAAGGCGAGTATGGATTTTTCGGCCACATGTCCGCGACCAAATCTGTCCCCGGCTTTCTGCGAGGACGCATCGGCAATTTCGCCGATCAAATCTACCCGATTTACTCGATGGCCAAATTTGCGACGGCGTTCAGCGTGGAAGAACCGCTGGGCTCTGCTCTCGAATGCGCATCCGCCATCTGCGGAGCTCAAGGCCCGCTCGGCCAATGGTGGTGGCTGTACGACTCACGCAGCGGAGAAACTTCCAGCCGCTATCCTGTTTATTCCGTGCATCAGCAAGGGATGGCGCCGATGGGGCTCTTTGCTCTGGAAGAAGCCACAGGCCAAAATTTTCAAGATGCCATCTACCGTGGCCTGGCGTGGATTTATGGCCCGAACGAGTTGGGCGCGGACATGCGAGATTTTTCTCATAATTTAATCTGGCGGTGCATCCTTCCCAAGAATAGACAATCAAAATACTGGGATACGATTTTGAGTCTTGTCCGGCCACCAAACCTGGATGCGCCGGTTGGCCCGCTTGAAATTCTTTATGAAGACCGGCCTTATGAACTAGGCTGGCTGCTCTACGCCTTTAGAAAGACCGACGAATCCTAGAAAATGAATTCATACAAGCCCATCAAGATATTGACGGTGGTCGGGGCGCGCCCGAACTTCATGAAAGCGGCTCCCATCATCCGCGCGATTCGGAGACACAACGCAAACGGGAGCGGCCCCGAAATTCACCATTTGCTGGTGCACACCGGCCAGCATTACGACGCGATTATGTCCGATCGTTTTTTCGAGGATCTTGAGCTTCCAAGACCAGACGTGCATCTCGGAGTGGGCTCGGGCACGCAAGCGGCACAAACGGCCGAAATTCTGCAAAAATTCGAGGGCGTTGTCGCGCGCGAGTGGCCCGACATCGTGATCGTAGTAGGCGACGTGAATTCGACCGTGGCGTGCGCGCTGGCAGCCGCGAAATTGCCGGTGACGGGAGGGCGCGTCCGTCCGCTCATCACGCACGTCGAAGCGGGCCTGCGTTCCTTCGATCGTGATATGCCCGAAGAGGTCAACCGCGTTCTCACCGACCATTTGTCGGATCTGCTATTTGTTACGGAAAAGGCGGGGCTTCAAAACCTTCGCAAAGAGGGAATCTCGCCGAAAAAAGTATTTTTTGTCGGCAATACGATGATTGACTCGCTTGTGATCTCGCAGAAACAGGCGAGCGAGTCGTCCATCCTTAATCAGCTTGGCCTGCGATCTGGCGCTGGCCAAAACGGCATACGGTGTGTCGTGGAACCATACGCCCTGTTGACGCTTCATCGCCCATCGAATGTGGATGAAGCTGAATCCTTTCGAAATATTCTCGATGGGCTCGCAGAATTTAGCGGCAAGACACCGATCATTTTTCCGGTTCATCCGCGAACCCGGTCGCGCATTGAAGAGTTCGGCTATGGGGAATATTTCCACACAACGACGGACACGCCGAAGCGAAATGGCATCCGCCTCCTCGATCCGCTCGGGTATCTCGATTTCGTGTGCCTGATGAAAAATGCGCGGCTGGTTCTAACCGATTCCGGCGGCGTGCAGGAAGAGACCACCTGCCTTCGTGTGCCTTGCGTGACCATCCGCGAGAACACCGAGCGCCCGGTAACTGCGACGCAGGGAACGAATGTGATTGCCGGAACTTCCGTCGCCGGAATCCGCAAAGCCATTGCGCGGCAGTTAGCGCGGAAGCGGCCCGGCCGCATCCCGGAAAAGTGGGATGGCAAAGCCGCCGAGAGAATTCTGCCTGTGTTGCTTGCTAAGGTGAAGAAACAAGCGGCGGAAATGGTGGAGCAGATTCGCTAAGGGAGATTTGACGAAAACCAGTGACGTTGTGCGCGGCAAGTACCAACAGCGGGAAGACTGCCGGAAGTGACGGCGTCGAAACAATCTGAAACTTAAGGTGGCGAAAGAGATGACTAAGACAGTTGAAGAACACGCTCGGGAGCTAGAAACTTCGGGATACACGGTTCTGGAATCGTGTGTTGACGTGAAATGCATGGAAGAGGTCCAGAAGCAACTAATTGCGGAATATGAATCCGCCCGCCCGCTGCCGTGGAGAGGCGGCGGAAAATGGTTCGGTCACGTCGAGTACGTCCCTTCTCCCTCGTGCCCGATCATTCAAGAAGTAGCCTCGAATCAGAGAATTCAGGAAGTGCTGGATCGCGCGATGGGTAAAAACTACAAAATCATCGGCTTGGGCGGGAATGCAAATCTCCCCGGGAGCACATATCAGCCTGCACACATGGACGGCGTGCAGGGAACGGACTTTTTGGTCGTCAATATACCTCTCGGCAAAGTTACGGAACAGAATGGAAGTCTCGAGCTATGGCCCGGCACCCACAAAGAAAATTTGACGGTTTCTCAATTCAATTCCAAACCGCGTCAATCGGCTCGCGTTAATTCCTCCCCCGGTGACATCGCGATCCGGTATTCGAACGTTTGGCATCGAGGGACCCCCAACAGGAGTTCAGAGGTTAGGTTCATGCTGGCAATCCTTGTTTCTCAGGAATATGAAAAGTTGCCACCCTTCCAGGTCATCGAAGACTATCGCAGTATTGTGTCGAGCTTTCGATTGCCTGCACACTGCAAGACGGGCGCTCCACTAAAAAAGGGGTTTGGACCCAATTACTTTCCAACGAGCCTGAAGGGAAACATACTGGAGCTGACCTGGATGTATACGCCCAGTATATTCACGGCAATCCGACGATTCAAAAAATCAAGCATATGAAAATTTTGCCCAGCTAGAATGGACGCCAGATCAGATTCCTTCCCGCGGGCTGGCCAGGGCAACTCACGTTGCCAATGTGACTTGACCATGGGACGGTCTGCGGTTTGAGGCTAGATCCTCAGCTCGCCTGTCGGACCTAAGTGCAGTTCGCTCTTGAAATCGGAACATGAAAACTTCTCGGCGAAAATTCGAAGAGTTGACCTGGGTATTCGGATTGCACCGGACGGCCGTCACGGTCCATCGGCTGCTGGGCAGAAGGGGCGGATCCGAGGCTCTCGTATCTTTCTACTCCCGCCTTCTTCCACCGAAGGCTCTCGTATTCGATATTGGCGCCAACGTCGGCATGTACAGCGAAGCCCTCGAGAAAGCTGGAGCGACGGTTGTCGCCCTTGAGCCGAACGCCGATTGCGTGCGACACATTGAGCTCACCTATCCAGGCAGGCGGATCGAAGTGATCCACGCGGCCGCCGGATCAAAGGCAGGACTGGCGACATTCCACCTGTCCGACGATCACGACGACACGAGCACAATGGACAGCAAATGGGTCGAGATGATTCAGCGCGAATACCAAAAGGCGTCCAAGGAATGGCGGAAAGTCACTGTACCGGTGGTCACGCTGGATTCCCTGATTGAGCACTATGGAGTGCCCTTCTACATCAAACTGGATGTAGAGGGCTACGAGCCAACGGTGCTCGATGGGCTTGGGATTCAGCCGCCCCTGATGTCGATTGAGTACCACGGAGCAAATTTCGACGGAGCCATCGAATGTCTCGATAAGCCTATTATTTCCAGGGACTCAGCCTTCAACCTCACAAATGAAGCAGGCAGTCAATTTGAATTTTCACGCTGGCTCGGAAGAGCAGAATTAGTGGCGGCTCTGGAAAAGCTTAGGGGGAACCTAACCTACCGGGACCTTTACATCTCTTGTGAGGCGGGTGTTGTTCCGACAACTTCTCATGCGGTCGGAACTGAATAATAAGGTGTCCGGCCCATCATACTGGCCTGAAACTGTACCAGCGGCCAGTTGGGGGTCCCCTTTCGAGATGATACCTTCAAAGTTGCCAAAGGAAGCCTGTGAGCTTCCCTGCCGGGGCGGGTCGCAAGCTGAATGATCCGCGCGGAAAGGCAAAGTCTAAGTTGTTACGGGGATCTGGAATGAGCTCAAAAGTACTCGCGCTAAAGGTATTTACGATTCTGATGGTCTTTTGGGCCCTCCCGGCCCGCGCCGGAACGTGCACTCCCGGGGCAATCGCAAGCGCCGCAGCCCGGAACGTCACGATTTCGAGCTGCAAATATGTAGATTATGCCTCCGGTTCGGATGCGAATAGCGGCGACACGGAATCGGCCCCCTGGAAACATATGCCGGGAATGGTCGGCACAGGACCAAGCGGTACAAGTTCGGATAGCTGCGCGTCAAATTGCGCTTCTTTTTCCCCTTCTGCAGGAACGGGTATCATCCTCAAGGGTGGGACAGTTTGGCCGAATACTGTCTTTCCCATCAGCTTCAGTTTTGGTGGGACCGGCAGCACCGCGAGCAACTTCGGTTGTGCGGGCACTGGCTGTATCTATGTTGGTATAGATGCCACATGGAATCATGGCACCATTAACTCGATTGCAACGATACGCGACTTTGGGGGATGCCCTTCGAGCGGGGTGTCTGTCTCCTTTTCGGGTGGCGGCGGGAGTGGCGGTGCTGCCACAGCCAACATGGTTGGAGGGCAGGCGAACTTCGTTGATACGGGTTATGTTGTCGGCTGGTACACGATTACAAATGCGGGTAGCGGCTATACGTCGAATCCCACTGTGACTGTGAGCGGTTCTGGATGCCGACAGATTAGCGCGGTTGCTGATGTCCAGAGAGCGATATTCGATTTTGGCGGACCCGGCACCGAGTGGAACCAATCATCGAATGGCGGGATTGGCCCAATCGTTTTCAATGGAAATTATACAGTTGTGGACAACATCGAAGTCCGCAACATGGCTTTCAACACAGGCGTCACGCAGTACATGGCCGTGCTCACTGTCAACGGGAACTGGTCAACCGCGTCGAACAACTTTGTACATAATTTTGCGCCCTTTGGAAACGCTTCCACAACGAATCCTGAAAGCTTTGCAGGCATAGGAGCGGCGAGCGCCACTGGAGAGATTGCCTACAATTTCATAAACAACGCCGAACCCAGCTTCGTCTGCCAAACGAATCTTATCTGCTCGTGGGGCGAGTTTGGAATGACGAATGGCGTAAACATTCACCACAACCGGATATCCTTCGGGTCGTGGGCGACGAAGAGCGGCTGCAGCAGCGCTCCCTGTACGAGTGAAGTATTCAACAACGAGATATGGGCCTGTACGGCTCAAAACGTGGGAGGGCATCTCAATCTTTTTTACCTGGGCGGCGACGGCTGGACGCTTTATATCTATAACAACATTGCCCATGACTGTGTGGGGTCAACGTCTCAGCTTACATCTGGATATTCAGTGGGCAGTACCGCCTACTACATCTTCAACAATGTTACCTGGAATTCAGGCAGTGGCGGCGCGGTCTTTGGCCCGGACTTGGAGGGCGGTTCCTCGCCGACAGTAACGACGACCTATAATTTCTGGAACAACACGTCCTCCGGCGGAAGTCCTTACGCCACTGAGTTCAACGATTCATTCATATCGCTTGGTGGTGGTTCCTGCTCGGGTGTGGCTCCAAAAGTCTCCTTGAACCTCTACAACAATCAAGCCATCACAGACCAGTCTCAGGGCCACTGGCTCAATATGCAATGCAGTGGGATAAATCAAGTCAACGGCGTGAGCAATCCGACGAATACAACCGCTGACAGCGCCAACTTGATTCAATCGCTTTCGACCGTGAACGGACAGGGCTATACAATTGCGAACGGCTTTGCGCCCTCGGCGAGCACAAATTCGACTGTAACATTCTCTGGAACGGATCTAACTAGCACGGCGCAAAGCACAGCGGACCTTGGCGCACTCCAAGCCGATATTCTCAACAATCCGAGACCTTCGTTGGGTGCATGGAACTCCGGCGCTTATCAATTTATGGGCGGCAATACCGGAGCGCCGCCTGCGGCGCCCACCGACTTGCAAGCCAGCATTCAGTGATCGCGGTCGGCCTTCGACGATATAGCGGCCGGTCACGTGTGGCGAGAATGTTCCTAACTCTCACCACTCAGAATCGGTGGCCACGATTGCAAGGGTACCTCGACAGACCCGAAGCATTCTGGCGAGGGTGAGCGGCCGCCCGCCCTGAGAGTCAAAAAAATAACGATAGAAGCCAAGTTGCCGTAGGATTTTGTGGCGGACCCAAACGCTTACAACGACACCCGCTGCCCCAAGGGCAACGCTGGGATTGGGCCGCTTGGCAAACAACGAGGGGCTAACGAAACAAGAATGCAAAGAACGAGTGTAGGTCGGCGCTCTTGCAGATATTCGATCATGCTGGGTAAGAAGCCGGACTTTTTGCCTTCGATTTCTATTTTTATGAAAATGTAATTGTCGATCCGGTTCTGCTGAACAAAGTCTTCGAAGGAAAAGCCTGAACCATCCAAACAGTCTTTTCAGATCCGAACAAAAGACTCGAGGTGGAATCGCCACCTCCGGTACGGTCGGCAAGGTGGGCCTCGCCAGACTTGGCGGCAATACATAAATTGAAAATTTTAATGTTTTTTGAAGGCTCCTCATTCAACGCGACATCCGCTGCGAATTCCTCAAATGCGACGGAGTCCGGCTCTATCCCGTAGGCAGTCTTTGCTTGAGTCGAGCCGTATAACGAACTAGTGCCTATCCAAGACCCGATATCTGTATAGGATCCTCTCGATCGATGAAGCGGCGAAAGAGCTCAAAGGTCTCTGGCTCCCCGGTGCCGGCGGACACTAAGTCCCAGAAAAATTGCCGGAATCGGGTTTGACAAGGAATGACTGATCGACGCAGCGGACGACCAAGGGAAAACCGTCGATCATAAGAGAACTAAGCACAGTTCAGGTCGTTCCAACGAGCAAGTACAGTCGACGAGACAGGTAAACAACAAGCCAGGAAATCCCCGATTATGAATAAAAAGGAACCTCTTGTGGGTTCATTAACCGATTCATTGAATCGAACTACGGCCGCATCTGTGCCTACTGAGGACAGTTTCCCCGACTCCCGTCGCGTGCCCGAGTCTCTCGCGAATTGCATGCGGACTCCAGAAGTGGCGCAAGCATTGCGGACCAGGGGTGGACAGGAGAACAAACTGAGGCTACTGGTCGTAATCGCAAGTTACGGGCGAAATCAAGATCGATACCTAGAAGAAATTGTAAGGGAATACAAGCGCATGCCCTATAAAGTGGACGTGATCGTGACTTCTAACGTTGAGAAGCCGGTGCCTGCCGGCGTGCAACTCGTAATCGGGATGCCAAGCAAAAATCCGTGGTCCTTGCCGTTCGCGCACAAGAAGGTTATGGCAGAACGTGTAGCTGACTACGATCTGTTTATTTACTCAGAAAATGACACGCTGATATCGACAGGCAATATTGAATCGTTCTTGCGCGTTTCCGAAGTCCTGCCGGAAAACGAGATACCTGGGTTCCTGCTATATGAAGATGGGCCGACAGGAGCCAGACGCTATGCGGGAATTCACGGCCGCTTTCACTGGGATGTCACCTCCGTTTGCCGGCGCGGGCCGTACACATTTGCCTTTCTCACGAATGAGCATTCAGCATGCTACTTGCTAACGCAGAGACAGTTGCGACAGGCGATAGGGAGCGGAGGTTTTTTGGTGCCGCCGCACCATGGGAAATATGATCTGGCTTGTACAGCATCGACCGACCCCTACACGTCCTGCGGTTTCCGAAAACTTGTATGCATCTCCCATGTCGAAGATTTTCTCGTACATCATCTGCCCGATAAATACACCGGACGCGAGTTCACACCGGAAGAACAGTCGTTTGACAAGCAGCGAGAGGCGCTCCTGGCGATCGCACGGGAAGGCGGCAATAGGCCTTATCTGTTGCCAATTGAAACGAAACTCCCGGACCTTCATATGTCGAAGGAGTATTACGAACCAGTCAAACAGGAAGTGATTGGCGCCATCCCTGGCTCGGTGCAAAGTTTGCTTTCCGTGGGAAGTGGTTCGGGAGCCACAGAACGATGGTTCGTCCAGAGAATGCGGCAGGTGACTGCAATTCCCCTCGATCCAGCGATCGGGGCATGCCTGGAAGGAAGCGGGGTTGAGCTGGTGCACGGAGATTATGACTCTGCTTTGCGGAGTCTGGATGGGCGGAAATTTCAGGCTCTTTTCTTTTCGAACACCCTCCATCTGGTGCCAAATCCGGGGAGCCTGTTGCGTAAATACACGAAGCTTCTCGAACCCGGAGGATATGTTCTCCTCCTAACTCCGAATGTAGCAACCCTGAGAAATAATTTAACGGCGTTGCTTGACAGGCCAGCTTATCGGCGGCTTCGAGACTTCGAGCAGGGCGGGGTCCAGTTCGTGTCACTTGCCAGGGTCAGGAAGTGGCTTGCTTTCGCCGGTCTCTCGCTCGAAGACGTCAGATGGATCACGACCCCGCGATTTCGCGGTATCGTACAGTCTCTTCCCGCATTGTTTGGACCCTGGTTTGGAACCGAAATCATTGTCTTGGGCCAAAAACAATTTGACCTCCAAAGACAAGTATGACCATGAGACGCCGCTTGGTGGCCTAGTTGTGTCAGGAAACTCATAGAAATGCCAGAAAGAAGATCATTTTCGAATGCCCTGAAATGGGCATACATGGGAAATTTCGGCGACCGGGGGATATCTGCCTTAGTCACCTTTGTGTTGGCTGGAATCGTGGGTCCACGCGACTTCGGATTGATCGCGATTGCCGTCATCTATATCAACTTTGCCCAAATGTTCCTGGACCAGGGGCTGGCCGCAGCACTCATCCAAAAGAAAGATCTGGAGCAAGAGGATTGTGACTCGGTATTCTGGCTAAACCTTGCCGTGAGTCTGTTATTCGTCGCCTTGACGATGTTGCTTAGCGGATGGTGGGCCAGGATTAATCATGCCCCGGACTTGGCTCGGGTACTTTCGGTATTATCCATCTGCATTCCCATCGAAGGTCTTTCGATTGTTCAATCAGCGGTGGTGCGTCGGGAGTTGGACTTTAAGACCCTGACGATCCGGTCGAATTTATCGGTGTTCATTGGAGGGGTTGCGGGTCTCGGCTTGGCTTACGCAGGTTATGGTGTGTGGGCGCTGGTTGGAATGCAACTGGTGCGAGACTTTTCTGCTCTGTTGCTGCTCTGGAGATTGGGGCATTGGCGGCCCACTTTCGCATTCTCGTGGACTCATCTCCAAGAACTATTGCGGTTCTCTGTGCATCTGTTCGTTAGCGGACTAGGCACTTTTGCGGACCAGCAAGCCGGAGCGATCTTGCTGGGAGTGTTATTTGGCCCTGTGGCAGTCGGACTTTATCGCCTAGCCGACCGGCTCGTAGGCAGCGTGGTTTCAATCGCAACGACTTCCATACAGGGCGTTTCCCTCCCCGAATTCTCGCGGCTCCAGGATCGACCGGAGGAGCTCAAGTCAGGTGTGATTGCGTGTATCCGACTGAGCTCGATGGCGACCATGCCCGCGCTAGTAGGAATGGCAATCACGAGCGGCCCACTAGTGGCGACCTTGGGGCCCAAGTGGACGCCCGCGACCAATGTCATGAAAATACTCTGTTTGCAGGCAATCGTGTTTACCCTTTCCTATTTTACCGGTCCACTGCTGACAGCAAAGGGGAAGACTCATCAAGTTGCCAAGCTAGTTTGGGGCAGTAATATCATAGGGATTTTGTTTCTGCTCGCTAGCGGGGCGCTATTGCGAAACTCCTCCGTCGATTGGCAAGTAATGGGAATTGCGCTCGCCAAAGCAATCCCAAGGGTGCTGGTAATTACGCCAGTGTTTGTCTACGTCTTGATGGAAATTGCGCACTTTTCACTTCGGGATTTAGTTTTGGCACTTAAGAGCCCCCTCTGGGCGAGCGCGGGCATTGTTGGTGTGATTTCCCTAATCCATGCAATTGGAGTAGCCAATTGGACGCGACCGGCGGCCCTTCTCATAATCGACACAGCGATTGGCGGACTGGCGGCTTTAGGTATCCTGGTGTTCCTCGACAAACAAGTTCGCGGCCTTGCGCTCGGGCTAGCAAATCGTCTTGGCTGGTTTTCCACAGCAGTTCGGTGATCGCCATAACAATTGCTTCTGAAAAAGTGTGAAGACTTAACGGTCAGTAGTCCGGATTCTCCCAGCGAAAAACGGAGGGCCCGGTAGGCACGGTGACGCAGGAAAATGGAAAAACACCAGATATCGGTCGCCATGTGCACCTATAATGGTGCCCGGTACTTGCCGCAACAACTTGAAAGCCTGGTCTCCCAATCTCGCAGACCCGACCAGCTTATCGTGTGCGACGATCGTTCTTCCGATGACACTCTACGTCTCCTGGAGGCCTTTGCTGCCGGCTCTCCGTTCCCTGTCCGCGTTATTGCAAACGAGGAAAGGCTGGGGCCCGCCAAGAATTTTGAAAAAGCAATCAGCCTTTGCGACGGCAGCATCATCATGTTGTCGGACCAAGATGATATTTGGAAGTCCCATAAGATCGAAACTCTGGCACATGCTTTTGCGGAATATCCCGACGCAGTCTACGCTTTTTCGGACGGTGACATGATTGACGAAAATGGCGCCTTACTCGGCGAGACGGTTTGGACAGCGGTCGGGATCAATAAAGTGATAGGAGATTTTGCCGGGGTCGGCCAACTGGACGTCCTTCTGAGACACAACCTGATCAGTGGCGCGGCCATGGCCATTCGATCGTGGTTCCGGGGCATCATTCTGCCGATACCGCGGGGCTGGATGCACGACTATTGGATCGTGCTCCTTGGTTCGGCTCTGTACTCAGGTGTTCCCGTGGCAGAAACCCTTTGGATGTACAGGCGCCATACCATGCAAACCTGTGGCTGGAGGAAGAAAACATACATTGAGGTATTTCGAGATTCTCTCAAGACGGAACCAGGCGAATGGACGGGAAAGGTTGATAACTTTCAGAAACTTTTTGAGCGGTTGGAGCTGGTGTCGGAGAGCCATCCATGCGCTCCCGATCGACTCCGGCGTCTCGATGACAAAGCACGCCACTTATCACGGCGGGCAGCGATTCGCTCCAGTTCAAGATCTGCGCGAATCGTCAAAGTCTTGAGCGAAGCGCTCACCGGGAGATATCAACGATTTTCGGATTCATGGCAAAGCATCATCCGAGATATAGTTTAATGCAAGAAATGCCGCGATCTTACCTGAAAACACAGGCCTATCCCGCGAGAGGTTCTTCCTGGAACTGAACAGAAAGGTAAATACGTCATCTCAGCAGCTGTGCTGCGCGGCGTCAGCAAGCACTCGTGCCTCTCAACTTTGAATTAGCTCGCTGACGCGGTCAGGCATATTGCGCATGATTCACAACACCAAAAGCGTCGAGAGGATGAGCAAGAGTCGTGCCTCAGACACCGGAAAACTATAAATTCGGGGGCGGTACCTCCGAATCACTGATGCACCCGGCAGTCATTGTTTTAATGCTGCTTGCCATCATTTGTATTTTGGTGCTGCCCAGAAAGTA
>Ga0187781_10002575_pt1 | contig 13733 bp, 9 predicted proteins | sample 0715_SJ02_MP02_2_FD_132447 | JGI IMG/M metagenome (GOLD analysis project Ga0187781, IMG submission 132447) | Tropical peat soil microbial communities from peatlands in Department of Meta, Colombia - 0715_SJ02_MP02_20_MG | ecosystem: Environmental > Terrestrial > Soil > Wetlands > Peat | place...
GGAGCGGCTCAAGCGCTTCTTCGTCGAAGACGGCGGCAACTACCGCGTCAGGAAGGAATTGCGCGATCTCGTGCTGTTTTCGCTGCACAGCGCGCTCAAGGACCCGCCCTTCATCAAGCTCGATCTGATCTCCTGCCGCAATCTGCTGATCTATCTGCAGCGCGATTTGCAGCGCCAGCTCTGCAGCCTGTTTCATTATGCGCTGAAGCCGGGCGGCTTCCTGTTTCTGGGCTCGGCTGAAACGGTCGATTCGACCTCTTCGCTCTTTCGCGTCGTGGACCGCGACGCGCGGATCTACGCGCCCCTGGCCCAGGCGGAGAAAGTCGCGCCGCTGCTGCCGCAACTTTCGGTGGACCATCGGCTGCGGGTGCTCGGACCGAAAAACCATGTTCTTCCGGAGCCGTCGGTCGCCATCGGACAAGCGCACGCCGCGGCGCTCGAGCGGCATGCGCCGCCGAGCGTGCTGGTCGACAATTCCGAGCACATCTTGCATCTGTCTCCGAACGCGAGCCTCTACTTCCGGGCGATGGAGGGGCCGTTCAGCAGCGAGCTGAGCGCCCAGGTGCGGCCGGAGCTGCGCGTCGATCTGAAGCTCGCCTTGCAGCGCCTGTTCGAGACCAGCCAGCCGACGCTGACCCTGCCGATCGCCGTCGGCTTCAACGGCGATCGCAGACTGGTTTCCCTGCATGTCACGCCAACGGGCCCAGCCGACGTCGGCGCGCCGGCGGGCGCCCTCGTCCTGTTCCTCGACGCCGGCAAGACGCCCGAGGGCGGCGACACGCCGAAGGACGAAGACGTCAATCGCGAGGAGGTGGGGCGGCTGAGGAAGGAGCTCAGCGTCGCGCAGGATCGCGTGAGCGCCAGCCGCAAGGAGCATGAGGTCGCGACTCAGGAGCTGCGCGCGGCGAACGAGGAATTGCAGTCGATCAACGAGGAATATCGCTCGACGGCGGAGGAGCTCGAGACGAGCAAGGAAGAGCTGCAGTCGATGAACGAAGAGCTGCAGACGGTCAACAGCGAGCTCAAGAACAAGCTGGAGACGATCTCCTCGGCGCACAACGACCTGCAGAACCTGATGGCGACGACCGAGATCGGCACGCTGTTCCTCGACAGCGAGCTCAGGATCAAGCTGTTCACGCCGGTCGTCACAAATTATTTCAATTTCACGCATAGCGACATCGGCCGCCGCATCTCCGACTACACGAACCTTCTTGATTACGCGGAGCTGCAGACCGACTCCGCCAAGGTGCTCACGACCCTGACGCCCATCGAGCGGGAAATCGCGTCAAAGAGCGGCCGCTGGCTCATGATGGGCCTGCGTCCCTATCGCACCGTCGACGAGCACATCGAAGGCGTCGTCCTGACGCTGACCGACATCACGAATCGCAAAGCCGCCGAGGCGGAGCTGCACAAGGAGCTGGAGGCCACGCAGCGCCTGCAGCAGCTCAGCACGAAGATCATTCAGAGCGAGGACATCACCCAGCCGCTGAACGAGGTGCTGAAAGCCGCGACCGAGCTGGTCGGCGCCGATTTCGGCATGATCTCTCTTTTCGACGAAGCAAGCCAAGCTCTGCGTATCGCCGCGCACCGCGGCTTTCACAAGCGCTACCTGGATCGGTTCGCGACGGTGAACGCCTCCGACAGCTCGCCGTGCGGCCGCGCGTTAAAGAGCCTTCAGCAGGTCACGGTTCCGGACGTCGAACGCGATCCCGCCGCCGCCTCGATCGTGGAAGAAGCGCGCGCGGCGGGGTTCAGGGCCATTCTTTCGACGCCGCTCATGACGGCGCCGGAGAAGATCGTGGGCGTGCTCGCCGTGCATTTTCGCCAGCCGCACGAGTTTTCCGCGCGCGATTCGCGGCTCATCGACATCGTGGCGCGCACCGCCGCGGACGCGATCAACGCCTATCGCCTTCAGCAGGCGCTGCGCGACGACGATCGTCGCAAGAACGAGTTTCTGGCCGTTCTCGCGCATGAATTGCGCAATCCGCTGCAGCCGATCAGCAACGCGCTCCACACGCTCAAGCGCCTCAAGCCCGACGGTCCGGAAGCTCAGGGCCTGCTCGACATGATTGCGCGCCAAACCGAGCACCTGGCGCGCCTCGTCAACGATCTGCTCGACATCTCGCGCATCACGCAAGGCAAGATCGACCTGCGCCCGCAGCCCCTCGATCTCAATGACGTCGTGCGCCGCGCTTTGGAGGCGAATGAGCCGGCGGTCGAAGGCAAGCGGCAAAAGATGAAGACGTCGCTCGTCTCGAAGCCGCTCCATGTGTACGGCGATCCCGTACGGCTCGCGCAGGTGTTCGGCAATCTCATCTCCAACGCCGTCAAATACACGCCCGAAGGCGGAAAAATCGAGATTTCGAGCGCGGAGAAGGACGGCGGCGCGGTGGTGAGCGTTCGCGACAATGGCGCCGGCGTCTCACCAGAGATGCTGTCGCAAATCTTCGAGCTCTTCGTTCAGGCGGATCAAACGAACCAAGCCAAGCCGGGCGGCGGCATCGGCGTCGGCCTTTCGCTCGCGCGCAGCCTCATGTCTTTGCATGGCGGGTCGATCGAGGCCCGCAGCGACGGCTTGGGCAAGGGCTCCGAGTTCCTCGTTCGACTGCCGCTTTCACAGGCCGCCTTGCCCGCGCAAGACGCCGAGGGCGAGAAGAAGCCGACGCCGCGCGCTCTTGCAAAGCGAGCGCTCGTCGTCGACGACAACACCGATGTCGCGGACGGTTTTGCGATGCTGCTCGGAACCTTCGGCATCGACGTGCGCATCGCTTATGGCGGCGCCGAGGCGCTGGCGGCGGTCAAGGAGGTCAAGCCGGACATAGCCTTCGTCGACCTCGGCATGCCGGGCATGGACGGCTATGAGGTTGCGCGGGCGATCCGGGCGACGCCGGAGGGAAAAGATTTGTTCCTCGTCGCTCTGAGCGGCTGGGGCGGCGACGAGCAACGCAAGCGCGGGCGCGAGGCCGGCTTCGATCGGCATTTCGTCAAGCCGATCGACATCGGCCATCTAGAGGATATCCTGGCGGCGGCGGCAGGGCGGAAGCAGTGACGAAGGCCCGAGTCTGTCCCCTCTCCCCGCTTGCGGGGAGAGGGTTAGGGGCTTTGGGGAATTGTCGCGATGTCGATGACGGCGCGGGCGCCCGCAGATGCGGAACGTTGCAAATAGCGCCCCCGGCCCCTCACCCCAGCCCTCTCCCCGCTTGCGAGGAAAGGGAGCAGAGTCGGCGTGTCACGCAGGCTCGGGGCTCTCTTCAGGCGATCAAGCTTCGAGGCGCTTCAGCAGCTGCCGTGAGGTCGCCACCGCCTCGAAGCTGTCGCTAACCTGGCGGGAAGCGTCGCTTTCGCAGGCACGCTCGCGAATGAGCGCCTCGGCCGTCAGCTCCGCCAGGGCTTTGAGCTCGAGCATGACGTTTTTGGAAGGCCTGTGCGCGTTGGGGAAATGCGTCGAGAGCACACCGAGGAACGCGCCGCCGCTCGAGATGATCGGCGTCGACTGCACGGCCCGAAAGCCGGCCTGCTCCGCGATCGCGCTGTAAGGCGCAAATCCCCTGTCGCACATGACGTCCTGGACGACCACCGCGCCGCGCTCCGTCAACGTCCGAGCGCAGGCGCAGCCCTGCTCGGGCCGCACATGGCGGAAGAAATCGAGGAACTCGTGATCAAAGCCGCGCTGCGCCACGATCGTCAGCAGTCCCTTGTCCCAATCCATCAATTGAGCGTAGCCGAGGCGTGCGCCGGTGAGTTCCAAAGCGCCGGTCAATGCGCATTCGAGCACCGCCCGAACGCCACGGCATTGCTGGAGGCGTCGCTTGAATTCATCCGCCATAGCCCCTCCTTCAACCGCTTCGTGAGGCGCGGATAAACGATTTAATTCTCTCGGCGGCCCCGTCGTCAAGCCTGGGGTCGCATGCGTAGTGTGACGGCGTTGCCGATCACGTCGACGGGGAGCGGGGCGCTCGCCTTTGGCGGGGGGGGAGCGCTCGTCATGGCCAGCGCCTCGATGCTGGTTCCCGGCTCAGCGTTCTCCGCCGCCAATCTCGCCCGCTCGAAGCGCTCCTTCGCGATCTGTCTTTTCAGAGCAACATGCTCTTCGAACATGCGCTGCGTTTCCTCCATCCATACGAGCAGCTCTTCAGCAACCTTGAGTGAGCAGCCCTGCCGTCGTAGCTCCTTGATCAACGCTCGTTGACGAATTATGCGAGCGCGGCCCTCATGCGCGTGGGCCATCGCTTTTAGAAGCGCATCGAATTCGGGCAGCACGCCGACACTCCTTTTTCCTTTGAATTGTAGCACGGAACCGGGTCGATGCGAGCCCTCGCGCCCGCGCCTTGCAGCTCGCGGGTTCCTTCGCGTCGCGGAGAAACATTTCGCCTCGACGGCTGGATCGGAGATCGCGCAGCTGAGCCCATGCGGCAAAACGTCGCGGTTTTTGCAAAGCATTCTTGAACGCGGGTCGTAAAATCCGCTCTTTCCCTGGTTAACGGCGCATAATCAGACGACGAGCAAAGTGGAATTTCACCGCCAAGAACTCTGGCAATGCACCATATTGTGATATGATGTATCTAACTATGGGAAAAGTTAACATTATGCCGTATTGTAATTTTCTATACTAACTCATCATTGCGTAACCACCAGAATATCGCGTTGTTGTCAATTAACACTCCTTATCCGGATCAGGGCTCATAGGTTCGTGGCCTGAGGCTTTTGCGCCCTCTAGAACTTAAAGAGCGCAGACCAACCACCGCCAGGCAGCAAGAACGCCATGCAACGTAGGATAGCCCGCGACACCTGAACGCCTCGCGACGAAACGAAAAAAGCTCACTGACTATGGAAGACAGACGGCGGCGCGCGTCCGCCGGAGGGAAGGCTCATGGTTGCGCATAGCATCTCCAATCCGCCCGAAGATTATGAAGAGTATGACGAGGCGGAAGAAGCAACGGCCGATGACGCCCCGGCTCCGGCGCCGTTCGCGCGAAGAGAAGCGCCATCGAAGCACCGCGTATGGCTCAGCGATCTGTTTCCGCGCTCGACGAAGGGAGCGCCGGCTTCCGGGCCTTCGCGCACGGCTGGAGAAAAAAAGCCTGCTCGCGGCTCCAAGCTGCGTCTGCGCGCTGCAAGCCCTCCCGAGCAGGCCGTCGACGAGACCTCGGCGGCGAAAATGAATGAGCGGATACAAAGCGTCGTCGTGCGGTCGCATTTGCCGCAGCGGCCTGGCTTTCAAAGCTCGGCGCCGAGTGAAGACCCGCCGGCTCCGCCTCCGGCGGCTCTTCATTCCCCCTCGCCGGCGGAGCCAGCTCAGCCTGCGTCGCAGCCGACTTTCCGAGCGTCCGAACCACCCGCTCAGACGGAGCAGGCTGCGACTGTGTCCGCGCTGACGGCCCGCTCCGCCGCGCCGGCGGAGTCAGTTCAGCCCGCATCCCCGCCGACTTTCCGCTTTTTCGCGCCGCCCGCGCGGGAGGAGCCGGCGCCGCAACCCGCGCCCGTGGTCGAATTCAAGCTCCCAGAGAAGCCTGACCACGAACGCGTGAAACCCATCCCGGCGACATACAAGACGCCGGTATGGTCCGTCCCCCAGCCTGCTCCCGAACCGGCTCAACCAGAGCCGGTCACACAAGAACAGGTCATACCCGAAGCAAAGGAGAGTCCCATGTCGAGAGTTGAAGAACTGAATCGCATTCTGCGCAAGCTTCAAAACGAGTCCGCCGGCGTCGAGGCGAGCGCCTTGATCTCCGAGGACGGCCTCATGATCGCCAGCGCCCTCGGCGCAAACCTGGAGGAAACGCGCGTGGCCGGCATGACGGCGACCCTGCTCAATCTCGGCAATCGCGCGGCTGTCGAGCTCAAGCGCGGCGAGGTGAACGAGGTCGTGGTGCGCGGCGCGCATGGCTACGCCGTCATGATCGGAGCCGGCCGCGGCGCTCTTCTGCTCGTGCTGGCGAATGAGTCCAGCAAGCTGGGGCTCATTTTCTTCGACATGCACGACGCCGTGCTTTCGCTGAAAAAGGCCCTCTAAATCCTGCCAGAGCGCCACAGACGCGAACCTCACCTTCCGCGACGCGTTTTGCACCGACAGACGCGCCGCCGCAACCCGGCTCACGAAGAGGCGACCATGCCAAACACGGTTCTATTCGACGACGGCGTCCACCAAAACATCCTGCTCGAGGATTTCGACACGGGCAGTTTGGCGGTGCAGGCCAACCAGCATCTGATCATTCACGCGGGCTCGGGGATGATTCTCGACCCCGGCGGACACAAGGTCTACAGCAGGGTCATGGCCGAGACCTTCTCGCTGCTCGGAGGCGGCAAGCTTACTCACCTCTTCTTGTCGCACCAGGATCCCGACATCGTGGCGGCCGTGAACGGCTGGCTGATGACCACCGACGCCATGGCGTATATCTCGGCGCTTTGGACCCGCTTCGTCCCTCACTTCGGTCTCGATCACATGGTCGCCGACCGGCTGAAATCCATTCCGGACGAAGGCATGGTGTTCAATCTCGGCGGCGCTCCCGTCGTCGCCGTGCCTGCGCACTTCATGCACAGCGAAGGCAACTTCCAACTCTACGACCCGATCTCGAAAATCCTCTACACGGGAGACCTCGGAGCCTCCATCGGACAAGACTATATCTTCGTCCGCGATTTCGACGAGCATCTGAAATACATGGCCGGATTCCACGAGCGCTACATGGTGGCCAACCGCATCATGCGCGCCTGGGCCGAGATGGTGCGGCCGCTCGACATCGAGATGATCGCTCCCCAGCACGGCGCGATCTTCAAGGGCAAGGAGATGGTGCGCAGATTCATCGACTGGTGCGCGGATCTGCAGTGCGGCGTCGACCTCATCACGCCGAAGTTCAGATTGCCCGCCGCCTAATGGAGCCGAGCGGCTCCAAGCGAACGCGGAACCGCTCGACTCGACTAAGGTCAGCACAAGCGCCGACCCAACGTCCGTCGCCGCGGAATCGTTCCCTGGCGGTGGGTCTTGGCTGGCCTCGCGCCCGCGTCGAGAACAAAATTCAGAGCCGCTCGGCTCGCGGGCCAATCCAACTCAGCGAAAGAAGCCAGTCCGCTTCGCAAGCAAGGAACGAAACTACGATGGCCTCGTTCACAATCACGGGCGCGCTCGGCGCGACGCTCTTGCTTTCGGACGGGTTGAAGTCGTGGCGGCCGCGCAGCGCCGCAACAGGTGAAGCATCAGCTTAGAGCCGCCACCATGTCTCAACATTCTCAAAGCAACACGGCTTGCCTCGCCGACGACGCCTCCGCCGGCGTCGAGCTCGACATCGAGGCGCGCTTCATGGTCCTGTCGGGCAAGGAATCGCCGTGTCGGGTCATCAGAATCTCGCCTCGGGAAATGGTTCTGGTGTCCGCGATCAAGCCGGATCGGGGCGAAAAGATCATTCTCTACATCAACGATTTTGGCCGCTTCGAGGGCGTCGTCACACGCCATCGAGTATCCAACTTCGCGATCGCCTTGAACCTCTCGCCGCAAAGAGCCCAACGGCTCTCCTATCAGTTGACCCGGGTCGAGAGCCGCCAGCCCGAGCAAAACATAAGCTATCAGTCGAAGCGGCCATGGCGGAGCGAATTCTATGGGACCGCAGCGAGAAGCGCAGATTATGGCGTGACGTTGGAGCAGGAGGCGGACGCAATCTCAGGAGACGCCGCAACCGATCCAGCCCCTAAAGTTCAAGCGAACGCAGATCCAATCGAACCCGTTAGCCGCAATCCCGTCCTCGGACCGTCGACGAACGGCGAGCTTGTGAACTCGCGCCTCGATAGCGCTGCCCATGCGCAAGAAGCCGACGCGCGCCCGGCCCATCGGGGAAAGATCGGCGTCGAGGCGATGGCGTCAGCAGATATTGCGATCACGGAGGGCGTCGCTCACGCGATTGCGCCGCAGCAGCCGGATGAGCGCTCACTTCAGCGTGACGAGGGCGTTCTCGATGAAAAGGCGCTGGAGGTTGCCGAGACGCTCGAAGGCGCCGATCGCGCGCCTGCGCCCGAGGAGACGAACGAGCCGCTCGCGCCGCTCGCGGCCGCAGACGACGGCGTTCAGGCGACTGCGTCGCAGCAGCCGGATGAACGCCCGAGCCAGCGAGATGAGGTCGTTCCCGAGGAAAAGTCGCCGGAGATTGCCGAGACGCTCGAAGCCGTCGATGCCGCTCCTGCGCCTGAAAAGACAGACGAGCCGCTCGCGCCGCTCGCAGCCGACGACGACGGCGTTCGGGCGACTGCGCCGCAGCAGGCGGATGAACGCCCGAGCCAGCGGGATGAGGTCGTTCCCGAGGAAAAGTCGCCTGAGGTTGCCGAGACGCTCGAAGCCGTCGATGCCGCTCCTGCGCCTGAAAAGACAGACGCGCCGCTTGTGTCCGCAGACGACAGCGTCCTCGCAATTGAGCACGAGGAGGAGAATGAGCCGACCGTTTACGCCCACCCGATCGACGAGAGGGCGACAGTCTCGAACGCAGAGGCTTCCTGCGGCGAGCTTGCGCCGCTGGAAGCCGAGAAACGGCCGGGGCGATCCAATGGGGCGGACGCCAGGCCGGGATCGTCGCGAGCGCCGACGATGGTCGAAGGCGTCGATTGCGCCATGCCGTCACAGGCGGCGCCTGAATCGTGGATTCAGGGCGACGGCGTCGGCGCACGGATGAAGGCCGCGGAAATACGGGACGCGAGTGAAACCGACGATCGCTCGTCTGCGCCACAGAAGCAGGAAGAGAGCTCGCCTCAAGATGACGGGGGCGAGAGGCAAGCGAATGCGCCGGGGGACAGCACGGCGACGAAAGAGACGGACGCCGCGGCAGGACGCGAAACAAGCAGCGACGCGCAGCTTCAAGATTTGATAACCGCGATTGACGGCGGTTGCGTGAATAACGTTTCGACCGCTGAACCCCCGCATGCTGGAGAGGACGAGCTTTGGGAAATTCTGTCCGAGGCGGAGCAGGGCCATGAATCGGCTTGTCGCGAAAACGCGCAGAACGACGAAGCGGTCGCGGTTGCGCTTGCAGATTGGCAGGCTGCAGGACCTGAGCTTTGTGTCGAAGACTGCGTGACCGCAGAGTCGCCCGCTCAAGACCCTTGCGCTTTCGCGAATGCGACAGTCGATAGCGGCGACGACATGGGGGCGACCGGCGGCGGCGCCTGTCCGAAACGGGACGCGGATGCGCTGGACTCCGATGCGGAGGCCGTCTCGCTTTATAGTGGGGCCATACCTGCGGGGCGCGCCAGTCGCAACGAAAGCGAGCTCGAAGAAGAATCCGCCATCATCCTTCAGTCGGAGGTCGATGGCCTCTTCGATATGTTCGAGCTCGCCGCGCCGGACGATCCATGCCTCGTGGAGCTGGCTGACCAGCCGATAGCGACGCTCCCCTTCGACGCCGAGGTCGACGACAGGGAGCGGCGAGTCGAAAGAGAGCCTTCAGAGCTTCAGTCCGTGCGCTACGCTTTCGGTCCAAAGTTCGCCATTCTGGAGGGGCAATCGGTCTCGCCAACCTATCGCTGGCCCGGGATAGACTCGGGCGCCCCTTGCACGGCTCGGCTGTCCTGCGGATTTCTCCACTTGCCCGACAATGGCTCGCCGCTGGACGCTTTTGACCCGACCAGCGAATCGAATTGCTGCTCGGACACCGAGACTTCGGAGTCGACAATCCCCGGCGCCAGCGAGCAGGTTTGCTCGCCGCAACCAGGCAGGAACGTCCAGGGCGGACGCTTTTACAAAATCCGCGCCCGAAAAAGAGGCCTGATGCAAGGCGGCTATAGAACAGGCAAGCGAGGCCCGCTGTCGCAAACCGGCTAGTGGGCTACGTCGGACAAATCGAGGGGTTTCCAGCGAGCCTGGAGGCTCGCGGTCCATCCGCATCTTGGACCGCGAGCCTCCAGGCTCGCATTTCGGCCCCTCAAATTGGGTGACGCAAGCTACTAGCTAGCGATGTCGTCGGCAGAGAGATCGGTTTGTTTGCTGGCGCCAGAAAGCTTGTCACAAAGTTGGATCGGGGACCTCCAAGCGCCGCTGGTCACCGCCATCGCGCGCCCGTTGTTGATGGCTCTTGATTCGCAATCCAAGGCTATCTCCTTGATTCGTCAGGGCCAACGGGGAGCCTTTCCTTCTTGACGCGGAATTCAGTTCTTACGGCGTGCGCGTTCCGGAGACCGCGTGCGCCGCCGTAATGCATACTTTACATATAATGAGAATTATAGTGCTGCTCGGCGATTTTGACAGAACGAAGCCAATTCTTCCAGAAAACGGGGACTCGGGTCGCCAGAAAGCGCTCGCGGCGCGCCTGCGACACGCCAATCGGCGGTCCAAGCAGCTCAAAGTCGCGCTTCAAACGGCTCGAGGCCGCGGCGGCTTTCGCAGGGGCTCGCCGCCCCGTCCCGAGGCTCACGCCGTCTTCTCCGGCCAGCGGCACAAATCTGCGATGAGGCAGCGTCCGCATAGGGGCTTCCTGGCTTTGCAGGTGTACCGCCCGTGCAAGATCAGCCAATGATGCGCGTGCAGCTTGAACTGCTCTGGCACGATTCTCTCCAGCCCCGCCTCCACCGCTTCGACCGTCTTGCCCGGCGCCAGCTGCACGCGGTTCGAGACTCGGAAAATATGGGTGTCGACCGCGATGACCGGCTCGTTGAAGGCGATGTTGAGCACGACATTGGCGGTCTTGCGCCCGACGCCGGGCAGCGCCTCCAGCGCCGCGCGGTCGTGCGGCACCTCGCCGCCGTGGCGCTCGATCAAGAGCCGCGACAGCGCGATCACGTTCCTGGCCTTGGCCCGAAAGAGCCCGATCGTCTTGATGTGCTCGATGAGCCCGTGTTCGCCGAGCGCCAGCATCTTTTGCGGCGTGTCGGCGACGGCGAAGAGCCCGGCCGTCGCCTTGTTGACGCCGGCGTCCGTCGCCTGCGCCGAAAGCACCACTGCGACGAGCAGCGTATAGACGTTGACCGCTACGAGCTCTCCCTTAGGGTGAGGGTCCGCGGCGGCGAACCGCTCAAAAATCCTTTGAATCCGCTGGGATTCGCCCCTTGGCGCCCGGGGGGCTTTCTTTGCTGCGTGAACCAAATGTGACGTTCCCGGAAGACGGCGCGTTTTTGCGCCCCAGATAACTTGGCTATAGTATCATCCCTGAAGCGGCGGAAGAGACCATGACCGACGTCCAGCAACCCGCGGAAACCAGGATTTTCGCGACACGTCTCATTCCCTATCGCTCGATGACGCCGAAGACCGCCAACTGGCTCATCGTCGCCTTCGGCTGCCTCACCGCCGCGGTTTCGCTTCCCTTCTATTTCATCGGCGCCTGGCCCGTCATCGGCTTCCTGGGGCTCGATATGCTGGTGCTGCTCGTCGCCTTCAAGGTGAGCTTTCGCTCGGCCGAGGCTTATGAGACCGTGCTGGTCACGCCGATCGAGCTCGAGCTCGTGAAGGTCTCGCCGCACGGCGTCCGCCAGGTGTGGCGCTTCAACCCGGTCTGGGTGCGGCTCGAGGAAGAAGGGAATGACGAGTTCGGCACGGTGCGCGTCGCGCTGGTCTCGCGCGGGCAATCGGTGGAAATCGGCGGCTTTCTCGGACCCGAGCAGAAGGCGGAGCTCGCGCGCGATCTCGCGGCGGCGCTCGTGAAGGCGCGGCGCGGGCCGCAGTTCGGCTAGAAGAGCATGATCCCCAAAAGTGCGAAGCGGTTTTGGGATAAGATCATGCTCAGTCAAAAAGATCCAACCGCGCCTTCGCTTCGGCGAGCAGCCGTCCCTCGTGCCGCTTCAGATAGAAACGCAAGTAAAGCAGGCCGGCGACGAGCGCGACAAGGGCGATGCTGCCGAGGGAGGCCTCACCCTGCGTGAACGCCTGCGTGAAATGATAGGCGCCGAGCCCAATGGCCATGGACCACAGCACCCCCCCGAGCGCGTTGAAGACGAGGAAGCGCGAAAGCGGCATGCGGCTCGCGCCAGCGAAAGGGGCGGCGAGGACGCGCAGGATCGTGACGAAGCGCCCGAAGAAGACGAGCCAGCCGCCGAAGCGCGACATGAGATAGCGCAGCAGCAGCACGCGATCGGCCGAGAAGCCGAGCCGCGCCGCGTAGCGGTCGAGGACGCGCGCGCCGAATCGGCGGCCGACCCAGTAGCCGAGATTGTCGCCGAGTATCGCCCCCGCCGCGGCCGCGGCGATCACCGCCCCGATCGAGAGGCTCGGCGACTGCGAGGCGTAGATGGCGGCGCCGATCAGCACCGTCTCGCCCGGCAGCGGCAAGCCCGCGCATTCGAGGAGCAGCGTGGCGAAGATCGCGAAATAGCCATAAGCGCCGAGGAGGCGGGTGATTTCGGCCTGGTCGAGGAAGTTTTGCATCTGGCTCGATCGCGGGTTGGCGCTTCCATCGCTCTCACCTTAGCGCGCGAGCCGCGGAAAGGAGAGTCGGGGAAAAACTTTGACAGTCATGTGAACGACATATGCGCCCTCTATCGGCTCCGCTGCGGCTGGAATTCAGGCGATCGCCCGTCGGAGCACCATATGGCCATGAGCGCGGATTTGAGCGCCGCCAAGCGCAAGACCAAGCAGGGTCTCAGCGCGGCGGTCCATCGCAACGAGACCTTCTCCAAAGCCGGCGTGCTGGAGCGCCTGTTCACCCACGCCTTCAAGGGGCTCGTTTATCCGCAGATTTGGGAAGACCCCGTTGTCGACATGCAGGCGCTGGCGATCAGGCCCGACGACCGCGTCGTCGCCATTGCCTCGGGCGGCTGCAACGTCATGAGCTATCTGACCGCCGACCCCAAGCAGATCACGGCGGTCGATCTCAACGGCGCCCACACCGCCCTCTTGCGGCTGAAGCTGCGGGCGGCGCGCGATCTGCCGGATTACGACACCTTTCGCCGCTTCTTCGGCGAGGCGAATCAGGCCGAGAACGTCGAAGCCTATCACCGCTACATCAAGCCCAATCTCGACGCCGAATCGCGCGCCTATTGGGAGGGCCGCACGCTTGCGGGCCGGCGCCGCATCGAGCTCTTCGCGAGGAACTTCTATCGTTACGGCCTGCTCGGCTGGTTCATTGGCGCAGGCCATCTCGTCGCGCGCGCGCACGGCAGAGACCCGCGCAAGATGCTACAGGCGCGCACGCTGGAAGAACAGACCGCGATCTTCGACAGTTTGCTCGCGCCGCTGTTTCAGTCGCGCACAGTGCGCTGGCTCGTGCAACAGCCGGCGACTCTATTCGGGCTCGGCATTCCGCCGGCGCAATATCACGCGCTCGCCGGCGACCACGAGGGCGGCATGGTCGAGGTGCTGCACGAGCGCCTGCGCCGGCTCGCCTGCGACTTCGAGCTTTCGGAGAATTACTTCGCCCAGCAGGCCTTCGGGCGCCGATACGGCGCGGGCGAGGAGGCCTCGACCCCGCCCTATCTCGAGCGCCGCGCCTTCGAGGCGGTGCGCGCGCGCGCCGATCGTGTCGAGACGAAGCACACGTCGATGGGCGATTTTCTGGACTCTTGCGCGGACGCGAGCCTTGACGGCTATGTGCTGCTCGACGCGCAGGACTGGATGAACGACGCCGATCTGACCGCGCTCTGGACGAAGATCACGCGCACGGCGCGGCCCGGCGCGCGCGTCATCTTCCGCACCGCCGCCAACGAGCGGCTGCTGCCGGGGCGCATCCCTGACGAGATCCTGGCGTGCTGGGATTATGAACCCGACCGTTGCCGGGAGCTCACGCGCCGCGACCGCTCGTCGATCTACGGCGCCTTTCATCTCTATACGCTGA
>Ga0187781_10002576_pt1 | contig 13732 bp, 12 predicted proteins | sample 0715_SJ02_MP02_2_FD_132447 | JGI IMG/M metagenome (GOLD analysis project Ga0187781, IMG submission 132447) | Tropical peat soil microbial communities from peatlands in Department of Meta, Colombia - 0715_SJ02_MP02_20_MG | ecosystem: Environmental > Terrestrial > Soil > Wetlands > Peat | place...
AACTGCAAGTCGTAGGCCTCGCCAGAATTCCGAAGGTCCCCACGCCTCAAAGCGTCTCGCATTCTTGTCCCCCCCTCACGCCACACAACAATAGCGGAGCCAATTCGCTGCCGCCCCACCCTAACCACGGAAGCCTAGCACACAACCATTCATCAGTTGAAAAGCTGCAAAAGGTGATGGCGGTCACCGACGCCTTTGCTCGTTTCTAGTAGCGCTGTTGATGCCGGTTGCTTGGAGTCCCCGAGCAGCCGGTGGAAGTGGGGTGTGGTCTCGGGAGCCAGCTCCCAATTTAATGGTCCGGGGCCACACCTTTCGCAGTGCGGGACTAGGCGGCGTGCATTGTCCCCCATCGCCGCCCAGCCTGAGGCAGCAGCAAGCTTCCCCAGCCCCGGTACGAATTGCGTACTGGGGCTGGGGTTTGTTTTTGTGGCGACGAATTGTCTTAAATCCCTACAGTCTGAGAAATTGATGGGGCGTGGCTTCTAAGACACATGCGATGAATGGCATTAGTGCCTGCCCTTGCAAACAAGTGACCTCAGCACGTTCATTGTTTTTATGGCACGGTGCAATTCAGCTCCAGCGACCGTTCCAATCGACCACTGCACTGTCCGGCGACGCGATGAAGGTCTGCGTGAGTTGGTCCCCGCCATCACAGTGATGTTAACTGGAAACCCACTCGGCGTGAGATCGAACAGAACGCCGTTGCCGCCGGCGGCGCACTCGTTGAACGTCACCGGCCAGAAGGCGGGAAACTCGCTGGATGACGGGCATTCGACGATCCATTCGGCTGATGCGCCCTGTGATGTGATATTCGGCCGAGCATTGATGCCCACCCTGGTCGCCTGCCCAGTCGAGACGTTTAGCATCATCATATAACCCAAGTTCGGCTGCTGTGCGCACACTATGACTGAGATTGTGTCTCCGGTTGAGACTGAAAAGTTATTAATCTTCACGGCAGGGTCTTGGTACTCTTCCGTGTACCACTCAGTCCACGCCCACCAATATATGTTGTACGGCCAGTCAAAAAACGGTTGGTCCCACCCAAAAGCCAATATTAGCGGTCTGGAAAAACGGCAGTGAAACTACCCTTGGCACCACCCAGTTCGCAGTTACAAACGTAGCCGGCGGCCCTACCGTGACCGTTTCAACAACCACACCGCCCCAACCGCTGGGACTGAACGCGGGCCCTTTCCTGCGCAGCGGATTGCGTTTACTCATCACTGGATCAATCGAGAGTTCCGCCTTGACGAAGTTTGGTGGGTGGGCAAACGCGCGGCTCCACATACGTGCCAATTTTGGTTCGCGTTCGGGATCGGGGCGCCTAGGAATGTGGTACCGGCTCAGGAGCGTGTCCGAGGCGGTGCGTGGGTCAAAGTCCTTCGGCGGCGGATCGAAGGCCTCATAGAGTTTAAGGACGTCTGATTGAAGTCACTCGTGACCTCAGTCGAATGCATGACTTTCCCTCCCTAGAGGCAGGCTCAGCGGCTCCAAGTTAGTGCAACAAGCTTCCGAAATTGCGATCTGTGCCATGGCACAGTGCAAATGGCCCTGCCGATTTCGGGAATTGACGCCTTGTCGGCTAAGGATGAAGGCTCGGCGGATCCGCGGCCGATGTGGCGAAGCTGTAGGGGATATTGAACAAGAAAAAGAGAAGCCCCAGGCAGGGGAGCTGTTTGGGGCTACTGAGTTGTTGCCTCATCTTTAGGCTTCTGGGCTGGGCAGCGAGGGTACGGGGGATGGGGCGCACTCAGCCCTAAACCAGCACCTACAATTTGACACCCACGGGCCAAATTGCGCACGTGTTGGCCATCACCAAAAATACGAATTCCCTTTCTAAAATCGCAATTGTTGCGCGGCACACGCGATGAGGCGCGAAGAGATTGCGGCGAACTTTGTGAGGCTGCCGGAGTTGTTGAGGAAGCCGCGATCTCTCACGACATAATAGCTGGAGTGTTCAGTAGATATACCCCAACCGCTGCCCATTACGTAAATCAAACAGTGCAGTGAGAGTTATTCCGATGCGCACGATCTGCGGATGGATCGCTAGTGTTCAAAATTAACGGCTATTCATAATTAATAGTTGTCTGTTTTCTTGCTCGCCTGGAACGGAAGACAGTATGAACACGTTCTGTGTTCGCCCGTGCGAGTGCGGGCTCAAGGGAGGAAGCGTGATGACAATCCTTAAAAGACTAGCAATTGTCGCTGCAATGATCGTAATTGCCAGTTCAGTGGCAGTCGCACAGAATGCTGGCGGACCAATAGGAAAAACTCCGTCTCCCCACAAGCATAAGCACTACAAAATGCACATGCGGACAACGCCCCATAAACATAAACACATGAAGACGCCTGCCACCCAAGGCTGAAGGTTTTTGGGTTTTGGACCCCGGACTTTCGATCATCATCTTGTCCGGGGTCTTTTTCATTCGATACATTTGCGAAGCTGCCGGAGCTATTGCGCAAGGCCTAGTCGACGCTCGGCAATTAACGGGCGGGTAGTAGAAATTTGCGACAGAACTGCGAACGACGGTCCAAGTTTTTTGCGTGGCCCTGACCGCTTTCGCAAACATCGCGACCCTCTCCCCGAAAAGCCTCGCCCGCGCTATAGTTGCTCTTAATCCTCCGCGAGGCGGAGCATGTCAGAACGTCGGTTTATCCTTACCGATTTCACATACATGGATCGTGAAGGCGTCCTTCGTCTTTATGAGGCGGGCCGCACGTATAAACTGTCGCAGGCCATCGCCCATGCTGCGACTAAGCGCGAACTGATCGCCAAACAGCGGGCAGCGGACTGGGTGCCGCCGAATATGTTTCAGCTTCCGAAGGTGCTAACTGAGGCTGAGGTCATCGAGGCGGAAGAAGAATTGAAGGCTTTGCAACGTCATGCGTTTGCGGTAGTCGATCCTGAAGTAGACTAGTCTTAGATGCTGAACCAATAGCTCTCGAAGATCCTCCACCAAAATTTTATTGAGAAGCTAAGTGGCTGCAAGAAATGAGAGTAAGCCATAAATGAGGCCCGCACGCCCAATTACGGGGCTATCAGAGCAAGACCTTCGCCGCGCCCTTCAATAAGGGTTTGCTCGGTTGCAGCGCCCCCATTCGGAGCGAGCTGATTGGTTCGCTCGAACTTTATTCGGAAGTCAAATCAATCGGAAAAGACTTTCTCAAGATACACGGACATCAAAAAGAGACTAGTGAGGGCAAATACTAACTCACAGGCTACGTAACTTTACGGAGTTTGCGGATGCAGAGCGTTTTGCCTATGTATGTTTTGTTAGGCTGACAGAGGCGGTACCCCATCCCCCGACACCCCAACCGCCTCGGCCAGACGAGCCTCACTTGAGGCAACTCAGGAGCCTCGAACCTGTTTGGTTCGAGGTTCTTTTTTGGGATCAATCATTGACGCACCGGATCGATGGATTCTCTGATCTTTATTTTTGGTTGGATAATTCTCTTGCTAATAATTTTTGGAATTCTGCTTCGGTACGGAACTGGGCGTGACTGATTTCCCACCACCGTTTGCCATCTAAACGCGAATCAACTATGCCGTAATCTCACCGTCGAAACGACTTATGATCGCATTCGCTGTGAAACAATTCGTGACAGCCAGCGAGTTCCAACAAGCTTAGTCTCGATCTGTTGGGCAACGTGAGGCAGCACGATGACCACGACACAAATCTGCATTTTCGCTTGGGCTATCCTCGGCATGATCGTCGTTGCGATCTTGCTACACGTCGGGGGGCGTAGGGATGAACGCCGAAGGGAAGTTTCTGATTGATGTTGCGCTGATCGCCTTGATCGTTATTATCTGGTTGCGTTGGCGGCGAAACCGTTGGTGATCTAAATCTGTGATACGTTTCAATGCATTTGGTCACTATGGTCCATAATCTGCGCCTCAATCAACTTGTTCGGTTTTCCCCCCAAGCTGCGCTGAGTGGCTCGTTCTAGCGCAGAGGCGAAGTGCTGACCGGTCATGTTGGTGGTGGCGATAGCCTGAAGGCGCGGATGCTCGTGCTGAAGGGCCTCAATCGCTGCTCGCATCCTTCGCGACATTGGTTGCTTCACTGAGCGATAGACCTTCCGCAAAAAATCGAGCGAAGTTTCGTGAGGAGCGAGTTCGATTTGCTCCTCTTTAACCCGATGAAATCGAAATAAGTTTGCATTAATGCCCACGGAACAAAAACTTGCCGTTACCGTGGAAATCAGTAGCCGGAACGGGTCAACCGACCGCACAATTCATGAGCTGCACCACGGGCTGTGGTGCAGCGTTACCCGCTTTTTGAGCCAATCGAATTGGACCGGTCCGCCACGGCGCCGCAAGTCGTTGCGCTCAAATGCCAAAGATACCTGTGTTGAATATCGGACGCGCTCGCCAACTCATGCGAGCTTCCGGACCAAACCACGCGCCCGCGTTCGATGATATAGTGCCTGTCGGCGATGCGGGTCAGCGCCTTCACATTCTTGTCGATCACAAGGATCGACTGACCGCCGGCACGCAGCCGCTCGAGCGCGCGCCAAATTTCATCGCGAATCCGAGGCGCCAAGCCCTCGGTCGCCTCGTCGAGAATGAGCAATCGTGGATTGGTCATCAGCGCGCGGCCGATCGCAAGCATTTGCTGCTCGCCGCCCGAAAGCAGATTTGCCATGTTGCTTGCGCGCTCGGCGAGGCGGGGGAAGAGCGCCAGCACCCGTTCGAGCGTCCAAGGCTCGGCGGCATGAGTGCGGTTGGCAGCGGTGGCAACGAGATTCTCGCGCGTCGTCAAATTCGGGAAGACCTGTCGCCCTTCGGGCACCAAGCCGATGCCGCATTTGGCAATGCGGTATACCGGAAGCCGGCGAATTTCCTCGCCATCGAAGCGGATTGAGCCGGCGGCGGCGGGCGTCAACCCCATGATGGATCTTACCGTCGTCGTCTTTCCCATGCCGTTGCGACCCAATAGCGACACCATCTCGCCGCGTGCAATCGCGAGCGACAGGCCGAACAGCACGCGGCTTAGCCCGTAGCTCGTCTCAACATCGCGCAATTCAAGCAGCAAAGTATCAGCCATGCACGGTTCCTTCGCCGAGATAAGCTTCGCGCACCGCCGCATCGGCCCGTATCGCCGTTGGATCGCCGGAGGCGATTATCCGGCCATAGACCAGAACGCTGATGCGGTCCGCCAAAGCAAACACCACATCGATATCGTGTTCGATCAACATGACTGTAATATCGCCTTTGAGCTTCCGCAGGATTTCGACCAGGCGCGCGGCCTCCTCGAGGCCCATGCCGGCCATTGGCTCGTCGAGCAGCAGCATTCGGGGCCGCGCGGCAAGCGCCATGGCGATTTCGAGCTGGCGGCGTTCACCGTGGCTCAGATCCGCGACCAAGCTTGCCGCACGTTCGCCGAGGCCAACGCGGACAAGCGCCGTTCGGGCGGGCTCGCGCAAATCGGCCTCACGCCGCGCATCACGCCAGAAACGGAACGAGTGGCCGGCATGTGCCTGTACTGACAGCGCGACGTTGTCGATTGCCCTGAAATCGGGAAATAGCGTCGTGACCTGGAAAGAGCGCGCCAGGCCTAACTGGCTGCGCTGATAAACCGGCAATGCCGTGATGTCGCGGCCGGCAAAGCGAATGTGACCCCCATCCGGAACAATCTCACCGCTCAATTGGCCGATCAGCGTTGATTTGCCGGCGCCGTTCGGACCGATGATCGCGTGCAATTCACCGGGCAAAACCGCAAGTGAAATTTCGTCGGCCGCAACCACTCCGCCGAAGCGCTTGGTCAAGCCTTCGATCTCAAGCAATCCTTCAGCCACGGCGCACCCCTCCGATCAAACCGTCGATGCCGCCGCGGAACGAGATCGCGACCAAAAGCAGCACCGGGCCGAGGATCAGGTTTGGAAACTCGGTAACGCGGGAGAGCCCCTCCTCCAGCAATAAATAGGTCAGCGCACCAATCAGCGGGCCGAACATCGCCTGCATCCCGCCAAGAACCGCCATCACGATAAGATCTCCCGAACGCGTCCAGTGCATCATTGCCGGGCTGATGAAGTTGGTATGGTTGGCGAGCAGCGCTCCGGCGAGACCGCACATCGCTCCGGCGATGACGAAGCAGACCAGCCTATAGCGGAACGTGGGAAAACCGATAGCACTCATTCGCCGTTCGTTCGAGCGCGCTCCTTGGATCACCATGCCAAAGCGCGAATTGACGATGCGCCAAACCAGATAAATGCTCGCCAATAGCAAGACCAAGCAAAGATAGTAGAAAAGCGTTTTGTTGTTGAGGTTGACGAGATTCCCGAATTGGCTGCGGTGATAAATGGTGAGACCGTCATCGCCGCCGTACGGGTCAAGCCCGATGGCGACGTAATAGATCATCTGGGCAAAAGCGAGCGTGATCATGATGAAGTAGACGCCGCGAGTGCGCAGACTAAGCGCGCCCACCACAAGGGCGTAGAATGCGGAGGCTGCGACGGCGACCGGCCATTGTACGAAGCCCGACCCGATGCCTTCCTTTGCAAGAATGCCGACCGCATAACCGCCGATACCGAGATATGCGGCGTGCCCGAAACTGACCATGCCCCCGAAACCCATGATCAGATTGAGGCTCAGCGCAGCCATCGCCAGAATGACGACGCGTGTGAAAAGCGTCAGGGCGAAGGCATCTCCGGTCGCTGCGGCATAGACCGGTATGAAGACCAGGAGGACAACCAAGCCGACATTGATGGCGACCCGAAGACGAACCAAGCCTGCATACCAGGCCTTAGCCATGCCACTCTTCGGCCGGGGATTCATTTGCTCGTCGCCGGAAAAAGCCCCTCGGGACGCACGATCAGGACAAGCGCCATCACCACGTAGATCATCATCGAGGAGACGGCGCGGCCAAGGCTCGATGAGGCGGCTTCACTCAAAAAAACATGCAGAAGGTCGGGCACGAAGGTCCGGCCGATCGTGTCGGCCAGTCCGACGAGCAATGAAGCCACAAATGCACCGCGGATCGAGCCGATCCCGCCGATGGTAACGACGACAAACGCCGCGATGAGAATGTTCTCGCCCATGCCGATTTGGACCGTGAGTATCGGCGCCTGCATCAGCCCGGCAAAGCCCGCGAGCGCTGCGCCAAGGCCGAACACCAGCGTGTAGAGAAGTTTGATGTTGATCCCGAGCGCACCGACCATTTCCCGATTGGAAGCGCCGGCGCGGATCAGCATGCCGAGCCGCGTGCGCATGATGATGAAATAAAGGAACAAGGCGACGACAAGCGTTACCGCGATAATGACGAGCCGATAGAGCGGATAGAACAGGCCCGGCAATATTTGGACAGCATTGAGCATCTCGCTCGGCAGCGACAAGGTCAGTCCCGCCGGTCCCCAGATCAGCCGAACGAGCTCGTTGAAGAACAGCAACAAGCCAAAGGTGCCGAGCACGTGATCGAGATGGCTTCGGCCGTACAAGCGGCGAATCACGACCACTTCGAGCGCCATGCCGACGATAGCCGTCGCACCAAGCGCAAGTATGGCCCCGAACACAAAGCTGTCGGTCCACTGCGCGAAAGTGGCGGCGAAATAGGCGCCGAGCATGTAGAGCGAGCCGTGCGCCAGATTGACCAGATCCATGATGCCAAAAATCAGCGTCAGGCCGGCCGCCAGCATGAACAGCAGCATGCCGAGCTGAATTCCGTTCAAGCATTGCTCGATGAAATAGAGCATTCTTTCCGGTCACCAAAAGGCACGCCCCCCGATTTTATCGGGGGGCGTCTCGAAGAGCGATAACCCGGGGATTTATTTCATCGGGCATTGGTCGTGAAATCGGTCCTGGTCGTCCTTGACGATCGTCGCAACGGTGTGAAGAGAATAGCTGCCGTCCGGGTTCTTCACGGCATCTTGTAGATAGAAATTCTGTATAGGGATGTGATTGTTGCCGAATTTGAAGCCGCCGCGCACCGATTGGAAATCGGCCTTTTCCATCTCTTTACGCATGTCCTCCTTGTCAGTCAGATCGCCTTTGACGGCAGTCACCGCCGAATCGATCAGCCCGACGGCGTCGTAAGTTTGTGCGCCGTAGAATGACGGCGTGGCGTTGTATTTCGCCTTGTAGTCGGCAACGAATTTCTTGTTTGCCGCATTGGGCAGATCGGCGACCCATTCCTGTGCTCCCGGCACGCCGATCGCGAGATCCTTCAGCCGTGGCAGAGACAAACCGTCGATGGTGAACGCGGTATAGAGGGGAATCTGCCCTTTGAGCCCGGCTTGCGCGTATTGCGTGACAAACTGGACGCCGGCGCCACCGGGATAGAACGCAAATATCGCATCGGGCTGGGTGGCCCGCGCCTTCGATAGTTCGGCGGAGAAATCGAGCTGATCGGGCCAGCGCGTAAGCTCCTGCCCTACGATCTGACCCTTAAAGGTCGTTTGTACGCCCGCCAGCATGTCCTTTCCGGCGGCATAGTTGGGACCAATCAAAAACGCGGTCTTGACGCCTTTCTGATTCATGTACCGGCCGACAGCCGCTGGGGTCTGGTCATTCTGCCACGACGTCGAAAACGCATAGGGTGAGCATAATTGGCCGGCAAATTGCGATGCACCGGCATTCGTGACCACCGTCATGGTCTTGGAATCGACCAGTGGCTTGAGGGACGCGAGCAGCACGTTTGACCAGATATAACCGACGACGAAGTCAACGTGATCGGATTCGATGAATTCCTGGGTCTTCTGCACCCCGACTTCCGGCTTGATCTGGTCATCCGCGTAGATCACCGCGACCGGCAACCCGCCAAGCTTGCGCCCATAATGATCGAGGCCGAGTTCGAACGAATTCTTCATATCGTTGCCAATCGCGGCCGCCGGGCCGCTGAAGGTCGAGATGAAACCAATCTTGATAGTCTTGTCCTGTGCCATTGCCTGCCCCGCAACGAGCGCGCACACGGCGGCCGAAACTATGGTTCTCCAACTCACGACCCTCACCCCATTTGCTCAACGCCGCTTGCCATGCGGCGCTTCGGTTGCCGAACTCTCCGCTTGGCTAAGGCGCTAAAAGAGCCGATTTGACCGCGACCCGGCATGCTAATCAAGTCGGCGGTTCCGCCGGGTCACCGCATTAGCGAAAAGATGAAAAGCGGACAATGGCAGAAAAAGTCGAACTCGGGCTGGACACGTTCGGCGACGAGACCGCCGAGTTATTCGTAATGTGGTGGAAGAGGCAGCGCTGGCCGACGAGGTCGGCGTGCACGCCATTGGGCTTGGCGAGCATCACCGGCCCGATTTGGCCATATCGTCTCCGGAGGTCGTCCTCGCAGCGATCGCCTCCCGCACCAAACATCGTCGGACGATCCGGGTTTTCCAGCGATTTTCGACCCTCAATGCCGTATCCAGCGGTCGGGCCGAAGTGATCCTCGGCCGCGGCTCCGAATCCTTTCCGCTATTCGGCTACAATCTCTCCGATTACGAGACGCTCCTTGAAGAAAAGCTCGACTTGTTCGCTGCGATCCTGAAGAACGATGCCGTCACCTGGCAAGGCCATATTCGCACGTCCCTGACGAGCCAGCGGATCTTTCCGCCCATTGAAACCGGCACGCTCAAAAACCAGGATCGGTGTCGGCGGCAGCCCGCAATCAGTCATTCGCGCGGCTCACTATGACTTGCCGCTCATGCTGGCAATCATCGGCGGCGACCCCAATCGCTTCAAGCCTTATGTGGACCTTTATCGTCGCGCCTTTGCGCAATACGACAGACCGGTTCAAGAGATCGGCGTGCATTCCACTGGCTATGTCGCCAAAACCGACGACAAGGCGCGCGAGGATTTCCTATCACTTCCAAACAACATACTTATTGGCTGGAACGTTACTGAACATTCCTTGGAGCGAGTCGTCAAATTGCAAAGTCGCCGCTTCCCGCCGCCCTGGTCGATCGAGGACATCGGCACCGCCTTTGTCGTGAAAGACGGCGGCGGTCAAAAGCTCGGCTACTTCTATTACGAGGAGCAGCCCGGCCGGCGATCGAGCGCCAAGCTGCTAACGAAAGACGAGGCTCGGCGGATCGCGGCCAACGTGGCGAAGCTGCCGGAGCTATTGCGTAAGTCGTGAACGCGAATCCCCTGGAATCAGCCACGGGATTCAGAATTGATTGCATTGCTCAATGATCGCTCCAAAGTCTGGAAAGCAAAGCATCACAATGAGCGTGACCAGTAAGCCGATTGCGCAGAACAGCACTGTTGCAATCAGGTCCGGGGCAGTAAGGCTAACCGAGACCATTCGACCGCTGTCTTTTCAGCACGCAATTCGGTAGGCATTGTGAGTTTCCTTCTGTCCAGAAACCATCAAAGGGTGTGTGAAAACGCGCTTCGTGGCTACGACTTAGGTAACTCCAAATGAAATGGCCTCGGGCTGGAGGGCGCCGAGGCCAGTCGAAGAGGAATGCTGAAGCTCACGTAACGGCACGGACGATGACAGGCGTTTGTGAAGGCTGCGCGACAAGTCTGTTACGTGAAAAACAGGGCAATAACAGGTGATACCAGGTGGCCTTTAGCCATCGGCCCCATCATCTCCGTCATACGGCAATAGCTGACGTGTAATCGAGTGAACACGCTTCCAGTGAGAGGGGGGTCGATTGGAAGCGAACACCGAGCCATTTCTTATCACGCGGCGGTTCGCAATATGACTTGCCCTCACTCCGTATCGAGCAATGAGGATCGTTGCATCTTCCTGAGCAAGACGCTCGCGGTACTCCTGCTTACGCCACCAACTAAACATCGAGCTACCCACGAAGCCATCAAACAAGCGGCTATTGGACCCCTAACGGGTCCGACCAAGTGAGCATAGCGCTCGGACAGACACCCTCAACTGACTTTTTTGACAGGAATTGTTCGCGGAACGTCCCGGTCTGTTCCGCTTTTCGTAGTTCACAAAATGTCCGGTGGCGAGGCTACCGGAGCTCTTGCAGAGCGCGCCGTAGCAATCGGCGCATTGATCCGCGTCAAAGCACTCCGGCTCGAAGCGGTATATCGAACAGGACCGAAAATGGCCCTAACAGTAAAGGAGACTGCATCATGACCGGGATTAAAATTCTAGGACTAGCGATCGGCGCGTCATTACTACTTTTTGGCTATGAGCCGATCGCGGAGGCGACGCCTATGGCCGCGCCGCTGAGCAAGGTCGAGGCTTCGACTGGCATGATGGCTCAGCACGCTTATTACGGGGTCGCCCGCCGTGAGGCGCGACGAACAACACGGCGCGTCGCGCGTCGGCACGGCTACTGAACCGTACATTGCCCATTGTTTGCCCCTCGATTGGAAAAGCCCGAGGGCGCGCGGGCAAGCGGGCCGGCCGCGCGCCTAGGCTCGCTTCCTACGCACCATGAAAAGCGTGACCGCCCAAAAGCAGGCGAGGCTGAATAGGACGGCAGCTTCTCCCCAAACCATCTTCGCACGGTAAGAGATTCTGGAAGCCGCTCGCCTGTAGCAAATAGTCGCAAGATCTATTGCCCATCGCGCACGAAAAAGCGGACAGCCTTCACAAACCTGTTAAACACATGTGTGTCATTTCAAGTTTACCGTCGCAAATGATACGCGCCATGGCACTTATGATTGAGGGAGCGACAAAATGAATGAATCGACTATCGACCGTGACGAACAAATACTCAGCAACGAACTGCCGGACGTGGCCTTAGAGATTGCGGCGGCAAAATACGGGGAAGTTGGAAACCCCTTTACGATTGCATTCTGCACAGGACTGGACACCTGCCCCGCATGAAAAACTGCGGGGCCAGTCAGCTGAGGCCGGCCCCGCTTTTAACAACCGCACACGACTGCCGGCCAAAAGAAAAGAAATGGCCCCGGGCAGGAGGGCGCCGGGGCCACCAGGAGCAAAAGGAGATTCATGTACACAGTCAAATCCTAGCATCGGCTGATCCCGTTCCGATGCCCCTTTTGTGAGCAGTGTGGATCACACCTTGAGCAGGTGCCGCGCTTGCCGATATGAGCTGGCCGCTCAGCCTTTCGGTGTGAGAAGCGAAAGTGGCGTCGACGACATCAAGGAATTAGAGAGCGACTTGCGAATTCACGGCAGGTTCGATACGGCTCGCCCTGATGATTTTCTTTCTGACCAGCCAACCGTTGTGGCTATCGGGCGCGATTATCGTCGGCCTTGGGACCGTATTGTCGATGCTCGGTCCCGTGCTGCTACGCCGCTGTGTCGATGTCAAACGGCTGAGGACAAATAACGAGATCGCCGGGTTCAAATTCGCGACCATCGGCGTGCTCTATGCTGTCCTGGTCGCGTTTGCCATCATTGTCGTGTGGCAAAAGTTCAGTGATCCCGATCTCGTCGTCGTGAATGAGGCCGGTGCCGCCGAGAACTTGTATCGCCTGTCGCAGGGCCTTAGCGACAAAACTGGCGCCACTGTGCGCGACGCAGTCGCCAATTACCTCAGAGTGGCCATAGATGTCGACTGGCCGGCAATGGATCGTGGGACGGCCGGCCCAGACGGACCTGCAAAACAAGCGCTCGATGCGGTCTATACAGCGCTGCTGTCGCCCGACGCGCAGCGCAACGGCGCCGTGGTTGGGGAAATGCTTCGCCAGCTCGAGCTCCTCACACAGTCCCGTCGCGCCCGGCTGGTGGCTGCGGAGGGAGCTGTGCCGAACGTCATATGGCTCATCCTGCTGGGTGGAGCTATGGTAGCGATCGGCTTCACGTTTTTCTTCGGTTCGGAAAGCTTGCGGTCGCAGGTCGCGATGACGGCTTTCCTTGCGGTCTGATCATCGTCGCAATCGATCGGCCTTTCACCGGACCGGTCAAGGTTGAACCAACTGCGCTTACCGAGGTGCTTGCGGATATCGGATCTGGGTCCAATGGCGGCTCACCTCCGATTGTTCGAGAGCAGAAATAGCCGTAAGCCGCTTGCTGTAGTGGCTCGTCTGCAACAGTGAATATTATTCACAGCTGGTTTAATCGCTCGACCTTACGAATCCACACAGATCGCGCTAAGACTTGAAATCTCCTGCCTGGCAGCAGGAGAACCTCCTTCTCAATGGGAACTGGCCGCCTACACCACGGGCGGCCTCTTTTTTTGCGGTCTGGGATAGTGGCTGCTTGACAACAGCCCGAATAATTCGATCGGCTGCCACTCACCCGCAGTGGATTTCGCGCTAGGATTAGGTGCTCCTAAAGGGGCACCTTCGCAGGCGAGGCCGTCTTCCCCCTCATGGGAGGCGGCCTCGTTCTTTCAGGTGGTGTAGACGCTCACCTAGAAATAGGCGTTCCTGGGCCTTTCAAATGACACGGATTGAAATAGGCTTCGAAATGTCCAGCACAGGATGGCGGGACACCTCCAAGTGTGCGAAATCCTCAGGCCGCTCACGATGGGCGGCCTCTTTTTTACGTACGAGTAGGCCGAGCTTTAAGGACTTGCGTGCAGCTTGCTTTCTCCGACGACCCGGTCTTAAGGCTCAGTGGCGCTCCTGATCTGGTATTCCAATTCACCGTTACGCTCTGGCAGTTGTTTAGTGACGACATAAGCACCACCGGACACCGCAAGTGCGTGCTCAAGAAATACGGTGTCGCCGACCTTGAATTTGTGGGCTGGCATGAATGCACTATCATCGGGAGACGGAAACAATAGCACTTTCGAAGGCTCGGCAAGGGAGTTTAGTATAAGGCGTAACCGGATTGTGGATTCCCATCATTGAGCCGCTGAAGGAATGCCTTGTCGCTCTTCAGGCGCGCCAGTTGCCGCTGGGCCTCTTGATGCTCGGCGA
>Ga0187781_10002578_pt1 | contig 13727 bp, 9 predicted proteins | sample 0715_SJ02_MP02_2_FD_132447 | JGI IMG/M metagenome (GOLD analysis project Ga0187781, IMG submission 132447) | Tropical peat soil microbial communities from peatlands in Department of Meta, Colombia - 0715_SJ02_MP02_20_MG | ecosystem: Environmental > Terrestrial > Soil > Wetlands > Peat | place...
CCGTGTTGATGCCGAAGGCAAAGGTTCCTTCGTTCTTGGCTGTGCCGGCGCCGGGAGCGTCGAATTCCGTGATCGTTCCGGTCGCGCCGGAGCGCACAAAGCCGTGGGCCAGATTGGTCATGTTCACATAGGTTCCGACAATGTCTCCCTCAGCGTTGATGCCCAGCCCCGTTGTTCCTTGAAGCATGCTCGAGCCTGCATCGGGAGCTTCGAAGGTGACGAAGGTGGGCGAGTTGCCGCCTCCCTGTGCGTGGACACTCTGTGCGTGCCACCAGCTTGCGCTGCCGAGAGGATTGCCGGCACTGAGTCTCGCCCGGGCGTGATTCACTAGATTCGTCTTCAGGCACACCATTCCAAGCGCGATCAAGGTGAGAGAGACCAGTGCCGTGAGCGCAATCTTTCGCGACTCCTCGAAAACTTTTCTCAGCGCGCGAAATTCTCTGTGATGGAACGACGGACGAACAGCCGAACGGAATTTCATGAACTCACCTCTGTTGTGGCGCGGGAATTAATCGCAAGCGACGCGATGCTGGCAATCGAGTGAAGTTAAGTCAATAGGGGCGGGCTAAAGATGATATGAAATTGGTATGAAATCAGGCGGTTTTTTGCGCTTTTCAGCGAATATCAACGGGGACGAACTCGGTGTTGCATCCGGCCAGACAGCGAACTTTCCGCAACGCCATCTCGTCCTCAAGGCCGAATGGGTGTGCCCCTTTTGCATTCAAAAAGAATTTCGCGTGAGCGGCGCGCAATTCCTCACCCGCGTAGGCTGAAATCAGGCGCAGGTCCCTGTCAAACTCATACCAGACAGCGCAACTGGGAGGGCTGATGCATTCGAACACGGTGAGACGGATGCTGCCTTTTTCCACCGCGACGTCCCAGCCCGTGTTGTAAGAGTTCACCGCCTTATTCAAGTCGCTGCGCGGGAATAAAAGCCGAAGCCTCTCCTGCGCGAGGCCTATACCGTGGATTTGAAACTTGGGCCGCTCCGATTCTTCGGAGGCTCCGAAGACCCGGTCGGGATCGAGCGCGATCAGTGTAGCCTGAAGATAATCGTTGTTGGTGCCCGTGGCGACGATCTCCTGCCGCCCGTCGCCATCCAAGTCGGCCAAAATCATGTGGAAGAGGTGCCCGGAATGCCAGTACTCGGAAATCGTATTACCGCGGGAATCGATGAGCGCTATTTGGCAGGGCCACCAGGTCTCATGCACGCTGGAGACGGCGATTCGGGGAGGCTTTTTGTCCGTGGCTTTCAAGACTCTCAGGACAATGGTCCTGAAGTTCATCGGACTCCCGGGGAGCTCCGGGAGATCCCTTCCGGGCGTCCAACGCCATCTCTCTTTGCCTCGATCCGTGTAGCAAATCAAAGTAGAGGAGCGCGCTTGTCCCGTGCTGGCGGGAAGATAGAGAAACAGAACGCTGATGCGGCCGTCTCCATCAATATCGCCGATCCAATAACGAGGTGACAGAGCCTGGGTGTAGTACCAGTCGGTCGCGAATCCTTCAGGAAAAGTCTTGTGCCAAAGTTCTTTTCCCTCGGCGTTCAGGACCGTGATGTTCGATCCTTCCATACGAAGTGACTGCGGGCGGCCGTGCGGGGTTAGGGCGCGAACTGTGCCGTAAGAGATGATTGCGAGCACGACGGTGACACCGATAATCGCCCCGGCGACCCTCAAGAGGCGGGGGGATTTCACGCCCTGCGAAACCGGGGGACGATCCTCCGTAGGACCCATCCGGTCTTCCCGAGGGATGGCCGCGATCCAGCGCTTTTCCGCCATGCCATTCGGGCCGGGGGCAGCGCGATTCGGCAGGACAATCAGGATGGGATCTTCCTTGCCTTCGCCACTGTAGAAGGATTCGAGGGCATGACGCAGGCGATTCATTTCCGTGGCCACGTCGGCGGGCCGCTTGGTGCGGGTCTCTTCGGGCCAAAGCTGACGGATGACGCCGTCAGGCTTGAGGGATGATTGCGAATCGAAGTTGTTATGAAGGACTTCGAGCAGCTTACGCAATTGGCCCTTGTTGGCGAAGGTCTGGCTTTGAAGGATCCGATGAATTTGATCGCCGATGGTGGTGGAATCCAACGGCTCTGCTTGCTTCAACATGGACATGGGCTAGATTGCGTGTTTGTGCCGGGGTCAGTTTTCCGGCGCGTCAAAACCAACGGCTGTGCCACCGCTGGTTCTTCGCCAGATATAACTAGAACGAATTTTACTTTTGCGGGGTCCCCGGTGGAATAAATTTAATCCGCCTCAAACGTGTTTGCAAGCAGCAAATCGCAGGATGCAAAACGTCACATCATCGTGTGATGCACCTTACAGCCGGACCGGGCGCCGACAGATGGTGGATGACACCACCAGAAACGAGATTTTTCGCAATACTCCATCCCTGGAAGTTCTGTTGGATGGCCGCGTACGCGCCATACAATCCACACCGCTCATGGGGAGCATAGGGCAAGTGCTCGGGATGGTCATTACGCTAATAGAAGCCTCGAGAGTCAACTGAAGCCGCAAAGAAAATAGAAGCGGTGAGCGGCAACGGCGCCCTCGCGAGATACGGCTTGGATTGATGTGTTTCTCATCGGAGGTGTTGCGAATTTCAGCATCCGGGCCCAAACGGCGCATGAGGCATCCTGTACATAGAGATACGAGCAGTGAAGCGCAGCGACGGGCCGCAACACGCGGAATTCTTCAGCAGCCGATGATGCAAAGCCAATCGCAGCAAGGGCGAAGCAAAATCCTCGTCCGTCCTGTTTCTTCCTTCAAATCTTGGAGTTGCAGCAAGAGCTGATTCCCTTTTGATTTTGGCCATGCAGTTGCCCTTCTCCTAAGCGGAGGAAGCAGGAAAGCAAGCATAAGGAGGTGGGCCATGACAGTCATCCTCTTAATCGCAACATTCGCACTCTTCATTGCGATCGATTATTTCCGGAAAGGAGTTCCCGTCAGGGGACAAGCGCCGGCGGAACCAGAAACCATGCCGGCTCGGCGACTGGTGCCCAGCCACGTAGCAGGATTTGAATTGCGCGAGAATTGCCGCTATCACCCGGGCCACACCTGGGCTATGCAGGAGACGCCAGCGCTAGTTCGAGTGGGCCTCGATGATTTCGCGGCGCGCTTGACGGGAAAGGTTGACAGCATCGTGCTGCCGAAGCGCGGACAGTGGATCCGCCAGGGCCAGACGTTCGCGACCATCACGCGGGATGGAAACAAGACCGAGATGGCCAGCCCGATTGAGGGAGAAGTGACAAACGTGAACGAAGCGCTTGTGGGCGATTCTTCGCTGCCTTGCAAGGATCCATATGGGAAAGGCTGGTTGATGTCTGTCTTTTCGCCGGATGCCGTGACGAACTTCCGCAACCTCCTCGGCGGCGACGTGGCACGGCGCTGGATGGCGGAAGCAGCCGGGCGGCTGCACATGAAGATGCCGGCGATGGCGGGAGCGGTCGCGCAGGACGGCGGCCTGGCAGTCCACGATCTCACGGCAGAGCTTCCGGGGCAGCAGTGGAGTGAAATCACGCGCGAGTTTTTCCTGACTTAGGCGCAGAAGGAAGCTGGGAATGGGCCTCCGGCCTCATCTTGCAGCGAGCGGATGAGGCCGGAGGTTTCTTATCCGGCCGACAATAATAATTGTCGCTATGACGAGATGTGACGGCCGTCACAACAAAAAGTGAGAGATGTCACGGCGGTTGCAAGCGCTAATCCCCCAAAATTAATCTGGATGAGCAGTCATGCGGAATAATTCATCACCGATGTGGCCTACGCCGCTGAATTCCTTTACAACCTCCGGTAATTTTGACCCAGCGGATAGTCTTTGTGGAGCTTCTTTTCTTCCCAATCTGCTCATCGGGTCCGCCCGTTGGAGCTTATATGAGCAAAGCCATCCTATATGACGCAACGATGTGCATCGGCTGCAAACTGTGTGAAAAGGCCTGCGCCGACCGCAATGGGCTTCCCTACGACGAGAAGATAGCCGCCGAATCGAAGCAATCCGAACACAAGTTCACAGTGGTGATGTCCGAGGGGGACAAATTCATGCGGCGGCTGTGCATGAATTGCCAAGACCCGACGTGCGTTTCGGTCTGCCCTGTGGGCGCATTCCACAAGACGGCTCTGGGGCCGGTGACCTACGAGGCTTCGAGATGCATCGGGTGCCGGTACTGCATGCTGGCGTGCCCGTTTTCGGTGCCCAAGTACGAATGGAGCAAGGCGCTGCCGCTCGTCCGCAAGTGCGACATGTGCGCGGACCGGGTCGCGAAAGGGCAGCAGACGGCTTGCGCGGAAGCGTGCCCGACGGGCGCTACGAAATTCGGTGACCGAGACGCATTGATCGCGGAAGCGCGCGAACGGATCACGGCGAACCCGAGCCAGTATGTCAACCACATTTACGGACTCAATGAAGTAGGGGGGACGTCCGTGCTGTTGCTATCGAGCGTTCCTTTCGACCATTTCGGCTACAAGGACGGGTTCGGCAACGACTCCATGCCGCTGCTCACGTATCGCGCGCTATCCCACATTCCGAATCTGGTGACGGCCGGGGCCGCGCTGCTCGGCGGCATCTGGTGGATCACGAATCGCCGGGAAGAGGTGGCCGCCGTGGAAGGGCCGTACGGCCATTCCGACAGGCAATCGAAGAAAGGCAAGGATTGAGGAGAATTGAATATGCGCGTACCCAAATTCACGTTTTGGAGAGCAATCCTTGCCGTGGCGGTCATTAGCGGCGCCTACGCGACGGTCTTGCGGTTCACGCGAGGTCTGGGCGCTTCGACGAATTTAAGCGACGCCTTCCCCTGGGGCCTTTGGATTGGATTCGACGTGATGTGCGGGGTGATGCTCGCGGCGGGCGGCTTCACGCTAACAGCAACCGTTTACATCTTTCATCTGAAAAAGTTTCAACCGATTGTCCGGCCGGCAGTGCTGACGGCATTCCTGGGCTACCTGCTCGTCGTCGTGGCGCTTCTCTACGATCTTGGGCGGGGATACCGAATCTGGCACCCCTTGGTGATGTGGAACCCGAGATCGGTGATGTTTGAAGTGGCCTGGTGCGTGACGCTCTATACGACAGTGCTATCGCTCGAATTTGCGGGGATTCTGTTCGAGCGGCTGCACCTCGAAAAGCTGCGGCGCATCCAGCACGCGGCCCTGATTCCGCTTGTGATTGCGGGAGTCTTGCTTTCGACGCTGCACCAGTCGTCGCTGGGCAGCCTCTACCTGATCGTTCCGAACAAGCTCCATCCGCTCTGGTACACGCCGCTGCTACCGCTGCTTTTCTTTGTCTCGGCGATATGCGTGGGGCTGGCGATGACGATTTTCGAGTCCTGCATGAGCTCGCGGCATTTAGGGAGACAGCTCGAGATGCCGCTGCTCGTGTCGCTGGGACGCGTGCTCCTGGTGGCTCTATGGCTTTATACAGTGCTGCGATTTGAAGACCTTTTCGAGAGAGGAGCTTTGAAGCTCGTGGCGCACGGCGGCTACGAAGCGAATTTATTTCTCCTCGAGGTGATCATGGGACTGGCGTTGCCCATCGGCCTGCTCATGGTGCCCAGAATCCGGGAGAGCGCCGGCGGACTTTACCTCTGCTCGGTGCTCGTGGTACTGGGGTTCGTCACCAATCGTATGAACGTCGCGATCACTGGGATGGAATCATCGGCCGGAATGCATTATTTCCCGAAGTGGACAGAAATGGCGGTCACAGCGAGCATCATCGGCGTTGCCTTCGTAATCTTTTCGCTCGCCGCAAAATATTTGCCTATCTTCGAGGCTGAAGCGCACGGCGCGCCTCAGGTTGAGGAGAGGTTGACAGAGTTGTCCCATGTCCGCACATGATCCAAGAGCGGCTGCAAGGATTTGGGGACGTCTACCGAGAAGTTTGAGCTTCCGGCTGGTAGTTCTGCTGGCGCTCTCGATGACGATTGCAGTCGGCCTGCTCGGCTACTTCAATATTCGCCTGCACCGGCAGCACCTTGAGCAGGTCACGGTGGCCACCGCCGACCGAGTCAGCCGGATGATCAAGCAGAATGCCTCGTACTACATGCTGCGCAACGAACGCGAGGGACTGTACCACCTGATCCAGGATGTTGGGAGCGAGCCGGGCGTTGTGAGCATCCGCATCATGAATCAGGACGGACGGATCAGCTTTTCCACGGACTCGAAGGAAACGAATACCTTCGTGGATAAGCGGACCGAAGCATGCTACGGGTGCCACAGCCAGACTCAGCCGCTCAGTCATCTGGACCGGCCCGATCGCTTCCGTACGTATCGGCTCGCGAGCGGAGAAAGAGCGCTCGGAATCATCAACCCGATCGAGAATTCGAGCTCGTGCGCCACGGCGGCGTGTCACTACCATCCGGCGAGCCAGGCGATCCTGGGCGTTCTCGACACGAATCTTTCGCTGGCGGCTGCAGACGCGGACATGGCTGAGACGGAGAGACAAACGATTCTTTACACCATCCTCGCCGTGCTCACGATTTCCAGTCTTAGTGCGTTGTTTGTATGGCGGGTTGTCCATATTCCAATTACCCGCCTGAAAGCCGGCACGGAACGCCTCGGTTCTGGAGACCTTGGTTACCAACTCCAGGTGAACACCGGAGGAGAGCTGGCCGATCTCGCGGAGTCGTTCAACACCATGAGCCGGCAGCTTCGCCAGGCTCGTGAAGAGGTGGACACCTGGGCGACAACACTGGAATACCGTGTGGAGGAGAAAACGCGCGAGCTCAATGCCGCTCATGAACAGATGCTGCTGGCCGAAAAAATGGCCTCCATCGGAAAGCTCGCGGCCGTCGTAGCGCATGAGATCAACAATCCGCTCGCGGGGATCTTGACTTACGCGAAGTTGTTGAAAAAAAGATTCACGCGGATGGAGGAAGGGCAAAAGGAGATCCTCGACACACTGGACATGATCGAAGGCGAAAGCCGCCGGTGCGGCGAGATCGTCAAGAACCTGCTGACTTTCGCGCGAACGAAGCCCATCAGCTACGAACCTTCGGATTTGAACGCCATCATCGGGCGCTGCGTGAAGCTCGTGCAGCACCAGCTCGACCTGGCCGCCATCGAACTTCATTTGGAACTGGCGAAGGACCTGCCGTACGCGGATTGCGACGCCGGCCAGATCGCTCAGGTGATCCTGGCGCTGACGATGAACGCGATCGAAGCCATGCCCCACGGGGGAATCCTGGAATTGGAGACGCGGCCTTCCTCCGATGGCGCGAGCGCCCTGATTGAAGTGCGGGACAACGGCGTGGGTATGCCACGCGAAGTTCTGGCCAACATTTTCGAGCCGTTTTTCACGACGAAGGAGGGCGGGCACAGTCTCGGGCTCGGGCTGGCCGTCAGCCACAGCATTGTCGAACGCCACGGCGGAGAGATTCACGTGCAATCGGAGCCGGGCCGGGGGACCACATTCACGATCCGGCTTCCACTGCGCGCCGAGCCTGGCCCGGCCGCCGAACTCATTCCCAGCACGAAGGAGGTGATCACAAGTGGCCACTAAGGGGAAGTTGCTTGTTGTGGATGACGAATTGAGCGTCCGAGATTCGCTCAGCAAGTGGTTTCGCGAGGAGGGCTACGACGTCGGTTTCGCGGAAAGCGCCCGGGAGGCGCTCGAGAAAATGGCGGGAGAGCATTTCGACCTGGCGCTCGTGGACATCAAGATGCCGGGAACGGATGGAGTCGAGCTTCAAAAACGAATGCACGAAATTAATCCAGAAATGATCGTGATCATGATGACAGGCTATGCTTCGGTGGAAACGGCTGTGACGGCGCTCAAGAACGGGGCCTACGACTACATCGCGAAGCCATTTGATCCCGACGACATGGCGAACACGATCCACAACGCTCTGGCGCATCGCCGTTCGGAACGAGAAAATGCCCAGCTCCGCCAAACGGTTGCCACAATGGCGCAGCCGAAGGAACTCATCGGCGAAAGTCTTGCTATGAAGCGCGTCTTCGAAGCAATTCAGACTGTCGGGCCGACCGAAGCGAACGTGCTCATCAAGGGGGAGAGTGGGACGGGAAAGGAACTGTGCGCGCGCGCCATTCACTCGGCGAGTCCGCGACGCCTCAATCCGTTGGTCGTAATTCACTGCGGGGCGCTCACGGAAACGCTCCTCGAAAGCGAGCTATTCGGCCATGAGAAGGGAGCCTTCACCGGCGCGCAATACCGGAGGAAGGGGAGTTTCGAAGTAGCCGAGGGAGGGACTATCTTGCTCGATGAGATTGGCGACGTCAGCCTGAAGACTCAAACGGACTTGCTCCGCGTGCTGCAGGAGCGGGAAATTACGCGCGTCGGCAGCAGCCGCCCGATCCCGGTGGACTTTCGATGCATTGCGGCGACGAACAGGAATCTTGAAGCGCTCGTGCGGGAAGGAAAATTCCGGCTAGACCTTTTCTACCGGCTGAATGTGTTTCAGATCGAGCTTCCGCCGTTGCGCGAGCGAAAAGGCGATATCCCCTTATTGGCGGATCACTTCCTGCGGAAATTCGCAGCGTCCATGAACAAGCGGATCACGCGAATCTCACCTGCAGCGATGGATCTTCTCGACCGGTATTACTGGCCCGGGAATGTGCGCGAGCTAGAAAACGCGATCGAACGCGCCATGGTCGTCGCGCAGGAGCCGGAATTGCAGGAACAGGATTTTTCGTTGAAATTGTCCGGCCCGGAACACACCGTGCGGTCGCTGGAAGACGTGGAACGGGCGCATATTCTGAGCGTCATTGATGAGTGCAACGGAAATCAAACGCTGGCAGCGGAAGTTCTTGACATCGATCGAGTGACGCTTCACAACAAGCTGAAGAAATACGGGTGGATCAAAGCAACGGCCAATGTCCTGTGAAAAAGATCCGGTTGTTACAGCTCGGGGAGATTCCTTCCGCTCTCGTTGCGGGCCTTAAAGTGGGGCTAACCAGGGAGCTTTCCGTACCATGCGACATCCTGCCGCCGGCGCCACCTCCCTCTTACGCGCTGAATCCCGCGAGACAACAGTATTGTTCGACTCAAATTCTGGCGGAGCTGGCAGCCCAGGCCGCGCCACCGGGAACGAAGCTTCTAGCCGTGACCTCGAATGACCTGTTCATTCCCATCCTGACCTTTGTTTTCGGCGAAGCCCAAATGAATGGAATGTGCGCCCTGGTATCCACATTCCGGCTCCGCCAAGAATTTTACGGTTTGCCGCCCGATGCTGAACTACTCCAGGGCCGCCTGGTTAAGGAAGCGGTGCACGAGCTCGGACACACGCTCGGAATCGCTCACTGCGAGGATTACAATTGCGTGATGGCGCCGTCGCACGCGGTCGAGTGGATTGACCTTAAGAAGGCCGCCCTCTGCGAAGCCTGCCGCGCGACAGTCGCGACAGTCTGAAGATCCAAAAGGGTTCGCAGAATCGACGGGGTGTCACTGTAACTACATCGCGCATTCGCTAGCGGGGAGCCGTTGACAATCGCGACCCCTCTGCCAAAATCGCCTCATCCCACACGCTTGGGAATCTGAGGAGGCACCCTTGCTATCGCCAAAACAATGCCTGTCTATTTTTCTGGCCTGCTTGATGATTGTCCTGCCTGCGTGGAGTGCACCGCAGAGCGGCGGACAACGCGCCGGCCAAATCACCGCGCTCATGCCCACAGCGACACGCAATACCGATAAAGCCAAGGTCAATGACGACCTTCACTGGAATGATCTACTCAAGACCGGCAGTTCCGGACGGCTGCGCGCGGGCCTGACAGACGGCTCCATCCTGAGCCTCGGTTCCGACAGTGAACTGCGCGTCGTGCAGCACGACGCCTCAAGCCAGCAAACTTCACTCGAGTTGACATACGGCAAAGTGCGCAGCCAGGTGCAGAAAATCACGCAGCCCGGTGGGAAATACGAAGTCAAGACGCCCAACGCGGTGATCGGTGTGATCGGCACGGATTTTTACGTGGGGTACGATGGAAACACAACCACCGTGATTTGCTACGAGGGCCAGGTTGCCGTCACAGCAGGCGCGAACGCGCAGGTACAGAACAATACGGGGCAGGGGGGGGCGTCGGGCAATTCCGTCGTTCTGAACGCCGGTGAGATGGTCGAGATCACCACGATCGTTCCGCCGGGCGGGTATCACGCCGCGCACGTTCCACCATCCGTGGCGCAGAACGGTATTCTCTCCACTACTGTCACGGAAAAGGAGCCGCGGGCGTATAACCCCGAGCATACGGGCCGATGGGTCGCGCTCGGTTTCGCAGTCGCGGCAGGATTGGCGCTGGGGCTTACGCAGGGACTGGATAATGGCAACGGCAAGAAGCCTTGCGCACCCATAGTCGGTGTCGCCAACAATCCGTGTCGGTGATTGACAGTACTGGAAGGCCCTTGCTGCCTGCTCCCTTTTAGAAATCTTGAGGCCCTAACCAGGAATCGCGATCTCCATGAGTCCGCCGGTGAAAGGCTGGTCCCGATACGCGGCGTGGCTGGGCCGAGCCTCGGTTCGCCAAATCGCATTTGGACTGGCCGTTCTCGTCACTCTCGCCGGGCTCACTCTCTTTGCATTTTCGGGAATCGGAGACAACACCCAGGCCGGAATCATTTTCCTGCGCGATATCGAGCAAAGCTCGCTCGACCTGCGATTCGAACTGCGCGGCCAGCGCCCGCATGACGGCAATATCGTCATCGTCGGGATTGACGAGAAGACGCTTCAAAAGATCGGGTCCTTCCCGCTGCCGCGGAAAGATTACGCGCTGCTGATTAATCAATTGAGCGCAGGCGGAGCGCGCGTGATCGGTTTCGATGCAACGTTCCCCACTCCGGAGACAAATTCGGCTGGAGCGGCTCTTCAGGAATTGCAGCGAGAGCTCGGACGTTTGGCTTCTCCGGCGGTCGAGCGAAAAATCAAGGACCTCGAAGCCGCGACGGATCAGGATGCGCTCTTTGCCTCCTCGCTGAAAAGGGCGGCCAACGTTGTCCTCGGACACCTGTTTCTGGAGTCCGCACGCGCGCAATCCGCAGACCCGGAATTGGCCAAGGCTTATTTCAACGTCATCTGGGCGAAATCGTTCCCGCAAGTCCTGAAGGTAAATGCCAAGGGCGGGCGTGACTTCGACATGGGAGAAGCATGGAAGGAGAAAGGGAAAGGAGCAGTTTTCGAAGGAGTGGAGGCCAACATCAGCGAGCTTGCCGAGGCAGCCGCGTCTTATGGCTTCTTCAACATCACTCCGGACACGGACGGCACGCTGCGTCACGCACTGCTCATAGCCCGCTACCAGGAGCTGGACTGGTACCCGTCGCTGGACTTACAGGTGGTCCGCGAGTTTGAGAGAATCCCGGACCAGGATATCGCCGCCTACATTTCGCCAAACGGCCTCGAACGAATCCAATTCGGCGAACACGCATTCCGTCCGGCGCGCAACGGAACCGCGCTCATCAACTACAACGGGCCTTATCACACGTATCAGCACTACTCGATGTGGGACGTGATGAGCGGGGCCGTCCCGCCTGAAACGTTTCGCGGCAAGATCGTCCTCATGGGCGCCACGGCGATCGCGATCGGGGACATCCGGACGACGCCCTTCCCGCAGGGAGATTCGGCCTACATGGGAGTCGAGGTCCACGCGAACATTATCGACAACATCCTACACAGCAATGAAAGAGGGCGCGGATTCCTGATCCGCGGCTTCAACGAAGAAATGATAGATGTGGGCTTCATTCTGGGATTTGGGTTGCTGTTCGGATTGCTGGTCGGGCCGATTGAGCCCGCCAAGTCCACCGTTTCCCTGCTGGTGGTTCTCGCGGCCTACGCCTGGTTCGTCTATTTCATGTTTGCCGAGCGAGGCCGCTGGCTGAGTTTCGTCATTCCCGCGGGCACCCTTGTGGCCAACTATGCGGTGATCACCAGCTTCCGCATGATTTTCGAAGAACGCGAGAAGCGCAAGATCCGGAAGACCTTCTCGCAGTATCTATCGCCCGACGTGATCAGTCTCATCGAAAAGGATCCGCAGAAATACGTCCGGCCCGGCGGGGAAATAAAAGAGCTGACAGTCATGTTCAGCGACATTCGAGGCTTCACGACTATCTCTGAAGGCTTGACGCCGGATGAACTCGTGAGCCTGCTGAACGAATACCTTGGTGAAATGACCGAAATCGTTTTCGCAAATCAGGGGACGCTCGACAAATATATCGGCGACGCGGTGATGGCCTTCTGGGGTTCGCCATTGCCGCAAGAAGACCATGCGGTTCGCGCGTGCGAGTGCGCATTGCAAATGATTCACAGCCTCGAAAGACTCAACGCCAAATGGACGGCAGAAGGACGGCGGGCGATTTCGATCGGCATCGGGTTGAACACCGGTTTGCTGAACGTGGGAACCATGGGCTCGGCGAAGCGGCTGTCCTGGACGGTGATGGGCGACAACGTCAACCTGGCCTCGCGCCTCGAAGGAATCAACAAGGAATATCACACACAAATAGTCATCAGCGAGGCGACCTACCATCAGGTCAAGAACCGTTTTGTCTGCCGAGAACTGGATAAGATTCGCGTGAAGGGCAAGAAACTTCCGGTAAAGATTTATGAGCTGCTCGACGTCGTGGCGGAAAAATCGAAATACGAATCGCTGCTGACACAATTCGAAGACGCCACGGAGGCTTACCGCTCGCAGGACTGGCGCACGGCCATCGCGAAGTTCGGCGAACTCCTCTGCCAATATCCCGCAGACGGCCCCACACAGGTGTTCCTGCAACGTGCTGTCGAATTTCTCGAAAATGCGCCCGAAGCGGATTGGGATGGCGTGTACGAGATGAAGACCAAGTAGCTGCGGCCTGACTAGGAGCTCGAATTTACGGTTATAGGGGCACGGCCCTCCGCGGCGGGTCTCCGACATGCCGTGCCCCTACGGCTGACCGGAAGGTTGCGAACCGAAATTCAAACCGCAGCTCGGTCCTTTGCCATCAATTGCGGCGGAGCGATTGCGAGAGCGTCAAATTCCCCTTCACCGGTTTCTCTTTGCTCCAGTCATGGTAGGTATGGCATTCGAAGCAGCGTGACTCCGCGGATTCCCGGCTGGAATGGTGGCATTCGAGGCAGACCTGGATTCCAGGCAGAAGGATGTCGGATGTCTCCTGACTTTTCGCCGCGCGCGTGTGACATTCGAGGCATTTCACGAAGCGGTGATCTTCGTGATTGAAGATCGCGTGCGCAAACCATCGCGGCGTGATATTGGATTTCGCGACGACCGGCAGTGCAGCGCCGGCTGAAATATTCAGCAAGTGACATTGCGCGCACGTCTTTCGCCAGAGCAACTCTTCGGATTCCGCGACGCGTTCCGCCACCCACTGCTGCGGCGTGAAGACTCGCACCGCCGGCGGCAAAGGCTGCTGAGGCAAAATCCGCATCGATCCGGCGACGCGCAATTCCTCGGGGTGCCCCGGAATGTACTGCTGAAATTTCTGGACCAAGAATGCATGCACGATTTGTGGTGTATCGTGCGGGACACTTTCCTGGAAGCGCTTGTCAAATTGCAGCGGATGGCAGCCGATGCAGGTGTTCGCGTAGGTAGAAGGCGCCATATAGGCGCGCGCCAGAACCTGCGACGGCGGATAAAATTTCCGCGGCGTCACTATCGAATTGCCGACGCTTCCAGAATCGCGCGCGCCTGTTGCACCTGTCGTGCCGGCCGCCTGTCCTGAACCGAATCGCCACGGCGCAGTCGAAGTTGGCGGACGGTGGCAATCATCGCAATCGAGTTGCACCGGGCCATTCGGCCCCCTCAAATTCG
>Ga0187781_10002580_pt1 | contig 13724 bp, 9 predicted proteins | sample 0715_SJ02_MP02_2_FD_132447 | JGI IMG/M metagenome (GOLD analysis project Ga0187781, IMG submission 132447) | Tropical peat soil microbial communities from peatlands in Department of Meta, Colombia - 0715_SJ02_MP02_20_MG | ecosystem: Environmental > Terrestrial > Soil > Wetlands > Peat | place...
CGCCTCGGTTTTACATGAGTTGTGGATCGATGCAGGAGTCCTTGCAATCACCCCTGCTTTAGACGAGCTCGGACGCCACTCCCGACTTCTCTGAATCGCAACTTGCCCGGGTCGATTCCGAGGAGTTTATTTCGAGCTAAGCTCTATCCTCGAAGAAGTGCCCGACCTCTCCTCCTTACCAACAATTCCAGAGATTTCCGCCGCGCAGGAGCAGGTCTATCGGGTGATGTCACCCACAGCACAAATCGTCTGGCCGCTGCTCTGCGAACGGCTCGGCACCGAAGTCTGGGTGAAACATGAGAATCATACTCCGGTGGGCGCTTTCAAAGCGCGCACTGCCGTGGTGTATGCCGCCGAGCTGTTCCGTCGAAACAGTGACATCACCGGACTCGTAACGGCGACCCGCGGAAATCACGGCCAATCCGTTGCTCTGGCAGCCCGGCGATTCGGCGTCGAGGCTCACATCGTGATTCCGCGTGGCAACAGCAGCGAAAAGAACGCTGCCATGCGCGCCCAGGGAGGACACCTGATCGAGTTCGGAGACGACTTTCAGGAATCCAAGGAGCATGCGGAGCAGCTTGCTCGCGAGCGCGGCTGGCACTTTGTTCCGCCCTATCACCGCGACATCGTCAAGGGCGTGGCCACCTATTGGCTCGAGTTCTTCTCTGCAGTCCAGAATCTCGATGTCGTGTATGTGCCGATCGGCCAAGGCTCCGGCATTTGCTCCTGCGCGGCAGTTCGGAACGGGCTCAATCTCAAAACGAAGATCATCGGAGTCGTAGCTGAAGGTGCGCCGGCCTATGCGCTATCCTTTGCAGCTGGGCGCAAGATTCCGGCCCCGGTGACCACGGTTCTGGCCGATGGAATGGCGTGCCGTGTTCCCGACGACGAAGCCCTGGCAGTGGTGTTGCAGAACGTGGATCACATTGTGCAGGTCGGCGAGAAGGAAATCGGCGAGGCGATGAAAATTTACTTTACAGATACTCACAACGTTTCGGAGGGCGCCGGAGCGGCCGGATTGGCCGCAGCTTTGAAAGAGAGACCAATGTTGGGCAGCAAACGAGTGGGTCTCGTGATCACCGGAGGAAATGTAGATCACGACGTTTTCGCAAAGGTACTTCGAGACTTCTAGCGGAGTTCGGGTGCGACAATCCGTTCTGTCAGTTCCGCCGAGCGAACGGCGACCCCGGACCTACTTGGGAGCCTGAACGGGCCGGCCATACGTCGACATGAGCTGGACGAATCTCCGGTCTTTCCTCGCTCCGGCGAACATTGGGCACAACCGGATTCGAGCGGCCTGCATCGTGTGCGCCTTCGCCGTCTCAAACATCACGTCGAAGAACCGGTCGAGGTCGCCGAGCGCGTAGTAGATGAATCCGACCGAGGACTGACGCGCGTATCCCTCGCGCGAGGTCTCCTGGAGCTTCTCAATCATCTTCATGGCCCCGGGACGGTCTCCCTTTAGGGCCGAAAGATATCCCCGGCAGAGGAGAGCATAGTCGCTGGACGGAGCGAGCCGTTCCAGTTCCTGGACTGCGAGCTCGGCTTGTTCGAAGTCCCCCTTGAGCATGTGGTAATCCGCCAGGCCCCGGTAGGAATCCATCGGAGACTGCTCCATCGTTTTCTTCCAATGTGCCACAGCATCTTCGAACCGACCCGAGAAGAAGTACGCGTTCCCCAAGGTTCGAATCGCGGCGGGCGACAGAGGATCCAGTCGGTACGCGTCCTCGTTCCCCGCAACGTACGCCTCCGCGATACCGAGGGATCCGGCAAGGGCTGCCAGGATGGTGTGGGCCTGGGCAAGGTTTGGGTTCAGCTCGAGCGCTCTTCGCACTTCTCGGTCAAGGACGTCCGCCGTCTCGTCGGCCATGAACGCGATCTCGGCTCGTGAGGCGTGAGCTTCGGCCAAGCTCGGGTCGAGAGCGATTGCCTTTTCGGCCGCCGCTCTCCCTAGGTTGCACGCGTCCAGCCACGACATGAAATTCTCACTACCGAGGCTCGTGTAGGCTCGAACCATGCCCACGTACGCTCGCGCGAACGTGGGGTCGGTCTGGAGAGCCTTCTTGAAAAAATCCAGGGAACGACGCAGCGAGTCTTCGTCGGTCTTCCACATGAGAGCTTGACCCTGGAGATAGAGGAGATAGGCCTCGGTCTCTCGGGGTTTCGCGAGCTCAGGGATCGGAGCTTTCTCCCGCCTTAACCCGCCGGGAAGGGCCTCGGCGACCTTCGTCGCGATGTCTCCTTGCACCGCGAAGATGTCGTCGAGATCGTCATCGTACTTCGCTGTCCAGAGATGTTCTTCGCTGGCCACGTCGATGACCTGGACCGTGACGCGGATTCGGTTGGCCGACCTGCGGACACTCCCTTCCACCACGGTGCCAACCCCAAGTTCCTTTCCAATCGTGGCGACGGTTTTCTCCGTTTTTTTGTACCCGATCACCGAGGTTCGAGCGATCACCTTCAAGCCTGGCACGAGCGAAAGGCTCGCAATCAACTCTTCCGTGAGTCCGTCGGCGAAGTACTCGTCCGAAGGGTCCGGGCTGATGTTGGCGAAGGGAAGGACTGCGAGTCGATTCTTATCGGTGGTGCGCGAGTCCTCCGCCGCTCGTCCTCCGCCGTTGTTCGTCCAGGGAAAAGACACCCGATAGACATCCATCGGGAGCTCGATCCCCTTCATCGCTTTGGGCTGAAGCTTCTCGAACTTGTCGGCGACCTTGGTTCGAACCTGATCATAGACGGCGCTGGAGACGCAGACCCCCCCGGGCTCGGCGAGCGGTTCTATCCGGGCTGCGATGTTCACCGCGTCGCCCAGGATGTCGGCTCCGTTTTGGACGACGTCTCCCAGGTGAACTCCGATTCGAATTCGAATGGGTGTCTGGCTCCCTTCGGAGTTCCGTTCGTAAATCCGACGCTGGATATTCACCGCGCACTGCACGGCCTTCAGGGCACTGTCGAACTCGACGAGGAAGCCGTCCCCCGTGGACTTGATCTCTCGCCCTTGGTGTTGGGTTAGGAGCGGTCGGATCAGCTCCGCTTGCTGACGGAGCAGATCGAGTGTGCCCCCCTCATTGGCCTGGATGGACGACGTAAAACCGACCGTGTCGGTGAACATTACCGCCGCGAGGCGGCGACCCGGTGCCACGTACGGCGGATGCTCTCGGCCGTTTAAGCCTGTGGACGGATTCTAAGAACGGGAAGGATTCAGATCCGACTCGGGGGTGATGGTGCAACACCCTTTCACCGGAAACGCTCGCGATATTGTCGCGTCTTCTGCTGGATCCGCAGTTTGCATTCCGCGCAGCTACGTGAGACGGGTGCAGGGGCGTCACTGCCAAGCCACTGTTCTTGGACTCGAACCCCTTCGCCACCCCTCCTGAAAGGGGCCAGGCGCCAAGCGAAAACGGAGCCGATCCAGCGGACGCTAGGCGAGGCCCAACTTCTTCAGCAATATTTGGAAGCGGGGGTCCTTACGGATAGGGTCGTATCGCGGTGCGAGCCGGAGCCCGCGGGGGTTGATGCGTCTCCGGGTGGCCATCTTATCTAGCCAGCGGAAGCAGTCATCGAGATCGCCGAGTTCGCAGTAGGCCCAAACGAAGTTCCATTCTACGCTGGGGAACTCCGGTAGCGATTCCTCGTGCCGAAGTATGGCTCTCGCTTGCTCCTTCTCCCCGGACAAGGCGTAGTACACTGCTCGGATGAACGGCTTATGGCGAGGTTCGGTTTGCAGTTCCTCGTACCTGCGGAGTTCCTTGAGCGCTTGCTCGAGAGCGCCTCGGGCGAGGTAGTAGGAGACGAGGAGGCCGTGGTACCCCTCGCCGTCGGGTTCCAGCTCACCCAACTTCTGAAGCTTGACCAGCGCTTCGTCCAACCTACCGAGCCAGATGAGCAACTGAGAGAAGTGTTCGAGGTGGGCCGGCGCAAGGGGATCGGCTCCTTCGGCCAACGCCCACTCTACGAGGGCCTCGTCGATTCGCCCTTGATCTGAGAGTAATTCTGCGTACCAGTGATGCGCGAAGGAGTAGCTCGGATTGAGCGACAAGGAAAGCTTGAACTCCTTCTCCGCGGCGTCGTCCTGACCATCATCCTCTAGCCTCATGGCCAGAGATGCATGAGCCTCTGCGAGGTTGGGGTCGATTTCCAGGGCCTGACGGACCCACTGAAGTCTCTTCGCATTCGATTCTGAATCTGTGTGGAATCGCTCGGTGGCGTCGGCCAGGCCAGAGTAGGCGGCAGCGTTCCGGGGATCCAACGAGATTGCAAGCTCGAATTGTTCTCTGGCGGCCTCCGTAGACGCCTCGGCAAAGCTGTGGAACAGCGTTCGCCCCTTCAGGTAGGCGAGGTAGGAGTCGGGTCGCACCGGGAGTCTCGCCTCGAGACGCGCCTCTTCCACCGGTCGCAATTCGATCTTCAGTGCTTCCATCACCTGTTTTGCGATCTCCGCTTGGACCGCGAAGACATCATCGAGGTCCCGGTCAAACGATTGGGACCACACGTGGCCCTCGGACTCGACGTCAATTAATTGGGCGGTAACCCGGAGCCGATTCCCCGACTTTCGTACGCTTCCCTCCAGAATCGATGCGACCCGGAGTTCGGCTCCGATCTGGGAGACCCCTTTGCCCGTGGACTTGTACGGCATTACCGACGTGCGAGCAATCACCCGAAGCCCCTTCAACTGAGATAGCACTGTGATCAACTCTTCCGTCAAACCCTCGGCAAAGTACTCGTCCTTCGGATCCGGACTGATATTGGAGAATGGCACGACGGCGATTCCGGGGGGCCCGGGGCCCTTGGTCGAGGACTTCTCCCGGGCCCAAGGCAAGAGGACCCGGTAGACATCGATCGGACCCTGCATCCCCTTCAGGGTCGTCGGTGGCAGCTTCTCGAGCTGGTTGGGAATCTTGTTTCGAATCTGATTTGCTACCTCTCCTGAGATGCACACTCCCCCAGGGAGCGCGATGGGCTCAATCCGGGAGGCGATGTTTACTGCATCCCCAAAGATGTCCGTCCCGCGTTGTTCGACGTCTCCGAGGTGAACCCCAATTCGAAGGTGGACGGCGACAACCCCTCGTTGCGAATTCCGCTCGTGAAGATGCTGTTGGATGTCGATCGCACATTGGACGGCACGAAGGGCGCTATCGAATTCCGCGAGGAACCCGTCGCCCATCGTCTTGACCTCGCGGCCCTGGTGAACGGCGAAGAGGGGACGAACGAGTTCCTCCTGCTCGTCCCGGAGCCGGAGAGCCTCGGCTTCGTTTGCCTGAGCAGAAGCCGTCGAGCCCACCATGTCGGTGAACATGATGGCGGCGAGCCGTCGCGTCGAGGCCACGGCTCGAAATCCACTTCGGTTAGATTAAGCTCCGCTCCGTGGAATCTGGCGTGTTGGGTGCCCTGGTGCACCCTTGCGCCGGAGCATGAGGACCGAAGGGTCCCCGGCGCGTCGGGGACATGTAGAATTCAGTAGTTTTCACCTCCGACACCTTTAGCCCATGTCTCGTGAGGAGGTCGAAGTCAGGGATCCTCCGGTTGGAGTGGATTTGACAGGGTAGCCCAAGCCTCGTCGGGAGGAGAGGCTCCGTTCACCTAGACGAAAGGGTACTCATCACTGTGGAAGCTGGCGCTTCATCAGGGGACTCAAGTCCACCTGAGGCCTGAGCCGGTGAAACTCCTCGAGGTTCTTCACAATCCGAAGTTCCGACTCGAGTTCGGCCTTCAGTTCGCCGTGTTGATGCAACTCCGCCCGGACCGTCAGTATATCGGGGGTGCGCTTGGTCACGTACCCGTCGAGGTGGACGGGCTCGCCCACGATGACGGTGCGGGTGGATTGTGCAATCACCCGCTCGAAGGGCGCGACCTGGCCTGTATGGATGTAGCACGTCCACTCGCTCGTACAATCCAGAGCCTGATCCACGACGTGGTCTGTGACCTGCCCGGGCCAATTCGAATACCACTTGTCGAACGTCACATCGCAAACTATTCGGTCGCCCTCGCGAACGAAGTGCAATCTCAAGCCCTTCGGATTCGAGGGTCCACAGCCGAAGCAAGAGTTCTCAGGGTCGTTCTCGAGTTCTTCCTGGCCGGTCGACATAGCCCCATAGATTCGGGTCGGTTATTTGCAATCTTTGTACGCTACCGACCGAATTCTGTCACCTAGGGGATTTGGAGAATTCAGGCATTCCCTCCTCCGAAATCCTGGATTCGAACCCTCGTTGAACCGTACTTGAACCCCCGTCACGACGGTTTGTGGGTCGGGTCCAACCCTCCGAAAAGGTGATTCAGTCCTCTCCGAAGCGTTGGTAGAACCCCGTCCGAGCGCCCACTGTGAAGACGACCAACCGATTCTTTTCGAGTCGAAACACGCAGCGATAGTTGCCGAACGCCAACCGCCAGAGCGTCTCGGTCCCCCGAATCCGCTCCACCTCGAGGTCCGAGGGAATCTCGGGGAACGAACCGGCGATTCGCTGAAGCGCATCCTTCAACCGACGTTGCTCCGCCTTGGGGAGAGCCTGGAATTCAACGACCGCCGATTCGCGGTACCCGACCGAGCGGACCAACGCTAGATACCGGCCTGCCGATAGACGGCCTCGGCGGGAACGACACGCTCCTTCGCGCGACGGGCCATCTCCTCAAGAAAGGAGCGAGGCGGATACAGTTCGATGAACCGGAGAATGACCTCTTCGTAGGTTTTGCTCCCAACTTTGTAGTGCTGAAGAAGGCGGAGGGTAGACGAGTGCAGCGAGATGCTCGTAAGAGGGTCCTCGACGGCCATCGGATATGGATTTCATAGAAAATCCATGGTATTAATAGAATCGACTACCCGCAGGCACCTCTCACCGGACCCGAACCCTCGAGATTGCGGACTGCAACCCCCGGGGGGTGCAACTACCCCCTCCGACGGTTGGATTTCGATCCTCGGGCTACCTCGAGTAGCCGGGGAAATGGACTGGGGTCTAGATTTCGACCATCCTGTGGGCCTTGTCCGAGCCAGCGTTTCTGGGCCATGAACCAACCGTCGTGAACGACCTCCCCCCGGCATCTTTCGGTCACGTCTCTCCGGACGCCCGGAGTGAGCTCCCACTCCTCAACCGAGTCCTCCGGAGTTCAGGCGGTTCGGTTTTCCGATTCCCCAAACGGTTGGGAGGGGTTGCGCCACACGTTTCGTGTCGTCACTTGGCCGCCGCCCGACTCCACTCGGGCGAGGACTCCGGCAGCCCGACCCACGAAGTTGATTTCAAGCGAGTACCAGAAGACATCGTAGCCCCCGCGTGCCGCTCGCGCCTTGGCGAAATGGAGCGTTTCCCCGAGCGTCCAACTCGCCTTAATGGCGGGACCGTAGCTGCGTGCCAACGCATTGTACAGGGAATCGACGGGCCGTTCGGCTTCCCCGACCTCGATCGATTCCTCTCCGGAGATCGTGCCTCGCACTAGGTGGAATGTGCCAATCCGCAAACGGCGACCGGCGGCGACCTTCTCATCGCTTTCGAAGAGAAACACGAGTGGGTTCGCCTGAGGAATCGCCCTTGAAAACCCCCAACGACGGAGGGCGATCTCCGCCCTCCATCGGGCCAGGAGTCGGACGGCGATGTAGCCGATGGCGACGGCGAGAAGCACCCAAGTCGTGAGCGACCAGACCCAGATCGACACACGCCCCCGTTCTTCGAGGAGAATCACGTAGGCGAGGACGGTGAAGGACATCGACCCGACGTTCACGATGCGGTCCGCATCGAAGTGGTACTCCTGCGGGCTGAACGGGGCGAAAATCGGGACGCTCCAATGGTCCATGGCATCCAAAAGGATGTGAGAGAGCCCTCCTATCTCCATGGCAGTGAAGTAGCCCCACGGCGACCCGTTGGCGAACTGAGGGCCGAACGCTCGACCCAGGGCGTACGGAACCAGAATCGTGCCCACCCCTGCGATGATCGTTACCCCGACGAGGGAGTGCGAGATCCCGCGATGTCGAAGAAGGGGGAAGCGCTTCGATAGAACGAACAAGGCGACGTCGGCGTCGGGGAGGGCCCCCGCGACGGCAGCCGTCACGACATACTGGATCCCCGAAGGGCCCCAGACGCCGAACCCGAGAAGGTATCCGAGGAGAAGGTGGCTGAAGGGGTCCATCCGACTGTCCCGCCACCGGTCTCGCTCAACTGACGCTCGTTCTCGACGCCACCAATCGCTCGCTCGCCTGCCAGAGCTGACGTTGGACCTCTGGGTCGCGCGAGTACGCGCTCGACTCGCTGAGTTTCGTCAGTTTGTAGAATCTTCCCGTGGTCGATTCGAGTGACGGGTCCGTGGCCAGAGAAGCCAGGGCCAATGCCACTTCTTCCGGCCGCTTCCCGGCAAGGCTAGCTAGTCCTCGAACCACCGCAGGGGCCTCCGCCATCAGCCGGGACTTCACGACGCCGGGGAAGAAGACGTTCGAAGTGACCTTGGATCCTTGCATGCGCCGGGCCAGCTCGTAGGAGAAGAGAAGATTGGCCGTTTTCGTCGCACCGAACGCATTGAAGGCGCTGAACTTCCGACTCGACTGCAAGTCGGCGAAATCGAGCTCCGTGGTCGATGGGGCCGAGACGGTGATGACCCGCGACGGGCTTCCGGCTTTGAGGGCCGGCAGGAGCCCCTGGGTCAGAAGGAAGGGGCCGAGGTGGTTGGTCGCGAACATCACTTCGAACCCCTCGGGCGTCTCGCGACGGTCTCTAGTGAACACGGCGCCGCAGTGGATGAGCCCGGCCAACTTGGAGCTACGTGCGAGGATCGAGGCGGTGGCCGTCCGAACCGAGTTCATCAGCGAAAGGTCGCACACAGCGATCTCGATCCGGATTCCCGGCAAAGACTGGAGGATCCTCGCCCGGACTTCCGCCCCTCGCTGAGCGTCCCGGACGACCAGAACCGCCGGGTGACCTTGAGCCGCCAACGAAGCCGCAGCTGCGCCCCCGATCGTTCCCGTTGCGCCGGTAATCACAATCGGTGCCGCTGCAGATGGTCCCATCTTCTTGGGGGCCGACAAACGTCTGACCGCGTATTAGAGGTTGGGTTAACAAATCGGGTGAGCCCAGATTCTCGGTGACGGGCTCTTACGTGACCCGGCGATCGGACCTACACAACTCCTCGCTGGGTGCGAGCACCCGGAGTTCTCTGCCCAGTCTACGCGATCCATCAAAGCTGACACGACTGGCCGTCCAGTGCGTTGTATCAATTCGAAGCCGTGGTTAGAAGCCCGAAAGGGGTCTCGGTGACCCTCGGGCCGCGGATTTGAACCCCCCGGGGGGTTCGAATACCCCTCCGGACTTGAAAGTTAGAACGACCTACCCGCGTCCGGCCGCGGATCTTCGCGTCAACGTGCCGGTCCTTGGACCATCATGCCACCTAGCCCGCCTCGTATCGAGCCAAAACTGGGGCTAGTCAAACCACTGAACTTCCGTACCGTAACTTGGCCCACCCAGTGTATACCCCTTCTGGGAAGGACCCATGCAGCAAACCCCCAAGCCCGAAAGCGAGGGACCAGTTCTATGATTCGTCTCGCATTTGACGCGTATGAACGTCGAAAGGTGAAGAGGCAGAATTCACCGGCCACGTTGACCCATGAGCCGGCGCGGGAGGGCGGGCCGGCTCACGTCCGATCCACGACTCCGGTAATCGAGGTCAGCCACTTGGAGAAGACCTACGGTAAAGTTCACGCGGTCAACGACGTCAGCTTCGATATCCGTGGCGGAGAGGTCTTCTCCTTCCTTGGTCCCAACGGCGCCGGGAAGTCGACCACCGTCGAGATCCTAGAAGGGCTCCGCGATCGGACGGGTGGCGAGGTGCGGGTTCTCGGCCTCGACCCGTGGACTCACTTCGACCAGGTGAAAGCACGGATCGGAGTGATTCCTCAGGATTTCCATTTCTTTCCCAAGCTGACTCCACGCGAGGCGATTCGGTTGTATGCTCGCCTCTTCAACGCGAAGGTCGACCCGGACGAGCTCCTCGCGCGCGTGGAGCTGACCGACAAGGCGGACGACTACTACGACACTCTCTCCGGGGGGCAGCATCAGAAGGTCGGCGTCGCCCTCAGCCTCGTGAACGACCCTGAGGTTTGTTTCCTGGACGAGCCCACTACCGGTCTAGATCCCCGCGCACGTCGCTCGATCTGGGCTGTCATTCGCCGGCTCCGTGGCGAGGGACGGGCGGTGCTCCTCACGACCCATTATCTCGAGGAAGCACAGCAGCTCTCGGACCGGATCGGGATTCTCAACTTCGGTCAAGTCATCGCGATGGGGAGCCCCAGCGCGATCATCTCCAAGTTTGGTCGCCCCGAGCGCATCCGCATTGTCGGAGACCCGTTGATTGCGGCCCGGCTGAAACCCTTGGGCCTATCCATGACCCAAGCAGACGGAGAAGTGGAGGTCGAGTTGCACTCCAAGAATGACGCACTCCCCATCCTCCAGACCGTCTCGATGAGCGGTCTGCAGTGGGAGAGTTTCTCGACAGTGAACGACTCACTTGAGGACGTCTTCATCCGGATGGTCGGACATCTCGAGGAGGGCACCTCCACGGCGCCGATGCGGGGGGAGGTGGCGGCATGAACCTCGGTCGGGCGCTCGCCTATTTCCCCACATTCGCCCGAATCTGCTTCCGCAGCCGGCTCGGGGTCTTCATGACGCTCATTTTCCCCGGCATGCTGATTCTCGTCTTCGGGGCGATTTTCACCAACACAGGAAGCACTCGAGTCCCGCTCTCGGTCGAGAATCTAGATCACAACTCTCCACTGAGCCAGCAATTCCTGGCCGGGCTGAACGCCACCGGAGTCGTGTCGGTTTCTTTGGTCTCGCCCACGGTCGGTAATCTATCTGACTATGTCACGCACAATAGTCTCGTCGCGGGACTCGTGATCCCCCAGGGTTTCGGTGCGACCCTGACCAACCGGTCTCCGGTCCGATTGCTCCTGTTCACCAACCCCTCCTCGGCGGTGGCCGCCGGCGAGGTGCAGGGGGCGGTCCAGGGAGTCGCGAACGGGATGGATCTCCGCATCGCGGGAGGTTCCCCGCTGGTCACGTACGTGGATTTGAACGCGGGCGGCCACATCTTCACGGTAATCGACTACCTCGTTCCGGGGCTCATCGGATTCTCCGTGCTGGTAAGCCCGATGATGCAGATGGTCAATCTGAGTTCCACGTGGAAGCGGGAGAAGCTGTTTCGTGAGCTCTCCCTTACTCCGCTCAGCCGCGGCGAGTGGCTGTTCGCCACGCTGCTTTGGTACGTCGTTCTCGCACTCGTTTCGACGGTGCTTCTGACCGGCCTTGGCACGCTGCTGTTCGGCGCCCATGTGACTCTCACCCCGCTCGCTCTGCCGTTCCTCATCGTCGGACCGGTGCTCTTTGTCTCCATCGGGCTGCTAGCGGGCACCGTCTCTAAGACGCCCGAAGTCGCCGGGATGATCGGGAACGTGATCACATTCCCGATGATGTTCCTCTCGGGAACATTCTATCCGGTCTCGATGTTCCCGAGCTGGCTGGTCCCGGTAGCCCATGCCCTTCCGCTCTACTACCTAATCGACGGCCTGAATGCCTCACTGCTTTTCGGAAACGTTTCGACCGCCCTGACGGACCTCGTGATTGTGACCATCTTGGCGGCCGCGTTCGCCTTCGCGGCCACTCAGGCGTTCACGTGGCGGGAGGAGCGAGGACGAGTCTTGCCTCGGCGGAGTGTGACGCACGACGGGGCACGAGGACCAGCGGCGATCTGAACCTCCGGAGGAGCCGTCCCCGACGGCTCCCCCTCCGGACTTGAATCCTTCACGGCTCGCCCGGGTCTCTGCCGTGGAGCTTCGCGTGGAATGCCGGCAGCGCATGCGTTCTCCCATCGACCTTGTCGAAGACAGTACGGTTCACGCACGCACCTCGGCGGGTCAGGTGGCGCACGCTCGTTTGTGGGGCAGAGTGCATCCGGAGCGAAAGGCCGGTTCGGTTCCCTACTCTGACACCTGAAGTCACCGATCGCGCCCGGCTCGATTCGAAACTAGGGCTGGTCAAACCACTGAACTTCCGTACCGTAACTTGGCCCACTCAGTGTATACCCCTTCTGGGAAGGACCATGGCGCGAAACCCGAGAACCGCCGAGAATTCTCGAAAGTCCAAAGAGACTCCGCTGGGGCGATTGTTCGATCGCCTCGGTGTGACCGTTACGAAGCACTCCTGGGCCGTTGTGGTGACCTGGGTAATCGTGGTCGCCGTCGCTTTTCCGGCGATGCACGCGGTGGGGTCTGTGATCTCCAACGGATACACCAGCACCATGCCCGGTTCCTACCCGAGCGCCGTTGCCGCGAGCGAGTTGTCCGCAGAGTTCCCGAATCGGACGGCATCAGCGACCACCGCTCTCGTGTTGCTCGAGACGCCGGATATCACCGGTGACATGGGCCGAAATGTCACTCTAGCGATCTCGCACGAGCTCAGCATCGATTCGAAGGTGCGCGACGTCCTCAGCATCTCGACCCTGTACACGGCTTACGCGGGATACCTCACCTCGCAGGCGGAGCTCGGACTTCACTTCCTGGAGCCAGCCGTCCTCGGGAGCCCGCCCCTTGCTTGGTCGGTCAACCAGACCGCGGGTACTCTTTGGGGACCGGAGGAGTTGTTCCGCGAGAACTGGGTCGCCTCGGTCAACGACGCCCCGTCGAATGCCTCCCCTCAGAGCGCGGACTGGCCCGCCTATCGAGCCACCTTGAACGAGCTGACCTCGAATCCCGTGGGAGTCGAGGTACTGAATTCGTTCTACCTTGGCGATGGTGCTGGGACCCCTGGGTTCAACTCAACAGTGACCCCTGCGTGTCTCGATTCGCTCAACATCACGTACTGTGTGGATGAGTCGACACGCGCCACGCTCTCCCCAATGCTTGCGAGTCTTTTCACCGGACGCACCAACCAAACGTTGGCCGGAGCTGCGCTCGCGATGATGGGAGTGGAAAACGCAACGGCGTGGCCAAGCGTTCAGGCGGTCGGAGCAGTTGCGCTGGGTACGGAGGTTGGTCTTTCCCCGAGTTGGCTGCTCACCCTCTGGCAGGCGTTCCCCTCGGCCTCCCCTCCCTCAATGAGTGGAGTCGAGAGTTGGGCTTGGTCGATTTCTTCCGGATCCTCGCCTGTCCCGGGCGTGCTCGCCATACCGGCATCCCTGAGCGCGCAGTTCGTCAATCCCTCGGGTTCGGCATCCCTGATCGTGATCGCGTATGCCAACCCCGACACCTACGACATCAACGGTACGTCCGCCAACTTCGCGACGGACTCCGAGATCAGTCGAGTTGTTTCAGCGGTTGTCGCATCCTCTCCCCAGTACGCCGTGGTCACCTACTACGTCACCGGACCGTCCCCGCTCAGCAGCACGACCATTGACCTCGCGACGAGCTCGATGGGCATCCTGCTGTTGCTCACGATTCTCGTCTTGATTCTCATCATGATGGCCTACTTCCGGGCCCCTCTAGCGCCGGCCGTTGCCTTTGCCGGCATTGCAGTAGCCCTCATCGTCAGTTTGGCCGCCGTGTTCGTCATCGGAAAGCTGGTAATCGGCTTCAACCCCGAGACCGAGCCGATTCTGCTCATCTTCCTGTTGGCCATCGGAACGGACTACTTCGTATTCCTCCTCGCTCGCTACCGTGAAGAGCTGGTCAAGGGGGCCAGCTCCGACGCGGCGATCCGCACCTCAGTCCGGTGGGCCGGTCAGAGCATCACCACGAGCGGTCTCACGATCATGGTGGTGAC
>Ga0187781_10002582_pt1 | contig 13722 bp, 13 predicted proteins | sample 0715_SJ02_MP02_2_FD_132447 | JGI IMG/M metagenome (GOLD analysis project Ga0187781, IMG submission 132447) | Tropical peat soil microbial communities from peatlands in Department of Meta, Colombia - 0715_SJ02_MP02_20_MG | ecosystem: Environmental > Terrestrial > Soil > Wetlands > Peat | place...
GCGCTGTGGTGTGTGGGCCTTCGCGCCCCGGCCCGTTGCATGACCCGCTCCGCAAGGAGCAAGTGCAGGAAGCTCGGGACGCCGTCTCAAGCTAACCGTGGTCCGAAGAATCCGGGCAGGTCACTAGCTGGTCTAGCGAGCGTCGCGTTGTGCTTAATCGAGTTTTTGGGCTTTTCTTGGTAATCTGAAATTGCCTATGCCCGCCGTTGTTTTTCTTCTGATGGACTGTCCAGATTTGTCTTCTTTCTCTCATCCTCGAGCAGCTTGAGAATGCGCGTGCGTTCCGCTTCGTCGGTTACGGTTTTGAGCAACTTCTCATAATGTTCGATATTGAGACGATGGATGAACCTGTCCACAGCAGTCTCTCCTCCTAGCCGGCGCCCCGGGCAGTCTCCTCTGACCATCCGGAATTGTCGACTCACAAGTCGTCTTCCGCCACACGGCGTTCGATGGAATCGCGCTCGATTGGCATCAGCTGACCGTCAGTGATTTCCGGTACCGCGCGAGTTCGCTTCAAGTGCAAATCGTCCCGCAGTGTCGCGCCGAAATGCCATCCGTGGGCCTAGGCGAGTGCGGAATTTACTGAGGACCTTTGGTCGATTGTTGAAAGCGTCCTAAGTGTCGGGGGAATATCTTCCTCCCACAGCGAGCAAACCGTGACTGCCGCCAGTAGACCGCGGGCTGTACCGACATTTCGATTTTTTGTTGATCAAATCAAAATCGGTAATCAGGCACCAGGACGTTTAGGAACGGATTAACCTTTATTTTTTGTAATTGTCGAGCTTCCACTCACGTTACAGCGATGGGTTTGACCATGAGGGGATTGAAAGCTTCGCTCGGCTTTTTATTAGGCTTGGCGAATATATCGGCCGCCAGTGCCGCTGACCTAACGCCCCCAGCGGTCGCTCCGATCTACATTCCGCCGCCGGCTTTCACTTGGGCTGGGCCCTACCTGGGCGCTACTGCTGGCTTTGCAAACGGCTTTCACAGCTACGACGACTTGGCCGGCGCCTTTCTGGGATATCCCGGGCTGTCAAATGATCAAAGCAAAGGCTTTGCCGCCGGCGGCACACTTGGGTTCAACTTGCAAGCCGGAAGTCTTGTTTACGGATTGGAGTCCGATTTAAGCTGGCTCAGCAACAAGTCGACCTATGTCGATCCCAATGGCGCGATCAACAATTTCTATCCGTCCGAAACGGATCGTCTGAACGATCTAGGGACCGTGCGCGGTCGACTCGGCCTCGCCGTGGATCGCACTTTGTTTTATTTCACTGCGGGTCTCGCTTTCGCCGAAGTCGCAAATAACGTCCAATATAATTCGCTTAAGTTCCCGACTTTTAATACGCCGTCGTATAACATCGACTCCACCCGGTTTGGCTGGGTCGTCGGTTCGGGTGTGGAATACGCCATCAGTCCTAATTGGACCATGAAAGGTGAGGCGATTTACGCGCAACTAAATACTGTGACCGCCAGTTGGACATCCCCAGGCTCTCAGGCCTTTCCAGCCAATGCTGTCTATAACACTCGGTTCAACACTTCGGTTGCCGTCATTCGCGCTGGCCTTAACTACAAGTTCGACTGGTTTGGGCTGCACATTTGATCGGGTGACTTCGTGGCGACAACACGCCCGGCGTTCTCTGCAGGAGACGCGCGACTTCGGGTTCAAAACGTCGCGCAGGCCGTCGGTCGGTTATTTAACAGGTGCGCTAACCGCAGCGGACGTGAAATTGAAAAAATCCCAGCTGGCGCGGTCAATTGATAGAGATCAAAGTCTGTCCGCGTCGTGGTGCGGCAGTATAGCATTTGGCTCAAGGGACGCCCCCGAGCAACTCCCAGCGGCATCAAAAATTGAAAGCCTGGCACCCACGATGTCCGACATGGGGTCAGTAGCGCCCGATTTTGCCGTGTCCGTGCGGCGGTCGGACGCGCTGGCGGAACGAGCGTGACCGCTGCGGCATGAGCGGGCTCATATTGCGCATTGTTTGCAAAAGCAGCGAACGGGTGTCGTGGCCGTCTTTGGCAAGCTTGAAGCGGCAGGTATGGCGCAGCATGAACGGGTGCTGGCCGGAGTGAGCGGCAGGCGAAAAGGGAATCTCTTCCGAGATGACCGTACCAGCGCAATTGATCGCCGATCTAGCCCAAGGAATCCGGAGATCGGTCGTCGGGTTGCTACTGCTGGCTCCAAGCCTCGGTCCCGCATTCGCGGAAAATCTTCAACTGTTTCCAACGGAGTTGAAGGCCAGACAACACTGTGACCCATCCGACGTTGTTGTATGGCTGAACACGGCGACGGGAATCTATCATCTCAAAGGGATGCGTTGGTACGGCAACACTACGAGCGGCGCATTTATTTGCCGAAAGGATGGAGATCGTGCGGGCTATCGTTTATCGGTCTTTTGTCGCTATTGCTAGAACACGGCGATTGGGCTTGGGCTTGATGCGGAGTCAGCGAGACGGCAGCGTCGAATAGTAGTCCGCAAGCTCATCGATTTCCCGATCAGTCAAGTGTCGCCCGACAAAATACATCTCCGGGTGCTTTCGTCGGCCACTTTTGAACGCCAAAAGCTGCTGCCGAAGATAGACGCTGTGTTGCCCTGCGATGTTGGGTATCTCAACGTCGTGCCCAATACCGTCCAGGCCGTGGCAGGGAGCGCACACCGTAGCAACGGCGGGCGCCGCTTTGGGTTCTGCTTCGACGCCGACTGGCGCCAGCATCGCGGAGATACTGATAGTCCACCTCAGCAAAATGCATTGGTAGGGCGAGGTCACAGCTAAATTCTATCGGATAAGACCATTCATCGGCTAGTGCAGCGACTACGAGGCAAATGAGTCTTGAACGAGTCTAGCTAGGTGCGGACGACGGGAAACGATGACAGGGATAGTGCTGTGTGTAAGTACCTTGAGCGTTTCGCTGCCCAGCAATACGGCTGATATTCCGCGTCGCCCGTGCGACGCCATTTGGATCGCATCACAGTTCCGTTTCTCGGCAGTATCGATAATCGCTTTATATGGATGCTCATGCTCAACATGTGCCAAATCGCACTCCACTCCGGCGGCTGCCGCAATCTTTTTTGCCTCGTCCAGGTATAGCCTTGCGATGGCAGCCATATGCTCCTTGTATCGCTCTGGCGTATCGGCAAGCATGACGGGATCGCTAGTGATGACGTGGAACGGGGTCGTCACTGTTATGACCGTGACACGAGCATTAAGAGCTTTCGCCAGAGCGACGCCTTCCTCCAGCGCCAACTTCGACAATTCACTCCCGTCAGTCGGAATGAGAATGTGCTTATACATGCAGCGTTCCTGCCTGCGGCCAAAACCATACGCAGCGCGTGGCGGCCACTATTGATCTAGGTCAAGGTCGCGCCCAAACCTCGCAAAGCGGAAAAACGCAGAGCGAAGCGACGAGCGCAAAGCGGCTGTCAGACCAAACGGATGCGCGAACATTCCGCGTGGAAACCCGAAACCGAAATAGGCCAACGGAGGTCGCCTATGTTTCATCCTCGCCCGAGACCTTGCCGGCCTTCACATTGACCGTGTGCGTGTCAGCGCAGGCGGTACATTTTTACTGTTGGATGTTGGGATCGATCAGATCGATCTTTTGCCAAGCGGTTTGGGATTCTCCTCGCCGAGCACCTCGCCGGGCAGCGTTTCGAAATCCTCAGGCAGGCTGGGCACGGCCAGCGCTGCGATCATAGGAGTGGATGGTGCGTCGCACGACGAAAGCTTGTTCGCCGAAGCGGGGACTCCTGCCCGCTGTAGACGAGCGTGCTGGCCATGTAGCCGCACGCCTTCTTGACGGTTAGACGTCGATGACGATATTCGACGCTTCGCCGGGGTTCTAACTGATCACGCAACAAGCCCCTTGGAACCGGCCGGAGCTCACCGGTACCGGTCTGCGCAAGCGAACTGGGCGGCTGGGTGGCCCAATCGGCGCCTCGGCATGGCCGCCCTATTCGATTAAAATTGAATGCGCGATTTCCGCAAAAGAAGCGGGAGAGCGCACTTATGACAGACAGGATCAGCGACTGTGTCAGCGAGCTTGTCCTGATCGCTAAAGGCTCGGGAAAGCTCGATCTCGCGCAAAAGCGTATCGAGCGCCTTTTGGACGAGGCCGAGAAGCAGCGCCAGCATCGCAGCGGTCGCTTTACAGAAGCGCAAATGCTTCGAGATCAGCTCATTCAAGCGCTACACGGCCATCACGGCTCTGCGCACGAGTTCTTCGACAAGCTCATTGACTGGCTCGATGTAGAACATCTCTGGCATCGAAAATAGAGCCGGGTACGCGCCGAACCATCCGGCCAATTTTGCCGTCTGATGGCATCTCCGGCGCGCGGAATATCCGGAAATGTCAGCGAGCACCTTGATCAAGATGCGCGGTACGCAGGCTGGTCGGCCCCCTCGAGCGACGAGAACAGTACCCGCATGATTTCCTTTGTCTTGACCCTGCCATTGAGGTCCTTGTCGACTACCACAAGCTTCTGGGCGTCGGGCAGACCGACGGGGATTACGATCCGCCCGCCAGCCTTGAGCTGGTTGATTAGGGGAGGGGGTATCAAGTCGGGCGCCGCTGTAACAATTATCTTGTCATACGGGGCCTGTTCGGGCCAGCCGAAATAACCATTCGCGATCCGGCTCTCGATGTTGGTGTAGCCTCGTCGTTTGAGCCGCTGCACTGCCCGTTGCGCGAGCTCGTCGATAATTTCGACGCTATACACTCTGCCAGCCAGCTCGGCGAGCACCGCCGCCTGATAGCCGAGGCCGGTGCCGATCTCAAGAACTACGTCGTCAGGCTTGAGCTCGAGCAAGTCCGTCATCACCGCGACCATGAGCGGCTGTGAGATCGTCTTGTCGAAGCCGATCGGCAGCGGCCTGTTCAGGTAAGCGTAAGGCTGGACCTCGACGGGCACGAACTCGTGCCTGGGCACCTCGGCCATTGCTTTGAGGACTCGATCGTCCAGGGCGGTCTCGCCGATCTCGGGCGCAAGGTGCTCCGCGATCACCCTGATCGCCGCAACCATCTCTCTTCGTTGCTGCTCGAAATTCGTCGCATTCATGGCGCTTAGATAAGCCTTTTAGCTGAACTGAGCAATCAGGCCGTCAGCTAGAGACAGGCACAAGAGGGCGTTCACACCCAGCAGGTGACGTTAGGTTCCACGGTTTGGCGCGCGGCTGCCTGTGGTCGCCAACGGTGACGTCGTGGTAATGGTCAGCCGCGCGAAGCTTCTATGGGCGTTGCCATGCGAGGCTGGTCGCGTTTTGGGTTGGCAGCTCTAACCGATCCGCGATGATTGAACGATATGGGTGATCCTCTGAGCGAACGCCCTGAGCAATCTTCGGAATTACCTGCTCGCCAAGCTGCTTTGCGTTGCGTTGAATTGCCGGTGGCGTGCACTGACGATCACGAATGGATCATCGTCGAGGAAGGATTCACGCCAGAGCGCGAGCACGAATTGGAATCCTTGTTCGCAATCGGAAACGGCTACGTCGGATCGCGCGGCTCTCTTGCGGAGGGCAGCGCGCTCTCTGCACCTGCGACTTTCGTGGCTGGAGTGTTCGATTCGGAGGCGGGCTTCGTGCCCGGCCTTGCGCCGAGCGCTGACTGGACCCGTCTGTCCGCTGCAATCGACGGCCAGCCACTTCGGCTCGATCGGGGCCATAACTTGGAGCACCGACGCATCCTCGACATGCGGCAAGGCATTCTTTGGAGGGAGTGGCGGCACCTAGACGACGCCGGTCGGATCACGCGGGTGCAAGCGCTGCGCCTCGCCTCGTTGGCCGACCGTCACCTTTTGGTTCAATGTGTAACGATTACGCCTGAAAACTACAGCGAAAGAGTCTCCATTGACGCCACCCTAAGGGGCCCTGCTGTTCAGCTCACGAGTGGCGGCACGACGGTCGCCATGGCGATGGCAGGTCGCATCACGGATCCGACTGGTCGCTGGACGCCTTCGGCAGAAGTGATTGACGGCCGGCAGAGCATCGAACTCCGGTTGGGTGAAACACATCGGCTCGATCGGATCGTCGCCTTGCACACATCGAGGGATACAGGCGATCCGCGCGAGACGGCGCGCAGGCATGTCGAGCGTGCGATCGAGGACGTGGCAGACGTGATCGGCGAGCACAGAAATGCTTGGCGGGCGAGATGGGACGCATCTGACCTTCGGATCGAGGGCGATTCCGCGGCGCAGCGTGCGTTGCGCTTTGCCATCTACCATCTATTGAGTGCGGTGAGCCCGCAAGATGATCGGGTGTCCATCGGTGCTCGCGGGCTGAGCGGAGGCGCTTACAAGGGGCATGTGTTCTGGGACACCGACATTTTTATGCTGCCGTTTTTCATACTCACCTATCCAGAAGCGGCGCGCGCCCTCGTCATGTATCGCTACCACACGCTTGCTGCGGCACGAGCCAAAGCCGCCCGGCTTGGGTATCGGGGTGCCTACTATGCGTGGGAGTCGGCTGACAGCGGCGAAGAGGTGACGCCCCCGTTCGGCGTCGCGCCCAATGGTGAGGTCGTGCGGTTTCTTACTGGGGAGCAGGAGCAACACATCAGTGCAGATATAGCCTTCGGCGTGTGGAATTATTGGCAAGCTACCGGCGACGATCGGTTTCTGCTCGACGCGGGAGCAGAAATTCTAATTGAGACGGCGCGCTTTTGGGAAAGCCGCGTCGAGCGGGAAAAAGATGGCCGTTACCATATTTGTGGAGTTATTGGGCCAGACGAATATCATGAAACGGTTGACGACAACGCCTACACAAATGGCATGGCACGATGGAACCTGGAGGTGGCCGCAGAGACGTCAAATTTGATTGCTGAACGCTGGCCGAGGTCATGGCAAGCGCTTTCGCGCCGCCTCGGTATCGAGCCGCAGGAGCCGCATCGTTGGCAGAACGTGGCTCGCGAGCTCTACACCGGGTTCGACGAAAAAACCGGCCTATTTGAGCAATTTCGCGGCTATTTTGATCGAGAAGAAATCGACCTTGCGGTGCTTACACCGCGAACCGCGCCGGTAGATGTGCTGCTTGGTCGCGAGCGGATTCAACGTTCAAAAATCATCAAGCAGGCCGATGTTGTAATGCTGGTCTATCTTCTCTGGGAGCGCATGCCACCTCGGATCCGCGAGGCTAATTTTCGATATTACGAGCCACGCTGTGGACATGGAAGCTCGCTGAGCTCGGCAATTCATGCGCTCGTGGCAGCGCGCCTCGGCGACATTGCCCTGGCTGAGCGTTATTTCCGGCAAGCGGCCGAGATCGACTTAGCGGACAACATGGGAAACGCCGCCGGCGGCGTTCACTTGGGAGCCCTCGGCGGGCTGTGGCAGGCAGCCGCGCTTGGCTTTGCTGGCTTGCGCGCCTGCGGAGACAACCCTGATAAGCATCATGCCCACCTGCTGCCAAGCTGGCGCAGCCTATCGATGCACTTTCAGTGGCGCGGCCAATGGCATGAGCTCACACTTCCGGAAGGTGTACAGCACCAGAAAATCGAGGATGATGCATGAGCGAACCGATCATCCTTGTTCCGCTCGACGGCACGAAGCAAGCGCTAGCGGCGTTGCCGGTTGCAATTGTGCTCGGAGAGATCGAGCAAGCGTCCCTTCACATTTTGCACGTGGGCGAGTGTGAGCAGGCAGGCAAAGAGTCGCGCGGTCGAATCGCGCGCGAGACTGACTTGCTCGCCGGCCTCGCAATTAACACCCGCGTTGGGATGCCGGCAGGGGAAATTCTACAGGTTGCGGGAGAGTTAAAGCCCCAAGCGATCGTCCTGTGCAAGCACAGTGCTGCCGAGGGGAAGAAAATGCTGGGCCGCACGGCGATGAAAGTGCTTCACGATGCTCCTTGCCCAGTAGTACTGGTTCCGCCAGAGCGCGGTGTAACAGCATGGCATCTTCATCATGTCATGGTGCCACACGATGGGACACCATCCACGAGCGCCGCGTTGCCATTTGCAGCAGAGCTTGCCGAACGTGGTGGCGCTGAACTCCTGGTGGTCCACGTAGCGGACGTCAGGGCTGCTCCGACCGAGCCAGGTTCTCTTACTGCACCACGTTATGTCGACCAGCCACAGCACGAATGGCCAGCCTGGGCCGGCGAGTTTATCAACCGTCTTGCGTGCGGGTGTCCGCTTGGCCACTTGCACGTGCGAACATTCCTCGCCAGCGGCAATACCGCTTCTGAAATTCTACATCTGTCCAAGAAACAATCCACGGACCTCATCGTGCTCGCCTGGAGAGGTAATTGGGAGGCTCCTCGCTCGGCGACCCTGAAGGACATTCTAGGCGAAGCGCACTGTCCGATAATGGTGGTGCGCACCGATACCGTAACGAGCCCAAGCGGCTCGACGGAAACGGAGCGGCATCGCGCGCCAAGAGATGCCCATTGAATCCGAGGCGCTTCTGAACAAGCTCCGGGAACTGGGCATCAAGACCGCTGTGGGTTCATCGAGCAATAATACCAGCGCTATTCTTCACGCCGCACGCCGCCTCGGGGTTGAGCCGTCGCAAGCAATCCTGTTCGAGGACGCGTTGGCGGGGGTCGAAGCCGGCAAAAGGGACGGCTTTAGATGCGTGGTAGGCATCGATCACGGTCAGCAATCGACGGCGGTATCTCGACATGGCAGATATCGTCATCAAGAGCTTGCGCGACGTGTACGTGGAAAACTAACCAGCCCGCGCATGGTCGTTTTTATGATCTTCACGAGTTGCTGTTAAAGGGGTCTCAGAAATCTGATCACCACACCCCGGTTCCCCTTGTCAAAGCGCCGTTCAATTTCTGCGTTGTTCGTGCTCGTGCGCCGACCGAACTTCCCAACATTAGTTCATGCGACTGCGGTAATCGTCGGCCGGTGCAGTAGCCGAGGTCGAAGGGCCGGTAAGGTCCTTGTACGCGGCAAGACGCTCGCATTGCTCCGCAATCGTTAGCAGTCCCTGCCGCTCCCACTCGTTCCGGCACGCATTGGCTTGCTTTCGGGCTTCTTTAGCGCGTTTGCGATACTCTTCAGCGCTCGGCATGGTGCGCTCCATTGCCCGGCAATTATTGTATTCACGTCTGGATTAGTTTTGATCCAGATCAACACAGGTGACTATATCGCCGGTCGAATCTGAATGTGGGTGAAAGAATAGTCGCCCGCAAGCTGTACCCATGACTGATGGACCCGGCTTGTTTTGCGCGTAATTCAAGGCGACGATTATTCTAGCGACGACAAAGGACAGGGTCACGATCGATGCCGAGTTCACGCATAGGAGCGGTGACGAAAATCGACTTTGTCAGACGACGGTTAGACATGGTCGAGCATCAGATCGCCGCACGTGGCGTGCGCTCCCAATTGGTTCTGGAGGCGATGCGCAAAGTGCCACGTGAAGAATTTCTGCCGCCGTCCTTGCGAGAATTTGCTTACGAAGATTCGCCGCTGCCAATTGCTGAAGGCCAAACGATCTCTCAACCATATATCGTTGCTTTCATGGCCGATGCGCTGCTGCTTAGAGGCGGCGAGAAGGTTCTCGAAATCGGAACGGGCTCTGGCTATGCCGCGGCGGTCCTCGCCGAAATCGCCACAAATGTCTACTCGGTCGAACGGATCGGGCAGTTAGCTGAAAAAGCTGCCACGGGGCTCGCTAAGCTAGGCTACGACAATGTGCATGTGTTGCATGCCGACGGCACCCGAGGCTGGCCGGAGCATGCGCCCTACGATGCAATTGTAGTGGCTGCTGGCGGTCCCAAAATTCCAAAGTCCCTCCAGCAGCAGCTTAAGGTGGGCGGACGGCTGGTGATTCCAGTCGGCACCCAAGTCCGCGCCCAAGAGCTGGTGCGCGTTACGCGCGTTTCGGACACCGAATTTCGGCGCGAAGATCTTGCCGACGTCCGTTTTGTGCCCCTGCTTGGCAAAGAAGGCTGGGAGCCCGAAGCTGAACCGCCCCCTGGACGAAAGCTCCAGGCAGTCCTGCCCTCCGAGCAGTCTTTGTCGAAAATCATCGCCAGCACGGCCGAGCCGTTCGGTTCCATTGAAACTGCCGACTTGAAACCCCTGCTTGCTCGGATCGGCGATGCGCGCGTTGTGTTAATCGGGGAAGCCTCGCATGGCACGTCGGAGTTTTATCGCATGCGCGACAGAATCTCCCGCGCCCTGATCGAGACCAAGGGGTTCAACTTCGTGGCCATTGAGGGAGACTGGCCTGACGCCGCTCGCATCGATCATTACGTACGGCATCGCGAATATCGCCCGTCTGAATGGACGGCTTTCTCCCGTTTTCCGATCTGGATGTGGCGCAACAACGAAGTGCGGGCATTCGTTGATTGGCTACGCAGCTACAACTCCGCCCACAAGCCAACATCGCGTGTGGCCTTCCATGGGCTGGATTTATACAGCCTGTACGATTCCATCCGCTTTGTGTTGGAATATCTCGATGATGTAGACCCAAAGTCCTCCAAGGTCGCGCGGGAGCGATATGGCTGTCTCACTCCCTGGCAGTCCGATCCAGCCACCTACGGCCACGCGGCGCTCACCGGGAGATATCCGACTTGCGAAGCCGATGTGGTGCACGCGCTCGGCGACCTGCTCCAAAAACGCGAAGCCTACGCCGCCCATGATGGTGAGCGTTTCCTCGACGCGGTGCAGAATGCACGCCTGGTGACCAATGCCGAACGGTATTATCGCATCATGTATTACGGCTCGAGGGCTTCGTGGAATTTGCGCGACGAGCACATGTTCAGCACGCTCAAAACCCTGCTTGCTTATCATGGCGAGCATAGCAAAGGCATTGTTTGGGCGCACAATTCCCACATCGGCAATGCCGAAGCCACCGAAATGGCCGCCCGCGGTGAGCACAATATCGGTCAACTCTGCCGCAAGGAGTTCGGTCAAACTTGCTATGCGATTGGCTTTGGCACCGATCACGGTACGGTAGCGGCCGCCTCCCAATGGGGCGGGCGCATGGAAATCAAGGACGTCCGGCCTTCTGTCAAGGAGAGCGTCGAACGCCTCTGCCACGAGAGCGAGACGCCGCATTTTATGCTTGGTTTGCGTGATCGCGACGCCGTTCACACGAAAGGCCTGTTGAAGCCTCGGCTTGAGCGGGCCATCGGTGTGATTTATCGGCCCGAAAGCGAGCTCGCTAGCCATTACTTCGAAGCGGTGCTGCCGTGGCAGTTTGACGAATACGTCTGGTTCGATGAAACGCGGGCCGTCGCGCCTCTTACGACACATGAGCTTAAGGGGCTTCCCGATACTTATCCATTCGGAGTGTGAACGTAGCTGTCAGGCTTGCGGCTATCCCATGCTCGACCGGCAATTGCATGATGGGCTGCCGATTTTGCTCAATGTCTTTCATCTGGAGGCGCTGAAGGCAGCGGCTGGATAATAAATGGGACCGGATGACGCCACGGCGATAGCGGCTCAACTCATGTCGGCATTCGCGAGCCGAACCGGCCTCAACCCTGCGTCAGAAAATCAACAGCGATACCTGTGGACCGATGCATTTGCGGTTTGCAACTTTCTCGAGCTGTGCGAGCGGACTGGCGATGAACTCTATCGGCGCTGGGCGGCCGACTTGATCGAGCAGGTGCATCACCTACTCGGCCGTTATCGCGGCGACGATGTCCGTCAGGGTTGGATCAGTGGACTGGATGAACAAACTGGACGACAGCATCCGACGAAAGGCGGTTTGCGGATTGGCAAGCCACTCAGCGAACGGGGGCCGGGTGAACCAATTGACGAGCGAATGGAATGGGAGCGGGATGGTCAGTACTTTCATTACCTGACGAAGTGGATGCACGCGCTCTGCCGGGCGGCTTTTAAGATTGGCGAGCCGGCGTACGTTGTGCAAGCGATCGAACTGGGAGCGGCCGCTTTCAACGGCTTCGTCCACAGGTCTGCATCGGGCGATGTGGTCGGCATCTACTGGAAGATGAGCACCGATCTGTCCAGGCCACTGACGTTAGCAATGGGATTGCATGATGCGTTGGATGGCTTAATCACTTTTCGGGAAGTGCAACATGTCTCTTGGAAAATGCGGCCCAAGATTGAAGCATCCGATTTGGCTTCTGCCGTCGAAAGCCTGTGGCAGCTGTGCCGCAATCGGGATTGGACGACGGATGATCCGCTCGGTATAGGTGGGCTACTGTTCGACGCTTGCCGCCTCAGTCTTCTGACCGGCGGTCACGCCGAACAGGAACTTTTGCAACAGCTCACAAATGCATCCGGGAAGGGTCTTAGATCGTTCCTGGCTAGCCGCGCCTTGACGCGCCCTCCGCGGCAGCGCCTTGCATTTCGGGAGCTTGGGCTGGCCATTGGTCTAAAGGCAGTGCCGGTAATGATTGATCGAACACATGGGACGAGCAACCCGTACCAGTCGCTTGCAGATGAGATCGTGAACGCCTGGCTACCGCTCGCGCGCACGCCTGATGAGTTGTGGCACACGCACCGAGATATCAATGATGTCATGCTCGCCACGGCGTTGATCCCGGAAACATTTCTGTCGATTGATGAAAGAATACCCTGATTTGTCGTGATCTTCCGAACGGCGCTGGGTGGGCTCGACGCAATCGTCCTCACTCGGCACCTGTGCGAGCGCCACGAGATCGCGCACACCGGCGGCGCCATATTCGCAGCGAACGACCGTGACGAGGCCGCCACCAATTGCACCACGAGCCGATTGAAGGCGTGCGGGCCATCGTTGCTGCGCACCGTGCTCAATTTGTCAGCCTACTGAACTCTCTCGATTTTATATGCGCGGCCGTGTCGAAGCCCTCTCGATTTTATATGCGCGGCCGTGGTCCATGGGCGCCCCGCACTATGGGTCTTGGGGGGCTTTTTTTTATGCGTCGTTCGGTGATCCGATCTCTGCTCGCCATCGGGCTGTTCGTCTCTGTCCATGCCGCCGCGTTCGCACAGAACGCGCCGACGTCACAACCGACGCCCAGCGATCAGGATTTCATCAAAAGGCTATTCGACGCCTATGCCGTTGAATTCAACCCGCCACCGCCCGCGCCGGCGGGCCAAACCGCGGCGGCGCCCTCAGGTCGACTTCCGGCGCCATTTCCGCCAGCGCCGCTGGACGCGCCACCCTGGCCCTGGACCGACTGGCCGTTTGGCGGCACGCCGCTGCTTGGCGGCGCGACGCCAAATTCCTCCGGCAACAATCTGATGAAAGCGCTGAGCGGCACGTCGACCGGCGATTTCCTGAAGGACAATCATATCGAGATCTGGGGCTGGATCGACGCCGGATTTAACCTCAGCACGTCACACGGCACGTTCGGTAACGCTCCGGCCGGCTATGACTTCAACGCGAACACAGCCCAGCTCAACCAGGCAGTGATGTACATCGAGCGCATTCCAGACACAACGCAACAGGACCATCTCGACTGGGGCTTCCGCATCGTCAACTTGTACGGCACCGATTACCGGGAAGTCACGATGGAGGGCATATTTAGTGACACGCTGACAAAGCACAATGCGCTATATGGCTACACCCCGGCGAACTTCTACTTCGATCTCTACATTCCCTGGGTCGGCCAAGGCAGCAACATCCGGGTAGGCCGTTATACCACGCTGCCTGATATCGAGGCGGATCTCGACTATCAGAACGTCTTCAATACGCATTCACTGTATTACACCTACGATCCGTTCACCCAGTTTGGCGCCGTCTGGTCAACGCGGCTGACCAAAAACTGGATGGTGCAGGTTGGCCTTAACGCCGGCAACGACGTTGCGCCCTGGGAAAATGA
>Ga0187781_10002583_pt1 | contig 13722 bp, 12 predicted proteins | sample 0715_SJ02_MP02_2_FD_132447 | JGI IMG/M metagenome (GOLD analysis project Ga0187781, IMG submission 132447) | Tropical peat soil microbial communities from peatlands in Department of Meta, Colombia - 0715_SJ02_MP02_20_MG | ecosystem: Environmental > Terrestrial > Soil > Wetlands > Peat | place...
CGGGGCTCTACTCTACTTGCCGCAGGAAGGCCGTGGAATTGGGCTTCTGAATAAACTCAAGGCATACGAGCTTCAGGATGGAGGGCTAGATACAGTAGAAGCAAACCGGCGATTGGGATTTGCAGCAGATTCGCGGAACTATGAATTCGCAGCCGAAGCGCTGAAGAGTCTGGGAATTCGTTCCGTGCGCCTCCTTTCGAACAATCCAGACAAAGTGAAGCAGCTCGAAGAGGGCGGCGTGTGCGTCGAAAAACGAATTCCATGCCGGCCACGGACGAGCAATTATTCACGGAAGTATTTGCGCACGAAAAAAGACAAACTCGGGCATATCCTGGGCGGGCTGTAGCCAGAGCGGCGCTAACCGCCGCCGACAAAGTGCACGATTTCGAAGTTATCACCGGGCTGGATACGAGTTTCGCGCCATTGAGCGCGCGGGAGAATATCAAGGTTCCGCTCGATGGCAACACGGTTGCCGGGCAGGCCGATGTGTTCGAGCAGAGCTTCGACCGTTAGATCCTCAGGAACATTGCGGCGTTCTCCATTAATGGTAATCGTCATGCAGGGGCACCCGGGGGAGTGGTCTTGTCACGAGTGCGCATGGAGAAGCGAATTTCGTCCTTCCCCGCCTTTGCCTGTGCCTGGATGACCAAGGCCAGGTCACCTTTCCCAAGCGGAGGCAGCGGAAACTGGATTTTGACGCGCCCCTGCTCATCACAGGTTCCAGAATGCCGGGAGTCCCTGAGCGCACCTTCGATTAGGGCCTCGACCTGGGCACCGGCCTCGGGTTGACGATCAGCGAGGCGGATAATCTCGACGTCAAGTGACACGCTGCCGGCCGAAAGCCAGGAGCCGGGATTCAAAAGCTGAACTTGAATCCCCGGAGCGGGGCTGACCGGGTGCAGAGCCGCTGCGATTTCCGCATTGAGAGCCCCGGAACGAAGGCCTTCTATGATTGCGCGGTGCTGGTCTTCCACCCGCTGGCGTAATTCTTCGGCAGAGAAACCAGCGGACGCGGCAAGCTGCTCGTAGCTTGAGGAACGCCGTAAGAGGACGCGCCCACTTTGGTACACGGCTGTGTCAATGGACGGGTGGGCCGGGCCGCGGTCCTCAGTCTGTACGTGAAAAACACGGTCGCCGACACGGACGTCGGTATTGAAGCCCGAACTCATTGCCGTGGGCAATCCCATTTGGGGGATGATGGAAGCTTGGACGGAGGATATTTATGAGGATGGGAGTTCATTTGACCGAGCGCTCACGGGCCGTTATTATACCAGCGCGAGAAAAATGAATAGCACTTACCTGGACAATTACGGGCCGTTGTTGCTGATGTTTATACTCGCCTGCGGGCTGGCGGGTGCGCTGGTGGTGGTTTCCGCACTGGTCGGGAAGCACAAGCGATCACGAGAGAAGGACCAACCCTATGAGTGCGGGATTGCTCCAACCGGCGACGCGCGAGCGCCCATTACCGTACAGTTCTACATGGTGGCGCTGCTCTTCATTTTGTTCGACATCGAGGCGATTTTCCTCTATCCATGGGCGCTGGTTTACGCCGAGCTGAAACTGTTCGGCTTTGTCGAGATGCTGCTCTACATTATAATTCTGCTGGTCGGCTACATTTTCCTCTGGAAGAAGGGCGCGCTCGACTGGACTTACTAAACGCCCTCCGGAAATGAACTCATTGTGGATTCAGGGACTAGCGAAAAAAATGCGACTGTCCAGAAACTGAAGGGCTGGGACGCGCAGGCCGTCTCCGAGGTTATTGAATTTCGGGGGGAAACGACCGTAGTTGTCCCCCTCGAACAGTTGCGGCGAGCCGCGGAATTCCTCGTAAGTGAGCCCTCTCTTCGGTTCACGTATTTATCCGACATCACGACTGTGGACCGTTTCCCGCTCGAGCCGCGCTTCGAAGTGAATTACCACCTGCTATCGCTGGACCGGCGGGAACGGCTTCGGCTGAAGGTGCGGCTTGCGGGAAGCGACCCAGTCACGCCTTCGGTGGTCTCCGTCTGGCCGACGGCCAACTGGCACGAGCGAGAAAATTTCGATCTTTTTGGAATTCGGTTTGAGGGACATCCAGATTTGCGGCGAATTTTGATGCCAGATGATTGGGAGGGCTATCCTCTTCGCAAGGACTATCCCGTCGAGGGACCTCGATGATCTGTCGCGAGAACCACTGAGCCATGATGACGACGGTAGAGACACCAACGGGAAACGCTCAAACGATGGTCCTCAACATGGGGCCGCAGCACCCGTCTACGCACGGAGTGTTGAGGGTGGTTCTCGAGCTTGACGGTGAAATTGTGGTGCGAGCGGAACCGATCATCGGTTATTTGCATACCGGCATCGAGAAAAGTTGCGAGGCGAAAACCTACACACAAGCGATTACGTTGACGGACCGGCTGGACTACCTGGCGCCACTTTCGAACAATTTGTGCTATTGCCTCGCTGTTGAAAAGCTGCTGGTGCTGGAAATACCGAAGCGCGCGCAGTACATCCGCGTGTTGCTGACCGAATTGACCCGAATTGCGTCACATTTGGTGTGGTTAGGCACACATGCGATTGATCTCGGCGCCATGTCGGTATTCCTCTACACCTTCCGCGAGCGCGAAGAGATCATGAAAGTTTTTGAGTACGTTTCGGGCCAGCGGATGATGACGAGCTATTTTCGAATCGGGGGCCTTGCGCTTGAGCCGCCTCCGGGGTGGCTCGATCGTGTGCGGCGAGTGATTGAGGGATTGCCGGGGCACATCGACGAATACGAAGACTTGCTGACGAACAACCGGATCTGGCTTGGGCGCACGAAGGGCGTTGGCGTGATCAGCGCTGAGGATGCGATCGCATGGGGCGCGTCGGGGCCGATGCTGCGCGGAAGCGGCGTGGCTTACGACGTGCGGAAGACTTTCCCGTATTCAAGCTACGAGGAATTCGATTTCCAGGTGCAAACGCAGACGGCAGGCGATTGCTACGCGCGGTATCAGGTGCGTGTGGCGGAGATTCGGGAGAGCATCAAGATCGTCCGGCAAGCCATGGAGAAAATTCCCGCGCAAGGACCGATACGCGCTGAAGCGCCCGGGATTGTAGCCCCGTCGCGTGAGGAGATGAAGGCCTCCATCGAGGGGCTTATTTATCATTTCAAGATTTACACGGAAGGGTTTGCGCCTCCGGCGGGAGAAGTTTATCAGGCGATTGAATCACCGAGGGGCGAATTGGGCTTTTTTGTAGCAAGCGACGGATCGGCAAAACCGTACCGGGTCAAGGTCCGCACGCCGTCCTTTATCAACCTGCAATCCTTGCCGAAATTGGCAGAAGGCCGCCTGATCGCTGATGTAGTTGCTTGCATCGGCACCACCGATATCGTCCTGGGGGAAGTGGACCGCTAGAATTTTTCGGCGAGGCTCGACCATGCAACTGCCGCCGTTACTGGAAGCAAAATTTACGGAACTGCTCGGGCGCTACCCGGTAAGGCGCTCGGCACTGATTCCCATGATGATGTATTCACAGGATCACTTCGGGTCTTTGAGTGACGAGTTGCTCGAAGAAATCGCGAGGCGGATCGGCCTGAACATGATCCAGGTGACGGAGACGCTCGCGTATTACTCGATGCTGCGGCGGAAGCCTGCGGGACGGTATCACATCCAGGTGTGCACGAACATTTCCTGCATGCTGCGTGGAGGGAACGAGCTTTACGCGCACGTGCAGAAAAGGCTAGGGATTGGAAACAAGGAGGTTTCGCCGACCGGGACATTTTCGCTCGAGGAAGTCGAATGCATCGGAGCGTGCACAGGAGCGCCGGCGATGCAGGTGAACTACGACTTCTACGAGAATCTCAGCCCGGAGAAAGTGGATTCACTTTTCGAACAGCTTCAGGAGGGCAGGAAACCGAAACCGGTGCCTGTGACTTCTGGAGCGCTACACGAGCGGCATCCGGCGGAAGTCCCCGTCATCAGCCGGCGATTCGGGATTCCGGATTCGAAGAAGATTGATGTTTATCTGAAGAATGACGGCTACCAGGCCCTCGAAAAAGCGCTGAAACAGATGACGCCGGATCAAATCATCGAAGAGATGAAGAAATCGAATCTGCGCGGGCGAGGCGGAGCAGGTTTTCCGGCGGGGATGAAGTGGAGCTTTGTCCCGAAAGATCCCAACAAGCCAAAGTATATTCTCGCGAACGGGGATGAAAGCGAGCCGGGAACATGCAAGGACCGCCCCTTGATGGAGATGGATCCGCACCAGTTGATCGAAGGGATGATCATTGCGGGACGGGCGGTAAGCGCGAATCGCGGCTACGTGTATATACGCGGAGAATATCGCTATGTCATTGACATTGTGGAGGGCGCGGTTGCGGAAGCGTACGCGCGGGGGTACCTGGGGAAGAACATTCTCGGCAGCGGATTCGATTTCGATCTCGCCGCGCACACGGGTGCTGGAGCGTATGAATGCGGTGAAGAATCCGCTTTAATGGAGTCGCTCGAGGGGAAGCGCGGCTACCCGCGAATCCGTCCTCCCTTCCCTGCCGTTGTGGGGCTGTATGGCTGCCCAACGGTGATCAATAACGTGGAGACGTTGAGCTCGGTGCCGAGCGTGATTTTGCGCGGTGGTGATTGGTACGCGGGGCTCGGCACGCCAAAAAACGGCGGGACGCGGCTTTTTGCGATTTCGGGTCATGTCAATCGCCCGGGGATTTATGAGTTGCCGATGGGCTTCAATATGAAGCGGATGATCGAGGAAGTGGCCGGCGGCGTCGCGGGAGGGAAGAAGTTGAAAGCCGCGATTCCCGGAGGAAGCTCGTGCCCGCTGCTGACAGCGAGTGAAATTGACATCGCCATGGATTTCGACTCGGTTGCCAAGGCCGGCTCCATGCTCGGCTCGGGCGGCACGGTGGTGATTGACGAAGACACGTGCATGGTGGACGTGGCGCGGAGGATCATGCACTTTTACGCGCACGAATCCTGCGGCTGGTGCATCCCGTGCCGTGAGGGCACGACGTGGCTTCGCAAGATGCTTGATCGCTTTCACGAGGGCGGGGGCCGCGAAGAGGATATTCCGCTGATTGACGAGCTTGCGAAAAACATGCTCGGACGCACGTTCTGCCCGCTGGGCGATGCGGCAGCCATGCCCACCATCAGCATCGTCAAGAAGTGGCGAAATGAATTCGAGGACCATCTCAGCGGCAAGTGCGCTTACAAACCGGCCGAGATGATCGCGAGCGCGGATTAGGGTTCCTATGCCAGAACAGAAGCTGGTGACGTTTACGATCAACGGGGGGAAGGTGACGGCTCCCGCCGGCACGCTTGTGATTGAAGCGGCGAAGCGGCAAGGCATCGAAGTCCCTTCGTTTTGCTATTCCCCGGGGCTTTCGCTCCAGGCGGCCTGCCGCATGTGCCTCGTGGAAGTCGAAAAGGCGCCGAAGCTGCAGACGGCATGCACGCTCGTGGCGGTGGACGGCATGGTCGTCAAGACCGACACGCCGCAAGTCCACAAAGCGCGCAAGGATATGATCGAGTTTTTGCTCTCGAATCACCCGCTCGATTGCCCGGTGTGCGACAAGGGGGGCGAGTGCGAACTGCAGGACATGACTTTTCGTTATGGGCTGGACCACAGCCGATTTAGAGAAGAAAAACTGCACTACCCGGAGGAAAAGTGGTCTCCACTGGTCTATTACGACGCGCCTCGCTGCATTCTGTGCTTCCGCTGCGTGCGCGTTTGTGATGAGGGCATGGACGTGAAGGCGCTCGGTGTCGGTGCACGCGGAGTTCATTCCGTCATTCTCCCGAATAAGCCGGGAGAGCTCGCCTGCGAAGAGTGCGGGATGTGCATTGATATTTGCCCCGTCGGCGCGCTCACGAGCGGAACCTACCGTTATCAGACGCGGCCTTGGGAGATGAAGTACGTCGGGAATCCCTGCGCGCATTGCTCGAACGGGTGCAAGACGACGCTGAGTGTGCGAAACAACGAGATTTTGCGCGCCAACAATCGGGATCATTCCGGAATCAACGGTGAATTCCTGTGCGGCAAGGGGCGGTTCGGATTTGATTTCACCCACCATCCAGAACGCATTCGGCAGCCACTCGTCCGGCGGAACGGCAACCTCGAACCAGCGAGATGGGAGGATGCGCTCGAAGAGGTTGCGCGGCGCTTGAAGCAGGTGCGAGACAAGCATGGACCGACGGCGTTGGGAGTCATCGGTTCGAACCATACCACCAACGAGGAGAATTACCTGCTGAACCGCTTTGCGCGAGCGACTCTAGGCACGAACAATCTGGATCACCACAGGACCGCGGATTATACGGGCCTCGCGGCGGCACTGGGATCGAAGGCGCGCACGGCGCTGGCGACGATGGCAAATGCATACGAAGCGAACGCGATTCTGCTCATTGGCAATGATGTGACGCAGCAGAACCCGCTCGTGGCGTGGCAGATTCGCACCGGCATACGGCACCACGGGACACGGCTCTACGTCATCAATCCGAGGCCGAGCAAAATTCACCGCCAGGCCAAGATGGCCGTGGACATTGCAAGGGGCGAGGAGCGGGCGGCAGTGCGCTGGCTGGCTACGGGCGAGGGGCAATTAAAAGGAAATGCGTTGACCGATCTCGCAGCACTGAAGGAAGCGCTCGCAAAGGAATCCGACGTTGCAATTCTATTTGGCGCGGATATTCAGGGAGCAGCGATTCGGGATCTGGTGCGATATGGCTCGCAACTCAATGGCCAGACACGCTACATGGCGCTAGGCGACTACTCGAATTCTCGCGGGGCCGCGGAGATGGGGGTACTGCCGGATCGGCTGCCAGGTTATGCTCCGCTTTCTGACGCCTCCGAGCGGTCACGGCTGGGAAAGCTCTGGGGTGCAGAAATTCCAGCAGCACCAGGGCTTTCCGCACGCAAGATGATGGAAGCCGCTGTTGCGGGGAAGCTGAAGGCGCTGTATGTGGTCGGCGCGAATCCGGTGAGGACTTTTAGTGTGTCGCAGCCCGACCGGCTCGGAGGGCTTGAGCTGCTCGTGGTCCACGAATTGTTTTTGACAGAGACAGCGCAGCGAGCCGACGTGGTTCTTCCCGCCGCGTCCAGCTATGAGAAGGACGGTACTCTCACAAGCACAGCGGGTGAAGTGCAGATGACGCACCGCTCGATTGATCCGCAGGGGCCACGCAGCGATTTCGACTTGATCCGCATCCTGTCGCACCAGCTCGGCATGCTCGGCGTCGGTTCGCCGATTCGGTTGCGCACGCCGGAAGCGGCCCTCGATGAGATTCGAGAGAACGTGACGGGTTACGAAATCTCGAAAGCGACTTTGCTCGTGGGTGGCGCGGAGCTTTCATCCGCGAGCTGCAAAGCGACCGAGCCTGGATACGAAGTACCCCCCGGCGACGTTTTTTCTTCCGACGACTATTTATTTTCAAGCGGGACGCTCGGACGATACTGTTCCAAGCTGACTTCGACGAACGAGGCCAAGGATCAACCGTGGAATTCATCTCCCAGCATCCAGTCCTGGTGGTATCGCTAGTTAAGATCGTCATCCTGCTGCTGGTGGCTTTGACGACGCTGGCATACCTCACATGGTTTGAGCGGAAAGTCGTCGCTCATATTCAATCGCGCTGGGGCCCGTATTACGTCGGAGCACACGGATTGCTGCAACCGCTCGCGGATGGCGTGAAGTTCCTGTTCAAAGAGGACGTGACGCCTCCCAGTTCCGACAAGCTCCTCTATATTTTGGCTCCATTCCTGGCCCTGTCGCTCGCGCTGACGACACTGGCGCTGATTCCGTTTGGCCCAGCGACAATCTACATATTTGGCCAACCGACAAAACTGATCATCGCCAATGTGGATGTGAGTCTGCTGTTCCTTTTTGCGATCACGTCGATCGGAGTTTATGGCGTCGCGCTGGCGGGTTGGTCGTCGAACAGCAAGTATCCGCTGCTGGGCGGGCTGCGCAGCTCGGCACAGATGATCAGCTATGAAGTGGCCATGACGCTTTCGGTTGTGGGCGTGCTGTTGGTCGCCGGGAGCTTCAATTTCAATGAAATCATCGAGCATCAGGCCGGATATTATTGGAATTTCATTCCTCGATGGCATGTGGTCCCTCAAATCGTTGGATTCCTTTGTTATATGACCTGCGCCGTTGCCGAGACGAACCGAGTTCCTTTCGATCTTCCCGAAGGTGAAACCGAATTGGTCGCCGGATTCCACACCGAATATTCGAGCTTCAAGTTCGCGATGTTTTTTATGGCCGAGTACGCGAACATGATCACGGTCTCCTGCCTCGCGACGATTCTTTTCTTCGGCGGATGGCTCTCGCCATTTCCGGATTCCTGGATGTGGACGCAGTACATTCCGGGCGCGGGGCTTCTGCTCCTGGGAATTTATCTTGCGTACGACACGGTACGGAACATGCGAGGGATCGCGCGGATGCAACTTGCGGTGGTGACGATACTCTCGCTGGGAATTGGGGCGCTGTGCCTGCTGCCGTCCGTGATGCCGGTTGTGCAAGGACCCTTCTGGTTTCTCTCAAAGGTGCTCGTAATCCTGTTTTTCTACGTGTTGACGCGCGGGACGCTTCCCCGCTTCCGGTATGACCAGTTGATGGCATTCGGCTGGAAACTCTTGCTGCCCGTGTCGCTGGTGAATTTGGTGGCGACCGCCGCGTGGTTTGTGTATGGCTGGGTGAAACAAGGATGAGCCTGCCGTTCATTTTGTTCTTTGTGTTTGCGTTCATCGCCGTGATGGGCGCCGTCCTGTTGATTCTGGCGCACGAGCCGATCCACAGCGCGCTGGCGCTGATTCTGGTGATGGTGTCGCTCGCGGTACTGTACCTGCTGCTGGGCGCGGAGTTCATTGCTGCGGTGCAAATCATCGTGTATGCGGGGGCGATCATGGTTTTATTCGTTTTCGTGATCATGTTGCTCAACGCAGGCGTGGAAGAGCGGACGAATTGGAGCAAGATTGCGAAATACGCGGGGCTGCCGCTGGGGATCTTCTTATTACTCGAACTCGCGCATTTCCTCGCGCGGTCCGGGGCCGGCGCAACCACTGCCAACGGACCCGGAGCCTCGAACGCCGCATTTTCCACGCGAGCGCTCTCCGAGCTACTCTTCCAGAAGTACCTCTTTCCATTTGAAGCGACCTCGATATTGATTCTCATCGCGATACTCGGCGCGCTCGTGCTGGCGAAAAAGGATTCATGACCGCGGTTCCCATTTCGTATTACCTCGTACTCAGCGCCGTCCTATTCGGCCTCGGCGTGGTGGCATTTGTATTCAAACGCAACATCATCACAATTTTCATGGCCATTGAATTGATGCTGAACGCGGTGAATCTGGCTTTTGTGGCGTTTGCGCGGGCGCACAACCAGCTTGACGGGCTGGTCTTTGTATTTTTCGTAATCGTAGTGGCGGCCGCGGAAGCTGCAGTGGGGCTTGCGATCGTCATCACCATCGTACAGAACCGAGAATCGCTCAACATCGAGCGCATCAATCTGCTCAAATTCTGATGCTCCTTCTCGATCATCTCTGGATCATTCTCGCGCTGCCCCTGGCCGGGGCGGCAATCAACGGGCTTTTCGGCAAGAATTGGCCAAAGTCCGCCGTGAATTCGGTGGCCATCGGCTCGGTTTCGCTGGCGTTCCTGGCAGTCGCCGAACTTGTGCGGGAATTCTCGCTGCTCGGCGCGGATCAAATTCCATGGGTGAAGAGTTATTTCACGTGGATCACAGCCGGCGCTTTTCGAGTGGATTTCGCGCTGCGTGTGGACCAGCTCACGATCGTCATGCTGCTGACGGTCTCTTTTGTCGGGATGCTCATTCACATTTATTCGACCGGATACATGGAGCATGAGGGGGGGTACTACCGTTTTTTCAGTTACCTGAATCTGTTCATGTTCTTCATGCTGACGCTGGTGATGGCGGCGAACATCGTGGTGATGTTCGTGGGCTGGGAAGGCGTGGGGCTGTGCAGCTACCTGCTGATCGGGTTCTGGTTCCTGAAAAAAACGGCAGCAGACGCGGGGAAAAAAGCGTTTATCGTGACACGGCTGGGAGATTTCGGATTTACGGTTGGGATTTTGCTGCTCTTCTGGACGTTCGGGACGGTGGATTTCGGCGAAATTTTCGCCAAGGCTTCGCAACACCCGGTTGGTACTGGCATTCTGACTTCCATTTGCCTGCTGCTTTTCACGGGAGCAATTGGAAAATCGGCGCAGTTGCCGCTCTACGTCTGGCTGCCGGACGCGATGGAAGGCCCGACTCCGGTCAGCGCACTGATCCATGCGGCGACGATGGTGACGGCAGGGGTATATATGGTGGCACGGATGAATCCGCTTTTCTCTCGCGCTCCGATCGCCATGCTGGCAGTCGCGATCGTGGGAGCCGCGACAGCATTTTATTCCGCGACCATCGGGCTGGTGCAGACGGACATCAAGAAAGTGCTCGCGTATTCCACTGTTTCGCAGCTCGGGTACATGTTTTTGGGCTGCGGTGTGGGCGCGTATGCGGCGGGAATTTTTCATTTGATGACCCATGCGTTTTTCAAGGGCCTCCTCTTCCTCGCGGCCGGCAGCGTGATCCACGCCATCGGGGGCGAGCAGGACATGCAAAAGATGGGCGGCCTGCGAAAGAAAATTCCGGTGACGTACTGGACAATGCTTATCGCGACGCTGGCGATCACGGGACTTCCTCCGTTCGCGGGGTTTTTCAGCAAGGATGAAATCCTTTACAGCGCGTTCGCGGGGCCCTACGCGAACACAATTCTGTACGGCGTCGGGCTCGCCGCTGCGCTGCTGACTTCGTTCTACATGTTCCGGTTGATCTTCCTGACATTTTTCGGCGAAGCCCGGTATGACGAGCATAAGGTGCACGCGCACGAATCGCCGAAAAATATGCTCGTGCCGCTCGTGATTCTTGCGATTCTTTCGACGGTGGGGGGGTGGCTCGCCGCGCCCAAACTCTTGGGCGGAGAGGATTACTTTCACAATTTCCTCGGTCCAGTGTTCGCGGCGGCGGACAAGTTAGCGCCTGCTGTCGAGATGAATGAAGCGGCCGCGCACACGCTCGAGCTGGAGCTTTCTGGTCTGGCGGTAGTGATTGCGCTGATCGGATTCTTTCTTGCGTGGTGGTTTTATATTCGCAGTCCGAAGACACCCGACAAGCTCGCAGAAAGCTTGCGAGGACCTTATACGGTGCTGCTCCACAAATACTACGTGGACGAAATTTATCTGGCGTTGATCGTCCGGCCGCTTTTGTGGATTTCGACCAACGTGCTGTGGCACGGAGCAGACGAAGGCGTGATAGACGGTGCAGTGAACGGAACAGGACGCGTGGCGCGCGAGGCCGGAGGGCAATTGCGCGAATTGCAGTCCGGGAACGCGCGAAGCTATGCCACGTGGGTGGTGATTGGCGCCGTGGGCGTGACAGCGCTGCTATTGGGACTCTGGAGGGTGGTGCGCTAGGGTGGAGATACAACCTCATTTGCTGAGCGTGATTACGTTTCTCCCCCTGCTGGGAGTGCCGGCACTGCTCCTGCTGCGTTCGTCGGACCACACCTGGATCCGGCGAGTGGCGCTGGCAGTGTCGGTGGCGGAATTCGTGATCTCGCTTTTCCTGGTCCGCGGATTCGTGGCGGCGGACGCAAAGTATCAATTCGAAGAGTATTACGATTGGATCGGGCGGAGCATTCACTACCACCTGGGGGTGGACGGGATCAGCCTCTTTTTGGTGATTTTGACGACATTCCTCACGCCGCTCGCGATCTTGTGTTCCTGGGAATCCATTCAAGAAAACGTGAAGGGATTCTTCATAGCACTTTTGGTGATCGAGACGGCGATGATAGGAGTATTTGTCTCGCTCGATCTTTTCCTCTTCTTCACGTTTTGGGAACTCACTTTGATCCCGATGTATTTCCTGATTGGGATTTGGGGGCACGAGCGGCGGATTTATGCGACGCTGAAATTCATTTTGTACACGATGTTCGGGTCGATCTTGATGCTGGTGGCGATCCTGTGGCTTTACAACCTGACGGGGACATTCGACTTTGCGGGTTACGGAGGCGTGGCGGGCATTCAGGCGAGGCTGCGGGGGATTACACTCCCGCCGCAAACGGAGCTTTTGCTCTTTGGCGCGTTTTTCCTGGCGTTCGCGATCAAAGTGCCGCTCTTCCCCCTGCACACTTGGCTGCCGGACGCGCACACGGAGGCGCCCACGGCGGGGTCCGTGATTCTTGCGGGCGTAATGCTGAAGCTCGGAACCTACGGAATTTTGCGATTCTGCTTGCCGCTCTTTCCCAAAGCGGCGCACGAGATGGCGCCGTTGATCGGGGCGCTGGCGATTATCGGGATCGTGTATGGGGCGCTCGTGGCGACGGTGCAACACGATTTGAAGAGGCTCGTGGCGTACACGTCCGTGAGCCACCTCGGGTTTGTGGTGCTCGGGCTTTTCGCGTTCAGCACAATTTCGATTCAGGGCGCGATTTACCAGATGCTGAATCACGGGGTTTCGACGGGCGCGCTCTTCCTGGCCGTCGGGATGCTGTACGACAGGCGGCACACACATGAGATCAAGGAGTTCGGTGGGCTGGCGACGCCGATGCCGGTGCTGATGTCGTTCTTCCTATTTATTTGTCTTTCGTCGCTGGCGCTGCCGTTGCTGAATGGATTCGTTGGCGAATTCCTGATATTGGTCGGAGTGTTTGAGCATCACCACACCTGGGGCGCATGGGCCGCATCGGGGTCGGTGCTTTCTGCGATTTATTTGTTGTGGGCGTATCAAAGGGTGAGCCTCGGAGACGTGACGGTTGAGAAGAACCGGAAACTGCCGGATGCTTCGAGACGCGAGCGCATCATCCTTGTGACTGTGGCTGTAGTGATTCTGGTGATGGGCGTCGCTTCACCGCTTTTCACTTCGCGGATGGAACCTTCCACAAACCACACGCTCGAGCTGATGGAGCGCGGACCCGTGCAAGACGCGGGGCATCCGGCGACCGCTCCTCTGATGCCCGCAAGAGCCGGGATCCTACTGCAATCCTCCACAAATGCCTTATCGCAACGAACCACTGAAGAGCGGGAGCGTCCGTGATTTCCATGCCCGCCGAGCAGATTGCTAATCTCGAACGAGTCGCGCCGGAAATCGCGCTGTGCGGATTCGGCATACTGATTATGCTGCTCGATCCTTTTGTGAGCGGGGCGCACAAGAGATTCCTTGGGATGCTCGGGTTCGTGGGCGCGGTAGCGGGACTGGCCGGGGTGCGAGTGGCGGCGTCCGACCCGGGTCTCGCTTACAGCGGGTTGATGCGGGTGGATGTGTTCAGCATTTTCGTTCACTACGTGGTGATTGGCGCGACGGCGCTGGTGATACTGGGGTCGGTGCAGTATCTCGAGGATGAAGGAATCGAGCGCGGGGAGTATTACGCGCTCGTGCTTTTTGCGACGGCGGGGATGGGGATACTGGCGGGGGCGAATGAGCTGGTGACGGCGTTCATTGGGCTCGAGATGAGCTCGATTTCGAGTTACATCCTGGCTGGATTCCGAAAACGAGCGGCGCAGTCGAATGAGGCGTCGCTCAAATATTTCATACTGGGATCGTTCGCGACGGCGTTTTTCCTGTACGGGATCGCGATGATGTACGGGGCGACAGGTACAACGCGGATTGACCTGGTGCAGAGCGCTTTGCGGAGCGAGGGTCATGCGCCGGCGCTGGTGATTTTGGGGCTCGGTCTGATTTTTGTGGGGCTGGGATTC
>Ga0187781_10002586_pt1 | contig 13713 bp, 8 predicted proteins | sample 0715_SJ02_MP02_2_FD_132447 | JGI IMG/M metagenome (GOLD analysis project Ga0187781, IMG submission 132447) | Tropical peat soil microbial communities from peatlands in Department of Meta, Colombia - 0715_SJ02_MP02_20_MG | ecosystem: Environmental > Terrestrial > Soil > Wetlands > Peat | place...
CAATACGGGTGCGACGTCGGCGGCCCGGTCTACATCCCGCACCTTTATGACGGGCGGAATAAAACGTTCTTCATGTTCAACTGGGAGCACTACCACGAGGTGTTCCCCACGAACTGGACATTCGAACTCCCCAATCAGGCCTGGCTGCAAGGTGACTTTTCCGATTTTACGGACGCCAGCGGGGCCCTTATCCCGGTCTATGACCCGGCGACGGCAACTACGGCTAATCCTGTGCGGCAAGTCTTTCAGAACTCGGCCGGGCAGTACAACCACGTGGACACCACCCGTTTTAATCCGATTGCGGTAAATGTGCTGAATCTGATCATGTCCAGCACGATCCCGACAACACAAACCTTTCCCAACGAATTGCCCTGGGAATCAGTCTGGCTGGATACCCAGCCACAGACAAACGGCTTCAACAACTTCCTGGTGAAAGTGGACCAGGTCATTGGCAACAAGGATCACGTGTCGGTGAACTACGTTCACGACCACACCTTCAATGATTTCCTGTCAACGCCTGCGGGTGTATGGCAGAACGGCGAAAACTTCAAGGAATTCGGATTGAACGCAGGAGTGGACTGGGTTCACACCTTCCGCAGCAACCTGCTTCTCGACTTCCGCGTCAGCTACCAGCGCTATTACCGGTCGGATGGCTGGCCCAATTCCAACTATGACCCGACGCAGCTGGGCTTTCCTTCGTCTCTGATTAACTCGCTGGTTTTCAAGACAGGCTTTCCCCAGATCAGCTTCAATATGTCGCAGGACGTGGTGTCTACGGGCAATGGGTATGGCGATTGGGTGGGGACCTCCCGCGACTGGTACTACTTTCCGCAGGATACGATCAGCATTGCTCCGACCATTACCTGGGTCAAGAATAAGCACAACGTTCGTGCCGGGCTGGATTTCCGCGACGTGCATGCGGTCCAGAATGTGAGCTGGACCAACGTGTTGCAGTTTACGACCAACGGTTCGGCCACTTCGGAGTACTGGAACAACGCGGGTGTGAGTGGCGGAGGGACGCTTCCCAACGGCACGCCGTTGTCTACGGTAAGCAGCGGCAACGCGATTCTGGACTGGCTGATCAGCCAGCCCAACTCCGTCTCGGTTTGGAACGCCCTCGACCCTTACTACACCTGGCACTACTTTGCGCCCTGGATCCAGGACGACTGGAAGATCACGCCGAAACTAACCCTGAACCTTGGGTTGCGCTACGACGTGGACGGTCCTCCAACCGCTCGCCACAACTGGCTCAACACGGGATTTGATTTCAATGCGGTCAATCCCTTAAACGCAGAGATCGACCGGGGCGCATATCCGAACTTCCCCACCGTGCTGGGCGGCATCACCTTCCCCAACATGACCGGGCAGAACACGCAATGGGCAAGGGATTACGACAAGGTTCAGCCCCGCGTCGGCTTCGCCTATCAGTTGACAGCGAACACAGTCGTTCGCGGCGGCTACGGCCGCCTGGTGATGGCTCCCATGGGCGACGAACCGACTTCGGCCGGCTTTCAAAACAACCCGGTTTTCCTGAATTCGTCGGATGGGGGACGAACCCTCTTTGCGGACAATCTGACCAATCCTTTTCCTGGGGGCATTCCAGCGATCCCATACTCTTCGCTCGGCCTGCAAACCGACCTCGGCGAAGGCGTCGGCTACATCAATCCGAATTACAAGCTGCCGTATGTGGACCAGATGTCGCTGGGCGTGCAGCGCGCAACACCGAAAAACGGCAAGCTGGAAGTAAGCTACGTAGGCAGCCGTAGCCGTGACCAGGATTCCTACTACGGTTCGCTGAATGAGAATCTCCCACTGGCTCGACAATGCGACCAGAGCCAGGATGTAGTCGGACAACTCGATCGTCTGTATGTTTGCAATCAACTGGTCAACAACCCGTTCTACGGGCTGCCCAACGTATTGGGCGGCCTGGGCGCTTTCAACCAGACCTCAGCCTACCAATTGGCCCGTCCTTATCCGGAGTTCGGCGGCATTGGTGAAAGCCAGAGTAATGACGGAAAGTACTGGTACAACTCGTTGCAGACGACTTACACGCAGCGCGTCTCCTGGGTGGAACTCAATGGCTCCTGGACGTGGTCGAAGACCATGACAAACCAATCCAGTGGGGACATTTACATCGATGAGATCCATGGCAACCGTGCCCGCTCCCTTGCCTATACCGATCGCACGCATCGTTTCACGCTGCAGAGTGTGCTCAATATTCCGGTCGGAAGGGGAAGAAAATATTTCTCCACCATGAGTCGGCCCCTCGATGCCGCTCTTGGCGGATGGGAACTGGGCAGCAGCTTTTTCTGGGAGGGCGGTAACCCCATTGGCATGCCCGGCGGCTACAATCTCGTCGGAAATATTCATGCTTCGGCTGCTGCGGGAACAAGACGTGCTGCGCAGGCGGATGTTATCGATCTGGGTATGAACCAGTGCTACGAGACTTGGGTTCCACCTGCTCTTGATAACAACAACATGGTCACGCAGGCGGGCTATTATCAGGTCGGCCCGAGCGCTACGGGCACAAACTGCGCCGCTGCCAATGTGGCCTGGCAGCAGATCCCGCCGGGAGCCGCTAACTTCACGCAATCGATCAGCTCCGCGTTTCGGTATCCAGCGGGTCAGCAAATCGATGCCAATCTCTCGAAAACTTTTAAGTTTACCGAGCGCATCAGCATGCAGCTCCGATTGGAAGAGTTTAACGTGATGAATCACCCGACCTGGTGGTACGGTCTGGATTCCAATCCGCCCGACGCTGCCTTCGGCACCATCACCAAGCCGGTTGTGGGACAAGCCAACAACCCGCGGCTGGGCCAGTTAGGAGTGAAGATTCTCTGGTAGCTGCGTAATCGCAAGTTCTGCCGGTGGAGGGATTGCATAAGAAGTCCCTCGCGCCGGCAGGTTGCTTCAACCGTTGCAGTGCGCAAAGTAACGGTTATCTTCCGTTTTCGTTTACAGTCTCACCATCTCGAGTTTCATTTGCCTTGGGAGGGTATTCCATGTCGAAAAGAGCATCTGTCATTTCCAGGATAATCTGCCTTGTTGGTAGTGTTGTTTTCGTTATGTCGCTCGCAACTCCGGCGATGGGTCAAGGTCAAGGTGGGGCGTACGTGGTGTGGAATCCACTTTGGCCGACACCGCCATATGATCGTCTGGAGTGGACCCTGACTGTGCTGGATCTTCCCATCGAACATTCCTATTATTACTGGGCTTTTCAGGACGGTTTCCTGGATGGCGGGGCATTCTACTTCGGTCTCCAACCTTATGGCTCATGCCCAGGTGGCGGAAACTGCAAGATGGCCCTGTTCAGCTTTTTTGGCACTGAAGCGACCACGACATCGCCCAACTGCCAGCCGGGTGCGGACGGCGGACCCGGCATGAGTTGCCATATCGCATACAAATGGCGAATCGGAGTCCCATATCGTTTTGCCATTCAACTCTCGGGCACCGATTCCACAAATAACACGGAAACCTGGACCGGGACGGTCACCGATGCTCTGACGGGAATAGTCACCGAGATCGGCAATTGGACAATTCCCGGGCAAAACACCAGTACTCCGGGCTTGATCGGAACCGAAGCCGTCTCTTTCGTTGAGTACTATGAAGGCGCGCAGAGCTGCCTGAAGGAGCCCTACGCGAGGGTCATGATGTCGGTGCCGACCGGATACAGCCAGGGCAGTCCGTATCAGGGGGGAGTGAACTCCACCTCTCCCACGCAAAGTTGTTCGCAGTCCGCAAAATTTGAGGTTTACCCGAACACCGCGAACGCCATCGGAGTGGTTGTGAAGACGGGGATGCGGAAATAAACCGCTCAGCGAGTCCGTATCCAATCCAGCCTAAGCACTACTGCATCAGCGAACAGCTTAAAGCGCATGCTGTGGAGCAAGTATTTTCCGGATGTCCGTTTGACGGATCCACGATGGATTGAGCGCTGTAACCTCAAGTTTTTCGAAGATGCACTGCGGATCACAGTGGCAAAGGATCGTGCAGCACGCTTTCCGGTCCGTGACCAGGAGAACATCGGACGGTACGTGTGCCGGGTGATAAGGAGGCTAGAGAACGGGTGGGCTGGCGACACCAACGGTGAGACTCTGACGTTCCGTATGACGATAAGGGCTGGATACAAACTGTCAGAGGCGGACAAGACGCGGTTCAATGCACATCTGCGTGCTAGATGGAGACTGTCTTCGGTGGACTGGTACAAAGACCAAAGCCGGCTACGGAAGGTTCAAGGTCAATGGCCAGGTGATCCCAGCGCACCGGGTGGATGGCCGTCAGAATGTGGAAATGAGCATGAGGACTTGGGATCATGCTGTCTTACGGCAGCGAGGACCGACTCCCAATCGCAGCAAGCCAATTCGATTCGTTGCACTACTGGGAGTACCCATCGGAGAAGCCAGGTTTCTCGTTCGCTGAAGTCGGGTTGACCTTGGTACATTTTGACCCGTTCGGTGATTCTGGCTGCTAGGCTTTCGCGAGACATCAACTGTCTGAAGTTCCCGACCTCAATCTTGGAAGCTGGGGCTAGCACGATAAAACCAATTGATCGGTAGTCTTCAAGCGGCCGTCCAGCTTGGCATAGGGTTCGTGCAACACAAGCCACACTTCTAGATGCCTGATCGAATTCGGGTGCTTGTGTGCTTGCCTTCGGATGTACGATACTTCAGGAAGCATTTGTCATTGACGGTGTAGAGTGAACCTTTTTGTGCCATCGCTGTTGCTCCTTGTTAGACAGTCCCAGCGAGACTGTCCCGCTGGAACAATGTTCTATGGAAAGCAACCTACGAAGGTAACTCTTTTGTTTTCATATGGCCCCGTAGCTCAGATGGATAGAGCAGCGGTTTCCTAAACCGTTGGTCGGCAGTTCGACTCTGCCCGGGGCCCCCACTTCAACTCAACGCAAACGCGCTAGTTAACGGCAGGGGATGCCGCGGCGTTCATTGCCTGCGTTGCCACTTCGTTGCCAGATAAGGCTCTTGCCTGGTTTTCAAAGCCGCCTCCTCGGGTCAACGAGCAAAATCGCCTGGGTAACGTCAGTTGGAATTCACTTCGCGAGAATTTTCAGTAAGATCGCATCCGCTACCTGCTTCACGTATTCTCGATCTACCCGATACTCGCATTCGAGTTCCGCCGAAGCTGCTCCAGTCCCACCATCGAACCCAGCAAACGCCAGTTCGCAAATATTCTTCTTATATTCCCGCCACGAACGCTCAGCGTTGTTCAGCAGTTCCGATTCTTTCCCCTTACCAGTCAACCCGGTGCCTGCTGGGATACCGTCCTCATCTGCCAGAATGCCACGAACTGCTGTCAAGAACGCGTTCAAATGGTTCTCGGTGAATTCGACTTCCTTCCCAAGGCACTGCTCCCACCCAGAAGTGGTCGACTCTTTGCACGGATTCTCCGCATGAGAAAACACTGCGTTATATTCCTGACCTGCGTCTGCCACGTGCGGGTGGTCCTTCGCATCTGACACTCCGACCAGCGCCAAAATCACGAGTCCAACACTGAGCCCCTTCGCATAACTCGACATGACAGCCCCCAGAAAGCAAGAAAATACTCGATGATCATACGAGGGCGGCCTGGAGGGACTCAAGAGCCGCTCGTCGCAGTCTGTTTTGGAGCAGCCACGCTATCCACGGTTTCGCAGATGGTTTTGGAGGGCGCGGCTCGACTCTTCGTCTCAGTTCCTGGGTGCTAACTCGTCCAGAGCCAGATTGAGTTCCAGCACGTTGACCCGAGGCTCGCCGAGCAGGCCAAGATCGCGCGGATAGGTGTGCTTCTGCACCAGCTCGCGGACCGTCGATTCAGAAAGGTTCCGTGCGCGCGCCACCCGCGGAACCTGAAACTCCGCCGCCGCAGGTGAAATCTCAGGATCCAAGCCCGAGGCCGACGTGGTAATCAAATCCACTGGAACCGGCTGACTGGGATTTTCCTGCTGCAGAGTGGCGGCATCGGCTCGAACGCGGTCAATGAGTTTCTGGTTGGTGGGCGCGAAATTTGTACCGGCGGAGTTCGTGGCGTCGTATCCATTGCCCGCCGCAGAGGGTCGCGGATGAAAATATCTGGCCGAAGTGAAAGGCTGGGCAATCAGGCGCGAACCGATGGCTTCGCCGTTGCGATAGATGATCTGCCCATTGGCTTTGTCGGGGAACAGAACGCGCGCCAGGCCGGTGATCACAAGGGGATAAATCATCCCCAGCAGAATCGTGGTCGCGATCGTCATCAGAAATGCAGTCATCAGATGCTTCTTCATAAGAGTCCTCAGGCTAACCGGGCTGCGGTGATCAGCAGGTCAATGATCTTGATGCCCACGAAGGGGGCGATCAGTCCGCCCACTCCGTAGATGAAAAGATTGCGACGCAGCAACGCCTCGGCGTTCATGGCGCGGTACTTCACGCCGCGCAGCGCCAGTGGAATCAGCGCAATAATGATAAGGGCGTTGAATATGACCGCCGACAGCACCGCTGACTCCGGGGTTCGAAGGCGCATGATGTTCAGCGCATTCAGCACCGGGAATGTGCCGGCAAACATGGCGGGGATGATGGCGAAATATTTCGCAACATCGTTGGCGATGGAGAAAGTCGTCAAGGCGCCGCGCGTCATCAGCAACTGTTTGCCGATTTCCACCACCTCAATGAGCTTGGTGGGATTGGAATCCAGGTCCACCATATTCCCGGCTTCCTTGGCGGCTTGCGTGCCCGTGTTCATGGCCACGCCGACGTCGGCCTGAGCCAGCGCCGGAGCGTCATTGGTGCCGTCGCCGGTCATGGCGACGAGCTTGCCGCCGGCCTGCTCGCTGCGAATCAGCTTCAGTTTGTCTTCGGGTGTAGCCTGGGCGAGGAAATCGTCCACTCCGGCCTCGCGGGCAATCGCGGCCGCGGTGAGCGGATTGTCTCCCGTGATCATCACGGTGCGAATGCCCATCGCCCGCAGTTGCGCGAAACGGTCGCGGATTCCGCCTTTGACGACGTCTTTGAGATGAATCACTCCCATGGCCCGCCGATTTTCGGCGACCACCAGAGGCGTGCCCCCGGATGACGCGATACGGTCCACGGCGCTGCGAACTTCCTGGGGCATGGTTCCGTTGTTCTGCTCAAGGTAGCGGGCAATCGCTTCGGTCGCACCCTTGCGAATCTCGCGGCCATCCAGATTCACGCCGGACATGCGAGTCTGGGCCGTGAAGGGGATGAACTGCGCCTCGTGGCTGGCAAACTCGCGGCCGCGCAGCCGGTATTTTTCTTTGGCCAGGACCACGATCGAGCGGCCTTCGGGCGTTTCGTCCGCCAGCGAAGAGAGCTGTGCCGCGTCGGCCATTTCGGCCTCGGTTACGCCCGGAGCGGGCAGAAATTCCGTCGCCTGGCGGTTGCCGAAGGTGATCGTGCCGGTTTTGTCGAGCAGCAAAGTGTTTACATCGCCGGCCGCTTCCACCGCACGTCCGGACATGGCCAGCACGTTGTGCTGCACCAGCCGATCCATGCCCGCAATCCCAATGGCCGAGAGTAATCCGCCAATGGTGGTAGGGATCAGGCATACCAGCAGCGAAACCAGCACGAAAGCGGTTTGCGGCGATCCGGAATAAATGGCAAACGGCTGCAGTGTGACTACCGCTAGCAGGAAAATAATGGTCAGGCCGGCGAGCAGGATGTTGAGCGCGATCTCGTTGGGAGTCTTCTGCCGCGCCGCGCCCTCCACCAGCGCGATCATGCGGTCGAGAAACGTCTCGCCCGGGTTCGATGTGATCTTCACCTTAATCTGGTCACTGAGGACGCGCGTGCCGCCGGTAACCGCCGAGCGATCGCCGCCCGCTTCCCGAATCACCGGGGCGGACTCGCCCGTGATGGCGGATTCATCCACCGAGGCGACACCCTCGACGATCTCGCCGTCGCCGGGAATCAGTTCACCGGCAGAAACTGAAACCAGATCGCCGGCGCGCAGCTTCGCGCTCGCGACCTGTTCCATCTTGCCATCTGGGAGAATGCGGTTGGCCATGGTTTCGGACCGGGCGCGCCGGAGGGTCTCGGCCTGCGCTTTTCCGCGGCCTTCCGCCATGGCTTCGGCGAAGTTAGCAAAAAGAACCGTGAACCACAGCCAGAGCGTGATCTGCAGGTTGAAACGAAATGCCTGGTGCGGATGCAGAAGCAGGAGCACCGTCGTGATCACGCTGCCGATTTCGACTACGAACATGACGGGATTCCCCATCATGTTGCGCGGCTCCAGTTTCAACACCGAACTCCATGCGGCGTTGCGAACCAGATTCAGATCCCAAACCGATTTGCGATGGCTTGCCATAGGGTTCCCTAGAAAGTCTTTCCTACGTACAAAAGAAGATGTTCAAGAATCGGCCCCAGGCTCAGGGCTGGGAAAAACGTCAGTGCGCCCAGGATGAGGATGACGCTGATCAATAAAAACGTGAACAGCGGCGTCGTGACCGGAAACGTGCCCACCGACGGCGGCACGTATTTTTTCTGCGCCAGGTTGCCGGCAATCGCCAGCATGGGAATGATCATGAAAAACCGGCCGATCAGCATGGTCATCCCAATGGCCGTGTCATACCACAGATTGGTGGCGACGATTCCCCCGAAAGCCGAGCCGTTGTTGCCCGCTGCCGAAACAAACGCATACAGAATCTCGCTGAAACCGTGCGGGCCGGGATTGAAGATTCCCACGGTCCCGAAATTCTTAACCACGGAAATGCCGGCGAGCGAAAGAATGATGAGCGGAAAGACCAGCGATACCAGCATCGCCATCTTCACGTCATAGGCCTCGATTTTCTTACCCAGGTATTCCGGGGTGCGCCCGACCATGAGGCCGGCAATGAACACGGCCAGCACCACATAGATCAGCATGCCGTACAGGCCCGCGCCGACCCCGCCGAAGATCACTTCGCTGAGCATGATGTTGACCAGCGGAACCATGCCGCCCAACGGGGTGAAAGAATCGTGCCAGCCGTTGATCGCCCCGCAACTGGCATCGGTAGTAACGGTCGCGAACAGCGCCGAGTTGGCGATGCCGAAGCGCGTTTCTTTGCCCTCCATGTTGCCACCGGGTTCGGAATTCGTGACGTGTTGTTGCGCCACGTTTGCCGGATACAGCGGATTTCCCCGCGCTTCCGCCCAGTACGCGGTCAACACGCCGCAGAAGAACAAGATGGCCATGGCCGCCCAGACGGCCCATCCGTGCGCGGGAGAGTTGGTCATGCGTCCCAAGGTGTAGGTGAGCCCCGCGGACACCGCGAAAATGGCAAACATCTCAATCAGGTTGGAAAGAGGCGTCGGATTCTCGAACGGGTGCGCGCTGTTGGCGTTGAAAAAGCCGCCGCCATTCGTTCCCCACTCCTTGATGATCTCCTGCGAAGCTACCGGTCCTTGCGCAATGGTCTGGGTTGCGACGGTGTCCATCACCGGCTTGCCGTTGGCGTCCACGGCCGGTTTGCCGTCGGCGCCCACGTGCTGCACCTGTTGCGGCTCGACCAGCTTCACCGTGTCGTACGCCTTGAGGTTCTGCACCACCCCCTGCGAAACCAGCAGCAGTGCGCCAACCACGCTGAAGGGCAGCAGCACCCACAGAGTCGCGCGCACCATGTCGACCCAGAAGTTGCCGATCGTTTTCATCTGGCGCCGCGCGATGCCGCGGATGAAGGCTATGGCCAGCGCGATTCCCGTCGCCGCCGAGATGAAGTTGTGATACGCGAGCCCGGCCATTTGCGTGAAATAACTCATGGTCGACTCGCCCGAGTAGACCTGCCAGTTGGTATTGGTGGTGAAAGATGCAGCCGTATTCCAGGCCAGGTGCTCGGGCATGACCCCGGCAAAATGCTGTGGATTTAACGGCAGCACGCTCTGGACCCGCTGGATCAAATACAGCACCAGCATGGAAACACTGCTGAACACAAGCATCGTGGTCGCGTATTCGGTCCAGGGCATCTCGTGGTTCTCGTCAACTCCGGTGACGCGATAGAGCAGGCGCTCGATCGGGCGCAGCGCCGGATCCAGGAACGTGTGTTCCCGCGCGAACACACGCGCCATGAAAATTCCCATGGGCTTGGTCACGGCGAAGATCAGTGCCAGAAATACGAAAATCTGCAGCCAGCCGTTGATCGTCATCTCAGAATTTCTCCGGACGCAATAGCGCGTAGAACAAATAAATCGTGGTCAGCGCGCTGATGATGAGCATGATGAGAGATTGAGTGTCCATACGCTTCGCTTACCTCACGCGGTCGCAGAAATGCACGTAAGCGACCGACAGCACAAAAAATGCAATCGTTACCGCAGTCCAAATCAGGTCTTGCATGTTTTCTCCTTGCAATGACGGGTTTGGAATAGCGGTCCCGCATTGCGATTTGACGCTCACAAATGTGTTCGACGCCTGATCAGAATTTGACCAGAATGTCTAGATCGATGAACGACTCGTCGCGGCGCAAGTCCGGGAACCATACGCTGCTGCCCTGCCTTGCGCACACGGTTTGCGCGCCGGCCAGCGTCAGCGACCCCGACGTATTGCCGTCGTTGCAGGCGTAGAACTGCGGATATCCATTGTTCGTGTAAGGGACTCCGCCAGATCCGGGTGGCGTAATCCCTCCAGGGCCGGTCCAGTAGGGAACGCCCGCATGGCGATAGTCGTATTCCCAGCGGAACGTGAGCCATTGCCTCGGCATGTAATCAAACGTGAACGAGCTGTCCCATGCCTTAAACGGATCGCTCGGGTTCTCCGTAAAATAGGGCGAGTTAATTGACTCTGACGGCGCGGTTTCGCCATTGATGGGGGGGATCAGGACAAGATAACGTCCCGGATTGTTGATCTTTCCGCCGCCGATCGTGAAGGCGTACTTATCCTTCTTGAACCAGGTGCGGTTGTACAGCATGAAGCCAAGGAAGCTCTGCTTGGGATTGATTCCAGCGGAAAAATAGTCGCCGCCGACCGAGTTCGAATCTCTGGTGTTCCCGTGGCAGCCGACGCCCTGCACATATAGGCCGGAGGAGAGGGTCTGGCTGGGGCCAAATTCGCATCCCATGTCGCCAGTGAAGGTGAAGGCCATTTTATCGAACGTCCTCTCGGGGTGGTCGTAATACTTGATCTCAATGCTGTCGTCGGTGTGGATACGCTGCCGGTTCGGTGTGTACAGGTCGTCGTGGCCGAGTCCGTAATTGTTGCTGATGATGTTCATCCAGGAGAAGGGCGTCCACCTGATCTGCCCCCCCAGTCCCTTTCTCGAATTGGCTGAGCCATACGATTGCCATCCATTGATAAGCCACGGCTCGATCTTCAGATGCGGATTGGGAAAAATCTGGATTCGCATTCCATTGAAGAACCAAGGCGTATTGGAGGAAACGTAAGACGGTTGATAGGCCCAGTTGTCGTAGTTGTAATAGCTGAACAAGCCGATATACGACATGAAGATTCCGGCGTCGATGTTGATGCCGTCCAACACATTGATGTGATAGCCGCCGTATGCCTCTGCCAGATAGCGATAGGCAGTGTCCAGATCCCACTGCCCCTTGGCCGGGCTGGGATCATTGCGTGGAGTGGTCTCCGAGTACATGCCGAACTGAGTCAGTAGGCGGGCGCGAACATTGTCGTAGTGGAAGTCGCCGCCCACGCCCAATTGCTCCAATTGGATTTCGTTCGCCCGGAACATCTCGCTCGACCCGCCGATGGAATTATCGATCGGCTTATTGAAGTCATAGTTGTAAGTGATGTCGGCACGGATTTCGGGCGTGAAAAATTTCGAGTCAAAGGCTGTGTCCTTATTGCGCGGATAGCCGTTCAGCCAGGTCCAATCCCAATCGGAAAAAGGCGCGATCTTTTCTTTCGTCGCGGGCTGCGTGGTTGAGGCCTCGTTCTGCACGGCTGTCACGGCGGGCGACACGGCTGCCGGAGCTGGCGAAGGCGCAGGCGTCGCTGCTGTGACGGCGGTCGTTGCGGAAACGGCAGGACTCGGAGTTCCTGCATTTTCTCGCGCCTTAAGCTGCGCTTCGAGTTCCTCGATGCGCTTCTTCATCGCCTCCAGTTCGGCGAGCACCTCTCTGGGCACCTGCGGAGTGCTGCCGCCAACTTGCGAACCATTTGTGCTTTCTTTTTCGCCCGCAGGGCCATGGGTTAGCTGTTGACCATGCAGAGGAAGCGCGAGTCCTGCCGCCAACAATGCGACCAAAGCGGCGCGCTCGCCAGTGTGCGCTGGCAATTTGCGTTTCACAGCCTCAGGATTCATCACAATCAGTTCTCCTTGTTTAGGTGGGTTGACTTTTGCCAGGTGGACCTTCATTGTGTGCAGCAGCGAACGAACCCCTTCCTTCGCCAGGGCCAACCAACACCCGCAGGAGGAAGCTCACCCTGCCGACACACAGCGGCCCTCGCCAGTCTCAGCATCGCTCGAACAAATGTCGCAGAAGGGTTCCGAACAGATTGGACACTACCGCGCGTAAAAGCGGGATCAGGAATTCATAAGGAATTCGTAAAGAGTGCCTGACAGATTACTCTGCCTCGCCCCCGCGTGAAACCAGGCTGGCGGTCGAGAAAGCGCCTCAGCAGCCCCAATCGGCTTCGCCGGGCTTGGCAAAATACGGTCGGCTGGCATCGGCCGGCGCGGGCGTGGCGGCCAGTTCGAGCAGCGCCAGACGGGCTGCGGCGACCATCAACTTGCGCTCGCTCGGCGGGGTGCGATCCCAGGAAGACGTTTCGCCCTCACCCTTTTGACCATCGAAGTCATGCGCCAGCGCTCCCCGGTAGTGATGGAATAACTTCGCCAGCTTTTCCGCAGAAACATCCTCAATCGACCACATAGACTCTTCGCCTTTCCGGATTGCTGTCTTCCCTTCGCGCAAGAGACTGCTAAACCATTTTCCTTGCGCTCAATCGATTTGATACAGAAGGGCGTAAAGATTGAATAAAGAGTTCGTAGAATGTTCGTAAGAAGGATCAAAGCGGATATGGGCAAAGGGCCGTGCCGGAATTAACCACGACCGCGACCGGGTCTAAGGCGGAGAAGTTGGCTCGTTCTTTGGCAGTTCCGGGATCTTGACGCCCCTTTCGGTCAGCTTTTTTCTGGCAAAGTCATTCCGTGGATTTTCCTTGAGCGATAAGAGGTAATAGCGAATCGCCTGCTCGCTATCGCCACGGCTCTCGTACCTTCTGGCGAGCGCATCCAGTTGATTCCAAGGAGGCGGGTAAGCCCGGACATCGTGCATCAGTACTTTGCCGGCATCTTCCAGGCGTCCCGCGAGTAGCAATGCGCTGACAACCAGCGAGACGGTGAACGGCGGGGTTCTCCGATCCGGATAGCCAAATCTCTCGCCCGCCTCGCGAAAGCGCTTGTGAATGCCTTCGATGCCGCCCTTATCATATAGCGGCAGCGGATCCGCGGGCAGACGCCACTCTTCGAAAATTGTCTCCAGCCCTCGGTAGATGGTGGGCAGAGGAATCGATAAATGATCCTCTCCCTGCAGCGAATTGTAGTTCCATCGGAACCCGGCAGGGCATTTCTCCTTGAGCGCAGAGTTCAGCCTCGGAACAATTTCGTCAGAGCCAAAAGACGTGGTTACGTAGAGGTCTGCCCGAAGGTCGTTCGTAGCTGACAGGAACGACTCCGCTTGCCCTGCCACAGCCTCGTTATTCCAATACAGGCTTGGGTCGGCGGCAATATATGCGCTGAAGAGTTTTGGTCGTGTACTCAGCGCGTAAAAAGCGAACAATCCGCCAAGTGAGTGGCCCGCG
>Ga0187781_10002587_pt1 | contig 13712 bp, 11 predicted proteins | sample 0715_SJ02_MP02_2_FD_132447 | JGI IMG/M metagenome (GOLD analysis project Ga0187781, IMG submission 132447) | Tropical peat soil microbial communities from peatlands in Department of Meta, Colombia - 0715_SJ02_MP02_20_MG | ecosystem: Environmental > Terrestrial > Soil > Wetlands > Peat | place...
AACTGCTCGTCGATCTCGACCTGGTAGCCGCTGGCGAGCCGGTTTGTTTCGTTGGCCATTCCCACCACGGCCATCAGTTCCGCAAACATGGCATCCGTCATACCGGCTTTGCGGGCCGCAGCCGAATGGGAAGCGATGCAGTAGTTGCACTGATTGGTGACGCTGACGGCGACATAGATCATCTCCTTGGTGAGCGCGTCCAAGGCTCCAGGACTCATGATTTCCTTAACGCTTTGCCAGGTGCGACGCAGCGTGTTGGGATCGTGGGCGAGAGCCTTCCAAAAGTTGTTCACCCGATCCGTTTTGCGGGTGGCCATGATATCGTCGTAAATCGCCCGCACCTCCGGGCTTGCCTGTTCATATTCAATTAAGCCTAACGTCGCCATCTGAAGATCCCCAGTTTGAAAATGCCTGCGCCGAAGGCGCCTTGGAGTGCGGCGGCTTGACGCCGCCTTTCCGCCAAGCATACGTACCGGGGCGGTGGCGATGCCAAGGCGCTGCGCGCAGTTTCATGCCAAGCCCTTATGCTATCACACCCTTGCTCTGGGGCGAGGGGGCCTAGCCCGGCTTCATAAAAGGCGAGAAATGATGTAAAGTCCAGCGAGAGAGTGGGAGCAGCCGAAGGAACAAAAATGGACCAACAGAATTTCTTCAGCTTGACGAACCGTGTCGCCGTCGTGACGGGGGGCGGGCAAGGCATCGGCGAGGGAGTTGCCGCTCGCTTGCATGCCGCTGGAGCCAAGGTAGCGGTTCTGGACGTTAACGAAGGAGCGGCGAAGTCGGCCGCCGCAGCGATTGAAGGTATCGGCGTCGAGTGCGACGTGGCTTCAAGCACTTCGGTGACGCAGGCGATCGAACGGGTGCGGCAAGAGTTGGGGCCCATTGAAATTGTAGTGAACAACGCGGGAATCTCCGGGAAAACGGCGCGGCTCTGGGAACTGGACGAAGCGGATATGGACGGCGTCTACGCAGTGAATCTCAGGGGAACCTTCCTGATGTGCAAGGCGGTGATCCCCGCAATGCTCGAGCGGCGCTACGGCCGGATCGTGAACATGGCGTCCATTGCCGGCAAGGAAGGGAATCCCACCCTGGTGCCTTATTCGAGCACCAAGGCCGGCGTGATTGCCTTGACTAAAGCGCTGGCCAAGGAAGTTGCGGGCCAAGGCGACATCACCATAAACAGCGTTGCCCCGGGCGTGGTCAGGACCAAGATTCTGGACACCATCGCGCCCGCAACCGTGCAGTATATGATCAGCAAGATCCCCATGGGAAGGACGGGCAAGATTGAAGAGGTAGCGGCTCTCGTTCATTTCCTGGTTTCCTCGGAGGCGTCGTTCACCACCGGCCAGTGCTACGACATTTCGGGAGGGCGAGCGACGTACTGAAAGCTTGTCCGTTGTCAGTTGCCCGTAGTCCGTTGCGGCTTGGCCGTTGCCATGGGATTGGCGGACCACCAACCAATGACGATTGACAACGGACCACGGACCACGGACAACGGACGTCGTGCTAGTCTTGTAAACATATGCGTTTCGAGCTTTTCGTAGCGCTGCGGTACCTGAAGGCGAAGCGAAGGCAATCGGTCATCTCGGTAGTCACGGTAATCTCGGTGATCGGCGTCACGGCCGGAGTGTGCGCGCTGGTTGTGGCGCTGGCCATCAACAACGGGTTCCGGGAGGAGCTGGAAAAAAGCCTGCTGGGGGCCACCGCCAACGTCAACCTGCTGCGCTCGAAAAGCGACGGGATCCGGGACTTCGAAGCGCTGACAGCGCGGCTGGGGCGGCTGCCGCACGTGGTGGCCTGCGCTCCCGCGCTCTACGGAGAGGTCCTGGCTTCTTTTCGCTCGCGTGCCTCGGGCATCATTCTGAAAGGCATCGACCCGGAGCGCGAAGTCCATGTGGGCGATCTGCTTCGCAAGTTGCGGGAGGGGACGCTCGAGGGGCTGTCGCAAAGCTTCCCGGACGCTGATCCGATTATCCTGGGCAAGGAATTGGCCAAGTCGCTGGGTGCTTACGTCGGCGACACTATCCTCATTACCAGCCCCCAGGGCTACTTGACTCCCCAGGGGCTGTTTCCCAAATACCGCCATTTCCGCGTCGTGGGCGTTTTTGATTCCGGTTTCTATGATTTCGATGCCACTTGGGCGTTCACCAATCTACCGGCGGCGCAGCGCCTGTTGGACCTGGCTGACGTGGCTTCGGTGATTGAGTTCAAAATCGATAACATCTACCTGGCCCCCGAGGTCGCCGAGGAAATTCGCAGTGCGGCGGGCAAGGGATTTGAGACCACAACCTGGATGGAGCAAAACCGCTCCCTATTGAGCGCTCTGCGCCTCGAGCGCCTGGTGACTATCCTTACCATCGGTCTGATCGTGGTGGTTGCCGCCCTCAATATTTTTATCACTCTGGCCATGATGGTCATGGAGAAGAACCGGGACATCGCCGTCTTGATGTCCATGGGCGCAAGGAAGAGACAGGTGTGGGCGGTCTTTACTTTGCACGGGTTGCTCATCGGGGCCTTCGGCACTTTGCTGGGGCTGATTCTAGGCTATGGCAGCTCCTGGCTGGGCGGGCGTTACAAGCTGTTTCCACTCCAGGCCGACGTATACGCCCTGTCCGCGGTGCCCTTCCATGCGCGCCCCTGGGACGGGGTTTGGATCAGCCTGGCGGCGCTCACCATCAGTTTCCTGGCGACGCTCTACCCGTCGCTCTCGGCATCCGGACTGGACCCGGTGGAAATACTGCGCTACGAGTGAAAGGATTGAGTCATTGAGTCATCAGGCCATTGAGCCATTGAAACCGAATTGCCCGGTGATCGGCGGGTTTAACCCGATTGGTAAATGGCTCAATCGCTCAATGATTCAATGAATCAATGGCTCAATGACTTAATGAACCAATGAATCAATGACTCAATGAACCAATGAATCAATCGTTTCAAAATGCGCTGCTCCGGGCCGAAAACCTGACCAAGATTTTCCGTTCCGGCAACGAGGAGATCGTGGTCCTGAACGAATTCAACCTGGAGATTTTCGAGGGAGAATTTGTCGCATTGGTGGGCGAATCGGGAACGGGCAAGACGACGCTTCTTCATCTGCTCGCTGCTCTGGACACCCCGACGAAGGGTGAGGTATACTTCAGTGGGCAGAGATTGAGCGAGTTCGGCGCGGGGGAACGCGCTGCCTATCGCAATGTGAAAGTCGGTTTCGTTTGGCAGATGCATTACCTCCTGCCGGAATTCAGCGCGCTTGAGAACGTGGTCATCCCGCAGTTGATCGGCGGCCGTGATTTTTCTCCAGCCAGGGAGTTCGCCAAGGAACTGCTGGAGGAAGTGGGGCTGGCGAGCGCTGCGACGCGACTCGTGGGTGAGCTGTCGGGGGGTGAGCAACAGCGAGTCGCTTTGGCCCGGGCCTTGGCCAATCAGCCGGCTCTGCTGCTTGCCGACGAGCCGACGGGTAGCCTGGACCAGCGCACCGCCCAGCGGGTGATTGAGTTGTTGGAGAGACTGCATCGGGATCATCGCTTGACCTCGTTGCTGGCGACTCATAATCTGGATTTAGCCCGGCGCGCGCAACGTATCTGGCGCTTGGCGAATGGGAAGCTAACAGAGACAATAAGTCCAATAGTTCAATGATCTGCTGGCCCCGGCCCCGTAAGGCCGGGGTTCCCAAGAAGGCCGAGGGGTTATGTTTGAAAGGTACACCGAGAAAGCGCGGCGCGTGATCTTCTTCGCCCGCTACGAAGCCAGCCAATTCGGCTGCCCCTATATCGAGACCGAGCATCTGCTGTTGGGGTTGCTGCGCGAGGACAAGGCGCTCACCAACCGTTTTCTCCGGTCCCACGCCTCCATCGAATCCATCCGCAAACAAGTTGAGGGACGAACCCCGGTGCGGGAGAAGGTCTCGACTTCTGTCGACTTGCCCTTGAGCCAGGAGTGCAAGCGGGTGCTCGCCTTTGCAGCCGAAGAAGCCGAGCGCCTTTCGCACAAACATATCGGCACGGAGCACCTGTTGTTGGGACTGCTGCGCGAAGACAAGTCTTTCGCGGCGGAAATGCTGCACGAACGCGGGCTACGCCTGCCCGCGTTGCGCGAGGACTTGAACCGCGCGCAGAACGAAAAGGCCTCCAGTTCGCGTCCCAAGGAGGCGTCATTACTTTCCGAATTCAGCCGCGACCTCACCCAATGCGCGATGGACAATCAGCTCGATCCTTTGATCGGCCGGGAATCCGAACTCGAGCGAGCGGTCCAAATCCTGTGCCGCCGGACGAAGAATAATCCCGTCCTCATCGGAGAACCGGGAGTGGGCAAGACGGCCATCGTCGAGGGCCTGGCGCAGCGCATTGCGGATGGCGACGTGCCTTCTTTCCTCGCCGACAAGCGAATCCTGGCGTTGGACCTTTCCTTGATTGTGGCAGGCACCAAGTACCGCGGCCAGTTCGAGGAACGTCTGAAGACCATCATGAAAGAGCTGATGGAATCCCAGAACGCCATCGTTTTCATCGACGAACTGCACACCCTGGTGGGAGCGGGATCGGCGGAAGGCTCGCTGGACGCCGCGAACATCCTCAAGCCGGCGTTATCCCGGGGCGAGATCCAGTGCATCGGGGCCACCACCCCCGCCGAATTCCGCAAGTCGATCGAAAAGGACCGGTCGCTCGAGCGCCGCTTCCAAGCGGTGAAAGTCGCTCCCCCCTCTGAAGCCGAAGCCATCAAGATTCTTTTCGGAATCAAGGACCGCTATGAGAAGTTCCACGCCGTGAATTATACGGACGAGGCGCTGAGTGCTTCCGTGTACCACTCCAGCCGCTACATTCCCGATCGTTTCCTGCCGGACAAAGCTGTGGACCTGATCGATGAGGCGGGAGCGCGGGTGAAATTGCGGCAGAGTTCCTTGCCGGAAGAAATGATCGAGGTGCAAAAGCGCATCAAGTTCGTAGTTCACCGGATGGAAAACGCCATCGCCAACCACGAATTCGAAAAGGCGCGCTTCTATTCCGACGAGGAACGGAAGGAACGCGAGAACCTGCGGCTGCTGCGCGAAAAATTTAATATCGATGACACCGCCATGGGCAGCGTGACCCGGGAGGACATCGAAGATGTGGTTTCGCGCTGGACGGGCGTGCCGGTGAATTCCATCAAAGAGGAGGAGAGTTCAAAACTCCTGCGCACGGAAGAAGAACTGCACAAGCGCATCATCAGCCAGGATCGCGCGATCTCCGCTTTGGCCAGAGCCATCCGCCGTTCCCGCGCCGGCCTGAAACCGCCGGGCCGGCCCGTAGGTTCTTTCCTCTTCCTGGGACCCACCGGAGTGGGCAAAACGGAAATGGCCCGTTCGCTGGCGGCGTTCCTTTTTGGCAGCGAACGGGCGCTGATTCGTTTTGACATGTCGGAGTTCATGGAGAAACACTCCGTCTCCAAGCTCATCGGGTCGCCTCCCGGCTACGTGGGCTACGAGGAGGGAGGCCAGCTTACGGAGCGGGTCCGGCGGGCGCCCTACTCGGTGATTCTGTTGGACGAGATCGAAAAGGCCCACCCGGATCTTTTCAATATTCTGCTGCAAGTCTTCGAGGACGGGCACCTGACCGACGGACTCGGGAACACGGTGGATTTCAAGAACACCATCCTCATCATGACTTCGAATATCGGGGCGCGTTACCTGCAACGGCGGTCGCACCTGGGCTTCCAATCGGCGGCGGAAGGAACGAGCGAACGGAAGGCCGAAGACATGGTGATGTCGGAGGTCAAGCGGCTGTTCAATCCCGAGTTTCTCAACCGGCTGGACGAAGTGATCGTGTTCAATGCGTTGACCGATAACGATCTGATACAAATCCTGGACCTCCTGGTAGGCCAGATGAACCAGAACCTCGAACACAAGAATATCTCGCTCAGCCTATCGCGCGAAGCGAGCCAATGGATCCTGGAAAAAACTTGTGAGGATCGTTCTTATGGCGCTCGTCCGCTGCGCCGGGCTCTGCAAAAATACGTTGAGGACCCGCTTTCAGAGGCCTTGATTCAGGGAGAGATTCACCCTCCCTCCGTTTTGGAGGTTGTGGTTGAAAAGGACGGCCTCTGTTATCGTTCGATGAACGACAAACTCGTTGCGGCCACGCCACTCGCACGTTAGCGTCAGCCTGTCCCATTGAGTCATTGCGCCATTGAATCATTGAGTCATTGAATCATTGGATCATTGAGCCCTCGGACCGCAGTGTGATCCATTGCTCCATCGTGTGTTGCGCCGTAGGGACGGGCGAGGGATTGACAACAGCCAACCCGCAATGGCTAAATGGCCAGATGGTTCAATGGCTCAATGAGTCAATGATCCAATGACTCAATGGCTCAATGTTTCCCGCGGTCGGGCCAACTTTCTGCGAATTCCCGGCATCGGACTTTCTGAGTTCAATCCGCGAGGGGGGAAGACCGTTTCTTGAAGCGTAGTTTTGCCACGTGTAGACCAAAGCAGAGATACGTGAACTTGACGCTGGTCGCCATGCTCTGGGGTTTGCTTTCGGGCGTGGCGCTTGGCGGACAAGCTTCGCCGGCCGATCAGAACCCTTCCTCTGCCGCGCCTCCTTCCGCCCAACAGACGCCGGCCCAACCCGCACAGAATCCGCCTGCCGACCAGAAATCACCCGCTCCGCCGCCGGTGCCCTCTTCCCAGCAGCAGACGCCTGCTCAACCCGCACAGAATCCGCCTGCCCAGCAGAAACCACCGGCTCAGCAGCCGACTCCGCCTGAGACGCCGAAACTACAGCTTGAAACGCCCCCAACGCCTCCCGCCCAGCAGAAACCTGAACTTACCAATCCCACGGCCCCTACGCAGCCGCAAGCCCAACCAGCCGCTCAGCAAACGATCGCCCAGATAATTTTCCGAGGCAACCGGCGCATCACCACGGCGGTGATGCGCGCCCGCATTCTCTCCAAGGCAGGCGACGTTTACAACGAAGCCGCCCTGCGACGTGACTTTAATTCGCTGTGGAACACCGGCTACTTTGACGATATCCGCTTGGAAGAAACCGATTCTCCCAAAGGCGGCAAGATCGTTACTTTCTTTGTGCGCGAGAAAAAGCTGGTCCGCAGCATTGATTATAAGGGACTGAGCACCGTTCAGACGTCGGATGTCTTGGACGAATTCAAGAAAGAAAAAGTGCCGCTATCCATCCAGTCACAATACGATCCCGTCGTCATCCGGCGAGCTGAGGTTGTGTTACAGGAGATGCTTTCGGCGCATGGCAAGATGTTTGCCACCGTCCGGCACCGTACCCGGAATATTCCTCCCAACTCCGTGGCTCTCACGTTTATCGTGGTGGAAGGCCCCAAGGTCAAGGTGGGGAGCGTCCGCTTCACCGGAAACCACGTCTTCTCCTCTCGGGAACTCGAGCGTTCCATGAAATACTCCCGGCCTTCCGGCGCGCCGCCCTGGTTTTACTGGTTCCATAAGACTTACGACAAGGAGCGAATTGAGGCAGATCTGGAGAATATCCGCGACCTCTACAGGGACCACGGTTACTATTTCGCCTTGGCGAGAGAGCCGGAAACGCAGATGGTGGACACGCGGCGGCGCTATCCGTTCTTCTTCTACAGTTGGGGACGGGGCAAACGAGTGGATCTGACCATCCCGGTGGAAGAGGGCCTGCAGTATCGCCTGGGACGGTTTGTGATCCGCGGCAATAAGCTCTTCAAGCAAGAGCAATTGGCGCCCATCTTGAAGATGAAGCCGGGCGATGTCTTTGCGCTCGCCAAGGTTCGCAAGGCCATCGAAAACTACACCAAACTCTATGGCCAGTTCGGCTACATCAACTTCACCGCTTCCCCGGATGTCGAGCCGGACAACCGGCGCCGGGTGATCAACCTGGCGCTGGACTTCGAGGAAGACAAGCAGTTTATCGTTCACCGCATCGAATTCTCCGGCAACACCAAGACCCGCGACAAGGTGATTCGACGGGAATTGCTGTTGAGCGAAGGGGATATGTTCAACTCTTCGTGGTGGGACCTGAGCGTCCTGCGGGTGAATCAACTCGGCTTCTTTGATACCGTCAAGAAAGAAGACTACGATATCCAGCAGAACGCCGCCAACGGGACCGTTGATATCACCATGAAGGTCAAAGAAAAGGGCAAGAACGCGATCGGGTTTTCAGGCGGGGTCAGCGGGCTGGCCGGCAATTTCGTAGGCGCCAATTACGCCACCAATAATTTTCTGGGACTGGGCGAAACGCTGAGCCTTCAAACCGAGTGGGGGACCTACCAGAAGCTCTACTCGTTTGGATTCACGGAGCCCTATGTTTTTGATCGCGCCATGACCCTGGGGTTCAACGTTTTTCACAGCAATTATCGCTATGACCAGCTCCGCCAACTGGCCTACGCTTACGGCGTTAATCCTACGCAGCTCGCCAGTTCGGCTTACGGCCAATACTACGCGCAGAATTTCCAGCAGAATTCCTCCGGCTTCACAGTATTCACCAGCTACCCTCTGCGGCGAGTTTTTGCGCGCGTGGGCGTAACCTATAGCTACAACTACAGCAGCATGCAAGCTTTTAATGCAGCTTCGGAGTCGTTCTTCGAAGCCATCAATTTCCGCGGTTTGGCAGGGCCCTCCGCGTTGACCGGCATCGTCTCCAGTTCTCTGATACCCACCTACACCTATAACACGGTCAACGATGCTTGGAATCCCACCCGCGGAAAGTCGTTGTCCGCGACCCTCGCAATATCGGGATTGGGAGGCAACGTTTATACCGTGACTCCCTCCGTCGAGTTCAAGTACTTTCATCCCGTCCGCAACGTCCGGTCCGAGAAACCCCAAGCCTTCGGCATGCGCGTACTGGCCGCCTCCATTGAAGGCTACGGCGGCCGAGTGCCCCCGCCGTTTTCGCGCTTCTACGCGGGCGGCGAGTACGACATTCGCGGTTTTGATATCCGGTCCATCAGCCCTTTGGCGTTCTTCCCCGGACTCGGGCAGGTGTGCAACCGCGACAACTTCGGCAATCCCATTTTGGGGACCGGCTCCAACGGCCAAAAGGGATCCACGTGCGGATCGTACACTCAGTTCCCCTACTACACGCCGATCTATCCGGGAGGGGACACGGAGCTCATCACCAATTTTGAGTATCGCGTGCCGATTGCCGGTCCGGTCACGCTGGCAGCGTTTCTCGATGCCGGCAGCGCCTTCGTTCTGCGGACCAACCAACTGCAAATCGATACGTCGATTCCTTCCCTCGCTCAGTTGAGTGAGGAATATCCCTATTTTCAACTGCCCACCAGGCTCAGGATTATCTCGGCCACGAACTTGCGCCCCCGCAGTTCAACCGGGCTCGACATGCAAATCATTCTGCCCGTAGTTAATGCGCCCTTTCATCTTTACTACGGCTATAATTGGCTTCGCGAGGATAACGTTACCATTACGCCTCCCCAGGTGCTGCCGCCGGAGTCGCTGTTTCCGAATGTGGCCACCTATGTGGCTGCTGAAGGCTTATTCAACTCCTTCCGTCTGCGGGAACGAAAAGGCAGGGTAGGGTTCACAGTAGTTCGCACCTTTTAGAGACAAAATGAGTTAGAATGTGTTATCGCACTCGGAATGTTAATCAATTGAAGGAGATTGAATGAAGACTCGAGCTTCCACACTCACTCTATTATTATTTCTGGGGACTACCCCGGCAGTTCTACTCGCTCAAACTTCCGGGACTCCCGGCAAGATCGGTCTCGTCAATATTCAAGAGGCCATTCTAAGTACGGGAGAAGGCAAGAAATCGATGGCTGACCTCCAGAAGAAGTATCAGCCAAAACAGCAAGACGTTCAAAAGCAGCAGCAGGACATACAGGCCATCAGCGACCAATTGCAGAAGCAGGCCGCCACGCTCAGCGAGGACGAGCAGCGACGGCTGAATCGGGACCTGGAAGAAAAACAAAAGCTCTTGAAGCGCACCACCGAGGATGCGCAAGCCGATTTTGCTGCCGACCGCGACGAAATGTTCCGCCGCATCGGGCAGAAGATGGTCTCTGTCATTCATGATTACGCGCAGAAGAACGGTTTTAGTCTCGTCATCGGTAGCGATCAAATCCCCATTTACTACGCGGCTACGGAAGTCGACTTGACCGACCAGATCGTGAAGCTCTACGATGCCGCCAATCCCGTGGACGCCGGAACGACGAGTGGGACGCCGTCTACGCCGCGGTCCAGCGCGCCCGGGGCAACTAAGCCCGCAGCCAAGCCGAAACAACCCTAAGTGCGATTTGAACGAACGTCCTCGCGAACGGTGAACCAACTGCCCTCTCCCCCTGGGAGTCTGTGCAACAACCCATCCACCCCGTTAGTCCGGATGCCCATGGGCCAGCGGCCCGCTCAACCCAAACGAAGGTCCGTCGTCACCCCCGCGAAAGCGGGGGTCAACCCCGGGAACCAGTGGGCATTCCCCTGAACGCCGAAACCTCGGACAAGACCCCTCACCCCAACTCCCCTCTTCCCTCTCCCCGGGGAGAGGGAAGAGGGGGAGGGGGTTTGGTTTGAGGGGTTGTTGGCAAGTTGGGGTCTTGCATCGGCTTCGAGCCTCGCATACTATAGGAATCTTAGCCGAATGAAGAAGACTCTTCCGGGGTGGTTGGGAGGACCATGAGGCCTCCCTGCGTCGAATTCACACTCCCAATGCTGAGCGCGGTATGCCGCGGCGAGTACGGTGCGATAGCTGCATCTGCCGTCTGGCCTGCGGAGGGCACCGGGAGCGTCACGAGAGCGAGCGGAGTATGAGAAAACAGCCCGGGAAAACGGTGGCTGACTCCCTGACGGAGACCGTCGAGATCGTGCTTCCTAACGACGCTAATCCCCTGGGTAACATTTTGGGCGGCAAAGTGATGCACTTGATTGATATCGTCGGCGCGATCTCCGCCCACCGCCATTGCCGGAGTCTCTTGGTGACCGCCTCGGTGGACAACGTCGATTTCGTTCATCCGATTAAGATCGGCCAACTGATTGTCTTGCGGGCGTTCGTCACGCGTACCTTCAACACCTCGATCGAAGTTGAGGTCAATGTGTTCTCGGAAGATGGGATGACGGGCCAGCGCCGCCAGACCAGTTCGGCCTTCGTGACCTACGTTGCGGTAGATCGGGACGGCCGCCCCACTAGGGTTCCTCCCATAGTTCCGGTTACCGCAGAAGAAAAACGCCGCTACCGTGAAGCGTTGGCCCGCCGGCGGCGCCGATTGGCCGTTGCCGCGAGCGCCCATCGCCGGTATTTCGAGAAATAGGGGCGCCCACGTGGCCGCCCGCTGTCGCACGGTTCAATTCCCCGCACTGGGAGACGCACATGAAGAACAAACGCGAAAAGATCTTTTCAGGAACACCTTGGGAGCCGAAGGTGGGCTATTCGCGCGCCATCAAAGTGGGGGATATGATCTACGTCTCCGGAACCACGGGGACAGACCCCTCCGGCAAGGTCCTGGCTCCGGGCGACATGTACGCCCAGACCAAGCAGGCAATTCAGAATATCGAGAGCGCCCTCAAACGCCTGGGCCTAGGCCTCGAATACGTGGTGCGTACCCGGATTTACGTCACCAAGATCGATCGCTGGGAAGATGTGGCAAAAGCTCATGTGGAGTTTTTCGGCAACATTCATCCTGCCACGTCCCTGGTCGAAGTGTCGCGCTTCATCGACCCCGAAATGCTGGTCGAAATCGAAGCCGTCGCGATCAGTTGAGAAGGCAGGATTGAGGAGTCAGGAGTCAGGATTCAGGAGTCAGGAGTCAGCGATCGCAAAGGAGAATCCGGGAGCCCCCCATCTAGCGTCTGTGCCCTCTCCCCCTTGGGGGAGAGGGTGGCCCGCACCGGCGCTTTCATCAGCCGGGGCAGGCCGGGTGAGGGGGTCCGAGCCACGCCGCTTGACTTCTTCTGACAATCAGATAATCTGAGACCATGAGGCCCAAGTCAACCTTAAGTCACGAACACATCGGCAGGGTGGGCCAGCGCCGCCAAGTGGTTATCCCACGCGAAATGCTTGAAAGCCTGCGATTGCGGGAAGGCGATTTCGTTGCGTTCAGCCGGCAGGCGAACGGCGTCCTGGTTAAGCCCAAGCGTTTAGTTGACCCCGATGACATGCTTGCCCCTGCGGAGGCAAAGAAGGTACGTCAGGGTATGGCTCAAATCAAGGTAGGCCGGTTCAAGCTCTGGCGGGACGTGAAAGATGACCTGGGCCGTTAGGCTTGCCGCAGAAGCAGAGGCGTTCATTCAGGCACTGCCCGACAAGACACGCCGGCAAGTATCCCGTAGCATCAGCGATCTTGAACAGGATCCATTCCGCGGGGACGTGAAGCCCCTCAAGGGCAAGGAGTGGAAGGGATTCTACCGCAAGCGTGCTGGGGACTTTCGGATCATTTTTCACTTGCATTACGATCAGCGTTTCATCGATGTTGCAAGTGTTCTGAGACGGTCGGAAAAGACGTACGACTAATCAGTGGTCGCTGGCCGCCTTTCCACCTCCTCAAGGACTGGGGTTCGCACACGGCATCAGTTCTTGAGGGTAGTGAACTTCCACCCCGCGCATTGGTTTTCCGCTCGCGTCGATGACCTCGAGCTTCCATTTTGTGGGCTTGTCCACGGTTCCCGGCAATTTTAGCTCCACCCGGTAGAAGTCGCTCATCTGTTGGTACAAGCGCTGCAGGGCAAGCTCAAGTGCGGATTGTCGCGTCTTCGCGTCATAGTAAGCTCTGACTGGCGTTGTGATAACGAGCGGCAAGGTCAGCGTATTCCCGCCCGTGGCCTCCACCAGGGAATGGAGTTGGGTGGGCCCCCCGACTTCCTCGGGCGTCCGCCCTCTAACCTGATCCAGAGGTTCTCGCCTAATGACCACCGCAAATAGACGAATCCCCGCCTCAGCGAGGTCCTCCCCCACCTTCCTCAGGGCCGCCTGGCTTTTGTTGTCCCCGGCATCGGTCAGGGCGTAAATCACGTCGCCGAGTTTGGGCGCGTCCAATAAACCTCGAGCACTCAAGATGGCATCATAAAGCGCAGTTTGCCCGGCAACTTTACGCCGCTCGCAAACGTTCAACAACGCGTGGAGGTTCTTCATCAGGGCTAATGGCCCTTGTGCGAAGCCCTCGGTATCTATGACACTTGCCGCAAAAGCCATCTGCGCGATGGACGCCCACTGCGGTCCCCATCGAATCAAAGACTCGGACAACGACTTCTCCGTTTCCCACTGCGCGCTCGGTTCCATCATGCTTCCACTCGCATCGAGCAACATAACGATATGTCGTGGATTCGTATCGACCGTGGCTGAAAGAACCTGAACGTCGTGGCCGCGAAGCTTGCCGCGAAAACTCGTCGCGCCGAGGTTCGGGACAAGATTCCAGGCGCTGTCGACAACGCCCACCGGAATAGTGCGGCGCACGCATCCGTTATCCTGCCCCGCCAGGTCAATTGGATTCAGGACGAATGCAAGAATCAACCAAATGAGGAAGTTCTTGAGGACCATTTCCATTCTCCAGGTTGTCAAGTAACCCGGTCGTGTATCTACGCTGTCGGGCGCCTCTTGTGGCCGCCCGCCGTGGACTAACCATCCCTCACATGTTCCGCTCAAGGAACAGTTCAATAGTCGAAATCCACCCGAAGACTAAAAGGGACACGATGGCGAATGTTCCGAGTAGCCCATAGAGCGTGGTCGAAGATAGTCTCGGCGTCCACCACCCGGCAAACCAACCGAGGCCCGCAATAATTGTTTCAACTACGAGAGCGAAAC
>Ga0187781_10002590_pt1 | contig 13707 bp, 13 predicted proteins | sample 0715_SJ02_MP02_2_FD_132447 | JGI IMG/M metagenome (GOLD analysis project Ga0187781, IMG submission 132447) | Tropical peat soil microbial communities from peatlands in Department of Meta, Colombia - 0715_SJ02_MP02_20_MG | ecosystem: Environmental > Terrestrial > Soil > Wetlands > Peat | place...
CTGGTTTCTTCTATAAATATGTTCTCAGCGGAAAAGCGATGTGAAGCGCACTTCTTTCCAATGTTCACCAGCGAGCTTTCCTCCAGGCAACTACCGAGAGGGCACGTTCAGACTTTGGCCTTATCTCTCTCCCGCTCCTTGTCGGATCCTGAGGAGCCGTCGCACGGCCAATGATTGTCCTTAAGGGGGGTCACTTCTTCCTGAAACGTCCGTACACGAACCCCAAGCCCGCAACTGGAATGCTAGCCACCAGCAACGGCCCTATGAACGGCAACAGTGCGAGCGAGGTGCCCAGGGAGATTATCGGGAGGACCCTATCCCTCCCTGTTCCCCTTAGGAGCCTGATGGCAGAGGCGGAGCCGACAACGTAAGTTAGTACGGCCACTCCGCTTGTCGCGAGGAAGGCTGACTGGATATCAATCCCCGCCAGGTAGTAAATGGTCAGAGAAACCATGATGATGGCCAAGAGGGCGACGAGGGCCCGCTGAGGGACTCCGGTTCTTGGATTGACCCGCGCCAAGAACCTCGGAAGGTTGCCGTCGCTGGCTGCTGCATAGACCACCCTTCCCATCCCGGCCGTGTAGGCGTTCACGGTTGAGAAAATAATCAGGACGGCGAATAGGGAAACGGCCACGCCACCGTAGGACCCGAATATCCTCGACATCATATCGGCGAAGGGCGTTACCCCGCCCCCAGACCGATAGGCGCCGGTCCCCACGACCGTGAAGGCGACCGCCATGTAGAGCGCGCTGATCAGGATGACGCTAATCGTTACGCTTCGCCCAAAGTCTCTCTTCGGGTCCTTGAACTCCTCGGCGATGTTCGATACGTTCTCGTACCCAAGGTAGGACCACACAATCAGTGCCGAGGCGACGCCCACCGACACCACCCCGTCCGGAAAGAGGGGTGCGAAATTGGAGGCCCTGATTTCCACACTCGAAGCTGCAACCCCCAGCGCCATAATGGCCACCATCAGTGTCACGACGACGACCTGCACCCTCCCACTGAGTCTTATCCCTCTAAGGTTGATTCCGTAGGCAAGGAGCAGAATGCCCGCGGCCACGGCGTAGACTTCGGGTCCCGAGATTGGAAAGGCATAGGCAAGATAGGTACCTGCAGCCAACGTTATCGCGGGTGCTCCGAGGCCCACCCAGGCGACGAAGAGCCACGCAGTCATCGAGCTCACCCCACGCCCGAAGGCTTCGCTCGCGAAAGCGTAGATCCCTCCCGAAGTGGGATTGCGGGCCGAGAGCCGTGAGAAGGTGAAGGCGAAGGGGTAGCTGGCGAGGGACACCAGTATCCAGGCGAGCAGGGATCCTGCCCCGGCGGTCCTTGCAGCAAGGCCCGGGATGACCAGTATACCCGCCCCCAACACCGAACTGACGTATATGGCCACAGCGTGCCTGACCGTGATCACTTTTCGAAACGAAATCTCCGAGCCTCCTGTAACCTGACCGCGTTCAGCCAAACAGCTCCGTCGATTGGGGTTTGGATTTAAGATAGCCGCGAGGAACTTCGATATTCGGAATGAAGTCTTGAAAGTGTCCGCATTCTGCTACCGGCGAGTCTATATCTGAATTCGCAGACGCTAAGTCAAAGGGCCGCCGTCTTGATAGAAACAGAGGGGCTTACTCGGAAGTTCGGCGGAGTCACCGCGGTGGATGGGCTCACCCTCAAAGTAGACGACGGTGAGGTGTTCGGATTTCTAGGGCCCAACGGGGCAGGGAAGACCACAACGGTGAGGGTGCTCTGCTGCCTCATCTCCAAGACGAGCGGGACGGCGAGGATTGCGCAGTACGAAGTGGGAGACGGCGCTGACTCGGTCAGCATCAGGAAGATAATCGGGCTGGTCCCAGACAACGTAGGCCTCTATGAGGGCATGTCCGCCTACGATAACCTCGACTTTTACGGGAAACTATACGACAGAACAGAGAGCCAGAGGAAAGAGAGCAACGAGTACTTCCTCAAGATGCTTGGGCTCTGGGAGAAGCGGGACTCCGCCGCAGGGACCTTTTCAAAGGGGATGAAACAAAAGTTGGCAGTCGCGCGAGCCCTGATCCACGACCCGCAGGTGCTCTTCCTGGACGAGCCCACGGCGAACCTCGACCCCGAATCGGCGAAGACGGTCAGGGATTTCATCCTAGAACTCAAGCGGGAGAAGAAGACAATCTTCCTCAATACGCACAACCTGGACGAAGCCCAGCGAATCTGCGACAGGATAGCGATCCTCAACACGAGGCTGATGGCGATCGGGACCGCCGAAGAACTCGAACGGACGGTAAAGGGAAGACAGACCGTCATCCGGCTGTCTCGGACGAGCGACGCCGTCGTCAGAGCAATGGAGAGACTCTCCCTCAGCAACTTGAGCTACGACGGCGCGAGGGCGGCATTCGACGTGGTTGACCCGGAGAAGGAGAACCCTCCAGTTGTCCGGGCCATAATAGAAGCCGGAGGCGAAGTTCAGACCGTTACGGTGCAGGGGTCGACACTCGAAGAAGCCTATCTGAAACTGGTGAAGGAGCAACAATGAGTCTGAAACATTCCTGGATCATCGCGACGAAGGACCTGAAAGCCATCAGACACAGGAAGACAATTCTGTACACCCTCGTCATCACCCCAATCGCCCTTTCACTTCTCTTCGGATATATCGTCCAATATGCGGTCTCCTCGGCGGCACCGGGCACCAGCGTCTCGGACTACGCTTTCCTGCTCGACGCATTCGCGTTCTGGTTCGTGATAATTGCTGCGATTCTCCCCTCTCCCATCGCGTCCTACAGCATCGTCGGAGAGAAGGTCGAGAGAAGCCTCGAGCCTCTCCTCGCGACTCCGGTCACAGACGGGGAGATACTTCTGGGGAAGAGTCTGGCCGCATTCATCCCAACTATCCTGGCCTCCTACGCGGGGGCGGCAATCTACATGGCGTACGCGGATCGGGCCCTGTATGGCGTGGTAGGCTACCTGTACTACCCCAACTGGGAGATGGTCGTGATCCTCCTTCTCCTCGCACCTCTGACCTGCCTCCTGAGTATCGAACTGAACGTTATCATCTCGTCGAGGGTCACGGACGTTCGCGCTGCTTCACAGTTAGGGAGCGTCGTCTTCGCCCCGTTCATGGGACTCTACATAGCCGGAGAGATTGATGTGATAACTCTCAACGCCATCACGCTGCTTGTCATTTCGGCCATCCTCGCCGGGCTGTCGGTAGGCATGTTCTACATGAGCACCCGAACCTTCCAGAGAGAAGAGATACTGACGAAGTGGAAATGAACCTCCGAAAAGCGTAGATTAGGTCATGTTAATAGCGGTGGTGCGCGAGGCTGACTAAAGAGAATGAAGGTGTTCCAGCAGCTGTCGGCGAAATGTGCCTGCGAGGTCTGTGGGAAGGGGTGCCTCTGCGGGGACTGTGCCGCCTGTTCGAACCCTGTCCTAGATAGGGCATTGTCGAGAAATGCGAAGACTGTGTCTGCATTCGCCTGCCTGGCCATCATTTTCGGGGGTTTCGTCTTTCTTGCCCCCGTCGTCACCCTGGGTCAGACCCCAACACTAACCGAAACGTTCTCAGTGAAGGTTCAGCAAGCGCAGATCGCCACTGCCCCCATGGGTTCCATCTCGTTCTGCCTATTCGGCGAAGGAGCCGTCCTGGTCAACGGTACTTATTACCCGAGCGCCGCGACGAACCAGAACGAGAGTCACATCTGCAATCATAAGTGACTCACTCGCAAGTTCCACGACCGTCCTCCCAACGGTGCCATTCTCCATGGGCACCAACACACTTTTCGGTGACCTGTTTGCGCGAACGGGGCTGGGATGGTCAAGTTTCCAAGCGAAGAATGGGTGAAGGCGTACATGGAGAAGCTGAACTCCAACGGCGCCTACGAAGACGCAGGTAAGAACTGGGAGGGTGCAATGACGTTCGTTGTGCAGAAAGATGCTGCCTTCGACAGGGACGCTTACATCTACCTGGACCTGTACCATGGCAAGTGCAGGGACGCGAAGTTCTCCTTAACCGAGACCGAGCTACCTGTCCCCGAGTACAAGTACAGCGGCCCCTACACCAACTGGCGGAAGCTAATCAACAAGGAGATCGACCCGATTCAGGGGCTACTCACTGGGAAGTTCAAGCTCCAGGGCTCGATGATGAAGGTCATGAGGTTCACAAAAGCGGCGAAGGAAATGGTGAACACAACCGCGATGGTACAGACAGAGTTCTGATGGTGGGGGATGTGGTACTTCAGGTCTCCTCAGATAGTCTTCGGTGAGGAATCGGTCTCTTTCCTATCGTCCCTTGATGTCAAGAGAGCCGCCATAATCACCGACAGGAACCTCCTCCGCACGGACATCCCGGGGCTCGTCGAGAAGGCTCTCCCTTCTGGGACAGAGTCGATGATCCTGGGGGACGTTTCCGAAGAGCCGCCCCTTTCAGAGATGACGACGCACCTCGGCCGGATCAACGAATTCGCGCCCGACTGGTTCTTGGCGGTGGGGGGAGGGTCTGCGATTGACACTGCCAAGATCCTCTTTGCCCTGTATGAACGCCCCGACCTCACAGTCTACGACATCACGCCACTCGTCAGGCTCGGGCTGAGGAAGAAGAGTAGACTGGTCGCCATACCCACAACCAGTGGGACAGGCTCGGAGTGCACATGGGCGGCAGTGCTTACCGTTGAGGGGGAGAAGCGGAAGCACGAGCTCGCCTCTACTGAGATCCTTCCCGACTACGCCATCCTCGATCCTGCCCTCGTCGTATCCCTCCCTCCCGAGCAAACGAGGAACACAGCCTCCGACGCCATCGCGCATGCCGTCGAGGCCTACGGGAGTACGTGGCGTAATCCGTATTCGGACGCCATGGCGGAGAAGGCGCTGGAGCTTATTCTGGGTGCAATACCAGGGGTGACGAACGACCCGAAAAACTTGGAGTTGAGGAACCAAGTGCATATCGGTGCTTCAATGGCGGGGTTGGCCTTCTCGAACTCTCAGATCGGACTGGTGCACGCCCTCGGCCACGCACTGGGCGGCCGATTCAAGACTCCTCATGGGAAGGCCGTCGCCCTATTCCTTCCTCACATTGTCGCGTTCAACAACGAATCCTGTCCGGAGAGGTACGACCGGCTTAACAAGATCGTCCCTGATCGGTTCAGGGGAGCCAGGCTCTCCGATTCCCTGGAGAACCTCCTCGGGGCAATCGGCCAGGTCCGGAACGGCAGGGAGGTGGGGATCGATGCAGGGGATTTCAACTCGAACCTCGACGACCTCGTGCTTCTAGCTTCCGAGTCCACAGGGATGGTGACGAACCCCAGGGACGCCAATTCGTCCGACCTGCGGAGCCTTTTCATCAAGGCGTATGCGGAGGAAGCGCCATGAGGAAAAGGTACGGGAACATAATCGGCGGAAGGGAGGATTTCGAAGGAGAATCTGTGACCCTTCGCACCCCGGCTGATGGCTCCCCCATTACGGAAGTCGTGTATGCCGACCGTAGCAAGACAGAGGAAGCGATAGACGCAGCCGTTGACGCGTTCAAGAGGTGGTCGAGGACGTCAGTTCACGACAGGCAGGAACTTCTTCTGAAGCTCGCGGAGAGAATCCAGTTGAGGGCCGAAGAGTACTCACTCATCGAGACGATGAACACTGGGAAGACTATCAGGCAGAGCACAATGATGGACGTACCTCTCGGCATCGAGCACATCCGCTACTTCGCAACCACCAAAGACTTCCCTTCGGCACGTGAAATCGAACACCCCGAGTTCCCGGGCACGAAGGGGATCGTACAGTACGCTCCCGTGGGCGTCGTGGGAGCGATAGCTCCTTGGAATGTTCCGCTGCTGATGGCCATCTGGAAAACTGCACCGGCCCTGCTGGCGGGCAACACGGTTGTCCTCAAGCCCTCGCACCACACTCCCCTGACCGCCCTCGAGCTCGCGAACGACAGCATCGAGGTCGGCTTCCCCCCTGGCGTTCTGAATGCCCTTGCGGGGAAGGGGGGGACGGTGGGCCAGGCACTGGTCTCCAGCCCCAAGGTCAACCTGGTGAGCTTCACGGGTTCGACCGACACCGGCGAGAGGCTGCTCTCCGGCTCTGGCGGCGTAAAGAAGTTCACCCTCGAGCTCGGAGGCAAGTCCCCAAACGTCGTCTTTGAGGACGCCGATCTTGAGAAGGCCGTTAGGGGGGTCATGTTCGGCATCTACCTGAATTCAGGTCAGCTCTGTGAGTCCGGGAGCAGACTCATCGTCCAGTCATCGATTAGGGACGTGTTCCTCTCGAAGTTGAAGGGGACCATGGAGAAGATGAGGGCAGGGAGTCCGCTCGACATGGAGACAGACGTCAGTGCCATATCTACCGAGGAACAGAAGAAGAAGATAGAGACAATGGTTGAGCGAGGCTTGAACGAGGGAGCGCACATGTACTATCAAAAGCCGATTGCGGAGGCCGTCCCCAAAGGGGGCCTGTACTTCGCCCCGAGTCTGCTGACGGACGTTCCGAAGAGTTCAGAGCTGGCGAAGGAAGAGGTATTCGGCCCGGTACTGGTGGCCCTGGAATTCGACAAAGAAGAGGACGCTGTTGCCACAGCCAACGACACCGAGTACGGCCTCGCGGCGGGCGTGTGGTCGAAGGACATCCAGAAGGCGAAGAGAGTAGCGAGCGAGATTGAGGCCGGGACAGTCTGGATCAACGAGTATCATCTCCTATCTGCCGCCGCGCCGCGTGGCGGATTCAAGAAGAGCGGAATCGGCAGAGAACTCGGCCTCGAAGGTATCCTGGACCTCACCCAGACAAGGCACATCTTCGTGAACGAGGGGACGGACCTGGACGAGGTCGCCTACGGGCTGATCCTTCCGGAATAGGCATTCGCCCGAGTCATTGAAGTAGCGGGCCAGGTGCGGCCCGCACAGTTTTCTGTTCAATTCTTGGCCCGGGTTTGTATTGGGCAGATGCCCAGCAAATGTGGTTTGATTCAGGCCTGTCTAGTGAGATAGTAAGGAAGCAAATCTAGGGTCATTTCTGATGCCGGCATAGAGTGGAGAGTATCGCAGTTCAAGACTAGGGAGTTGGTGAACGTGCCATGATGACTCCATCTTGAGAAAGAACTCGTCTAGCTCGCCCAACGCGAAGTATATCGGGGCGCTCCAAGTATCCTCCTTTGCCTCTAGCTTGCCTATCATCTTTAACGCCTCGTCCTTCTTACCCATGACTGCGGCCAGATAGCCCCTCCACATTATGTTGGGAGCGTCAGATGGTCCTAAACGCATCAACTCAGAAACCTCTCGGGTCGCGTCTCCATAGTCGCCTTGGCTGATGTAATACTCGGTCAGGTTCCGGTGTGTGATGCTGGGTGCAAGGTGTTCGGTTCTTCGCCAGTGCTCTAGTGCTTCTTCTTTCCTCCCCGCCCAGAAAAGCATCTTGCCCACGTATTCTATGGCATGTATGTCCAAAGGGTCTAATCTGTACGCTGTTTCAACAAGTCGAAGTCCCTCGATCAATTCTCCACCGTGCGCCTTGACCCCGCCGAGCATCAAATGCGCCCTTGCCGCGCTAGGATTAAGTTGAATGGCTATCTGAGCCTGGGTCGAAACCTCCTCCATTTCGTCAAGGTTCCATTTTATTGTTGCAAGCATCTCGTGAGCTTCTGCCAATCGATCATCCAATTGAAGTGCCAGCTTCAGCAGACCTTCAGCCTTCTTTATCGAGTCCAGGTAGGGGTCGTAACTGAAGTCCCCCAACCATTGGTGGCACTCCGCCATCCCGACGTATGCCCTCGGGAAGCTAGGATCCTTCGCTGCAGCTGATTCAAATAACTTCAGCGCCTGTCTTAGAGAAGATTCTGCTGTGTCGTGAACCAGATGCTTGCCCTGCAAGAAGAACGAATAGGCCTCTAAGCTTTCCGTGGGCTTTTTCTCGAGGGTCCTCCTTTCTGACTGCAAGAGCTGGATCTTCAGCTCCTCCGCCACCTTCTCAGCTATCTCGCTCTGGACAGCGAATATGTCGTCGAGGCTCCCATCGTAGTGTGACGACCACACATGACCCTGGCTGACACCGTCGATTAGCTGGGCGGTGACTCGAATCCTGTTCCCCGCTTTCCTGACGCTCCCCTCTACTACGCTCCCCGCCTCAAGCTCCTTTGCGATCTCCGAGACTTTTTTCTCCTTCTTCTTATAGCTCATAACTGATGTCCTCGCTATGACCTCGATGCCTCTCATTTGGGCGAGCCTGTCGATGAGCTCCTCCGTCATGCCGTCGGCGAAGTACTCGTCGTTGGGATCGGGGCTCATGTTGGCGAAGGGGAGCACGGCTACGCGATTCATGTCAAATTGCACTGTTGCAGCATCCCGATTCCTCTCCCACGGCATCACCATTCTGAATACCTCCAACGGATTACTGACGTTCTTCAGCTGCTTCGAACCGATACTTTCAAGCTGTAGCTCTAGCTTATTCTGCACGTGGTCATATACCTGGCGAGATATGCAGACTCCATCGTCCTCTGCGAGTGGTTCGATTCTCGACGCCACATTGACCGCATCGCCTGAGATATCGCCTTCCGATTCGACCACGTCGCCAAGATGCACTCCAATGCGAAGATGGACCCTTCTGTCCTCATCCAGGGAGAGATTAAGTTCTCTGACTGCCCGCTGTATGTCGTAGGCACATCTCACTGCATCCAGGGCGCTGTAGAACTCGACCAGGAACGCATCCCCCATTGTCTTTGTTTCCCTCCCGTTGTGCTTTGATAGGATTGGCCTGATAACTTTCCTCTGCTCTTCGACAAGAGCCAGCGAGAGGGACTCGTTTCTCTGCCCCAAGGCAGTGTACCCCACCATGTCAGTAAACATAATTGCGGCGAGTCTGCGCTGTCCTTGGGACAACAGGCGTCAGGAATGGGATGGGTTGGAGATAAATCCGTTACGGGTCGACCATGTAGCTTGGCCTGACACATCGGCTCGTAGCTCATGATTTTGTGCCGGCTCATACGAATTCAAATAGCCAGAACTGAACCCCTTTCGCCGTATACGGCTCGTAGCGAGGTAATTGAACGCGGGCCCGGTGCGATTTGAACGCACGACCTACAGCTTAGGAGGGTCGGCGTGGTGCTCTGCCGCGCTATCCGTATTTCGCTCAATCTTGGATCTGCGCTACGGGCCCAACACCGGGCCGAAAAGAACCAGAATATTACCTATTCTCAATCGGCCAGATCGAACTCGATTTCCAGTTCTCGTCTCGAGTTCCTGTACCTCGCCTTTCCTACCTTTATTTTCCCGATTTGCAATGTGTTTTCAACGTGCAACTCGTTGCAGCAGTTGATGTTCCAGTCCGGAATCCTCACTATGTGAAGCCTGCTCTCACCCGCCGGGAGGGGGAAGAGGTCGTATATGGCATCCCCGAAGTGCCCCTCGGCCTCGGCCTTCTCCATCTCAAACTCAAGAACCTCCGTCCCCTCCGCTATCTTCTCGTTGGCTGCTTTCTCGACCCTCCTCATCTCCTCGTTTGACGGCTTCCTCTCGCACTGTACTGTTAGCCTCCCGTGGCGGCCTGACACATAGACTGAAGCCGTTTTCTTTGTTCCCAGCACCTGCTCCGCGGCTCCCTTTACAACGTGCAGGCCGGAGTGTGTCCTTACCTCTTCAGAGCTCAACTAGAGCCTCGTCACTATTCTGTAGAAGTCGGGCAACCTGGTCTGGATTCCATATCGCCTCTCGTTCCACCTCATGTACCAGTAGATTGACAGCAGCGTCGGCCACATCCTCATCAGGCTGAACCTGTCTTCCACTTTCGCCTTGATGAATTCGTACACCTTGGCGTAGATTGCGAAGTGGTCCAGCACGGCCCTCCGGTACCCTTCCCTGTCGCCGAGATGGTCCACGAAGAGGTTCACGCACTGCATGCTCGGGATTATCCCTTCCCCTAGCATGGGGTAAACCGTTCCGATGCTCTCGCCAACCCCGACTACCTTGTCGGCGAAAAAGGGCTCCGCGAACTTGGGCGGGGTCACCCTCACCGGCCTCCCAATCCTCCGGACGACATCGCAGTGGTACTTCTTGACAAACTCGTCTAGCTCGTAGCGGTATCTCCCCTGAAGGTCACCGGCCCCCACGTGGGCCATTCCGTCCCCCAGGGGGAAATACCACCAGTACCCGCTGAGTCCCGGGTAGGGTCTGATAACGAAATCGTCGTATGGCAGTTCCTTGGACTTCACCTGGTACTCCAAGGAGGGGATCAGAAGGTCGTCCTTGATCTTCGGCAACAAGGACCTGTGCAGGCCGGTGGCGTCGACCACGGTGTCAAATCCTTCCAGACTCCCCTTCGCCTCCTTGATCTGTGCCCCCCAGTGGACCTTCTTCCCTTTCAGCATGTCCTCAGTGAGCCTGTGCTTGTCGTAGGTCACCAGCCCCGTCAACTTGATGTTGAGCTCCTCGTCCCCAAGTTCGACCCGCATGTTCCTCCCTTTGTGCAGAACATAGTCGTCGAAGGAGAACCCAGCCTCCTTCACCATATCCCGGATGAAGGGCTGGCTCGTCCCCCAGGCGCAGACGGTGTACCAGTTTTTCTCTGTCCTCATCTCGAAGGCTTCAGCTTCAACCCCGGCTGGAAGGCGGTTCATCATGTAAGCCCCCGCGACCCCTGCGCCGACAACTGCGAGCTTCAAGCTGGTGGAGACCATTATCCTGCGTCTCACGACGTTATTTTAGTTGTCGATTGCAGCAACGCAGCAAGACCGAACATTCAAATAGCGCGGTAACCCAAGTAAACTTGGTAACTCATTTGGCAAAGCAGCAATCTGCATCGAAGGTCGTCAAGGTAAGCGACGACACGCATGCCAAGCTCGTCGCTCTCGCGAAATGGGGTGAACCCCTCGATCAGGTGATTCACCGCCTCGTGACCCAGTCAAAGGGCCTAGAGGACGTGGTGACAGGTCAGAGCTCGATTTGCTTCATTGATGGCGTCCAGGGCAGACTGCTTTACCGGGGGTACGACATAGTCGACCTTGCCCCCAAGTCAACCTACGAGGAGACTGCCTTCCTCCTTTGGAACGGTCACCTGCCGACCCTCTCGGAACTACACGCTTTCTCCAGCGAGTTGAGCGCGAAGAGGGCCCTTCCTGAAGGCGTGGTCTCCATAATGACCAGCCTCCCGACAAACTGCGATGCCATGGACGCTCTCCGCGTTGGGGTCTCGGCGCTCGGTGTCTACGACGACCCGATGTATCCTTCTCAGGAAAAAGCCCAGTCCATAGCTGCAAAGATGGCCACCCTGGTGGCAGCCATCCACAGACATAAGCACAACCAGGAGATTCTCGCACCTCGGGACGACCTGGGGTACGCCGCGAACCTTCTCTATATGGTGACGGGCGAGACGCCGTCCAGGGACGACGAGAGGCTGATGGATGCGCTGTTGATTCTCCACGCCGACCACGAGCTGAACGCTTCGACGTTCACGGCGCGTGTAATCGCCTCGACACTGTCTGACGTCTACTCTGCAGTGACAGGAGCTGTGGGCGCACTCAAGGGGCCACTACACGGGGGGGCAAACGAGAAGGTAATCGAGATGACCATCGAGATCGGCACCCCTGAGAATGCAGAATCGTACGTCGACGCAATGCTCGCCAAGAGGCAGAAAATCACAGGGTTTGGCCACAGGGTGTACAAGACGATGGACCCGAGGGCCGCCATTCTGAAGGACATGGCCGAGAAGTTCATCAAGACCGAGAAGGAGAGGAAGGTCTTCCAGATTCTGGAGAAGACGGAGGAGATGATGAAGACCTGGAAGAACCTCTACCCCAACGTCGACCTCTACTCGGGGCTGGCCCTCAATCACGTGGGTATACCGAGCTACCTGTTTACCCCCGTTTTTGCCGTCGGCCGCGCGCCGGGTTGGCTCGCCCACATCCTCGAGCAGTATGCTGACAATCGTCTAATCAGGCCCAGGGCGGAGTACATCGGCCCGACACAGGCGGAGTACGTCTCAATTGAGCACAGGACACAAACTCCGGTTATGAAACATTGAGGGTCGAAGCGCTCGTCAAGCGTTCCCCAGTTACCATAAGCTCGGGGGCCACTATCAGACAGGCAGCAGAGGTCTTCGCGAGGGAAAGGATCGGCCTGCTGGTGATTGCTGGCTCCGTGAGTCCCGTGAAGGCGCAGGGGGTAATATCCGAACGGGACATCGTCCGGGCTGTGGCCAAGGGGACAGCGCTCACTGCCCCGCTGGAGACCATCGCGACCAAGAAGCTGATCAGCGTCAAACGCTCCGACAGGGCTTCCAAGGCGGTCCTCCTCATGACAGACAACGGAATCAGGCACCTTGTCGTGGAGAACGACGACGGGACCCTTTTCGGGGTCCTCTCCATCCGCGACTTCTTCCGGGAGAAGAAGCTTCTCGAAGGCTTCCTTAGGGACGAGGCAGAGGAAGTCCACGGTGTCGACTAGGAAGCTAGGAATCGTTTCATGAAGAATTCTGACGCCAATCTTAAATAGCGTAAAAGGGTCGTGAGCTTCTCCATGCCTCTTTTCGGGGACATAGGGACAGTCTTCGTCATGGGTCTCGTTGGTGTCTTGTTCACCCTGCCGGTGGTGATCCTCCCCAGGCTCTTCGCTCCAAAGCACCCCAACCCGATCAAGGGTCTACCATTCGAGACGGGCCAGGTCCCCCAGGGGGCGGGGAAGATGCACTTCATGATGCAGTACTACGCCTATCTCCTGATGTTCATCGTCTTCGACGTGCTAGGCATGTTCCTCTATGCCTGGGCCTCCGCCTACAGGCCCATGAACCTGGGCCTCTCCTCCGACTGGACCATAACCCTCTTCATGGCGATGCTCTTCGTCCCAATGGCGTTCGCACTAATTCTTGCGGGGAGGCGTGAGCTGTGGTAGTCGCTCAGCAGCAGAAGAGTGGGACGTTTCAGGTGCTCGTCGGCAAGATTGACGATATCCTCCAGTATGCCATCGGGGACCCCATGCGCTACGTGGCGAACTGGGGTCGTCTTTACTCTCTTTGGCCAGTACATCTTGAGACGGCATGCTGCAGTGTTGAGATAGGAGCCGCAGCAGGCTCAAGGTTCGACATGGAGAGGTTCGGAGCATTGGAGGCGTTCGGGTCCCTTCGCGCCTGCGATTTGATTATTGTTATGGGAACGGTGACCCGCAAGCTTGCACCCAGGCTGAAGTTGATCTACGATCAGATGCCAGACCCGAAGTGGGTGATAGCAATGGGCGCCTGCAGCATCACCGGAGGTCTCTACTTCGACTCTTACAACGTCCTGAGAGGAATCGACGACATAGTACCCGTCGACGTGTACGTACCCGGATGCCCACCAAGGGCAGAAGCCTTCCTGCAGGGACTTGTTCTGCTACAAGAGAAGATCAGAAGGGCACCGTCTCTAAGCGGCCGGTGACGCCCGATGAGTAAAGCTAGTGCCTCTCAGAGTCCATCCACGACTCCAAGTCCATCCCCTCCCACGGCTGCACCAAAACCTCCATCTGCTCCTGCTACCTCTCAGGCTGCCGCTGCCCCCCCCACTCCGAAGCCGGAGCCAATCCGAGCGAAGAACTTCGTCAGCCAGATAACGTTGAGGTTCCCAGATGTGAAGGTAGAGTGGATGAAAGAGAGACGGCTTAAGATTTCGACGACCATAGGCAGGGTAAAGGAGATCGGAATATTCGTTCGGGACTCCCTGGGGTTCGACCACATAAGCACGGTCAGCGGCGTAGACTGGATCGCCCA
>Ga0187781_10002591_pt1 | contig 13705 bp, 10 predicted proteins | sample 0715_SJ02_MP02_2_FD_132447 | JGI IMG/M metagenome (GOLD analysis project Ga0187781, IMG submission 132447) | Tropical peat soil microbial communities from peatlands in Department of Meta, Colombia - 0715_SJ02_MP02_20_MG | ecosystem: Environmental > Terrestrial > Soil > Wetlands > Peat | place...
GGAGTCCGGGTACGCGGCCAACGTCGAGGCGGTCGTCACCGCCCGCCCGGAGGCGCGGCCCATCGACGGGCTGCCGGAGGCGGTGGTCTACGACACCGGCGACACCCCGACGATCGCCACCTTAGTGGATTGGGCGAACCAGGCCGATCTGGGCCGCGACGTCACCGCGGCCGACACGCTGAAGAACGTCCTACTCAGGGTGCGCCAGCCGGGCGGCGACTGGGAGCTGCTGGGTATCGGGCTACCTGGCGACCGCGAGGTCGACGACAAGAGGCTGGGCGCGGCGCTGGAACCGGCCGACTACGCGTTACTCGACGACGCCGACTTCGCCAAGTATCCGTTCCTGGTGAAGGGCTACATCGGACCGAAGGCGTTGCGCGACAACGATGTTCGCTACCTCGTCGACCCCAGGGTTGTCGACGGCACCAGCTGGATCACCGGCGCCGACAAACTCGGGCAACATGTCGTCGGGCTGGTCGCCGGCCGCGACTTCACCGCCGACGGCACCATCGAGGCCGCCGAGGTGCGCGACGGCGACCCGTCACCCGACGGCGCCGGGCCGCTGGTCTCCGCCCGCGGCATCGAGGTCGGTCACATCTTCCAGCTCGGCCGCAAGTACACCGACGCCTTTGCCGTGGACGTGCTGGGCGAAGACGGCAAGCCCGTGCGGCTGACCATGGGTTCCTACGGCCTCGGGGTGTCGCGGCTGGTGGCGGTCATCGCCGAGCAGCACCACGACGAGCTGGGGCTGCGTTGGCCGTCCGCGATTGCGCCGTTCGACGTGCATCTGGTGATCGCCAACAAGGATGCCGAGGCGCGTAGCGGGGCGACGGCGCTGGCCGCCGATCTGGATCGGCTCGGCATCGAGGTGCTGCTCGACGACCGACAGGCCTCGCCCGGGGTGAAGTTCAAGGACGCCGAACTGCTCGGTGTGCCTTGGATTGTCGTGGTGGGACGCGGCTGGGCGGACGGGACCGTCGAGTTGCGCGACCGGTTCAGCGGCGAGACCCGTGAGCTTGCGGTCGGGGCCTCGCTGGCCACCGACATCACGGTTGCGGCGTCGGGCGACTAGTCGCCGCCGGGGAACGCCGTGGTGATCGGGTTGGCCCCCGATACCTGGTTCCAGCGTGCGGCCAGCACGGCGCTTTGTGTCAGCGCGGTCACGCCGAACTTGCGGTCCTCCGGCGTCTGAGCCTGCTCGATGACCGCGCGCCAGGCCACCTCGGTGTCCTTCTCCATTAGCACGGCCAGGCGCGTCGCGTCGGTGGGGTTGTTGACCGGCATCGGCAGTTGGTAGCCCGCGGCGGCCACCGGAGCGCTGACCGAGCGGCCGGCGAGCATGGCGATCACCTGGTCGCGACGTTGGCGATGCTGATTCAGCGCGAACGACACCAGGGTGTTGACGTCGGGTTGGCAGTGGGCGGACACGATGCCGTAGCCGTAGATCACCGCGTGTTCGGTCGTCAGGGCGGCGCACAGCGCGGAGTCGGCGGGTGACGGCTCAGCAGATGTCATGAGGCCGGTCCTCCGAACGCCAACGCAACGCTGTACGAGGCCGTGCAGGCGGCGGCGATAGAGCCCAGCAGGCCCGCCCGATAGCCCGAGGACGTGGTCGCCAAGTGACTGGCGCTGGCCGCAGACCCGCGCAGGGAATTGATCACGCCGGATAGTGACGGTGGCGGCGCAGCCGCGGCCGACGTGGTCGTTGTCGGGCTTGTGGTCTCACTGGAGGTGGACGTCGGGTTGACGGCGAGGCGGGCGATCTCGGTTGCCAGCGCCTGCGCGTGTTGAGCACGTTCGGAGGCGACCTCCGTCAACGCTGCACTGACCGGCGTGGCCGCAGCTGCGGCCGCCGCCGTGGCCAGCTCGTGGTCGCGCCGGGCGAGTTTCAACTGCGATTCGAGTTCGTCGACCGCCGGCGGTGCGGGCGGCGAACTACAGGCGGACCCGGTCATCCCGAGCACGGCCAGAGCCGCGCCACCGGCCAGCACCTTTCGCCTGCTGAAAACCGGTCTGAGATCGGGCAGCCTGCGTGGCACAGCAACATCCTGCCATTGCTGTGCCGGCGCCTTGAACGCCCCGGCTATGACGGTGGCTGACCTGGCCGCGACCACGGCTGACAGCAGATTCCTGGCGTATCGTTGATGGCTGGTTCACCGGGAACGCGAATTTCTGCGAACCGGAGGGCCGCCTGACCGGACAACTCAAGATGAGGAGCTCGCCGTGGCCATCGGGCTACCGTCGCAGACGCAGGTGATCGAGCTACTCGATGGCGAGTTCGCGCGCGCGGGCTACGAAATTGAAGATGTCGTCATCGATTCGCGGGCCCGTCCGCCGCGGATAACCGTGATTGCCGACGGCGACACCGCACTCGACCTGGACACCATCGCCGCACTGTCCCATTCGGCGTCGACGTTGTTGGACGCTGTCAAAAGCATTGCGGGTCGGTACGTGTTGGAAGTCAGCTCTCCTGGCGTAGACCGCCCGCTGACCAGCGAGAAGCACTTTCGCCGCGCCCAGGGCCGCAAGGTCGAGCTGGCACTGGCCGACGGAACACAGGTCACCGGTCGAGTCGGCGAGATAGCCGACAACACGCTGACGCTGGTGGTCCGCGACGATCGGGCCCGCGACTGGACGGTGCGTTCGGTGCCGATCGAGGAGATCGTGAAAGCCGTTGTCCAGGTTGAGTTTTCGCCTCCTTCTAAACGTGAACTGGAGCTGGCGGCTGTCGATCGGAGTGCAGAGATGGAGGGCAGAACATGAACATCGACATGGCCGCTCTGCACGCGATCGTGGTGGAACGAGGAATTTCATTCGACGATTTGCTCGAGGACGTCAAGGCCGCGGTGCTCAGCGCGTACCGGCACACCGAGGGCCATCAGCCGGACGCGCACATCGAAATCGACCGCAAAACCGGTGCGGTCCAGGTGTTCGCCCGCGAGCTTGACGAGGACGGCGTTGTGCTCAGCGAGTGGGAGGACACCCCGGAAGGTTTCGGGCGGATCGCGGCTACCACCGCCCGGCAGGTGATGCTGCAACGGCTCCGCGACGCGGAGAACGAGCGCACATTCGGCGAGTTCTCCACCCATGAGGGCGAGATCGTCGCCGGTGTGGTGCAACGTGATAGCCGGGCCAACGCGCGGGGTTTCGTCGTCGTCCGAATGGGCAGCGAGACCAAGGGGTCTGAGGGTGTGATCCCGGCGGCCGAGCAGGTTCCCGGTGAGGTCTATGCGCATGGCGACCGATTGCGCTGCTACGTGGTGGGCGTCAGCCGCGGTGCCCGCGAACCAGTGATCACGCTGTCCCGCACCCACCCGAACTTGGTGCGCAAACTGTTCTCACTGGAAGTCCCCGAGATCGCCGACGGGTCGGTGGAGATTGTCGCGGTAGCACGCGAAGCCGGCCATCGTTCGAAGATCGCGGTCGCTTCTCGGGTTGCTGGCCTGAACGCCAAGGGCGCCTGCATCGGCCCGATGGGTCAGCGGGTGCGCAACGTGATGAGTGAGCTGTCCGGGGAGAAGATCGACATCATCGACTACGACGAGGACCCGGCCCGGTTCGTCGCCAACGCGTTATCACCGGCCAAGGTGGTTTCGGTGACCGTGATCGACCAGAACGCCCGGGCGGCTCGGGTGGTGGTGCCCGACTTCCAGTTGTCGCTGGCCATCGGTAAGGAGGGACAGAACGCCCGACTGGCGGCCCGGCTCACCGGGTGGCGGATCGACATCCGGGGCGACTCGCCCGATCAGCCGGCGGACCACCCCGAGCACGGTGCCACCCACGGGATGGCACACGACCGCTAGCCCGCCGAGACTTGTGACCGACCTCCGTTCGCTGGCCCGATTGAGCAGCGCCCAGTCCCGCTCGGTCAGCCCGGAAAACTTCGACGGGACGAAGGGCGGCGGCGCCCGAGCCTTGGACGGCACCGGCGCGGCCTGCGCGGCAGACCTCGGCACGGGCTGGAAAATCTCTCCCAGCGTCGAGATCGGCGGACACACCACGTTCGATCTGGCGAGCATCGACGGGCCAGCACTCATCACGCATCTCTGGCTGACCACCCACCACAGCAATTGGCGCACCCTCATCCTGCGCGCCTATTGGGACGGCGCAGACCAGCCCGCGATAGAAGTACCAGTCGGCGACTTCTTCGGCCAGGGCTGGTGCGAATTCGCGCAGCTGTCCTCCCTGCCGATCGCGGTCAATCCGCACGGCGGCTTCAACAGCTACTGGCCGATGCCGGTACCCCGGCATGCCCGGCTGACATTGGAGAACCGCGCGCCGCAGAGCGCCACCGTCTATTACCAGATCAGCTACGAGATCGATGTGGACGTCAAAACCGATATAGCCGATACCGGTTACCTGCACTGCCAGTTCCACCGCAGCAACCCGCTCGCCGCAGGCACGCTGCACCCGATCCTTGATCGCGTGCACGGCACGGGGAAATACGTCGGCACCTATCTCGCCTGGGGCGCCAACCATCCCGGCTGGTGGGGCGAGGGCGAGGTCAAGTTCTACATCGACGGCGACCAGGAGTTCCCTACGATCTGCGGCACCGGCACCGAGGACTACTTCGGCGGCGCCTGGAACTTCGACGTGCCCGGGCAGGGTTACACCACCTACTCGACACCGTTTCTCGGGCTGCATCAGGTCATTCGCCCGGATGGGCTGTATCGCAGCCAACAGCGGTTCGGCATGTACCGCTGGCATGTCCCCGACCCAATCCACTTCCGCGCCGACCTACGCGTGGACATCCAGGCCCTCGGTTGGATGTCGGGGCGCCGCTACCGGCCGCTGCATGACGACATCGCCTCCACCGCGGTCTTCTACCTGGACCGTCCGTCGGCGCCGCGCCCACCGCTGCCCACCGCCGACGATCTCGAGGTGGGTGGGGAGCCGATGGGCCCGCCGACGTGACCTGGCCGGACGACCTGCGCGTGGCCGAGTTTGACGGGGCCGAATTCGGCCACCTGGCCATGCCGCTGGGCGGCATCGGCACCGGTAACCTCGCCATCTGCGCCGACGGCGGTCTGCGGCAGTGGCAGCTGCACAACATCGGGAACCACGCCGGCGCGCTACCCGGATCGTTCTTGGCGTTGCGGGTCAGCCGATGGGAGCCGCCGCTGGACGAGCTGCGCATCCTGCAGGCGTCGCCGCGGGACTCGACGAGCACCCCGCTGGTCAGCGATGATGTGGTGCCGGAGTGGCAACGTGAATTGCTGAGCCGGTATCCGGGGGTGGCACGCACGACCTTCTCCGGCACCTACCCGATCGCCCGGGTGCGCTACCTCGACCCCGCCCTACCGCTGGACGTCACGCTGGAGGCGTTCAACCCGCTGGTCCCGCTGGATGTCGACGCCAGCTCCATCCCGGCTGCGCTGTTCACGTTCCGGCTGGTCAACACCGACAACCACCCGCTGCACGGAACCCTTGGCGCCACCGTGCAGAACGCCGTGGGCTGGGACGGCATCACCCCGATCGACGGCGTTCATGCACCCGGGTATGGCGGCAACACCAACCGGCTACTGCGCAGCGACGGCTGGACATGCGTGGTGCTTGAGAACGCCGCCGTGCCCGACGACGCCCCGGGCGCCGGGCAGATGGTGCTGGCCGCCGACGACCCGCGGGCGGCCGCGCTGACCCGGTGGCGGCACACGGATGAGTTCGTCGCCTTCCTGCGTTCGCGGGCGCTGTCCAGCGGCGCGCCGCGGCTGGCCATGGCGGCGGGCATCGCTGACCCGCAGCGGCATGCCCCGCAATCGACGAGCGGCGCCAGCCCGGAGGGCAGCACCTTTAACGCCGGCCTCGGCGTTCCGTTCCTGCTGGAGCCCGGCGAAGCGCGGCTCCTGCGGGTTGCGCTGACCTGGTATTTCCCCAACCGGTACGTCAACTTCGAGCAGTTCGGGCCGGACCGGCCGGAGTGGGGGCGCTCCCGGTTCTGGCTGGGCAACCACTACGCCACCCGCTACGCCGACGCGCAGGACGTGTTCGAGCGAGTGCGCCGAGGCTGGTCGGCGCTGCGCGAGGCTACCGGCGCGTGGACCGGCACACTGGCCCACTCCGGCCTGGACGACGCCGCCGTCACGCATTTCGCCGGCCAACTCGCGACCGTGCGCAGCCCCACCTGCTTTCGCGCCGCGGACGGACGGTTCTTCGCCTTCGAGGGGGTGCTGGGCGCCTCCACCACGATGTGGTCAGGGGCCTACGGCGGCTCTTGTCCGCTCAACTGCACGCACGTATGGAACTACGCGCAGGCGCTCGCGGCGGCGTTCCCCGAACTCGAGCGGAGCATGCGCGAGACCGAGTTCGAGATCATGCAGGCGCCGGCAGGCTACGTACCGCACCGGGTGCTCGCCCCGACCTACCTACCGCAGCTGTGGGGCGAGCCGATCGGCGGCCCGGGCCAGCCGGCGCTGGACGGCATGCTCGGCACTGTCCTGAAGGCCTACCGGGAATACCGCGCGGGCGCAGGCATCGACTGGCTGCGCCGCTACTGGCCCAACATCACCCGCCTGCTGCGCTACGTCGACCACACCTGGAACGTGGACGGCAGCGGGATGCTCAGCGGCATCCAGCCGAGCACCCACGACATTGACCTCGCCGGGCACAACTCGTTCATGGGCACGTTATGGCTGGCCGCACTGCGGGCCGCCGAACAGATCGCCCGACTCCTCGACGACATCGACGCGGTTGCGGCGTACCAAGCCATCTTCGCCCAGGCCAGCAAATCCTACGACGCGGCGTTGTTCACCGGCGAGTATTACGCGCAGCGGCTGCTGCCCGGCGACAACCACGACTATCAGTGGGGCGACGGGTGCCTGGCTGACCAGCTGATCGGACAGTGGTGGGCGCACCAGCTCGACCTCGGCCACCTGCTGCCCGCCGAGCACGTGCGCGCCGCCCTCGCCGCGGTGGTACGGCACAACCTGCGCCGCGGGTTCGGCGACTTCAGTCATCCGTATCGGGTCTTCGCTGACGGTGACGATGCGGGGCTGCTGGTGTGTGCCTGGCCGCATGGCGGCCGGCCCGCGGTCCCGATCCGATACGCCGACGAGGTGTGGACCGGCTCGGAGTACCAGGTGGCCGCGCACTGCCTGCGCGAGGGCTTGCATCACGAGGGGCGCGCCGTGCTGGACGCCGTGTGGGGACGCTACGACGGGCGGCGGCGCAACCCGTTCAACGAGATCGAGTGCGGCGACCACTACGCCCGCTCGCTCGCCGGCTGGTCCGCGTTGCAGGCGCTGGCCGGGTTCTCCCACGACGCCGCGGCCGGCGCGTACACCTTCCGCCGCCCGGACACCGCCCTGCCGTTCCTCGCCGGCTCCGGTTGGGGCCTGTGGTCGCAGCAGGGTGACCAGCTCGTCATGGCCTGCACCGGCGGGCAGCTCGACCTGCACCGGCTCACGGTCGTCGGCGGCGCGGGCGAGTACCACGCGTCCGTCGACGGGACGGCCGTGTCGACCCGGTGCACCGACGCTGGCATCGAATTCCCCGCTGGCACAAGGCTGATCGCCGCGCAGACGCTCATCCTGGCGGCCCGCTGAGGATTTGGACTGTGAGCGATACTGCGTGATAGCACGTGCTCGTAAGTTCGTCGACGGTCCTTCGGTGGTGTTGTCGGTAGTGGGTGCCGGCATGTCCCGGCGCGCGCGTAATTGCGGACACATTCGGGTGGTTCTGACCACCGGTTTGGTGAAGGTAAACTAAGCCGTGATCCAGCGCGAGACTTCGGCCTCCGCGCATCGACGCATCGAAGGTCCGGTGCGGACGTGTGTCGGTTGCCGGAAGCGAGAGTTGGCCGTCGAACTGCTTCGAGTGGTGGCTGTGTCAACGGGGAACGGTAATTACGCCGTGACCGTTGACCCAGCAGGTAGTCTTCCGGGGCGGGGTGCATGGCTGCATCCCACTCCGAAGTGTGCACGAGAAGCGATCCGGCGGCGAGCCTTCGCGCGAGCGTTGCGGATCGCCGGAGCACCGGATGTATCAGCGGTGGTCGAGCACATCGAGTTTCTCGATGCGCCCGATCATCCCGCCAACAGAACAGGTAGCAAAGAACATGAGCACACCGTGAAGTCCCGATGACCATGCGTCATAGCTAAACCCGAGGCGCGGCCGACCACCGCTGTCGCCTCATAGACAGGAGATGTAGTGGCAGGCAAGGCGCGCGTACACGAGTTAGCCAAGGAACTCGGTGTTACCAGCAAGGAAGTTCTCGCCCGGCTCAGCGAACAGGGCGAATTCGTCAAATCCGCATCGTCGACGGTAGAAGCGCCGGTCGCGCGTCGGCTGCGTGAGTCGTTCGGCGGCGGCAAGCCCGCGCAGGACAAGACCGCCGGCAACGGCGCGTCCGGCGCTAAGGGCGCTGTCAAGGATGCCGCCCCCGCGCCGCAGAAACCCGCGGCTCTCAAGCCGTCGGCGCCACCGGCGCCTGAGCCGCCCGCGCCGTCGGCCCCGGCTCTTGAGCAGCCGCAGGCCGGCCAGGCACCGACCCCGACACGCCCTGGGCCCACGCCCGGCCCACGCCCGGCCCCCAAGCCGGCGGCTCGCACCCCGCGCGTCGGCAACAACCCGTTCTCGACGGCACAGCCCGTGGACCGGCCCATTCCGCGTCCGCTGGCGCCCCGTCCCGGTGCCGCCCGGCCTGGCGCGCCCCGCCCGGGCGCGTCGCCCGGCAGCATGCCGCCCCGTCCCGGCGGCGGCCCCGGCGGCGGCCCCGGTGGTGGCCAAGGCCGACCCCCGCGTCCTGACGCGCCGCGCCCCGGCTTCGGCGGCCGGTCGGGCGTCCCGGCCGGCGGCCGCCCCGGCGGCGGCGGTGGTGGCAACTACCGCGGCGGTGGTGGCGGCGTCGGTGCCCCGCCCGGCGGCGGTGGCGGTGGCTTCCGCGGCCGTCCAGGTGGAGGCGGCGGTGGCCGTCCCGGACAGCGCGGTGGTGCTGCCGGTGCCTTCGGCCGTCCCGGCGGTGCGCCGCGACGGGGCCGCAAGTCCAAGCGGGCGAAACGCGCCGAGTACGAGAACATGCAGGCGCCGGTCGTCGGTGGCGTGCGGTTGCCGCACGGCAACGGCGAGACCATCCGGCTGGCCCGCGGCGCTTCGCTGAGCGATTTCGCCGAGAAGATCGACGCCAACCCGGCCGCGTTGGTGCAGGCGCTGTTCAACCTCGGTGAGATGGTGACGGCCACCCAGTCGGTCGGCGACGAGACGCTCGAGCTGCTGGGCAGCGAGATGAACTACAACGTTCAGGTCGTCAGCCCCGAGGACGAAGACCGCGAGCTGCTGGAATCCTTCGACCTGAGCTACGGCGAGGATGAAGGCAGTGAAGAGGACCTGCAGACCCGTCCGCCGGTGGTGACCGTGATGGGTCACGTCGACCACGGTAAAACCCGACTGCTGGACACCATCCGAAATGCCAGCGTGCGCGAGGCCGAGGCCGGCGGCATCACCCAGCACATCGGTGCTTACCAGGTGTCCGTCGATCTCGACGGCGACGAGCGGCTGATCACCTTCATCGACACCCCCGGTCACGAGGCGTTCACCGCCATGCGTGCCCGCGGGGCCAAGGCCACCGACATTGCGATCCTGGTGGTCGCCGCCGACGACGGCGTGATGCCGCAGACGGTGGAGGCCATCAACCACGCGCAGGCCGCTGACGTGCCGATCGTGGTGGCGGTGAACAAGATTGACAAGGAGGGCGCCGACCCGGCCAAGATCCGGTCCCAGCTCACCGAATACGGTTTGGTGGCTGAGGATTTCGGCGGCGACACGATGTTCGTCGACATCTCGGCCAAGCAGGGCACCAACATCGAGGCGCTGGAGGAGGCGGTGCTGCTCACCGCCGACGCCGCACTGGATCTACGGGCCAACCCCGACATGGAAGCTCAGGGTGTGGCGATCGAGGCGCACCTCGACCGCGGCCGCGGCCCGGTGGCCACCGTGCTGGTGCAGCGCGGCACGCTGCACGTCGGCGACTCGGTGGTGGCCGGCGACGCCTATGGCCGGGTCCGCCGGATGGTCGACGAATACGGCGACGACATCGAGGAGGCGCTGCCGTCGCGTCCGGTCCAGGTCATCGGCTTCACGTCGGTGCCCGGCGCAGGCGACAACTTCCTGGTCGTCGACGAGGACCGCATCGCCCGCCAGATCGCCGACCGGCGCAGCGCGCGCAAGCGCAACGCGTTGGCGGCGCGGTCGCGCAAGCGGATCAGCCTGGAGGACCTGGACTCGGCGCTGAAGGAAACCAGCCAGCTGAACCTGATCCTCAAGGGCGACAACGCCGGTACCGTCGAGGCGCTGGAAGAGGCCCTGATGGGGATCCAGGTCGACGACGAGGTGGAACTGCGGGTCATCGACCGCGGCGTCGGTGGCATCACCGAGACCAACGTCAACCTGGCGTCGGCCTCGGACGCGGTGATCATCGGCTTCAACGTGCGAGCCGAAGGCAAGGCGACCGAGCTGGCCAACCGCGAAGGCGTAGACATCCGCTACTACTCGGTGATCTACCAGGCGATCGACGAGATCGAGAAGGCCCTGCGCGGCATGCTCAAGCCGATCTACGAGGAGAACCAGCTGGGTCGGGCCGAGGTCCGCGCGCTGTTCCGCTCGTCGAAGGTCGGCGTGATCGCCGGTTGCCTGGTGACTTCCGGTGTGGTGCGTCGCAACGCCAAGGCCCGACTGCTGCGCGACAACATCGTGGTGGCCGACAACCTCACAGTGGCGTCGCTGCGACGGGAGAAGGATGATGTCACCGAGGTCCGCGACGGGTATGAATGTGGTTTGACGCTGACCTACTCCGACATCAAAGAAGGCGACGTCATCGAAACCTACGAGCTGGTTCAGAAGGAACGCGCCTGACGATGAGTGCCGACAACGTGAACGCGCGGCATGGCTGACCCGGCCCGGGCTCGCCGGCTGGCCAAGCGGATCTCGGAAATCGTCGCCTCGGCGATCGAATATGAGATCAAAGACCCAAGACTGGCCGGGGTCACCATCGTCGACGCCAAGCTGTCCGGCGACCTGCACGACGCGACGCTGTACTACACGGTGATCGGGTCGACGCTGGATGATGAGCCCGACCACGCAGGCGCCGCAGCGGCGTTGGAACGCGCCAAGGGTGTGCTGCGCACCAAGGTCGGAGCCGGCACCGGAGTGCGGTTCACTCCCACGCTGACGTTCACCCGGGACACGGTGTTCGACTCCGTGCAACGAATGGAAGAGTTGCTGGCCCGCGCGCGCGCCGCCGACGCCGATGTGGCTCGGGTTCGCGAAGGTGCCAAACCGGCCGGAGAGGCCGACCCCTACCGTGTCGCTGGGGCCGACGCGGCCGACGGACCCGAGGGGGAAGGCGCCGATGATGACGATCAACTCGAAGACTGAATCCACCCCCACGGCGCGACGCGTGGACGCCGTCGGAGCCGCCGAGGTGCTGTCCGCCGCCGCCACAATCGCGGTGGTCTGCCACGTCTATCCCGACGCCGACACGATTGGCGCCGGGTTGGCGCTGGGCCTGGTGCTGGACCGGTGCGGGAAGGCCGTCGAGGTCAGCTTCGCGGCCCCGGCAGCGCTGCCCGAATCGTTGCGGTCGCTGCCCGGCGGTCACCTGCTGGTCAACCCGGAAACGATGCGTCGCGGTATCGATCTGGTCGTGACGGCAGATATTCCGAGCATCAACCGGCTCGGAACCCTGCGCGAAATGGCCGGTACCGGGCAGGAGCTGCTGGTGGTCGACCATCACGCGTCGAATCAGCTATTCGGCACCGTCAACTTCGTCGACCCGTCGGCGGACTCCACCACGATGCTGGTGGCCGAGCTGCTCGACGCCTGGGGCAAGCCGATCGACACCGACGTGGCGCACTGCCTTTATGCGGGGCTGACGACCGATACTGGGTCGTTCCGGTGGGCCAGCGCACGCGCACACCGGTTGGCCGCGCGGCTGGTCGAGCTGGGCGTCGACAACGCGGCGATCAGCCGGTCACTGATGGACACCCATCCCTTCCGTTGGCTGACAATGCTGTCCAGGGTGTTGGGTTCGGCCCAGCTGTTGCCGGACGCCGTCGACGGTCGTGGTCTGGTGTACGCCGTTGTCGGACACCAGGAATGGGTCGGTGCACGCTCGGAAGAAGTGGAGAGCATCGTCGACATCGTCCGCACCACCGAGCAGGCCGAGGTGGCGGCGGTGTTCAAAGAGATCGAGCCGAAGCACTGGTCGGTGTCGATGCGGGCAAAGGCCGCAGTGGATCTCGCTAGGGTCGCCTCGACATTCGGCGGCGGCGGTCACAAGCTGGCCGCGGGCTACTCGACCAGCGGTTCGATCGATGATGTGGTGACGTCGCTGCGTGCCGCTCTAGGGTGAACGACCCGGGCCAGCCGCAGGCGGGTGGCCGACAAATAGCGCAGCTGGCCCTGATCGTCGTCGTGGTGCAGGCGGCCGCGGTGCCGCTGGTGTCGGCGATCGCTGGTTCGGCCGACATCGCCGATGCGGCGCTGGCATGGTTGCGCATCGCGATCCTGGGCGCGCCGGCGATTCTGGTGTCGTTGGCCGGCAATGGATGGCTGCGCGGCGTCCAGGACACCGCTCGCCCGCTTCGGTGCTGGCCGCGATCGCAGTTCCGTGGTGGTTCTTGGTGGCCCAATTGCCTTTTGCAGGAGTCGTTTTCGCGCTCGACGGCGTTCTGCTGGGCGCGGGGGACGCCGCGTTCATGCGCACCACGACCGCGGTCAGTGCGCTGGTTGGCTTTCTGCCGTTGACCTGGCTGTCGCTGGTGTTCGGCTGGGGTCTGGCGGGCATCTGGGCGGGCCTGAGCATGTTCATTGTGCTGCGACTGATTTTCGTCGGGCGGCGGGCAGTGTCGGGGCGCTGGGCAGTCACCGGGACGTGACGGCTCGGGCTGCCTGACTCGACAGAAGTGTTCTGTACCCACGACGGTCGCCGGCGTTGACAGCGCATCGCGGATCAGCGAGTTGAGGTCACAATGGTGAGCTGACGCCCATGTTGACCTGAAAGGCTGACTGCATGATGGGAAACACAGCTCGCGGGTTCGGTGTCTTGGGGCCGTTGCAGCTGATTACGGGCGGCGCCCCGGTGCCGTTGGGCGCCCCGAAGCAGCGCGCGGTGTTGGCCGTGCTGGTGATAAACCGAAACCGGCCGGTGTCGGTCGAGTCGCTGATCGATGCGGTCTGGGACCAGTCGCCGGTGCCGGCGGCGCGGACAAGCATCCATTCCTACGTCTCCAACCTGCGCCGACTGCTCGGCAGCGCAGGGTACGACCCGAACAAAGTGCTGGCAAGCGTCCCGCCGGGCTATCAACTCAGTGTCGCTGACGCTGACTGCGATCTCGGGCGTTTTATCACCGAGAAGAACGCGGGGGTTCACGCCGCCGCCGCGGGACGGTTCGAAGATGCCAGCAGGTTCCTGTCTGCTGCGCTGGCCGAATGGCGCGGGCCGGTCCTCGATGACCTACGCGAATTCGCCTTCGTCGATACGTTTGCCACCGCGCTGTCCGAGGTCAAAGTGGTGGCCCAAATCGGCCTCGCCGAAGCCGAGATCGCGTGCGGACGCGCCGACGCCGTGGTTCCCCGCCTGGAGCTGCTCAGCGCCGAACATCCCTTCCGGGAACCGTTATGGGCCCAGCTGATCACCGCCTACTACGTCGCCGACCGCCAATCCGACGCCCTCGACGCCTACCGGCGACTGAAAGTGAATCTGGCCGAGAAC
>Ga0187781_10002592_pt1 | contig 13700 bp, 16 predicted proteins | sample 0715_SJ02_MP02_2_FD_132447 | JGI IMG/M metagenome (GOLD analysis project Ga0187781, IMG submission 132447) | Tropical peat soil microbial communities from peatlands in Department of Meta, Colombia - 0715_SJ02_MP02_20_MG | ecosystem: Environmental > Terrestrial > Soil > Wetlands > Peat | place...
GAAGCGATGATGGCGATCGAGAAGCTGCGCAGAGTTGTGTCCGAAATCCATCTGCCCACCAAGAGCGACTCGGCCAAGGGTCAATCTTTGGAATTCTGCGTTGGGCTTGCCGAGGCGGTCATCCGCGAGGTTTACGATCCTGTCGATATCGTCACGGAAGTCATTAACCGCGCCGAGCACGCTCTGGCAACCTCGGCGGCGCAGGGGCCGGGGAAAGTGGTTGCGCTGGGGGCGGCGCTGGCCACTGGGGCCGTTGCTTAGAAGTATCGAACCTGAAATCGATCTACTCGGCTAAGTTTCTCACTCAAGTCTGAGCTCGACGCCCTTTGAAAAAGTGAACCTGATAGGGCGTCATCCCGAGCGCAGCCGTTTTTCGGGCGGAGCGAGGGATCTCCCGGCCACACGGCTGCGTTCGACAGGAGATCCCTCCGCCCGCTGGTGAAAACGCGGGCGTTCGGGATGACGCCTTTCAAGTCAACAGAAAACTTCAAACTGAGCCACCCGATGACTCGGGACTCGGTGGTCAAATCTTCTCACTCACTGCTAAACTAAAAAGTTTGGTCGTCACTTCAGATCCGCACCGAGTACGCGATCTGTCAGGAAAATCATGTTGAAACCGGGTGATATTGCGATTGTCAGCGGCGCGCGCACGCCGTTTGGCCGCTATTGCGGCACGCTAAAGGATTTCTCTGCGCAGGAATTGGGCGCGGTTGCGGCCAAGGGCGCTATGGAGCGCGCCGCCATCGAGCCGAAGGAATTCGACCACGTCGTGTTCGGGAATGCGCAGCAGACCTCCGGCGACGCTTTGTACGGTGCGCGCCACGTCGGCCTACGCGCGGGATTGCCCATCGAAACGCCCGCATTAACCGTTAATCGCCTCTGCGGCAGCGGCATGCAGTCGATTGTGAACGCCGCGCAGATGATCCAAACCGATGAAGCGAAGATCGTTCTCGCCGGCGGCATGGAAGCCATGTCGCAGGCTCCGTTCGTCATTCGTGGACGCGATGGTTTCACGCTTTCTCCCGGCGGCAAACTCGAAGATTCGCTGATGGTAGCGTTGCTCGATAGCTACTGCAGCATGTACATGGCCAATACCGCCGAGCTTTATGGCGAGCAACAAGGCATCACGCGCCTTGCGCAGGATGAACTCGCGCTGCGCTCGCAAAAATGCGCCGATGACGCGTACAAAGCTGGCAGAATGCAGGAAGAGTTGGTTCCAGTTCCACTGCGCAATTCAAAGGGCGAAGCGACTGGAGAATCGCTAACCGAAGATGACCACCGGCGTCCGCAGACCACCATGGAAGGTCTGGCAAAGCTGAAAGCAGCCTTCGGCAAGAACGGCACAGTTACTGCGGGCAACGCCAGCGGCATTGTCGATGGTGCATCCGCGGTCGTGATGATGTCAATTGAAGAAGCGCGCAAGCGGAACATCCAACCATTGGGCCGTATCGTAAGCTGGGGCATAGCCGGAGTCGATCCGAAGGTGATGGGGCGCGGTCCGGTGCCCGCGACGAAAATTGCCTTGCAGAAAGCGGGCCTTTCCCTCGACTATATCGACCTGATCGAAGTCAACGAAGCCTTTGCCGCGCAGTATTTGGCGGTTGAAAAAGAATTGGGCCTGGATCGTGAGAAGGTGAATGTGAACGGCGGGGCGATTGCGCTGGGGCATCCGCTGGGAGCCACGGGGACGCGGTTGGTGATTACGCTGCTGTACGAGTTGTGCCGGCGGAAGAAGAAGTATGGGCTGGCGACGGCGTGTATCGGCGGCGGGCAGGGGATTGCGATGGTGGTGGAGAGTATGAGCTGATGTCGGATACACCGCTCGATGTCGATGAGCTAAGGACAAGCTCTCTGCAGGGTGCAATATTGCGCAAGGTCGAGCAACCTGCCGAGGGGGTGTGGGCTTTTAGTTTCGAAATCGCGGGGTTCACGATTCAGTGTCCGTGGAGAATTGTGGCAGATGGAGCCGTGGTCCTCGGCGGATGTGATCATGCGCAGAAGTTCGGACTGCCCGCGCCGGTGGACGTCATGTCGGAGACGATGCGGTGGTTAGCGAACCGCACGGTATCGGGGGTTGAAGTCGATCGAGTGACCGGCGATCTGTCTATAAAGTTTTCGCCCGAGGCGCAGATAGACGCCTTCAATAATTCCGGCGGTTATGAGGGTTGGAGCTTAGGTACACGGGAAGGTCTGCAGGTATTCGCGTTAGGCGGCGGCAAGCTTGCGATATGGGACAAGCGTATTACAACGAAATGCTAAACCATTCCCAGTATCGTGAAAGTCGCAACGCCTGCCCTCGTAGCGCACGGTCCTAATGGGCTACAAAACAAGCACATCGTTACCTCGGGACTGAAGGGCCCGGTCGAAGGTGACGAACTTCAAGCCTGAAGTAGCTGCGAAGGCGAGAAGGTAGGCGTCGGCCCAGAGCTTAGGAGATTGGCTGGAGGTTTTCGAACGCGCACGAAATTCCTTTTCGAGATGGTCGGGCTCTGGCAGAAAGGCGATGCGTGGGTCGGCCCACACGCGGTCCCACAAAGCCCAGGCCTCTGCCATGGTTTTAGTTTCGTTTCCAAGGACCGATTCGGTGGTTAGCAGGCGGAGAACGGTGAGTTGGGTGAAACGGCAAAAGAAGAATTGTTCCTCCGCGGCTGTCGCGAACCAGGACTGCGCTTTTTCGGAATGTACGTGCCGGCTCCAAATCAGAGCCAGCCACACGTTCGAATCAAGGAAATTCAACGTGTTCATAGATTTGTTCGTTCGTGAGATCGACCTTGGGGCCGTGGGAGACGATCAGCGGGAATTGCACCCGTTGCGGCCGCGGGCGGCGGGCCTGAAGAAGGACACCCTGTATGCCCACGAGAACGAGTTCGCGGACCGAGCGCCCGTTGGCGGCCGCTTGGGCTTTGAGCCTGCGGTAAAGCGGCGCGGGGATATCGACGGTGGTGCGAATGGAATCCCGCTTCATGGATGTATTATTTCATGAGTGCCATAAATATGGAATCGCTGTCCGTAGGACAAGGCGGTAAAACGGGCTGCCAGTAGGATCTTCTGGCGACGGCGTGCATCGGCGGTGGGCGTGGGATTGCGATGATCGTGGAAAGCCTAAACTGATGTCCGACAAACATGGCCTTTCCCCAGTTCTACCTTCGCGCGGCGTAAACGCGAGCCTTGTCATCCTGAGCGAAGCGAAGGATCTATGCATTTTGCCAGTGCCAGCAAGAATGCTTTCACATTGAGGAAGCGCAGATGGAAATTAAGAAAGTGGGAGTTCTCGGTTGCGGTTTGATGGGTTCCGGTATTGCTCAAGTCGCGGCAGTGTCCGGTTTCGAGGTCACAGTGCTCGAAGTCGATCAGAAGTTCCTCGACAAGGGCTTCGCCGGAATCGAAAAATCATTAAGCAAGTTCGCCGAGCGCCCGCCCGAAAAAGGCGGAATCACGAAGGAACAGAAAGAAGGCACACTTTCGCGCCTCAAAGGCACGACCAACAAGGCCGATCTCGCAGACTGCGACATCGTCATCGAAGCCATCGTTGAGAACGTGGAAGAAAAGAAAAAGATGTACGCGTCGATCGATGGCATCGTGAAAAAAGACGCCATCTTCGCGTCGAACACGTCGTCTATCTCAGTGACAGAGCTGCTCACCGCAGTAAAGCGTCCCGAACGTTTCATCGGCCTGCACTTTTTCAATCCCGTGCCGCTGATGAAACTAGTCGAGGTCGTGCGCACCATCGCCACAGCCGACGAAGTCTACGAAGCCGCGTTCGAGTTCGGCAAGAGGCTCGGCAAAGTTCCCGTGCGCACGTCGGACAAAACCGGATTTGTCGTAAACCGGCTGCTGGTGCCGTATCTGCTCGATGCCGTTCGCGCCTATGAAGAAGGCGTGGGCTCGATTGAAGATATCGATAACGCCATGAAGCTGGGCTGCGGCTACCCCATGGGCCCGTTTACGCTGCTCGATTTCGTCGGTCTCGACACTACTTATTACATCACGCACGTGATGTACGACGAATTCAAGGAGCGCCGCTTCGCCTCGCCTCCGCTGCTCAAACGGTTGGTCATGGCCGGATGGTATGGTCGCAAAACTGGTAAAGGGTTCTACGATTATTCCGATGTGAATAATCCCAAGCCGAATAAACTGTAGAGGCAATGTTGAACCGCCGCAAAACCGATCAACCGCCCGGCCAAGGAGGGACCGAGGAGATGGAGCGTTACCGCCGCGCCTGGCACAGCTACGTGGCACGAAGAAATCTGGTCGTAGTTTTGTTCCTGAGTTTTATGTTTCTCGGCTTCATGGTCGCGAAGTTGAATCTTGGCGAGCCGAAAGACCTCTCGATCCTCATGCTATGGCTATGCGTCTATCTCGCCGGCACGTGGTGGCTAACCGATTGGAGATGTCCGCGCTGCGGTAAAATATTCGGTCATCGCATCTGGACCCAGCGCTGCATCAGTTGCGACTTGAGCAAGGACGAGATTGAGACGGTGGCGAAGCGGAAGGGTGAGTAATCCTAGCGGGAGTAAACTTCGCGGCGATGCCCGATACGGACGACGAAGACGACTAGCTTCTCGTCTTCCAGCCTGCAAATGATCCGGTAGTCGCCCACGCGGTATTTCCAGAAATTGTTGAGCGCCCCTTGCAGGCGGTCTCCGATCTGGCGGGGATTCTCGAGTCGCCCGACTCGTTCGTAGAGAAACTTCAAGATGCGTCGGGAAACGGCTTTGTCAAGATCGTCCAGTTGCTTCTGCGCATTGGGCGTGAACTCAAACGTCCATGCCATAACGCTTCATGATTTTTTCAATGGGTATCGTCTTGATACGACCGGTCCGGATCGCGGCGAGCTCCTTCTCGGCATAGTACAGATCTTCCAAATCGTCGAGATGCTCGAGGATCGCCTCCCGCGCGTAGTAGGTCTTTGTACGCCCCGTGCGCTTGGCAAGTCGATCAAGGCGCTTTTCGATTTTTTCGGGAAGTCGAATAGCGAGCATGTTTCGCTCCTGCTATACAATTATAGCAATCGGAGTATAAGAGCATCATGAAAATTCGTGACGTGAAGCTATTCGGCGAATACTTCCGCTCGTATGCCAGCCAGCCGTACGAAGAGACGATGCACGCTTTCGAAAATCTAGCGAGCACCAGCATTCTGCTGTTGGATCGGAAGCCCGAGGAAGAAAAGCGTCAAATCTTAGCGGCCGCCGAAGCGCTTACACTGAAGCTGTTAGAACAAGTTGAAGGCGTTCCTCCGATGATCGGAGCACTGGGACTGCTCTCGGCAGTTCGGGTACACGAGGCGTTGATCCAACAACAGGCAAAGGCCAACAGAGATTCTTCAAATTTATGACCTTCGAAAACATCCTCCTCGAAAAGAAAAACTCTATCGCCTACGTCACCGTCAACCGGCCAAAGGTGCTGAACGCGCTGAATGGAGCCACCATGGAGGAGTTGCGGCAGGCGTTTCATGACATAAAAAACGATGCCGCGATTCGCGTAGTAATTCTTACCGGCGCGGGCGAAAAAGCGTTCATCGCCGGTGCGGACATCGGAGAACTCTCCAAGCAGGATCCAGTCTCGGGTAAGGAATATACCCATCGCGGCCAGAGCGTTCTGAACCTGATCGAAAATCTTGGCAAGCCGGTAATCGCCTGCATCAACGGCTTCGCTCTCGGCGGTGGGTGCGAAATCGCCCTGGTCTGCACCATGCGTCTGGCAAGCGAAAACGCGAAGCTCGGCCAGCCCGAAGTGAAGCTCGGGGTTATTCCGGGCTACGGTGGGACGCAACGCTTGCCACGGCTGGTGGGCAAAGGCATTGCCATGCAGATGGTGCTCGCAGGCGAAATGATCACGGCGCAGGAAGCGCTTCGCATTGGGCTGGTGAACGAAGTTACAGCTCCTGCAGAGTTACTTCCGCGCGCCGAGGCCATTGCGAACAAGATCATCGCCAATGCTCCACTCGCAGTTCAGTACGCCATGGAGGCCGTCAACAAAGGCATGGAGATGAGCCTGAGCGAGGGGCTGTATCTGGAGGCGGTGCTGTTTGCTGTGGCCTGCGCGACGGAAGATAAGAAAGAAGGGACGGTTGCGTTCCTGGAGAAGCGGCCGGCGCAGTTTAAGGGAAGGTGAGCGCCCAGTTCACACGTGGCACGGCCTTGGGGGCGACGGCAGCGTGCTGGCAGCGGAACGCACAGATCCTTCGCTTCGCTCAGGATAACAAACAAAGAATCTGACGACGAGAGACAAGGTCACGGATAAAAAGAGCAAAAAGGATTTTGCGGGTGAGCGCGTTTCCCCCGCCGCTGTCTCCGCGCTAGAAGGATCACTGAGCGCCGTGGGTAAGCGGTTCGCAATTGTCGCCTCCCGTTTTAATTCCTTCATCACTGAGCGGCTGCTGCTGAGTGCAATCGATGGGCTTGTTCGTTCGGGCGCAAAGCGGGAAGAGATCGATCTTGTCCGCGTTCCTGGCGCATTCGAGATCCCGCTAGCCGCACGCAAACTTGCGGAGACGAAAAGATACGACGCTATCATCTGCATCGGTTGTCTTCTGCGCGGCGATACTGCGCATTACGATGTGATTGTGAATGAGGTTACGCGGGGCATTGGGCAGTCGGCGCAGGAGACGGGCATACCGCATGCTTTCGCGGTTCTTACTTGTGACACGCTGGAACAGGCGATCGATCGCGCCGGATTAAAGATGGGTAATAAGGGTTTCGAAGCTGCGCTGGCGGCGATTGAGATGGCGTCGCTGAAAGAGGCAATCAAAACGCATCCCAAGACGACAGCCCAAAAGCAGATTCCTCCCTCCGGTCGGAATGACAAACCGGCTAAGGCACTTCGGCAATCGAAATCGAAACGCAAATAACCTCCCTCCTAGTAAACTGGCAACTGAGAACTGACCAGGCCACTGCTTCCATGGGCACCCGCCGCAAATCCCGCGAACTTGTTTTACAGATGCTCTTCCAGGCGGACATGGGCAAGCAGACGGTCGATCACGTACGGAGCACGTTTTGGGCCGAGCACGCGACGGCCAGCGCCGAAGTCCGCGGCTTTGCCGACGATCTGTTTCGTGTCGCGACCGACCGCGGCGCGGAGATCGACAAATTGATCGAGCGCCATGCCGAACACTGGCGCATGGACCGCATGGCTGCTGTCGACCGCAACCTGCTACGCGCCGGTGTGGCCGAGTTTCTCGCCTATCCGGAGACGCCGCACGCGGTCGTGATCAACGAGTCGCTCGAGATCGCGCGCAAATTCTCCAGTCTGGAGTCGGTGCAGTTTGTAAATGGTGTGCTCGATAGCGTCGCGAAGGAACTGCAAAAGCCTGCTTAGAACTCCAGTTGCTAATCCTCGGCAAGCTACCGCGTCGACCTACCTCTGATGGCCCCTACGGCTTCACTGCCACAAGGTCCAGCGTGCAGCTGTAATTCTGATAGCAGAAATTATTTGAGGAATTTGCCAACTGCCCAAAGAACACGGGAGAAGGCTGGTCAGCCGCCAGCGCAGTGTTCACATAGTGCAGCATGCCGTCTGTTCCTGCGACGTAAATAAAAGTGCCGTCGGCGGTCATATCGGCAGCAATGGGACTGGCGTTGTTCAGCAGAGGAATGCCGGAGACCGATTGTGTGTTGAAGTTGTAAACGAGAATTCCCTGATCGGTGGTGACGATATACACCTGCGTCGCGTCGGGACCGACGAAAAAATTGATGGGATGGAATGTTCCTTTCTGCAGGTTGATGTACAAGGGTTCGAAGGGCGCCGACGTGCTGCTCACCTGGGCCAGGGTAGTGCTCTGCAGCGAACATAGCGAGGTAGTCTGCTTCGGTAAGGTGGTCGAAGTGGAAGTCGCGGTTGCGATGATGTCGATGCCGCTGGAATCCACTCCGTAGAAGAAATCGATGGACAGTGGTACTTGGGTGTTGCCGGGACCGGGGACGGTGGTAACCAGCGTTGGAATCAGGGAACCGGCCGGCCCTGTGGGTACGTTTCCTGCGGGAACCATTTTCAGAAAGAGCGGTGTTGCCTGGAGTGCGGGTGTGATCGACACATTTACTCCGGCATTGTCGCAGGTATCGACCAGGATCAGGTTTGAAAGTGATCCGCCGCCGGCGAGCAGCGCATACGTTCCCGAGGATGAGAACGCGATGGCATCGGCGGGAGTAGTCAGCGGCGGGGAAAGCGTTTGCAACGCCTGCAGCGGTGAATAGATATATAAAGTGTTGCCGCCGTTTCCGAGAATGAACGCTTTCGAGTTATCTGGAGAGAAAGCCGCTGTAATCGCACCATTAATGTTTAGCGCTGTCGTAGTGGATGCCGCGGCGGTGCTGGTATTCACGACATAGACCTGATTCGGAGTGGAAACCGTGTCGGAAAACACCGCTAGGCTTCCATTCGGCGAAACGCCGATGATTTTCCCTGTGACGACCCCCAGCATGGTTCCGGCCGCGGGGAGAAGAGTAAACGGGCTGGTGGTTGTTCCCAGGTTCGCACTATTAATCATGAAAGCGCCATATTGGCTGCCCGCGTAAGCCTTGTCGCCGGCGGGATCGTACATGAGCGAATTCGGCGGCGTCGGCATCGCCGTGGCACTTCCCGCGAGATTTTTGGAAGTCGATACGTTGTAAATGGCAACCGGACAATCGAAGCTGCTGTAGCAATCCTGGCTGGTGGCCAGAACCGTGGTTGACGTGGCAACTCCCGTAGCCAAACCGGAAATTGCCGTAACCGGGTAAATGGGCTGCGGCTGATAGAGCGCCGGCAAGCCGGGCGCATCCAGTGGGAATCCCACATTACAACTAGGAGGCGTGCAGGATGCGGTAATCGCTGCTCCGCCGGCCTGGGTGGTCGCTACGGTACACGTCGTGCCCAGGTTGGTCGTGCCCGTGCCCGTGCCAGTACCACCTGTACCGGTGCCGCCCGTGCCCGTACCGCCCGTTCCAGTACCACCCGTGCCTGTACCGCCTGTACCTGTGCCGCCTGTTCCCGTCCCGCCCGTGCCTGTGCCGCCTGTGCCTGTACCAGTTGTGCCCGTACCGGTTGTTCCGGCGGAGCATCCCCCAGTTGCCGTCCCGGCCGTCAAAGCTGCGGGTGACGAAGAAGTCCAAGTAAGTACGGGTTTCGGAACAATGCAGCCCTGCACGTCGACTGCGGTGGCAGCAATCGTTTCCGAAGTACCCTTGTTGGTTACAAAACTTGTCTGAGTCGGATTCTGCGTGCCGTTCTGGCTGATTTCCAGTGCGATGCACTGCACGGGACAAGTCTCGGCGATATAAGGCTGGCTCGATACTCCCGAAACCGCGGCTACGACCTGGGTCGCTCCTGGAATGTTCGAAACCACCGTGGCCTGATTGGTGGCAACGTTCGTTGACGAAGTAATGATGGGCGTTATCGTGACCACATTCGCGTTGGCCTGATTCCAGGTAACCGGTCCCACCAGTGGCGAGACGTCTACTCCCTGACTGTAAGAGGTCGCTTGCAAAGTCTGAGTTTGATTTTGCGAGAGGCAGTAATTTCCAGCGCTGTTGAACGCCAAATCGCAAGCTGGCGGAAGCGCGACTTGGCTGGCGCAAGCTGCCGGTGGCGAGTTGACGGGAGGGACAATGCTGATCTGAATGTTATCGATCGGAGGATGCACGAAGATGATCGTCGGCGGACTCGTGCTGCCAAGGGCTGTGGCGGTGATTTGGACGACGCCCACACCGGCGGGCGTGCACACGCTGTAATAAGGAGCGTTCCAGCTTCCTGCGCATGCGTTGCCGCTGGGAGAAATCTCAAGAATTCCGCCTGGACTTGTCGGAGTTAGCGAATAAGTGAAGGTCGGATTGATGCTCTGTCCGTTGCTGTTTTGTGCGATAGCGGTGAACTGCAACGTGCTCCCAAGCCCCATCGAAGCGCTGGTGGATGGAGTGAGGACAATTTTGGCCGGAAACGGCGAAGTGCCAGGGGGCTTGTGCCCACCGCATGCCGGCAACAGCAAGAGCGGGAGAAACACAAACGGGCCCGCGGCCACGCTAAGCAGCTTCCACGGAGAACGGCACAATCTTCCCATGCAACCCCTAATCGCGGCGGCCATCGTTCTGGCTGGCGAACCGCCGATGTCGAATGAATTGGAACGGAAAACGAGTAGTGTAGAAGGTGACGGGCAAGTTCATCAAGTCGAGAAGCAGCAGCTTGGCGGGCGGGGCCGCAGCCGAGATTCTGAGCTCTTCTTGCGAAGCACCTCTCATGCAACTGCTCCTTTTATCGAACCAGATGTCACCCCGATATTCTCGGATGCCAAAACAGAAGTTGACGATGTTTCATCCAAGTTGCTATAGTAGTTTGGTTCCGCGAGTCAATCCAAGCTTGCTGTATAGACTGCGAGTTCGTCGGGGCGTTGCGTGCGGGCTTGCAGTTAAGCTTTTTTGAGAAATTTGTTTTCGGGTAATAGTTAAGGTTCGATCCGAAAAACTTTCCTCGCTGAAATATTCCTGCGCTGCCTTTCGCCCTCGGGCTTCTGTGTAACGGAAGTCTGCGGAAGGATATGCGGGAGAGCTGGCGAAACGGAGTACCCCCGGGAGTTTGGGCCGGGTGCCACCGTCGGCAGCACAAACCTAGATCGGAACCCAGAATCTCCTTCCGTGCTTCAGTGTGCGGTGGGAAGCATGGCTGGCCGTTGAGCCGGCCAGACCGGATCGGTTGACCGGTAAGCGGATGCTGCGGCCTGTGGGTTGGGTCAGCGGCCTTTGCTGTGTGCAAAGGAGCGGCAAACAGTGCCTACTTTTAACCAATTAGTGGCGAAAGGCCGCAAGCGGCCACGATACAAAACGGCCAGTCCGGCTCTGCAAGGCTGCCCGCAGAAGCGCGGTGTTTGCACCCGCGTTTACACGCAAACGCCGAAAAAGCCGAACTCGGCGCTGCGCAAAGTAGCTCGCGTTCGCCTGACCAACGGAATTGAAGTGACGACGTACATCCCCGGCGTAGGCCACAACCTGCAGGAGCACTCTATCGTGCTGATCCGTGGTGGCCGCGTAAAGGATCTTCCGGGCGTGCGCTATCACGTAATTCGCGGCACTCTGGATGCCGTGGGCGTAGCCAATCGCCAGCAGGGAAGATCGAAGTACGGCGCCAAGAGAGCGAAGAAAGGGTAAGACACCATCGGGTGAGCTAGAAGCTAAGAGCTAGGAGCCAAAAGCTAAATGCCTCGCAAAGGACATACCGTAAAGCGAACCGTTCCGGCCGACGCCGTCTATGGCTCGAACCTGGTGACCAAGTTTATCAACTCGATGATGTGGCAGGGCAAGCGCTCCACTGCCGAGGGCATCTTCTATGAGGCTCTGGGCAAGGTGCAGGAAAAGGGCGGCGATGAGGCGATCAAGATTTTCACCAAAGCGATCGAAAATACGAAGCCGCTGCTTGAAGTGAAGACCCGCCGTGTCGGCGGCGCCAACTATCAGGTCCCGGTCGAAGTGAATGCCGACCGGCGCACGTCGCTGGCGATCCGCTGGATTTTGACTTACGCGCGCGGCCGGGCCGAGCGAGGCATGGTCGACAAGTTGAGCAACGAGATTTTGGACGCAGCCAGTGGAAAGGGAGCGTCCATCAAGAAGAAAGAAGACGTTCACCGCATGGCGGAAGCCAATAAGGCGTTCGCGCATTACCGCTGGTGAAGTGGATTGAGTAATTGGGAAATTTGGTAATTGAGTAATTGAAAAGCTCGGGTCGGGTGGGGTTTTCAATTTCTCAATTACCAAATTACACAATTACTCAATTTAATAATCGAATCGGAGCCCAGAAAGAGTAAAGCAGTGCCCAGACAGGTCCCATTAGAGCGTTGCAGGAACATCGGCATCATGGCCCACATCGATGCCGGCAAGACCACCACGACGGAGCGCATCCTGTTTTATACCGGACGCACGCACCGCATCGGCGAGGTCCACGAAGGCACTGCGACCATGGACTGGATGGAGCAGGAGCAGGAGCGCGGCATCACCATCACTTCCGCCGCCACCACCTGCACCTGGCGCGACATTCGCATCAACATTATCGACACTCCCGGCCATGTGGATTTCACCGCCGAAGTCGAGCGTTCGCTGCGCGTCCTGGATGGCGCAGTCGCCGTGTTTGACGCGGTTCACGGCGTCCAGCCGCAGTCCGAAAAAGTCTGGCGCCAGGCGGACAAGTACGGCGTGCCCCGCATCTGCTTCATCAACAAGATCGACAAGATGGGCGCCGATTTCGAGCACGCCATCGATACCATCCGCAAGCGTCTCAGCGCCAAGCCCGTCGCCATTCAGATCCCCATCGGGCAGGAAGATAAATTCGTCGGCGTGGTCGATCTGATCGGCATGAAGGCCATCACCTGGAAGGACGACGTGATGGGCGCCGAATACGAAGTCGAAGAGATTCCCGCTAATCTGAAGAAGAAGGCCGAAGCCTTCCACGCGCAACTGGTCGAAACCGTCGCCGAAAACGACGACGAAATTCTGCACAAATTTCTCGAAGGCGAAGAAATTACCGCCGACGAATTGAAGAAGTCGCTGCGGAAATCGACTATCGAGCTGAAGCTGTTCCCGGTTGTCGTAGGGACCGCGTTCAAGAACAAAGGTGTGCAACCGCTGCTCGATGCCGTAGTCGACTTCCTGCCCTCCCCGCTCGATATTGGTGAAACCCACGGAAAGAATCCCAACAACGGTACAGCCGTAACACGCAAGCCGGACGATAAAGAGCCGTTTTCAGCCCTCGCTTTCAAAATCATGGCCGATCCGTTCGTTGGCCAACTCACGTTCATTCGCGTTTACTCCGGCCAGGTGAAGACCGGCGATTCCGTCCTCAACGTGCGCACCGGAAAGACCGAACGCATTGGCCGCCTGATGAAGATGCACGCCAACAAGCGCGAAGAGATCAGCGAAATTCTCGCGGGCGATATCTGTGCGGCGGTTGGATTGAAGAACGTTTCCACCGGCGACACCATTTGCGACGAAGACCACCCCATTGCTCTCGAATCGATCGAGTTCGCCGCTCCTGTAATTTCGGTCGCGGTCGAGCCTAAGACAAAAGCCGATCAGGAAAAAATGGGCATGGCGCTGGGCAAGCTGGCGCAGGAAGATCCCACGTTCAAAGTTCACACCGATCCCGATAGCGGTCAAACCATCATCAGCGGCATGGGCGAGTTGCATCTCGAAATTATCGTTGACCGCATGATGCGCGAGTACAAGGTCGAGGCCAACGTGGGCAAGCCGCAGGTGGCGTATCGCGAGACCATTCGCAAGCACGCTGAAGCCGAAGGTAAATACATTCGCCAGACCGGCGGCCGCGGCCAGTACGGGCACGCGAAGATCAAGCTCGATCCGCAACCGCCGGGGACGGGCTATGAATTCGTCAACGAGATTGTCGGCGGCGTGGTGCCGAAGGAATACATCAAGCCGATCGATCAGGGCATGCAGGAAGCCATGGAAGGTGGCGTTTTGGCCGGCTATCCGATGGTCGATGTGAAAGCCACTCTTTACGACGGCAGCTACCACGAAGTCGACTCGAACGAAATGGCGTTCAAGATCGCCGGTTCTATGGCGTTCAAAGAAGCTGCACGCAAAGCTTCGCCGGTGCTGTTAGAGCCGGTCATGGCAGTCGAAGTAGTCACCCCGGAAGATTATGCCGGAACGATCATGGGCGATTTGAGTTCGCGCCGTGGACGCATCGAAGGCATGGAGCACCGCGCCGGCTCGCAGGTGATTAAA
>Ga0187781_10002595_pt1 | contig 13697 bp, 10 predicted proteins | sample 0715_SJ02_MP02_2_FD_132447 | JGI IMG/M metagenome (GOLD analysis project Ga0187781, IMG submission 132447) | Tropical peat soil microbial communities from peatlands in Department of Meta, Colombia - 0715_SJ02_MP02_20_MG | ecosystem: Environmental > Terrestrial > Soil > Wetlands > Peat | place...
CATCGACTTCTTGAGCTCCGTACCCGAGCTCGGCGAGCACCTCATTGGTGTGCTCGCCGAGGAGCGGCGAGCGCTTCACTTCAGTGGGGCTGTCGCTCATCTTGATCGGGTTGCCGACCGTCAGGTGCTTGCCGCGCGTGGGATGATCGACCTCGACCACCGTGCCCGTCCGCCGCAGTGAGGGCTCGGCGGCAAGCTCCTCCATCGATAGGATCGGGCCGCAGGGAATATCGTGGGCGTTCAAGAGATCCATCGCTTCGAACTTGGTCTTCGTGACCGTCCACGCCTCGACCGCCGCGAATACCTCCTTGAGCCGGGGTAGACGCGCATCGGGTGTCGCGAAGTCCTTATGAGTGATCCATGACTCCTTGCCGATCACCCGGCAGATCTCCTTCCACACGGGAGCCTGAGCGATGAAGTACAGGTACGCGTTCGGATCGGTCTGCCAGCCCTTGCACTTGACGATCGTTCCGGGCTGCCCGCCGCCGGAGGCGTTGCCGGAGCGGGGTACCGCGCTGCCGAACTTGCCGTGCGGGTATTGCGGATACTCCTTCATGAGGCGGGTGCGCGCGAGGCGCTGCTGATCGCGCAACTTCACGCGGCAGAGGTTGAGCACCCCGTCCTGCATGGCCGCGAGCACCCGCTGCCCGCGGCCGGAAGTGTTGCGCTGATACAGAGCCGCGACGATGCCGAGCGCCAGATGCAGGCCCGTGCCGCTGTCGCCGATCTGCGCCCCGGTGATGAGCGGGGGTCCGTCGTCGAACCCGGTGGTCGATGCAGAGCCCCCCGCGCACTGCGCCACGTTCTCGTAGACCTTGCATTGCTCGTAGGGACCCGGACCGAAGCCCTTCACGGAGGCGAGGATCATACGCGGGTTGAGCTGTTGAATTCGCTCCCACGTAAATCCCATTCGATCGAGAGCGCCCGGCGCGAAGTTCTCCACGAGCACGTCGCAGCGCTCGACCAGCCTCTCCAGCACTTGCTTGCCCAGCTCGCTCTTGGTGTCGAGCGTGAGGGAGCGCTTGTTGTGGTTCAGCATCGTGAAATACAGGCTGTCGACGCCTGCAATGTCGCGCAGCTGCTCGCGCGTGATATCGCCGCTGCCGGCTTTCTCCACCTTGATCACGTCGGCGCCGAGCCAGGCAAGCAATTGCGTGCAGCTTGGCCCCGACTGCACGTGCGTGAAATCGAGAATACGAACACCGTCTAATGCTTTACCCATAGGTCGGTTCCAGGGCGGGGTTTACGGTTGCCATGGTCTTTCTTCGCTAGCTGCTCGAGCTCAACTGCGCCGCCGGGAATGCCTCGCGCGCCTTCGCAAAATGCCTCGCGCGCAGCGGCTTGAGCACGAACAGCGCGAGCAGCGCCGCCGCGACGTTGAAGGTCACGAACATCGTGAACAACGAGTTCCAGCCGTGCGCCCTGGCGAATTCGGTGAACGTTCCCACGAGGAGGGCCCCGGCGCCCTTCGCGGTGTACAGCATCCCCGCGTTGGCCGCCGCGTATTTCGAGCCGAAGCTGTCGCCTTGAGTCGCGGGGAATAGGCTGAAAATCTCGCCGTAGAGTCCGAAATACAGCGCCGTCGCCAGCACGAATACGGTGGGGCTCGCGCCTGTCTCGCTCAGGATCATGAGCGTGATCGCGCCGCCGAAGAATGCGATCGCCATGGTGTTCTCTCGACCGATGTGATCCGAGATCCAGCCGAAGAACGGTCTTCCGACACCGTCGAAGATACGATCGAGGGCCAGCGCAAAGGGTAAGGCCGCCGCGGTGATGCCGAGCAGATCCACTGGCACCTTGTCGACCTTCCAATCCTTGGCGATGGGGGCCATGGAGGCGGCCATCGTGAGGCCGCCCATGGCGATCAGCACGAACATCAAGTAGAGCACGTAGAACACGGGACTCCTCAGCACCTCGGTGGGCTTGTAGCCGTGAACCGTCGTGCTCGGCTTCGGGGCCTTTGCGAGCAGGCTCGCGGGCGGCGCGAGCAGGAGCCAGCCCAGGACGAACACGATGCCGCCCTGCAGGAGCCCGAACACGAGGAAGGCGCGCTCATAGCCCGAGGAATTGATCATGTTCGAGATCGGTACGATAGTGAGCGCGGCGCCGGCGCCGAAACCGGACGCGGTGAGCCCGGCCGCGATGCCGCGTCGGCCCGGAAACCACTTGAGTGCGTTGCCCACGCAGGTCCCGTAGACGCAGCCGGTGCCGATCCCAGCGATGACGGCGCCGCCCAGATAGAGCAGGGCGAGCGAGTCCGCAACCGAGTTGACGACCCACGCGATCGCAACGAGCATCCCACCGCCGAGCACGACCCACCGCGGACCCAGGCGGTCGACCAGATACCCTTCGACCGGAACCAGCCACGTCTCGATCGCCACGAACACCGTGAATGCGTACTGAATGGCTTTGCGTCCCCAATGATGGGCAGCATCGATGGGATCCACGAACAGCGTCCACCCGTACTGCAGATTGGCGACGCAGGCCATGCAAATGATCCCGATGACGAGCTGTGCCCACGGATTGGCGAACACCGAGGCGCGAACGCCTGCGCTCGTCGAAGCGGATTCAAACCGAGTCCAATTCACCACTCTCCCCAAGGATGCTCACAGACGGTTCCCGGCTTGTTTTCCCGGTGGTATACGGTATATGAGGGTAGATGAATGAATTTTTCAAGGAACCTGTCGAGAAGAGTATCCAAGCTGAGACTCAGTGACTCCCCTTAGTGACTCCCCTCTGTTTTGCAATATAGTACCCAGGGGTGTGCCGGCTTCGATCCGCGTATGACTTCCATCGCAAAATTCGTCCAACGGGCCGCTCCGGCGGCACCACTGTCGCTGGGCCTCTTGAATGCCACGAGTCTCAGGGATCAAGCACACGCCCTCCTGAAGAATGCCATCGCGGAAACCGACATCTACGACCCGCGGCAGGAGCTGCGTCTCGACGAGCGGCAACTCACGGCGGCCCTCGGCGTCAGCCGAACGCCCATTCGAGAGGCGTTGTCGCTCCTCGAACAGGAAGGCTTCATCCGCACGATCCCGCGGCGCGGTATCTACATCGTGCGAAAATCGAAGCGCGAGATCATCGAGATGATCCAGATGTGGGCGGCGCTCGAATCCATGGCCGCGCGGCTCGCGACCCTGCATGCCTCCGACGCCGGCATCGCTTCGCTGCGGCGCCTGTTCGATCAGTTCCAGAACTCACCGCCGGCAGAGCATCTCAGTGAATATTCCGACGCGAACATCGCCTTTCACACGGCGGTGATTGCCCTGGGCGGCTCGCAGACGATCATTGACGCCACGCGCAACCTGCTCATGCACGTGCGCGCGATTCGTCGGGCGACCATCATGCAGAACGACCGCGCCACGCGCTCGATCATCGATCACTTGAAGATCATCGAGGCGCTCGAGCGGCGCGACACCGAGCTCGCCGAGCGGCTCGCCCGCGAGCACACGCTCGACCTGGCCGCGCACGTCGAGCGCCATTGCGACTTTCTGGGCTGACGCTGCGCCGCCGGCATCGCTGCATCGACCTCGGAAGGTCGCTGCACTCGCCACCCCATGCATCCCCCGGCCTCATAATGAGACGCCCTTCGCCTTGCCCCGCCGAATCATGTGACGGAATCGTACCGGTGGCGAATACACATATTCCAAAATGCCTGGTCGGTCGCCGAGGGGGCGCCCGCGAGAGAATGGATGACCAGGCAGGCTGCAAACCGCTTTGTTTCTATCCCGCCCGAGGCGGCTGGCTCGACGAAGGGGTCGGGAGTGGCTGCGCACCCGCCGCGCCCAGCGAGCGGCCTGCCCGACGAACTCGCAGGCCTCGCCCGGCTCGCGTGTGCGAGCTGCCGAGCGCCGCTCGCCTCGATCGTCCTCATCGGTTGGGGTGAATCCTGGGCGGGTGCCGGCCCGCGGCCCGCATCCCGGCCCGATCGAGACCCCTTCTTTGAGCATGCTCTTCGGGCAAAGGACCTGTTCGAGGTGCGGGATGCCGCCCGCGACCAGCGCTTTCGGGCGGCTGCGCTCGGCAAAGGGCGGCGCGCTATTCGCGCCTATGCGGGATGCGCCCTGCGCACTGCGGATGGCGAAACCCTCGGCGTGCTCGCCATTTACGACACCACCGCTCGGCGCCTGACCGCCCCGCAACGCTCGCTCCTCACGGCATTGGCTCAGCAAGCGGTCGCGACCGCCACCCTGCGCTCGCGCCTCGCCGAGCTCGAGCTCCTGAGCGACGGGCACGCTCCCCCGGCTACCGCTCCGCCGGCCGTCACCCGGCCCGCCGCAACGCCGCCGAACTCACTGACCGCGCCCACTGCGGCGCTCGCCACGCCGGCGCAGGGCACCTCGGCATTTGCCCACGCATTGATCGAGAATGCGCCCGTCGCGGTCTATTACGTCGATGCCTCGACCGACCTCGCTTACGCCAATCCCGAATACCGACGAATGTTCGGCTTGCGGCCGGAGCAAAGCCCGAATGACTGGCCGCAGGGCGTGCATCCGGAGGACCGAGCGCACATCGAGAAGATCTGGGCGGATTTTTGCCGCCAGCCACGCTCGATGAGCTTCGAGTATCGCGCGATCAAGGGTGAGGACAGGGTGCGGTATTTTGCGGAGCAAGTGGTACCGGCACCCGAAGTCTCGGGCTTTGTCGGCACGATCAGCGATTTTACCGATCTCGTGCACGCCCGCGGCGATCTGCGCAAGGCCGAAACCTTGTTTCTCAACACCTTCGATCAGGCGCCGATCGGCATCGCCTACGCCGATCGCAGCCTCAAGCTCCTGCGTTTCAATGACTCGTTCTGTACGCATCTCGGATACGATCCGGCGGAGCTCGCAGGCCGCTCGCTCGAGGAGCTCACGCACCCCGAGGACGCGCACGCAGCGACCAAGGAGATCGATCGTCTCTGGAATGACGAAGTGCCCTACGTGGACATCGAGAAGCGCTACCGGCGCAAGGACGGGAGCTATCTCTGGGTGCGCACGACCACGGCGTTGGTACGCGACGGCAGCTGCGCGGACTGCTCGGTCGAGTACTTGCGCGATATCACGCTGCGCAAGGCGCTCGCCGATCAGGTGGCCCAGCAGCAGACCCTACTCGAGGCCGTGATCACCGACCTGCCGGTGGCGCTCTTGGTGTGCGACGTCGCCGGCAATATCACCCACTACAACCGGGCGGCGATGGAGCTGTACGCCATTCTGCCTAGCGAATCCGCCTCAGCCGAGCCCCCGGATCCGTATCCGTTGCGAGCGGAGGTGTATCTGGCGGACGGCGTGACGCCGGTTCCGCGGGCGGAGCGCCCGCTCGCCCGAGCGCTTCGCGGTGAGACCATCAGCAACCTCGATCTGGTCATCGCGCCGCGCGATTCGGGCTCGCCGCGCATGACGCTGTCGAACGCCCGGCAGCTAGTCGGGCCGAACGGCCAAGCTCTGGGCGCGGTGGCGGTGATTCAGGACATGACCGAGCGCAAGAAGCAGGAGATCGAGCTCGAGCGCGTGCACAAGGAGCTCATGACGGCCTCACGCGAGGCCGGCATGGCCGAAGTGGCCACCAACGTATTGCATAACGTCGGCAACATCTTGAACAGCGTCAACGTCTCCGCGAGCCTCGTGGCCGAGCGGCTGCGACAATCCAAGGCGGCAGGCGTGTCGCGGATCGCAGCGCTCCTCGTGGAGCAGGGTCCGCGCCTCGGCCAGTACTTGACCGAGGACGAGCGCGGCAAGCTCATTCCGGATTACCTGGCCGCGCTCGGCGAGCAGCTCACGAGTGATCAGCGATCGGCCCTCGAGGAGCTCACCTTGCTGCGCGACAACCTCGAGCACATCAAGGACACGGTCACCATGCAGCAGAGCTACGCCAAGCTCTGCGGGGTCACCGAGACCGTCGAGGTCGTCGATCTGGTCGAGGACAGCCTGCGGCTCAATGCGGGCGCCTTCGCGCGCCACGGCGTGACGCTGCGACGCGAGTTCGCGGCCGTCCCTTCCATCAGCGTCGACAAGCACAAGGTACTGCAAATCCTCGTCAACCTCGTGCGCAACGCCAAATACGCGTGCGACGAATCCGGACGCGCCGACAAGCAGATCACCTTGCGCATCGAGCCCACGGAGCAAGGCGTGCGCATCTCGGTCATCGACAACGGGGTCGGCATCCCCCCGGAGAACATGGCACGCTTGTTCCGCCACGGCTTCACGACCCGCGCATCCGGGCACGGCTTCGGCCTGCACTCGGGCGCGCTCGCCGCCAACGAGCTCGGCGGGTCGCTGCGGGCCGAGAGTGAAGGCTCCGGGCTCGGAGCCGCCTTCATCCTCGAGCTGCCTCGCTCGCCGCCGCCAGGGCGTGCGTGAGCTTGCAGGCTTCGGGACACATCGCCAGCATCATCGGCACATCACCGCGGCTGTAGCGACCGTGGCTGGGCCACGGTCGCGAGGATCCGCTTCGCGGTTGCTGCAATGCGAAAGGCGCGCCCGCTGCGCCCTCCGTATCGGGGTTTGTCTGACAGCCACAACTAGCCAGAGCCGATCAAGACGGCTACGCTCGCCGCCCCGTATATACTGCGATCCAGATTCCCGCTGCTGAGGCTCAGTAAGGAGAGGCTCATGAGTAAGATTGGGCGGCGTTTCGCCATGGTGGTTGTGTTCCTACTGGCCCTGCCGGCGGCAGCCTTTGCCCAAATCGGCCTCAGCATCTCGGTCAATCTTGCCCCGCCCGAATTGCCGGTCTACGAGCAGCCGCCGATTCCTGGACCGGGTTATTTGTGGGTGCCGGGATACTGGTACTGGAGCGACGACGCACAGGACTATTACTGGGTACCGGGAACCTGGGTACCCGCCCCGCAGCCCGGATTTCTGTGGACCCCGGGGTACTGGGGGTTTGAGGGCGGGGTCTTTCTCTGGCACGTCGGCTACTGGGGCCCCCATGTGGGTTTCTACGGGGGAGTGAATTACGGCTACGGCTACGGAGGCAGTGGTTTCGAGGGGGGCTACTGGCAGAACGGGCAGCTCTTCTATAACCGCTCGGTCGTGAATATCAGCAACACCACCGTGATCAACAATGTCTACAACAAGACGGTCGTCAACACCATCACGATCAATAAGGTGAGCTACAACGGTGGCCCCAATGGTGTGCAGGCCCGGCCCACCCCGGCCGAGCAGAGCTATGCGCAAGAGCGCCACCTTCCGCCGACGCAAGTGCAGCTGCAGCACATCCAGGCGGCGCGCGGCAACCCCAGCCTGCAGGCCAGGGCGAACAACGGCCATCCGTCCGTTGCGGCCACAGCCCGCCCTGGGGCATTCTCGGGACCGGGAGTCATCGCTGCCCGGGGAGCACCCGCGCATCCTGAGGCGCCACCAGCTCACCCGCTGCCGCCAGCCCATCCGCTGCCGCCAGCGGTCCATGCGCCGGTCGAACATCCTCCGAGCCCTGCTCCGCCGGCACCGCGCCCGCCGCCGCCGCCCCCGCCCCGTCCTGCACCGGCCCCGGAAGAGCGTCGCCCCCCGCCGCCGCCGCCGGCGGTGCGCCCCGCGCCTGCGCCCGAAGAGCGTCGCCCGCCACCGCGTCCCGAGCGTCCGCCGGAGCGGGAATGAGGGTCGTGAATCACGACGAGTCCGCGCGGCGATTCTTCATCGACGAGGAGGGTCAGCGGGCCGTGCTCGATTACACGCTCTCCGAGCGTGTCATGGCGATCACTCATACGGGTGTGCCGCAGCCGATCGCCGGGCGGGGTATCGCAGCACAGTTGATGCGCGCGGCCCTGCGAACGGCACAGGAGCGCGGATGGGAGGTGGTTCCCCGGTGCTCCTATGCGCGGGCTTACCTCGCGAGGCACCCGCCCATCCTGGCCGATCAGGTGGCGGAGAGCGGCGCGCAGCACCAAAGCGACTTGCTGGATGAGGCATTGGAGGAGTCTTTTCCCGCGAGCGACCCCCCAGCCGTGGGTAGCGTCTCCTGAGATCACGATGCAGCCAAGAGGGCTCCCCCTTCTCGGCATCGCGGTGCTCGCGCTGCTGCCGCTCGATCGGGTCGGGGCAAGCACGGATCTCGTCGACTCGCAGGCGCTCTATCCGGAGGGTCCTCTGTGGCGGGATGGCAAGCTCCTCTATGTCGAGTACGCTGGCCCGGGGATCAAGATGTGGGATGGTCGGCGGATCGAAGTGTTCTGGCGGCGCGAGCACTGCGGCCCATCCGGCCTGATCGCCTACGGGCACGATCATCTGCTCGTCGCCTGCTACGACAGCAATAGCATCATCGAGGTGGACGAGCGCGGGAACACCGTGCGCGTGATCGATAAGGACAGCTCGGGCAACCCGTTCGTGGGCCCGAACGACTTCGCGGCGGACGGGGCGGGTGGAGTGTACTTCTCGGCGTCCGGGGTCTACGACTTGAGCGCCCCCATCACCGGGGCAGTCCTACACATGAGCGCCGACGGCAACAAGATCGTGGAGCTCGCCAATACCATTCACTACTCCAATGGTCTCACGCTGTCGAAGGACGGTAAGAGCCTGCTCGTCGCCGAGGACCTCGCCGGCCGAATCCTCTCGTTTCCTATCCGTGCGGACGGCACACTGGGACCGCGCACCGTGTGGGCGCGGCTGCGGGATCTGGCACCGCCCACCCCCCACGAGGATGCGTACAACGGACCCGATGGGTTCAAGCTCGGTCCTGACGGCAACTACTACATCGCACAAAACGGATCGGGCCGTGTGCTCGTGGTCGATGAGGCCAAGAAGCTCGTGCGCATCGTGACCGTGCCGACCCCTTACGTCACCAACGTCAACTTTGGCGCCGACGGTGCGCGCACGCTTTATATCACGGGCGTCTTCGAGCAGTTCAAGGCGCCGTACTCGGGCGCCGTCTATCGCTGGACCCCTTGAGCTTCCCAATCGAGGGCCCGGGCGATCGCGGCGCGTTCGCGCGCGCGACCGAGGAGCTTGTGCGCTCGCGACGCAGCGCGTTTGCGCTTGTGGTAGCGTTCGCCGTCGGCTCGGCAGGCCCGCGCCTGCGCTTGAGGTCGGGCATATGGGGGTGCTTCGATGATCGGTGGACGATGGCTCGCCCGTCTCATGGCGGTGACGGCGTGTATGGTGTGCGCAACGAGCGCGTCAGTCGCGGACAGGTGGTCGTCAGTGCCGATCACATGATCGATGTGATTGCCGGACGCGTGATCGACGCACCGCTCATCACCATTACCGACGGGCGGATCTCGAGCGTCGCGGCGCAAGGGGGCGCAATCCGCACGGGCGCGCGCAAGATCGATCTGCCGGGCATGACGCTCCTCCCGGGACTGATCGACATGCACACGCACCTCACGTCCGATCCGCGCTACAACGGCTATCGCTATCTCGGGTTCACCGATAACTTCTGGACGGTCGTGGGCGTAGCCAACGCCAAGAAAACCCTCGAGGCGGGATTCACGACGGTCCGCAACGTGGGATCGGCCAACTTCGACGACGTCGCAATTAAGCAGGGGATCGAGCAAGGGTTCATCGTCGGCCCGCGCATCGTCCCGGCGACCTACGCCATCGGAGCTACCGGCGGTCACTGCGACGCGACTGAGTTCCCACCCTCGATCCGCGTACCGAGCCCGCAGGTTGCAAACGGGCCCGACGAGCTTCGGGAGACTGTGCGCAAGCTGCGCAAGTACGGCGCCGAGGTGATCAAGTTTTGCGGCACGGGCGGAGTCTTTTCCAAGACCGACACCGTGGGCGGCCAGCAATACAGCCTGACCGAGATGAAGGCGATCGTCGACGAGGCGCACATGGAATCTCCGCGAGAAGCGCGCTGTCGAAAGGCCGGATGGCTCAGCTTCCGATGAGACCCGCGGTGACATTGATCGCAAAGCCGAGTATCCAAGCATTGAAGATGACCGAGATCAGCTCGTGAACAATCACGATCTTTCGAATCGAGCTGCGTGTCGTGAGCACGTCGGCCGTCTGGCACGCCGACGCGATGGTGAACGAGAAGTAGGCGAAGTCCCAGAACACCGGCATCTCGGTATCCGGGAAGATCAGCGGCCGGTCCTTTTTCTCCACGCTGTAGAACATGCTCGCGTAATGGGTGGTGAACATGGTGGGCACGAGTAGCCAGGAGTCCACGAGGGTCACGGCCGCCAGCGTGAAATGCCCGATCCGCTCGCTCCCGCTCACGTGCCTCAAGCTCGCCAGCGGCTCGACGATGGCGACCAGGCTCAAGAGCGCCGCCATCGTGACCACCACCAGAATCACCGGTTGCGATGCGTTCTCCTCGTTGTAGCGCAGGCAGATCTGCTGGGCGGTCAAGCGTCTCATCCACAGGTAGATCAGCGTCAGGAACAACGTTACTCCCGAGTCCCAGCCGATCAACACGCGGGTGAGCGACGAGGAGCTCGAAGGGAGAAGGAAGAATACCGCCGTGCCGACTCCGAGGCCGATCCAGAGGCGTGGATAGAAACGAACTAGCTTGATCACCGCGGCCCTACCCAGCCCCGGCCGCCGAGGCACTCGAGAGGCTCACACCGCAACGCCGCTCACGAGCCTCGCCCCCCTCCGCGGTGGTCTCTCACTTGCTCTCTTTTGCCACCAAGAAGTTCACCAGCTCGATCAATTGACGGCTGGCATGCTCTTGATCGCGGTCGCCGGGGGAGGCGGACTCCGTGTGCAGTCGATACTTGCCGTTGACGACGATCGTCGGCGTGCGGTCGACGCCGTAATTCTTGATGAGCTGCTCATCCTTGCGAACGCGGGTGTCGACCGGAAACGATTTCGCCGCGCTCAGGAATTGATCGACTGGGATCCCGGTCTGCCGGTGGTAGAACTGTGCGGCGTCCGCGATCGTCGGTGGGTGCTCCACCAAGCGCCCCCCTGCATCGATCACGGCCAGTTCGCCCGTGGTCCACACCGCATCGAACATCGCATCGTGCGCCCGATCGGCGATTCCGAGCACCTGCGCCGTGCAATATGCGAGCTGAAACATCGGCCAGTCCTCGGCCGTGTTGAACGCCGCGGGAACGTAATCCACCACGGCATTGGCGGGAAGGCTCTTTTGAAGCTTGTGCATGTACGGCTGAAATTGATTGCATGCCGGGCAGGCATAGGAGAACACCTCGGTGACCTCGACCTTGCCGCCGGGCAAATTGGTCGGCTGCGCGGGCCTGATGAGGAAATAGTGCTTGCCCTCGATCCATTGTGAGGGCGCGGCGGCCGTTGTCGCCGCCGGGGCCGCGGCAGGGGTCGCGGCAGGGGTCGCGGCAGGGGTCGCCGCCGAGGCCGCGGCAGGGGTCCGCGCGGCGCCCGGCGCCGCCGGCGGCGGCGCTGCGAGCGATGCCGAGGCCGCCCCGCCCAGCGAGAGCGAGGCCAGCGCAAGCACGAGTAGCTTCATCTAAGGATCTCCGTGGGCAAGAAAGACCGGAGCGCTTTCGGCTCTGCGGGGCAATTCTAGACAATTCTAGACAGTTCTCTTGGTCATTTTCGCTTAACCTGAAAGTCGCGCCACCCCGCATTTTGAGGGTTTTCTTGAGACCCCCCGGCCCCGCCTCATCGCGAGTAGTGCCTCGGCCCGGAAGACCGTAAAGTACGCGCCTGGTGTAAGGCGCCGAACCCGGTGAGCAGGCGATGAACGACCAACAGTATTTCGTCGATCTGAACGCAGGTCGAACGCGGACTTTTCCGAGGCGACTGATTATCGTGCTCTTCACCATCGCAGCGCTCCTTCTCGCGCTGGTGTTCGCCGTGAGGAGCCTCCAGCATCGGTCCTCGCCGTCGCCAGGAGGCCCGGGCCGCGGCCCCGGCGGCCAGGGCGCTCCGATCCCGGTAACCGTGGCGGTGGCCGCGCGCGGTGATATCCCGTTGCGAATTCCGGCTCTGGGAACGGTCACTCCGCTCGCGACCGTGACGGTCAAGACCCAGATCAGCGGAATCTTGCAAAGGGTCGCCTTTACCGAAGGGCAGCTCGTGCGGCAGGGAGATCTCATCGCGCAGATCGACCCGCGCCCGTATGAGGCGGCGGTGCAACAGATGGAGGGGAATCTGCGTCGCGATCAGGCGCTACTCGCCGACGCGAAGCTCGACCTCAAGCGCTACGAGGGGCTGGTCAAGGAAGACTCGATCGCCGTGCAGCAGCTCGACACGCAGCGCGCGCTCGTCGATCAGTACGAGGGAACCATCCTCGCGGATCAAGGTCAGCTTGAGACCGCGCGAGTCAATCTCATCTACACGCGCATCATCTCACCGGTCAACGGTCGCGTCGGATTGCGACTCGTCGACCAGGGCAACTACGTCACGCCGGGCGATGCGACCGGCATCGTGGTGATCAACCAGGTACAACCCATCACCGTGATCTTTCCCATCCCGGAAGACAATGTGCCCGCGCTCAACCGCCGGCTTCGCGAGGGAGGGGCGCTCGAGGTCGATGCGTACGATCGCACCAACTCGACCAAGCTCGCCGGAGGGAAGCTCCTCACTCTCGACAATCAAATCGATACCACTACGGGGACCGTGAAATTGCGCGCACAGTTCGACAACGCGGACGGCGCGCTCTTCCCGAACCAGTTCGTCAATGTCGAGTTGCTGCAGGAGGTCCTCAAGAATCAGGTGATCATGCCGAACTCGGCTGTCCGCCGCGGCGCCCCCAACGGAGTGGTCACCACCTTCGTCTACGTGGTGATGCCGAACGGCACCGTTGCTGTGCGGCCGATCACGCTCGGGGTGGTCGACGGGGATCGCGCCGCCGTCACCTCGGGGCTCGCGGTCGGTGAGATGGTGGTGACGGAGGGGGGCGACCGGCTGCGCGATGGCGCCCAGGTGCAGCTGCCGGGGACCGCTGCGGCGCGATCCTCGGCCCCGGCCGCGCCGAAGACCTGGAAGAAGGGTGGGGGCTCGCAGAGCGGCTCGCAGCACCGGCACGCGAATCCCGGCTCCGGCCCACCGAGCGGCTAGCGACCGACCAGGCCCCGAGCGATGAACCCGTCGCGCATCTTCATCCTGCGCCCGGTCGCCACCACGCTGTTGATGGTGGCGATATTGATCGTGGGCGCCATCGCCTACAAGCAATTGCCCCTGTCGGCGCTTCCTGAAGTGGCCTACCCGACCATCCAGGTGCAGACCTTCTACCCCGGCGCGAGCCCCGAGGTCATGACCTCCGCGATCACCGCGCCCTTGGAGAAGCAGTTCGGCCAAATGCCGGGCTTGGATGAGATGTCCTCGACCAGCTCGGGCGGCGCCTCGGTGATCACGCTGCAGTTCAGCTTGTCGCTCGCCATCGATGTGGCCGAGCAGGAAGTCCAAGCGGCGATCAGCGCAGCGCAAAATCTCTTGCCGCAGGATCTACCCGCGCCGCCGATCTACGCGAAGGTAAATCCGGCCGATGCGCCCGTGCTCACGCTGGGAATCACCTCCAAGGTCATGCCGCTCACCGACGTCGAGGACATGGTCGACACGCGCATCGCGCAGAAGATCTCGCAGCTGAAAGGTGTCGGCGTCGTGAGCATCTCGGGCGGCCAGCGCCCCGCGGTGCGGGTCGTCGTGAACCCGCGCGCACTGGCTGCCTACGGGCTCAATCTCGATGACCTGCGCACCACCATCAGCAATGCCAACCAGAACGGACCCAAAGGCACGCTCGACGGCCCGATGAGCGCCTACACGGTCAACACCAACGACCAAATCAAGAACGCCGAGGATTACGGCGCGATCATCATCGCCTACAAGAACTCGGCGCCCGTGCGGCTTCGG
>Ga0187781_10002598_pt1 | contig 13687 bp, 9 predicted proteins | sample 0715_SJ02_MP02_2_FD_132447 | JGI IMG/M metagenome (GOLD analysis project Ga0187781, IMG submission 132447) | Tropical peat soil microbial communities from peatlands in Department of Meta, Colombia - 0715_SJ02_MP02_20_MG | ecosystem: Environmental > Terrestrial > Soil > Wetlands > Peat | place...
CAAATTCCACGATGAGAATTGCGTTCTTGCTGGCCAATCCGACCAGCATGACCAGTCCGATCTGGCAGTACACGTCGTTCTGCAAGCCGCGTATCCATTGCGCGCCCAGAGCTCCGAGCAGCGCCATGGGAACGGCGAGCAGCACGATAAATGGAAGCACGAAGCTTTCGTACTGCGCGGAGAGAGTGAGATAGACGACCAGCGTGCCGAGCCCGAACAGAATCAGGGAAGTTCCGCCGGCCTGCAGTTCTTCCAGAGACAACCCCGTCCAGCTATAGGAGAAGCCCTGCGGCATTTTCCTGGCCAGGGCTTCCATGGCGGCAATGGCCTGGCCGGAGCTGTATCCGGGCGCGGCTGCCCCGTCGATTTCTGCCGAGCGGAACAGGTTGTAGTGGCTGATGACCTGCGGGGTGGTGGTCTGGTCGACGCGGATCAGATTGTCGAGGGGCACCATGGCGCCGCTGTCGGAGCGCACGTAGAACTGCCTCATGTCTTTGGCGGTGGCGCGGAATTGCTTGTCGGCCTGCACGTAGACGCGGTAGGAGCGGTTGTTGAAGTCGAAATCGTTGACGTAAGCCGAGCCCATGTAAACGCCCAGCGTGTCGGTGATTTGTGACAGGGGAACGTGCAGGCTCTTGGCTTTCTCGCGGTCAATGGTGATCAGATATTGCGGGTCGTTGGCGGTGAAGGGCGAGAAGAGTCCGGCCAGGTCCTTGTGCTCGTAGGAACCGCGCAGCAGCCCCTGCGCGGCACCGGCGAGTTCCTCCAGCTTGTGGGAAGCGAGATCCTGCACGACAAACTGAAATCCGCCAAAAGTTCCCAGACCATTGATTTCGGGCGGCAGCGCGGCAAACACAATGGCGCCCTGCACACCAAACAACATGGGCCGCACGCGATTCAGGACCGCTGTGGCACTGTGCTGTTCGCCCTTGCGCTGGGAATAGGGTTTGAGCGGAACGAAGATCAATCCCTGGTTGGCCGCCGATCCTGAGAAACTGAAGCCCGCTACGGAGAACGTTCCCTCCGACTCCGGTATATTCGCCAGCATGTCGGAAACCTGTTTACCGATGGCCTTGGTGTATTCGAGCGAGGCGCCCGAGGGCGCCTGAATCACGATGATGAGGTAGCCCTGGTCCTCGTCGGGCACGAATCCGCTGGGCACGCGGGTGAATACGTAATAAGCCAGGCCCAGGCCGGCGAAGAACAGGATCACCATGGCAAATTTGTATTTCAGCAGGTAACGCAGCAGGCGGCGGTATGCATTGTTGAGGGCCAGGACGCCGGCATCGAATTTGCGCAGAATCCACCATTTTTGTCCGTGGGACTCGCGCAGGAAAATGGCGGCCAGCGCCGGGGCGAGAGTGAGCGCGTTGAAGGCGGAAATGGAGATGGAAAACGCGATGGTCAAGGCAAACTGGCGAAACAGAATACCTGTGGTCCCGGGAAAGAAGGCCACGGGGACGAAGACGGCAACCAGCACGAGAGAGGTGGCGATGACGGCGCCGGTAATTTCGGCGGTGGCTGCGGCCGCCGCTTTGCTGGAATCGTGCTCGCCTCCGTGAATGTGGCGCTCGATGTTCTCGATGACCACAATGGCGTCATCGACGACCAGGCCGGTGGCGAGAGTTATGCCGAACAGGGTTAGTGTGTTGATGGAGAAGCCCAGGAGCTTGACGAAGGCGAAGGTTCCGATGAGGGAGACGGGAGTGGCGATGAAGTGAATCAGAGTGGTTCGCCAATCGCCGAGGAAGACGAAGATCACCAGAATGACCAGAGCGATGGCCAAGCCGACGGTGAAGGTGACGTCGCGGATGGATTCGCCGACGGCGTCGGTGGTGTCGAAGGCCAGCTGATAGTGCATGCCGGGAGGGAAGCTTTTTGAGAGGCGTTCCAGTTCGGCAATGGCGCGGCGATCGACATCGAGCGCGTTGGCGGTGGAGAGCTGGGTGACGCCGATGCCGACCGAGTCCTGGCCGTTGAATTGCAAATCGTTGCTGTAGTCTTCGGCGCCGAGTTCGGCATGGCCGACATCTTTGAGGCGAACCAGCGTGCCATCGTTGTTGGTCTTGAGAATAATGTTGTCAAACTGTGTCGGTTCGCTCAGGCGCCCGACGGCGCGCACGCTGATCTGATAGTCCTGACCGGGGATGGCGGGCTGCTGTCCGACCTGGCCGGCGGCGACTTCCACATTCTGCTCGGATAGAGCGGCGACCACATCGGGCGCGGTCAACCCGCGGCCGGCCATGCGCACGGGATCGAGCCACAGCCGCATGGAGTACTTGCGCTCGCCAAAAATGAAGACCTCGGCCACGCCGGGGATGCGCTTGAGCGCGTCGCGAACGTAGACGTCGAGGTAGTTGCTCATAAACAGAGTGGAATACTTCTGATTGTCGGCAAAAACCGCGGCTCCGAACACGAAGTTCAGCGACGACTTCTGGGTGGTGATGCCCACGGTCTTCACCGCGCTGGGCAAACGCCCTTGCGCGGTGTTGACGCGATTCTGAATATCAACGGTGGCCAGGTCGGGATTACGGGACAAGTCGAAAGTGACGGTGATGTTGCTGGAACCGTCGTTGCCGCTGGTGGAGGTGATGTACTTCATGCCCTCGGCGCCGTTGATCTGCTGCTCCAGAGGGATGGTGACCGCGCTTTCGACAGTTTGGGCGCTGGCGCCGATATAGAAGCTGGAGACGCCCACCTGCGGCGGGGCGAGGTCGGGAAACTGGGAAATGGGCAGCGTGGGGATGACGGCCGCGCCCGCCAGCACGATCAACATCGCGCACACCGAGGCGAACACGGGACGGCGAATAAAAAAGTTAGAGAACATGAATGATCTCGCCTATGGTATTGTCCGAACCCGAAGTCAGAAGTGAGAAGTCAGAATGCAGAAGTCAGACCGAAGAACCGGAGCACTAATTCTTCAATCTGACTTCTTACTTCTGCATTAAGCGGTTTCGCACGAAACTCAAGTCTCTTCGCTCACAGCGTGCAGCTAACTTTGCGGAATCACTGGCGCGCCATCCAGCAGAAACTGCGTACCGGAGACAATCACTTTATCTCCGGGCTTGATGCCGTCACGCACCTCATAATCGTTGCCGACGGTTTGCCCGATGGTCAGGGGACGCTGCTTGGCCACGAACGACCCGCCGTTCTGCGGTTCGGCAACAAAGGCAAAATATTGGCCGGCGAGGCGTGAAACCGCGAGAATGGGAACCTCGGGATTCTGATGAGTGCCCCACACCAGGCGGGCGCGGATGAACTGCGACTGGCGCAGTGCATCGTTGCCGTTGGCGATCCGCGCTTTCACTAGCACCGTCTGGGTAGTGTTATCCACCTCGGGAGAAATGAAACTGACCCGAGTATCGGCGAGAAGCTTCCCGTTGCTATCCAAAACCTGCACCGGGAGATTCATCTTCAGCTGCGAGGAGCGCTCGACCGGCACGTAGACGTAAGCTTCCAGGCTGCCGGGCTGGTCGACCGTGGTGAGCTGAGTTGCCGTAGTGACGCGGTCGCCGACGCGCACCGGAACATCGCCGACGATGCCGCCCCGTGGCGCCACCACCTTGTAATAGTGAAGTTGCACTTCCTGCTCCTTCACCTGGGCATCGAGCGAGTCCATCTGCGCCTGGGCGGCGTCGAGAGCGGCCCTGGCCTGATCCAGATCCTGCTTGCTGACGACTCCGGCGGCAGCCAGCCCTTGCGCCCGCTCATACTGTTGCTTTGCCCACAGCAGGTTGGCCTGTTGCGCGGCGCGGGCGCTCTCCTGGCTTTTGACCGTCGCCTGCTGTTTGAGCGGATCGATTTCCATCAAGGCGTGACCTGCCGCGACTTGGTCGCCGGAGTGGGCAAAAATCTGGGTCACCACGCCTTCGACCTGCGGCATAATGACGGCCGAATCGCGCGACTTCAGGGTGGCCACGTACTCGCTTTCGTCGTTGACCGGGACAGCTTTGGCTTCGAGCACCTTTACCGGCATCGCGGGTGGACCGCCGGCTTGGGGGTTCTGCGCCGCATTGGTGGAACAGCTGAGCGTGATGCTGCCGGCTATGAGCCCCAATGCGAGTAGCCCACGCACTGTGGGTTGTGAAATGTTCTTCTTCATAGACCAAATCTTCATAAATCAGTACGAGCGCTGCCTCGGCATTACTGTACCGCCGCTGAGGGCTAATCGGAAACTCCACCAGTTTAGACGCGGGAAGCAACCGAGCGTTATGTGTGTAACGATTCTCCAAACGGCGCTGGAGACGCAAAATTTTAGCTTCTTTTCCGCCGGATGCTAGTCACAGGGCAGGACCGGCGCCATCTTTCCAATTAGCTCTTTTAATACCTTTGCCGCCACCGTGGCTGTGATTCCAGCTACATCCTGAACCGGGTTGTACTCAACGAGATCGGCTGCGACGATTGTTCCCGCAATTGCATGAAGGTGGGAAAGCGCTTCCCGCACCGACATTCCGCCGGGTTCGCGGTGTGAAACGCCGGGGGCGAAGGCCGGATCGAGCACATCCATGTCGAAGGAGATGTAGACCGGGCCTTTAGCTTTCAGCTTTTCATATGCGGGCAGGGCGCGCATTTCGAGCACTTCGACTCCGAACTTTTTCGCCTGCTCGCGCTGATGGCCGTTCATCGTGCGAATGCCCACTTGCACCAGGCGCTTCGCCAAGCCGGCTTCCATGATGCGCGCGAATGGACACGCATGCGAGAGCCGATTTCCCTCAAGCGCGTCGTACAAATCGGGATGCGCATCGAAGTGAAAGATAGTCAACTCGGGATATCGACGGGCCACGGCCTTGATGATGGGGAAGGTAATCGAATGATCTCCGCCCAGCGATACTGGCCGTTTTTCCCGATCGATGAGCCCGGCAATCTCAGCTTCAATCACGGGGAATGCATTGTTCTCGGCAAACTGCAAATCGCCTGCGTCTTCGTAAACTCCTGGAGCGCCCAAATCCACGCCCGACTCCGTCCATGAGTTCGATGCATAGCATGCCATGGCCGCGCGTATTTTTGGCGGAGCGTCTCCCGCGCCGCGTAAGTACGAAGACTGAGCGTCAAAGGGAATGCCGATTAGAGCCGGTGTCTTGGTGTCGCTCATTGGCCTTTACTCCGAGCCGCCTGATGGTTGCAGGGAGTTTATCTTAATTGAATGCAGCATTGTCCGCTCAAAGTCCGGTGCTGTGGAGTGACACGCGGAGTGAGTGTGCGGCGAGTTTGGCCTGGCTGAAGCTTTTTGCTTTTTCCCCGCATCCGTTATGCTGGTATCGCCCTTATGACCCCGAAATCAAGTCCCGCCGGTGCCGTTGTTGAGCGCGCCTCTGACGACGGCGCCAATTCTGAGCGCGAGCGCGTGTTCAGCGCCTACCGCCAGTGGGGATATCTTGAAGGCGACCTGGATCCCCTTGGTTTTCTCCGCGCGCGCTACACGCCCGAGCTGGAGCGGGAAGGCGAATACGCACGCGCAGCCCGCGAAATCTATTCGTCAACTGTCGGCGTCGAGATTAACCACATCTATTCCCCGGTGCGCCGCCGCTGGATCTACGAGCGCATGGAAAACGGGCTGCCGCCGCTGGAGGACGAAATTGACCGCACGCGCATTCTCGATCTGCTCATTCGCGCCGATGTTTTCGAACAGGTCATGCAGCAGCGCTATCTGGGCTCGAAACGGTTTTCGCTGGAAGGAGTGACGGCCTTAATTCCACTGGTCGATGAAGTCCTCGATACGGGCTCGCGCCTTGGCGCGATCGAGCTGGTGATGGGGATGAGCCATCGCGGACGGCTGAACGTGATCGCGCACGTGGCACAGCGGCCGGCAGAAGAGATTTTCGCTGGATTTGAAGACGTGGATCCGCGCAGCGTGCTGGGCTCGGGCGATGTGAAGTATCACATGGGAGCGACCGGCGAATACGTCACGCGCAGCGGCGGGAAAGTTCATATTCATCTGGTTTCTAACCCCAGCCACCTGGAAGCCGTCGATCCGGTCACTGTCGGCCGTACGCGTGCCAAGCAGGATCGCAGCGGCAAAGGCGGACGCGAACAGTATCTGCCGCTGCTGGTGCATGGAGACGCCGCCTTCGCCGGGCAGGGAATTCTCGCCGAAACGATGAATTACGCCGACCTTCCCGGCTACACCGTCGGGGGCACCATTCACGTGGTGGTCAACAATTTGCTCGGCTTCACCACCAACTACACCGAAGAGCATTCCACGCGCTTCGCCGCGTGTATCGCCCGGCGCCAGTCGATTCCCATCTTCCACGTCAACGGAGAGGATGTTGACGCAGTCGTGCGGGTGGCGCGCATGGCGACAGAGTATCGCTACAAGTTCGGCTCCGACGTTGTGATCGATCTGATCGGCTATCGCCGACATGGGCACAGTGAAGTGGATGATCCCACCGTTACGCAGCCGCTGCTTTATAAGACGATCAAAGACCATCCGCCGCTGTGGGAGATTTATGCCGACGATATCGGCGCCAGCAACGTGCAGGAGCAGGCTGCCGCGATCAAGGCGGAGTTCGAAGCCGCGCAGAAAAAGGCTGGGAGCATCACGTCGAAGCCAACGTTGCGCGAACTCCCGAAGTATTGGGATGGCTATTTCGGCGGGCGTCACAGCCCGGAGTATGAAGTCGAGACCGGACTTTTATCTGAGGAATTATCCGAACTTACGGCGAAGCTGACGACCTACCCTGCAGGTTTTCACATTCATCCGAAAGTGAAGAAGCTGCTCGAACAGCGCGCCGAGATGGGCAAGGGGAAACGCGCGGTCGATTACGGCATGGCGGAAGCGCTGGCGTTCGCCAGCCTGGTGAAAGGCGGGACGCACGTGCGGCTTTCCGGCCAAGACTGCAGGCGCGGCACGTTTAACCAGCGGCACTCGGTGCTGCTTGACGTCGAAAACGAGAATGAATTTGTCCCGCTGGAGAACATTGCCGAAGGCCAGGCGGGCTGTGAAATCTACAACTCCACTCTTTCTGAGGCGGGAGTTCTTGGCTTCGAATATGGATACAGCCGCGATTATCCCGAATCGCTTGTCTTGTGGGAAGCGCAATTCGGGGACTTCGTCAATGTGGCGCAGGCGATTATCGATCAGTTCATCAGCGCGGGAGAAGCGAAATGGAACCTGCTTTCCGGGCTGGTCATGCTTCTGCCGCATGGGTATGAAGGGCAGGGGCCGGAACACTCGAGTGCGCGCATCGAGCGCTTCATTCAGCTTGCCGCCAAGCACAATCTGCAAATCGCGCAGCCGTCGAATGCGGGGCAGTATTTTCATTTGCTGCGGCGGCAGGCGTTGCGGCATTGGCGCAAGCCGCTGATTGTGTTCACCCCGAAGAGCATGTTGCGGCATCCCGATGCATCGTCGGCGATTGAGGATTTTACGCACAGAAGTTTCTTGAACGTGATTCCGGATACGGAAGTGGGGGAAGCGGAGCGCATCCTGATCTGTACGGGAAAGATCGGACACGAACTACGGGCCGAACGCAAACGGCGCAAAGACACGACGACGGCGATCGTGTTTCTGGAACAGCTCTACCCGTTCCCGGAAGACGAAGTTGTTGCCGAATTCGACCGCCACGGCCGCCACGCTGACATTGTCTGGGTGCAGGAAGAACCGGCCAACATGGGCGCGATGTTCAACATGCTGCCGCGGCTGAAGCGGATTGCGGGAGAGCGGCCAGTGCTGAGCGTGAAACGCAGCGCCAGCCCCAGCCCGGCCACGGGAAGCGCTAAGGCGCACGAGGTAGAGCAGAAGACGCTGGTGACGCTGGCGTATACGACGAAGTAGCGCCGCTAGCGGCCGGTTAGCGGCAAAGATTCAATGCTGCCGCTTCCGTGAACGCGCGGAAGTCTTTGTCTCTGGTCAGCAGCGAAACGGCGTAGTCGATACAGTTCTGCGCAAGGAGAGCATCTCCTAGACGCCCCCGACGCCCCTTGGCTAACACTTTCGAGCGCAGCGCGCCTGCCCGTTCCCAGTAACCCGGTTTGATGTCAAGTCGAGGAACCTCAGAGAGCTTTTGAGCAACTTTCGGCGGCAGTTTGGGATCGCTCAACAGTTCGGTGAGAACAACGGGCGCCATTAGCACTTGTCGATCGGCGAGCGCTTTGTCGAGCAATGTCGCGTCTTCGCCGGGACTGCCCTGCAAGAAAGCAATCCAGGTGCTCGTGTCGGCAACGATCAAATGCACTCCTTAGCGGTCATCCTTCAGCTCTGCGGCAGTACGTGAAAAGCGGACCTTGCCGCGCATTTCCCGCAGTTCCGCGTATGTGCGCGAGGCTGCGACCAGTTTCAGGCCGGTGCGAATGGTTTCGGTAATGCCGGCGCCGATCGCCTGCTGTGCCTTCTCCAGCAGTTTCGGCGGGACCTCAACAGTAATTTTCCGTGCTGTTTCCATACCATAACATGATACCATATTCCATACCAGCATAGATACTGGTAACTGAAGCACTCCTGCGCACGGCAATAAAGAATCCTTCCAAGTCGACCGCGAAGAGCGTGCCCAAGCGCGCCCCCAAGAGGCCGGAACACAAGGCAACTCTCGCCGAGTTCTTCGCGGAATCTCCTCTTCGACGATCTGGCATTAAAGCTACGCGCTCAAAAGATCGTCCGCGCAAAATCGTCTTGTAGCTGCTCCCCGTCGATTTATCAGCCAAGGGTCGAATCAGACCGATTGTTACATTCCCGTAAATAGCCGGCTCTCGATGTTTGCGGCTCGCAACTCAGGGCTAGGTACTCGCTACTGGCTCCGCTACAATACTCTCGTGAAACCCAGCATCTTTGTGGTGGAAGACGATCCGGATATTTCGCGACTGGTGCGCCATCATCTGGAGAACGAGGGCTTTGTGGTGCGGGTGTATCCGACCGGGGCCAACGTTTTGTCGGACGCCGAACGCCAGCGGCCGGCGCTGTTTGTTCTCGACATCATGGTGCCGGGCAAGGACGGACTGGAAATCTGCCGCACGATTCGGCAGATGCCCGGCATCGCGTCGGTGCCGGTGATTTTTCTGACGGCCAAGAGCAGCGAATCGGACCGCGTCCTGGGGCTGGAACTGGGCGCGGACGATTACATCGGCAAGCCTTTCAGCCCGCGCGAACTGGTGGCACGCGTTAAAGCGGTGCTGCGACGCTTTGAGCGGCCGCTGCCGCCCAGCCCCATGAAGTTCGGCGACATTGAAATCGATCCGTCAGCCATGACATTGACGGTCCGTGGCAACGCGGTTCCTACGACCGCGACTGAATTTCGTTTGCTCGATTACTTCGCGCGCCACAAGGGCCGCGTCTTCAGCCGCGATCATCTGCTCGATTCGGTGTGGCGCGATACCGCCTACGTTACGCCGCGCTCGGTGGACGTGTATGTGCGGCGCATCCGGGAAAAAATTGAGCCCGACCCGGAAAATCCGCGGTACCTGAAGACCGTGCGCGGGGCGGGATACCGATTTGAGTCGCCCAAATGATCGAAGCCGCAACGCTGGTTTTTCACCCCGGAGGCACGGAGCCACGGAGAATTGCTGATTGTTGATTTTTGATTGTTGATTGAAAGCTGTTTTCAGAGTGCTGCTAATCCGCGATTCACGGCCCTTATTTTCTCGGTGCCTCCGTGCCTCCGTGGTGAGAATGCGGGGTTTGCGCGGTAAGATAAACCAACAATGAAGAATCGGATCTTCTTCAAGCTGCTGGCCGTCTTTCTCATCGTCATCGCCGCCACGGCCGCCATTCTCGATGGGATGCTGGGCAGTGCGTGGGAATCGTCGCTGCGCAGCGAAATCGAGCGCAACCTCACGCAGAAGACGCTTTTGTTCGCGCATCGGGTGGAAATCGACCACAGCCACTCGCTAGCGGAGATTGCGGCGCAAGAGGGCCAGGCCGCAGGCGCCCGGGCCACGGTGATCGATGCCTCCGGCAAGGTTCTGGCGGATTCAGAGGCCTCGCCCGCGAGCATGGAGAACCACGCCAGCCGGCGGGAGTTCGCGGCCGCGCTGGCGGGCAAGACGGGTTCCAACGAACGGCGCAGCGCCACGCTCGGCATTCCGTTTCTCTACGTGGCCGCTCCGATCTCCGGAGGCGCAGTGCGACTCGCGTATCCCCTGTCCGACGTCGAGGCAGTGCAAGCGCAGGTACAGCGGCGTCTGCTGTGGGGCTCTCTATTCGCCGCTTTCATTGCGCTGCTGATCGCTGCGGGTGCCTCTATTTGGACCTCCCGCCGCCTGGAGCGCATCGTCGATGTGGCGGCCCGGATTGAGAAGGGCGATCTGCGGGCTCGCGTTGACGACGGTCACATCGATGAAATCGGGCGGGTCGCGGTCGCCATTGACAAGACGGCGGGCCAAATCGAGCGCAGCTTCGCGGCCGTGCGTTCTTCGCAGCGGTAGTTGGAAACTCTGCTCAACAGCATGCAAGACGCGGTGATAGCGGTGAGCGCCGACGGCTTGGTACGGTGGGCCAATCAACCGCTGGACCGTCTCATTCCGCAACATACGCGTCTCAACGCGCCCGTGGTCGAAACCATCCGCGACCCGGATTTCCTGGCCACGGTGAAAGCCGCCACCACCGACAAGGAAGTCAAGACGGCGCGTGCGACGTCAATTGTTCCGGGACGCGCCTTTGATGTGACCGCGGCCCCGTTGCCGGATGGGGGAATCGTGGCCGTGCTCCGCGACCTGACCGAAACCGAGCGGGTGGAAAAAACGCGGCGCGATTTCATCGCCAACGTCTCACACGAGCTACGGACGCCGCTGACCTCGATCCAGGGATATTCGGAGACACTTCTCGACACCATTCCCGACAATTCCGGTGCGACTCGCGAGTTTCTGGAAATCATTCGCAAGAATGCTGCCCGCATGTCGCGCCTGACCGAGGATTTGCTCACCCTGGCGCGGGTTGAGTCGGGCGAGACCCGGTTCGAAACGGAGCCGGTTACGCCCATGGAATTGTTGAACGACGCGGAAGAAAGCTTCCGTGAGATTGCCCGGACGCAAGGGGTGGAATTGCAAATTGTGAATGCGCAGGGGGGAAACGGTTCGGTCGAATCCCTGCCCCTGGTTTTGGCCGAACGAGAAGCCATTCACCAGGTTTTTTCCAACTTGATTGATAATGCGATGAAATATGGACGCGCCGGCGGGCGCATCGAGCTGGGCGCACGGGCGGCCGAGCGGGGCATCGAATTCTACGTGCGGGATTTTGGCGCCGGGATATCCTCGGAGCACCTGCCGCGTTTGTTTGAGCGTTTCTATCGTGTGGACAAGGCGCGCTCGCGGGAATCCGGGGGAACCGGACTGGGCTTGGCGATTGCGAAGCACATCATGCGCGCCCACGGGGGTTCGATCCGCGCCGAGAGCGAACTAGCCCACGGCAGCACGTTTGCGTTCACACTGCCCACCGCCTGAAATTGGCGATACTCACGGAGCGAAGCATGGTCGCCTGCTTCCCGTGCGCACCGAACTTTGGTAATCTCGCGGGCGGCCCCGACCCGTCCCATACTGGTGGCGATGGGCCTCAATCACGTTCTTGCCGATTTCTTCACGCGGGCTGCGGTGGGAGCAGCTACGGTTCTGATCATCATTGCGTTCGTGGGTCTCGGGATCCGCCGCAGGGCCACCGCAGCCGTCCGCCGCGCGCATCGCTGATTGCAGGCGTGGCTGACCGTCCCGGCCCATTTGACGCCTCTCCTGTCCGCATGAGATAGTGCACGTTCCACGTTTCTCCCTATTTTTGGAGCCCCTGCGTTTGCAATGACCCCTTTTATTCCCCGGGACAACACCTTTTTTGAGATGTTCTCCCAGATGTCCGAGAATCTGATCGCCGGCGCCCGCGCGATGGTCAACCTTTTCAGCGACTACCGGGAGGTGGACGCCAAAGTGGCGGAGATTCGCCGCATCGAGCGCACCGGCGACGAAATCACGCACGCGGTCCTGACCAAGCTCAATCAAACATTCATCACGCCCTTCGACCGGGAAGACATTCATCAGCTGGTTTCCTCGCTCGACGATGTCCTGGACTTCCTCAACGCCGCCGGGGCGCGCATCATCATGTACCGCATCACCACTCCGCCGCCGGTGGCGCTGGAACTGGCCCGGTTGATCCTGCAGCAGGCGCAGGAACTGCACCGCGCCCTCCCGCTGCTGCGCAAGAACGGAGACCTTCTCACCCACTGCGTCGAAATCAACCGCATCGAAAACGAGGCCGACGTGATCTGCCGCGCCGCCATTGGCCAACTCTTCGATGAGGAAAAAGATCCCATCACGTTGCTCAAGACCAAAGAACTGATCGAGTTCCTGGAACTGGCCACCGACAAGGCTGAAGACGTGGCCAACGTGCTGGAAACCGTAGTCTTGAAGAACTCGTAGCGGAAGAACCGATAGCCACGTGAAGCCCGATCTCCTGCTCCTGATGGTCACCGTCCTGGTCGCCCTGTCGTTCGACTTTCTGAACGGATTTCACGATGCGGCCAACTCGATCGCCACGGTGGTGTCCACGCGCGTTCTGTCTCCCCGGCTCGCCGTGATCTGGGCCGCGTTCTTTAATTTTGTGGCCGCCTTTCTGCTGGGCACGGCCGTGGCTAAAACCATCGGCAGCGGCATGATTGAGATCGCAGCCGTCACGCAATACGTGGTGATCGCCGGGCTGCTGGGCGCCATCGTGTGGGATCTGCTCACCTGGTGGTGGGGCCTGCCCACATCGTCGTCACACGCGCTGATCGGGGGCATGGCCGGCGCTGCCGTGATGCGCGCCGGTTCGTTCGATGTGATTATCGCGGCCGGATGGTACAAGACTCTCATCTTCATCGTCATTGCACCGATCATCGGGCTGATTCTCGCCCTGATGTTCATGACCTCGGTCTTCTGGATGCTGCGCAACAAACCGCCGCGGCGCATCGACGCCTGGTTCCGGCGGCTGCAGCTGCTCTCGGCCGCAGCCTACAGCTTAGGCCACGGCGGCAACGACGCCCAAAAGACCATGGGCATCGTGGCCAGCGCCCTATTCGGAGCAAAACTTCTCACCGCCGCCGAATTTAAAGGCGGCTGGGGCCCCTACCATTGGCCCATCATCCTGGCGGCGCACACCGCCATCGCGCTGGGCACCTACTTCGGGGGATGGCGCATTGTTCACACCATGGGCGCGCGGATCACCAAGCTGAAACCGGTCGGCGGATTCTGCGCGGAAACTGCCGGGGCCATCACGTTGTTTGCCACTGCCTTAGCAGGAATTCCGGTGTCGACCACGCACACGATCACCGGTGCCATTGTCGGAGTAGGGGCCACGCACCGGCTCTCCGCGGTGCGCTGGGGGGTCGCCACGCGCATCGTCTGGGCGTGGATCTTCACTATCCCGGCTGCCGCCCTGGTTGCCGCCATCGCCTTCGCCCTGATTCGCCTGGTCCACGCGGGAGCGTAGGAGTTAGCGACCGCTCATCCCGGCTCTGTTCAACCTGGCAGCCTGACAGGCGATTGATTTTTTCTATTCCTGCAAATATTGGTTGACAGTGGCTGCGGCCTGCTCGCAAACTCTCAGGAATCTAAGGTTCAGCATTGGGGCGTGCGGCCTGGCAATCGGCCGAAACCATTGCTGATTCATTGCGTGTGCAGTCCAACGCTTGTGAAGACGGAGGATCCGCTTATGCAGTGGAATCGTATTCTGGGAATTTCTTTGCTGACTTTTTGCTTGAGCGCGGCAGCATGGGCGCAGGGCGGAGCCACCGGCGCC
>Ga0187781_10002601_pt1 | contig 13682 bp, 9 predicted proteins | sample 0715_SJ02_MP02_2_FD_132447 | JGI IMG/M metagenome (GOLD analysis project Ga0187781, IMG submission 132447) | Tropical peat soil microbial communities from peatlands in Department of Meta, Colombia - 0715_SJ02_MP02_20_MG | ecosystem: Environmental > Terrestrial > Soil > Wetlands > Peat | place...
CAGCAGATGAATGTTCTCGCCCAAGTCCATGATCTGCACGGTGAAGCTGTCTTCGTTGAGGATGACTCCCCTCACCTGCTTCCCTTCCGCCGTAACGACGGTGACGCTTTCATACTCCTGCGGAAACTCCTTCGTCGCTTCGGTCAGTCCCCAGGCCAGCCGCTGGCTGGGATCGCGCACCGACTCGATGATCGATTCGTGCGTCCTCGACCCGCCTACGCCCGTCAAGTCCGGGCCCAGCCGGCCGCCTTTGCCTTCGACCATGTGACAGAGCGAACAGTTCGCGTCGCCGTAGAACAGTTCCTTGCCGTGGGCAGCATTGCCGGTCGCCGCGGACGAAGCCTTTACTTCGCGACTCCGAAGGTACGCAATGATCTGCCAGATTTCTTCGTCGGTCATTCCCACGCCCTGGCCATTGGTCCCGTTTGCGGGCATGGCGGTGCCAGAAATGCCGTTGCTGATGATCTGAAACATGTCGGCGTCGGACCGCGCGTGTTTCTTCTGAGTGCGAGTCAGGTCGGGACCACGTCCTCCGCCCCGCGCGCCGAGCCCGTGACAGAGCGCGCAGTTGATGCGGAACTCATACTCGCCCGCCTTCGCTGCCTTAGCGTCGCCCGCCAGCGGATTCTGCGCATTGGCGAGGGCACACGAAAGCACCGCCGTCAGAACTGTTCCCCGCCGTTTATTCATGCGTTCCCCTTCCAGAAATTCCCCGCATTCTACGCCAATAGCATCGGTGCGCAGCTTTGGAAATCTCGGGACTCTAGAAGAAACGTGTAGCTCCGGACGCATTCCTCCGGCCGCTGCACAGGATTCGCACGCTCACTTGGCTCGCTGGGCGGAGGAATGCCTCCGCCCTCACAGAGACCGTCCCGGCGGTACATGTCCGCCGGGCATCTGCCGTATGCACTTTGGGCTCTCTAGACTGAAATCCTCCCCTGATTGTGCCGATTCTAAGGATGGCTGGCATTTTCGCCGATCGCTAAGCCATTGATCCGTCAGCCTTTCCAGCGAAATGCTTGGGGCTGCGGAAGGCCCAGATGAGCCAGCACGCGATAAGCGAACTCTCGCGCCATTTCATCGAAAGACGCGGGACGGTAATAGAAGGCCGGGATCAGCGGAAAGATGGTCGCCCCGGCATCGGCGGCCCGGTACAGGTTGCGGATGTGAATTTTGTTGAGCGGCGTCTCGCGCACGCAGAGCACCAGCGGACGCTTCTCTTTGAGGGTTACGTCGCCGGCGCGCTCGATCAGGTGCGAGGCATCGCCAGAGGCGATGCGGGCCAGAGTACCGGCGCTGCATGGGATCACGACCATGGCGTCGGCAGGATACGAGCCGCTGGCCACATTCGCCCCGATGTCGTCGTTGGACTGAAGTTGGATCTTGCGGGGAGCGCTGCGTCGCGATTTCGCGCTGCGTTTTGAGGCGGGCGCGTCGGTGGAGCTGCCAAGAATCTGGCTGACCAGATTCGACCGGCCCTTGAGGCCAAGCTCTTCCGCCATCACCCGCAAGGCGCTGTCGGAGGCGATGAAGTTCACGGTTGCGACGCGCTCGTCCCGCTCGACCGCAAGCAGGAAGTGACGCAGAAAAATCGCGCCGCTGGCGCCGCTCGTGGCGACGGTCAGATTTCGTGGCGGATGGTTTGACATCGAAGTTTCGGAAGCACCGAGCCGAATTGGCAGCATAGGGAGGCAGTGCAGCAGAAGTCAAGAAGACAAGCTGGAAGCTAGGAGCTAGCAGCTAGAAGCTGATCCATGGCCTCGCAAACCAATCTCCGCATCCGACGCAGCGCGGCGCAACGCCACGCGCTTGCCGGCGTGGAGCGGGAAATCCGCGCCCAGGATTCTCATGGTCGCAGAAAGTACGTTCGCGAGTTTAATCAGTCGTTTCGCAGCTATGAGAGCCTGCTCGACTCCGCCCAGGTGCGGGATGCTCTGCGCGCCGCCGATCTGGTTTTGGTCGGCGACTATCACGCCCTGCCCGCGGCCCAGCGCTACGCCGCGTCGTTGCTCGAACAGCGCGCGCTCGAGGGCGGACGGCCTGTGGTTCTAGGCGTCGAAACCATCTTCGCTCGCGACCAGCACATTCTCGACGAATGGTGGCGGCGCGAAATCGACGACGCTGAACTGCGCCAGCGCATTCGTTTCGATCTCGACTGGGGCTACGCCTGGGAGCCGTTTTACGAATTGCTGGTCGCCGCTCGCGACCATGGCGAAGCTCTCTACGGTCTCGACTGCATGCCCCGCGAAGATCTTCGCCGGATCGGCTCCCGCGACCGTCACGCCGCCATCAAACTTGCAGAAATCCGCCAGCGCCACCCGAACGCTGTGATCTTCGTGCTCTTCGGCGAATCGCATCTCGCTCCCGGACACCTGCCCCGCGTCATTGAAAAGGAAATCCCGGGCGCCAGAATCCTCACCGTCTTGCAAAACATCGACGCACTGTACTGGCGCGCCGCCGGCGAGCGCTCTGACCGGGTTGAAGCGGTCCGAGTGAACGAGGATGTGCTGTGCGTGTTCAACTCCACTCCGCTGGAAAAATACGAGAGCTATCGTCTGTTCCTCGACCAATGGAGCCGCTACGACGACGGGCCCGACTTCGCTCCCACCATTTACAACCTGATCGGCAGCCTCGCCACTTTCCTGGAAATCAACCGCTACTCGCCGCACAATGGCACGCAGCCGAAGTTTCTCATCGACATGCTGCCGGAAGTCTACAGCGGCTCGGCGGATGCCAGGCTGCGCAACCTGCTCACCCGCAAGGGCGTGCAGAACGGCTCGCTCGTCTCGATGCTCAGCCGCGTCGAAGAATGCGGCAGCGCCTACCTGCCCCTGCTGAATGCGTTCTGGGTGCGCGAATTCCAGATGATGCACGCCGCCGAAGATGCCGCCCGCTTCTTGCATCACGCCTGCCGCGGCCTTCCCTGCCGGCTGAACGGGCATCGGAGTGGCGAAGATGCAGCCGGCAAAACCGTCGCCCCAAACTCGATCCGCAATCGCGCGCTGGACGACTTCTATATCCGCGTGATTGAGCACGCCGTCGCCTACTTCAGCTCGCGTGTGCTCTATCCTTCGCGTTCCGCGCCCGAAGGAGACGACATCCAGCTCTCGCGCACAGCCTGCGAAAAAGCGGCGCAGGCTGCCATTCACGACGAGCAGGGGGGAATCGAAGCCTCCGCCAAGGACTGGGGATACCGCATCGGAAGCGGCATCTACGACGCTTACATCGCGGGAAAAGTTCCCACCAGCAGCCTGCGTCGCCTGTTCCTCGCGCGCATCGACGAAGCGGGCATGGCCCGCAAAGTTTGTGTGGCCGTGATTTCCAAGCTGCGTTCCATCCAGAGCCGCGCTGTCCGTTAAACCCCACCGAGATGTTAACCTACTCATCATGGGATGTCCCATGCCTGCCCTGAGCCGAGCCGAAGGGTCTCGCCGATTTGCGAGACATGGAAATCCCTGCTTGGCACGTCCGTGAACGCCGACTCCATTCGCAGCCTCTTCGAGCAAGTGCGCCGGGGCGAGCTCACGCCCGATGCTGCCGTCGATCGCCTGCGCCACCTGCCCTTCGAGGATCTTGGCTTTGCCAAAGTCGACCATCACCGCGCCCTGCGCGCCGGCATGCCCGAGGTGATCCTGGCGGAAGGCAAGAGCCCGACCCAAGTTGCGCAGATCTTCGCCCGCCTTGCCCTTCATGGAGGCAACGTGCTCGCAACTCGCGCCGACGAAAAGCAGTTCGCCGCGGTGAAGAAAAAGGTGCGTGGTTCGGAGTATCGCGCACTCGCCCGTGCAATCGTGTTGCACCGCGATCCCACACCGCATGGCAAGGGCAAGATCGCGGTCGTCTCGGCGGGCACCGGCGACATTCCCGTGGCTGAAGAAGCGGTCGTCACCGCCGAACTCATGGGCAACGAGGTCGAGCACTTCTACGACATCGGCGTCGCCGGCATCCATCGCCTGCTCGCCAATCGCGAAGCGCTCACCCAAGCTCGTGTCGTGATCGTCTGTGCGGGCATGGAAGGCGCGCTGCCCAGCGTGGTCGGCGGCATGCTCGGCGTTCCCGTCATCGCCGTGCCCACCAGCATCGGTTACGGAGCTTCGTTCAAAGGATTAACCGCGCTTCTCGGTATGCTCAACTCCTGCGCCTCCAACGTCAGCGTCGTCAACATCGATAACGGATTCGGCGCCGGCTACGTCGCCGCGCTCATCAACCGTTTACCCTGAGTCCTTAACGAGGAGGATTTATGTCGACCACTCTTTCTCCCGAAGTACGACAACTGATCGATCGGCCCAATTTCGCCCACTTGTCCACGCTTCTACCCGACGGCTCGCCCAACGCCACGCCGGTCTGGGTCGGCCGGGATGGCGACCACGTCCTCGTCTGCACGGGCGAAGGCTCGCTCAAAGCGAAAAATACCCGCCGCGACCCGCGCGTGGCGCTGTCGATCGTGGATTTCACCAATCCCTACGAAGAAGTCCAGATTCGCGGCCACATCGTCGAGCGCCGCCCCGACTCCGACTTCAAGATCATGGACGCCGTCTCGCACAAATACACCGGCCAGCCGTTCCCCTTTCGCAATCCCGAAGGGCGGGTCGCCCTGGTCATCGAAGTGGACAAGGCCCGCTATACCAAGCTGCCGTTCCAGCACACTCCGCCCGCCAAATAAAGTGGGCGCGGCCGAAGCCGCGCCCCACGTCACCGCTATACCTCGGTTACATTCCCTGCTGGTTGTTCGAACCGCCGGCAACTTCCAGCTTGTTCTCCACGCTGAATGCGCCCGGGATCCCGTTGGCCCGGATTCCCGCGATCTGCTTGTCCATCGTGCTGTCCACCGTGCCGTACAGCGTCACACGCCCGTTGTCCACGATAATGCGAATCGGACGCGCCGGATCCATGGCGTACTTGCTCAGCACCGAGTCGCGATAGATCGCGCGCAGCACCCGCAACCGCAAGCCATCATCAAACTGCGACACCGGTTGGATCGAGACGTTATCAATCACGTCCTTCACCCCGGGCATATTCGCAATGTCGGCCAAAGCTTCGTCATGGCCCACCCCGGTTCGATCCTGCCCCTCAACCGTCACCACGCCGTCCTTCACCCCCAGCGCGAAATAGTCAAACGTGCTGTCGTAGCCCGCGCGCACGTAGCGCATCTGCTTCGCCAGCTTTTGCTCCAGTTGCACGTCCGGAACGTTCGGTCCGGCCACCGCGATCTGGTTGCGCACGCCCTGCACATTGGCAGATTTGCGCGCCAGTTTCCCGGCATCCAGCTTGCGCTGATACAGATCCACCGTGCCGGTCAGCGTCACGATTCCGTCCTCAACCTTCGCCTTCACGGCGCGGAACTGGCTTTTCTTCGCCAGTTTCTGCGTCACCGTGTTCTGAATCTGGTTGTCGTAGCGGTTCGGCGTACCGGCGAACAGCGTCGCTCCCAGCAACCCCACCGCCAGCAGCGCGGCTGCCAGCCTTCCCAAACCCATCGTCCTTGTTCCTGTCTTTGTCATAGTCGCCTCCGTCGTCATTGACGAATCTTTACGAATTAACCATTCGGTTAATTCATTCGATGCCGTGCCTGCTGAGCAAGATGCATGCATCCTGCGGCAGATCGTCTTTTTTCGCAGTCGAGTCAGCGAAACTTCCGTCGCGGCATGGGGTTTTCATCTGCAGAAAAAAGTGCGCGCCGGATGGTTGCTATCAGAGGTGCGCGCAACGCTGGAATGGCTGCGATTGGCCGCTTCCAGATGCGGCGCCCGTTTCAATCTGGCACCCGCTCGAATTACCCTCGTAACTTTCGACCGAGTACGCCGCGTTCTACCATTCCCTTTCGCTGCGCATTTTCGGAGGGGGGAATTCGCAGATGCGGGAACCGGTGTCGCGGTCCGCTCGCGCGGATGTCGCTCGCGCCAGACGTCTGAAAAAGGCCCTGGACAGCGGAGCTGCGCCTGCCTTTGTCCCTCCCGAAATGCTCCCATCGCCACCGGAATCCTGCCGCGCAACTTCCTGTCCGGTGCCTCCGCTGTCGGAATCCCCTGTCCCGCACCCGGGCCTCGCCAGCGCCCGCGGGCACTTCCTGGAGCAGATTGCGGAAGCGTCCTCGGAGGCCTTGAGCATCGCCGATTGCAGTCACCGCGTGCTCTGGGTCAACCGCGCCTTCCTGCTGATGTTCGGGTACCGCGAGACGGACGTGATTGGGCAGCTGCTCGAGAACCTCGTCGTCCCGGGCGACCGGATCGAAGAGTCCCGCCACGCCACCCGCGCCCTGGCGCGCCGCGAACGCGTCACCTATGAGACCCAACGCTGCCGCAAGAACGGAACCCTGCTCGACGTCTCCGTCACCTGCAGCCCACTGGTGACCGACGGGAAGCTGGTCGGCTTTTCCGCCGCCTATCACGACATTTCTGACCGCAAGCGAATCGAGGCGCTCAGTTCCGCGCTCTATCGCGTCGCCGAGCAAGGCAGCAGCGCTCACGATCTGCAGCAATTCTTCGCCGCCGTCCACAAAATCGTCGACGAGCTCATGCCCGCCCGTAATCTCTACGTCGCGCTTTACGATCCTGCGACTGAGTTGCTGACGTTCCCCTACTTCGTAGACGAGCACGACCATCCCCCGGGTCCGCAGAAAATGGGCCGCGGCCTGACCGACTATCTCATTCGCACGGGCGAACCCCTCCTCGCCACTCCGGAAGTTCTGCAGGGCATGGAAGATCGCGGCGAAGTCGCGCGCAACGGCTCGCGCTCGCTCGACTGGCTGGGCGTTCCGCTCAAGGTTAACCATCACACCTTCGGTGCTCTCGTGGTCCAGACCTATTCGGAGAACATCCGCTACGGCGAGCGTGACAAGGAGATTCTCACTTTCGTGGGGCGGCAAATCGCCAGCGCCGTCGAAATCAAGCGCAACGAGCAGGCTCTGCGGCGCTCCGAAGCCCGCTACCGTTCCCTGGTACAGAGTTCTGTCTATGGAATCTACCGCTCCAGCCTGGAGGGCAGATTCCTCGATGTAAATCCCGCTCTGATCACCATGCTGGGCTACGCCTCAGCCGAAGAGGTTCTGCTTCTCGATCCGGAGAAGGATATCTTCGCGCAGCCCGAAGAGCACGCGCGCCTGATCGACGCCTTTCGCCGGGCTCGCGCTCTGGACGGAATGGAAGTCAAGTGGAAGCGCAAAGACGCGGGCGTCATCACCGTCCGCATCAGCGGACGCGTGGTCGGCAGCGCCGAAGAGCCCGATGTCGTGCTGGAGGCAATCGCCGAGGATGTGACCGACCGCCGCCTGCTCGAAGATCAGCTCCGCCAGGCGCAGAAAATGGAAGCCATCGGCCGCCTCGCCGGCGGCGTGGCGCATGACTTCAACAATCTCCTCATGGTCATCGGCGGTTATGCCGAAGTCATTCTCGCCGAGTTGCCGCTGGACCATCCCTTGCACGAAAAAGGACGCGCCATCCAACTCGCCGCCGACCGCGCCACCACCCTCACCCGCCAGTTGCTGGCCTTCAGCCGCAAGCAGCTTCTCGAACTCAAGATCGTCGACGTCAATGCCATCATCCAGGACATGGACCGCCTGCTTCGCCCGCTCATCGGCGAAAATGTCGAGCTCGTCATCACGCGCGCTCCCCAGGCCGCTCACATCCGCGCCGACGCGGGCCAGATCGAACAGGTCTTGATGAATCTGGTCGTCAACGCCAAAGACGCCATGCCCGCCGGCGGCAAGATCACCATCCAAACCCAAACCCTGGTCGTCGACGGCGCCCACGGCCGCTTTCCACAATTCATCCGTCCCGGCAACTACGTCATGCTTTCGGTCAGCGACACCGGCATGGGCATGGACCGCGAAACCCAGTCACACATCTTCGAACCGTTCTTCACCACCAAAGAGCAAGGCAAGGGCACCGGGCTCGGCCTCTCCACCGTCTACGGCATCGTCAAGCAGACCGCCGGATACGTGATGGTGCAGAGCGAACCCGGCCGCGGCACCGCCTTCCATATTTATCTCCCGCAAGCCGAAGGCGCGGTCGAAAAGCAAGCCGTCACCGTAGCGCACACGAACTTGGGCGGCAGCGAAACCATCCTGCTGGTGGAAGATGAAGAATCAGTGCGCGAACTCGTCCGCGACACGCTGACGATAAAAGGCTACAAAGTGGTGGAAGCCTGCAACGGCGAAGCCGGCCTCGCCGTCGCCGCTCGCCACGACGGCCCCATCGATCTCGTCATCACCGACGTGGTCATGCCCGGCATGGGCGGCCGCGAGCTCGTCCAACAGTTGGCCCAATCCCACCCCTCCACAAAAGTTCTCTATCTCTCCGGTTACACGGAAGAAACCATTCTCGGCGACGGCACCACCGACCACGGCGCCGCCTTCCTGCAAAAGCCTTTCACCCTGCAAACCCTCGCCCGCAAAGTCAAAGAAATCCTCAGTTAAGAGAACCTTGCATTGCTGACCGCTGTCCTTTGCCTGCTTTGTCATCCCGAGCGGAGCAGAATTGCCGCTTTTTGGCGATTCCGCGTAGTCGAGAGCCCGCTCTGAGCAAGCGAAGCGCGCTGCAGGGGATCTTGTGTTCCGCTCTTCCCTGAAACTCTTTCCGTACTGCAAAAAAAGGGCGCGGCGATCAAGCCGCGCCCTGCTGCTTCCGCCAGTTCTAATGCTTCTTCACAGCTTTCCTGGATGCTCCCCTGGCTTCCAGAACCGCCAGATGCGCCTGCGCCACATTCGCCTTCGAGCTCGCCGCCTGGGTGGAGAATGTCCCGATGCCGACGAAGTTCGGGTCTGTACTGACAACGGCCACATTTGACGCGTCAATCACGTAGGTCGTCAGGAGATACGCGTTCTCGCCGGTTTGATTCGAGATTGTGCCGCGGCCGGTAACGGTGGTGTCCGCAGTGTAGGTTGACGCATACCGTTGATCGAACGACGTCTGCTGCCCTTGATCATTGAAGTCGATAATGCCCGCCAAGTTCCCATTCGTGTTGGTAAATTCGGCGATGTCGTCCTCCTCAAAAACGCCGTCCGCGGTGTTCGCAGTCCCGCTCAAATTCACGCCGTACCCCTCCCCCGAAGCCAGCGTCGTGTTCGACGTGGACTGCGCATAACCTGCGCCGCCCGATGTGCCGGCATTATCGATTTGCAGCAGGAACATTCCGTTAGTGCCACCATTTGTGAATGGATATAGCGCGAACTGGCAGTTACTGCATCCCAACCCGCCGTTTCCGTTCACGAAGCCAGACGTCAGTGTCAGCACGCTGCGCCCGCCGGTCAAAGCGGAGTACGTACCGCCGATATTGCTGGTAACCTCGCCCGGCGTGCCGCCATCATTGAAATCTTCGACTGATGCGTTCGTGATGTTGCCGTTGCCGTCGGTGACCAACAGGCCGCCCGCGGCGAACGGGTTGCCATTCGTCTCATCGAGGCCGCCAAGAGTGATCACGTTGTTCCCGGCGTTCACCGACGAACCCAGCGTGAATGCGTCTCCCACCACGATCGGCAATGCATCCACTTCGATGAACTTCAAGTGCGTTGCGTCCACCGGAAAGACGTCAAAGGCAAACGTGCCTGCGCTCGAAGTAAACGAGGCCGTTCCCGCAGTTCCAGCGGTTGTCGGCATCGTAACCGACCCGGAAGTAATCGGCAGGTTCGTAACGCCCGTGGAAAGACAATTGTTATTGAAATCCACCACACCGCTCGAAAGATTCGGATCGCTCGCGTCCATCGTGAACGCCCCAGCGCTGGCAAACGGAACAGGAGGCACCGAAGGGGCGAAGTTGACGGTGCAAATCACGCTGGAATTGCCTGCGCTGCCGGTAAAGCTGAATGCGTACGACTGCCCATTGATGTTTGCCTGGGTCACGTTGGCCTGCAGATCGAGCGTTCCGCTGGCGCTTCCGATGTCATCAAACTCGGTGATCAGCCCGTGTTCGCTGGTGGACAGTACAAAGTCGAATGTGAAATTCCCCGAGGCCGTCTGCAGAGTTAGCAGCCCTGCCTGGTTGCTCGGGCGTCCGTCAACACCAACGCTGTAGCTGCCGCCCGTTACCGATAGCTCAAGAAGAGGGCCAATGCCCGGGTCATTGCTGTTCACATCCACCGTCCCTCCGGTGATGCCGCCGCTGCCATTTGCCATGAACGTGCCTGCGAACGCAATGAAGTAGCCGTTCCCGTCAGCACCGGCCGCCGAGAACACATAGGTCCCATTCAGATTGCTGTCGCTAAACCCACCCGTGGGCGGCGCGGTGGCTTTGACGCTGCTGCTGCCGCAGCCCGCCAGCAGCGCGAGCGCGGAAAGCGCGATGGCAGAGAAAACGAGGCGTAGAGCGAGGCGATTGCGTGACGACATAACTTCCCCCTGAAGAGTCCTGACGTGGAGTCGTTTCTGGGCTCAGAGTATCACGAGCCTGTTGCTGCCAACATCAACCCGAACCTAAGGAATAAGTAGCGCGGAGGGAGAAAAAATCCCTTGTAAACTTTTGTATGAGAACCCCTTTTTGGAGGGACTCAGGACTCGCGACTCAGGACTAGCCCACGCAGCGATTCTTCATACGGAGCCCGCGCAATCCCTTTCTCGGTCACAATCGCGGCTACATATTGCGCCGGCGTCACATCAAACGCAGGATTTTCCACCGCAACGCCGTCAGGAACCATTTGCTGCCCGCCGATATGCGTCACTTCCCGGCCATTTCGCTGCTCAATCGGAATCCTGCTCCCGTCGGGGCACGCCAGATCCACGGTCGAAATCGGAGCCGCCACATAAAACGGAATCCCGTGCGCTTTCGCCAGAATCGCGACGGTATACGTGCCGATCTTGTTGGCCACGTCGCCGTTGGCGGCAATCCGGTCAGCCCCCACCACGATCGCCCGAATCTTCCCCTGCTTCATCATCGCCCCGGCCATGTTGTCGGAAATCACCGTGGTCGGGATGCCGTCCTTCATCAATTCCCACGCCGTCAGCCGCGATCCCTGCAGAAAAGGGCGCGTCTCATCCGCGTACACATGAATCTTTTTCCCCTGCTCCACCGCCGCGCGAATCACGCCCAGCGCCGTGCCATATCCCGCGGTCGCCAGCGCCCCGGCGTTGCAGTGCGTCAGCACGCCGCCCTCGCTCGGCATCAGTGTTGCCCCATGCCGCCCCATGGCCTGATTCGCCGCAATATCTTCGGCATGCATGCGCTTGGCTTCTTCGATGAGTGCGAGCTTGATTTCAGAAACCGGACGCGTCCGCAGTCCCTCAAACTTCTCCTGCATCCGCCGGATTGCCCAGAACAAATTCACCGCCGTCGGCCGCGTCTTGCCAATCACGTCGCAAATCGCGCCGAAGTCGCGCTGCAACTCGTCCGCAGATCGCGCTTCCGAATTCTTCACCCCGAGTGCAATCCCCATCGCCGCCGCCACGCCAATCGCCGGCGCTCCCCGCACCACCATGCTGCGGATCACCTCCGCCACCTGCTCGTGCGTGGTGCAGTTCACATAAATTTCTTCCGTCGGCAGCTTCCTCTGATCGATGAAGCGCACCCCGCCGTCCGTCCATTCAAGCGTCTGGATCATAGAAATATTAGGTGATTGAGCGATCGGGCCATCGAGCCATTGCTGATTGTTGATTTTTGATTGCTGAATAAGAACCTTCGGACCCGTGGCTTTTCATTCAACAATCAACAATCAAAAATCAACAATTCCCGAGACAATCGCCCAGTGGCTCAATCGCCCGATGACTCAATTTTAAGGCTGGGCGCAGTGTCGTCAGTTTGCACAAGGTACTCCTTCCGCACTTCGTTGGCAGAAAAAACGGCAACGAAAGGCACCGGCGCGGCAGCCTTCTCCACATTCGCGCGCCCCTTCGCCTCTTCGCGCTCCACCAGGCACATCACGCCAACAATGTTGAACCCGAACTCCCGCGCCGCCTCAATCGCCTGCACGGTCGAAGCCCCGGTGGTGCACACATCGTCCACAATCACCACCCGCGCGCCCTTCTCGCGAAAGCCCTCAATGCGCTGCCCTGTGCCATGCTGCTTCTCCGCCTTGCGCACCAGAAATCCGTGCAACTCTCCGCTCACCACCGAAGCGGCCACTACAATCGGATCCGCGCCCAAAGTCAGCCCGCCAATCGCCTGCGCCTTCCAGCCGCGCCGCCGAATCTCCTCCCAAAACACCTCTCCGGTCAGTCGCGCACCCTTCGCATCCAGCGTGGTCGCGCGGCAATCGATGTAGTAATCGCTCGTCCCTCCGGAAGACAATTGGAACTCGCCCAGCCGAAACGACTTGTGGGCCAGCAAAGTCAGCAGCTTTTGCCGCGCCGAGTACATGGAAGTAAGTCAACGATACCACGCAGGCTGCCCGGAATCCGCCCAATCGGAGGGGTCATCCTGAGCGCAGCCGCTTTTCAGGCGGAGCGAAGGATCTCGCGAGCATCGCGCATGAGGATGATGGGCCCGGAAGAACCCAACGCTCCGGCGTTCCAGCGACTAATGAGCCGCGAACTGCGCCACGTTTCTTACGCTGCGTGTTACCCTGAATTTTGCGGCTATCGTAACTCAGCCAACATCTTTCAATCGCGAATCGAGGCCTCAACTTTGCAGCCTGCACGCAAGACTCATAATTCCATCATCTTCGCTCTCATCGTTTCCCTGATCGCAATCCCCGTCCGAGCCGACGGCACCCGCACCTGGGAGCAATCCAAGTTCGACGACCTCAGCAAAGGCACGCCCGAAGGCGTAGCCATTCGCAGCTCCGGCGGCCTCGAACTCGCCCCCTCCTTCAAGCCGCTCTACGCCACGCCCTCCACCTACATCTGGGCCGTCGCCTCCGACGACGCGGGCAACGTCTACGCCGCCTCCGGATCGCCCGCCCGCGTCTACCGCATCACTCCCGAGGGTAAAGCGTCCATCGTCCTTGAGCCGCAGGAACTACAGGTGCAGGCGCTCAAGGTCGGTCCCGACGGCGCCATCTACGCCGCCACCGCGCCCGACGGCAAGGTCTACAAGATCGAGCACAAAGCGCCAGGCAAAACCGAGCCCGCAACAAAAGAAAAGTCCAGCCAAGCCGAGGCAAAATCAGCGACGCCCGAAACAAAAACGCCCGACACGAAATCCCCCGACAAAGACGCCAAGCCCGCGCTCGACCCCTCCTGGCACGCTTCCGAATATTTCGCTCCCGGCACGAAATACATCTGGGATCTCGCCTTCGACAAGCGCGGAAATCTCTACGTCGCCACCGGCGACCATGGCGAAATCTACAAAGTCACAGCGAAAGGCGATCACTCGTTGTTCTTCAAAAGCGACGAGACTCACATCCGCGTGCTCGCTCTCGACGCTCAGGGCAACGTGATCGCCGGAACTGATGGCAGCGGCCTCATCTACCGCATCTCTCCCGCCGGCGAAGGATTCGTTCTCTACAGCGCTCCCAAGAAAGAAATCACCGCGCTCGCGCTCGATTCTTATGGCAACATCTACGCCGCAGGCGTCGGCGAAAAGCGCGCCGCCGCGGGAGTTGCTGCTCCTCCCATCATGCTCACGCTTCCCTCCACGCCCGCGCCATCAACCACCACTCCGCCGACGGGTCAGGCCGCGGCCACACCGCCGCCTGCCCCGATGATTTCCTTCCCCTCCCCCGGCGGCGGCGCAACCGGCGGCTCCGACATCTACCGCATCGCCGCCGACGGCTCTCCCAGCCGCATCTGGACCTCCCACGAAGACATCGTCTACGC
>Ga0187781_10002602_pt1 | contig 13676 bp, 12 predicted proteins | sample 0715_SJ02_MP02_2_FD_132447 | JGI IMG/M metagenome (GOLD analysis project Ga0187781, IMG submission 132447) | Tropical peat soil microbial communities from peatlands in Department of Meta, Colombia - 0715_SJ02_MP02_20_MG | ecosystem: Environmental > Terrestrial > Soil > Wetlands > Peat | place...
CAATCTCGTCGGCGCGCTCGATCAAATCAATTCTGGCGTTACGACGCTGTTTGACTGGTGCCACATCGTCAATACGCCGGCTCATGCCGACGCCGCGGTCGACGCGCTTCAAGAATCGGCCATTCGGGCAATATTCGCGTACGGCACCCCGATGACCCTATTCGGCACCAAAGAACCGCATCCCGCCGACGCGAGGAGGATGCGCAGGGAGCGGTTGGCTTCCAGCGAAGCTTTGGTCACTATGGCGCTCGCCATTCGCGGTACCGATTTTGCGCCCGGCACGGCGGAAGCCGATATCAGGCTTGCTCGCGAACTCGGCCTTCTGGCCTCGTTCCATGTCGCCTGTGCCAAGCACGGACCACGGCCGCAATCGATGCAGAACCTGGCAGAGCAAGGCTTGCTCGGCGAGGATATCAACTTGGTCCACGGTAATTTTCTAACCGCTGAGGAGTTCAGAGTCATTGCCAACAATGGTGCAAGTGTGTCGATCACTCCGGAGGTTGAAATGCAAATGGGTTTGGGCCTCCCTCCTACCGGAGCGGTGCTCGCGGCCCGCGCCAAATTCAATATCGGGACCGATGTCGTAACAGGCGTGAGCACGGACATGTTTACCCAAATGCGTTTCCTCATCCAAACACAGCGGGCGCTTGCGAATGACACCTTCCATCAGCGGGAGGCCATGCCGGACAAACTGGCAATTACGGTGCGACAAGCTCTCGAGCTCGCCACTATCAAGTCGGCTCAATGCTTTGGGCTTGAGGGTAGGCTCGGCTCGCTTACCCCGGGAAAAGAGGCCGACGTGGTTCTGTTGCGCAAGAGCGACATAAATATGAGGGCGGCTGCCGATCCGATCTCCGCCATCGTGCTGCACGCGGGCGTCGCCAATGTCGACACCGTCATTGTAGCGGGCAATGTTGTTAAACAGAATGGCAAGCTCACTTACCGCGACCTGCCGCGACGCCTCGCTGAGCTTGAGAGATCGTCCGAACGACTCAACGCCGGCTTCGCTTCGAAGGCTTCCGCCGCATGACGACCGAAGCGGTTCGTGCGGTCGCGCTTAAGGTCGCTCGCGAAGGAGTCCGGAAAAGCGAGGCGCCTGCGAAAGGCCTTGCCGTCCGGCGTTGCCGGACGCGGGAGTAAGAACCGACGAGCGGTCCTGCGGCTTGGCCGTGACGGTTTCTCTGGCGCCGCTTAAACTTCCCAGCTCCTCGAATACCGGCGGGACCAGATCCTGGCTGAGCTGTGGGTCGGCGCAAGGTATGTAGGTTGCGGGCAGACTAAGCTCGCTGCGGACAATGTTTGCACCTTGAGCGGCAGCAGCGGTTTTATAAAATGCGACCAAGCGGTTGGCGCCCTGACGACCGAATCCGCAGTCTGAAGTGACGACAAGATTCTCCACGTTCACGTACTGCAACGCTCTCCGAATGTCGCCGGCAACCTCCTCCGGTCTTTCAGCGTTGAGGGTCCGGTGTGACACGACGCCAAGTGCAAACTTTTTCTTCGTCTTGCCCTTCCAGCCGCCAAGCAGTTCGAGTTCTGCGAAGCCCCGGTCCTTCATCTCAAGTGTCAAGACATCGCATTTAATGCGATCAAGATAAATTTCCAGCGCGTTCGCATATGACGTCTTGTCGAATACCCGCTGCATCATCGGGTTTCCCCAGCAGGTATGAATCCAAATCTCAGCGCTCTCGAGGCCCTCCAGCTCGTGATTCAGGGCCTCCGTCAAAAAGTTCAGCGTGTCTTTCGCCTCGGGGTAATAGCAAGCGATGAAATGGATGGTTGGCTCTTCGATTTGGATGACGTTGCAGCCTGAGGCGACCAACTCCCTGAGTTCACGATTGATGGCGGTCGCCATATCCCAGATCATCTGCTGTTTGTTGTCTTCAATTCGATATTCGGGTGTGTGCGAGTCGAGAAACAAGGCCATAACCTGGCCGGACACGGTGCCGAACTTGACCGGCTTGCGGGTGCGCGCCTGGGTCATGCGGTAAATCTTGGCGTATTCGAGTGGATTGCGTGGATTGTGCTCGATCTTGCCGGTCACAATCGGCCAGCGCCAAGACGTGTAGATTTCGTTTAACAGCGTACCGGGCGGATATTTCAGAAGGTCGGAGCGGGTAGTCTCGGGCTGCAATTCGTCATAAACAACGCCGCGCCATCGTTGCAAAGGATAGTGATGCCAGGATCGCCCCGCCAAATCGGCGTCGAGGAAGTAATCTCCGCAGGTCACAATATCGAGCCCGGCACGCTCCTGATCTGAAACGACCACGGCGAGAGCATCAGAGAACTGCTCGCGGTAGATCGGGTCGAGCATCGCCGTATCCAGCGGGCGACCCCAAAGACTTTGGGTATACCAGGCTGGCCGCGGCCAGGAACCGGTCGTGGTGGCGGCCAAAGGTACATTTTTTGTAGCGGTGAAGGCCATAATTGATCCTCCCGAAATCGATGATGAAGCTTATTCTAGGCGGGCAAGCCGCCCAATATAATGCCGTAAGTAAGCCTGTTGCGGTGAGCGGCCGGTGAGCTTGGCGAAGCGATTGTGCGCGCGATGCTTGCCACAGTGCCGCTTTTCGGCCGCGGCCTTGTTTCGTGCGCACGGGAATCATCTCAAACTGATATGACGGCGTGTCATGGCGTCCCCGAATCGATCTCTATAGCTTTTTAGAGCCGCGACAAGATTTGCGGCGCGGGAGCATCCGTTGAATCTGGCGGAAAGAAGCGCGTTGGATTGGCCCGACGTGATCTATTCGAATTTTCGGCGCGCCGGTATTCGCCAGGTCGGCTATGTGCCGGATGCCGGCTTAAGTCGGCTGATCCAACTCTGCCAGTCTGATCCCGAAATCGCAGACGTCCTGCTGACGACAGAGGAGGAAGGCATCGGCCTGGTCGCCGGCGCAGCTCTCGGCGGGCAACGGGCCGCGATACTCATGCAAAGCAGCGGCGTCGGCAATTGTGTCAATATGTTCTCGCTGGTGAAGCAGTGCCGCCTGCCATGCCTTATTTTCGTGACCATGCGCGGCGAATACGCCGAATTCAATCCTTGGCAGGTGCCGATGGGCTCAATCACTGACGCGTGCCTGCGGTTGTGCGGCTTCTTGGTCTATCGCATCGAAAAAGCCGAGGATGTCGCTGACGTGGTCGCGGCGGCCTGCGACATTTCGTTCGACTCGAACCAATTGGTGGCCATCATCCTGTCGCAACGTCTTATCGGACGTAAACGCTGGAATAATTGATGTTGCACCGCCGGGAATTCGTGAAGCAGTTGCTGTTCGAGCGCGGCGATCTGCTGGTGATATGCGGGCTGGGTACACCGGCATACGACGTGGCGGCGGCTGACGATGACGGATCGAACTTTTATCTGTGGGGTGCAATGGGTTCGGCCTCGATGGTCGGGCTCGGGCTCGCTCTGGCACAGCCCGACCGGCGGGTCGCAGTGTTCACCGGCGACGGCGAAATGCTGATGGGGCTGGGCAGCCTCGCCACCATCGGCGTCAAGCAGCCGCCTAATCTCGCTATCGTCGTGCTCGATAACCAGCACTATGGCGAGACCGGCATGCAGCCGAGCCACACGCATTCGGGCGTCGGTCTTGTCGATGTCGCGCTCGGTTGTCGTTTCAAGCAAGCGCGCAGCTTCGAGAAGGCTGAGGAAACCGCGCTGGCGCGGGAAATGTTGTATTCGCGGCCAGGACCGCTGTTCATTCACGCCCAGGTCGCCGCGCAGCAACTTGCGCAAGTGCTGCCCGAGCGTGACGGGGTCATCCTGGCGCGTAATTTCACGGATCGGCTGCGCACCGGCGGAAGGAAATCTTGATGGCAGCTGCAGCTCAGAGCGCAAGGGCCGCCGTAAAATACCAAACCTTTATCGGGGGGCGCTGGGTTGACGCGGCCGACGGCGCGACGTTCGAGAGCGAAGATCCTTTCTCCGGCGAAAAATGGGCATTGGTGCCGCGCTGCGGTGCGGCAGATGCCGACCATGCAGTAGAGGCGGCGTACGCGGCTTTTGTGTCGGGCGCTTGGCCGGCACTGACCGCAAGCGCGCGCGGGCAGATGCTTTATCACCTCGGCGATCTTGTACTCGAACAGGCGGAAATGCTCGCCGAGATCGAAGTACGAGACAACGGTAAGCTGATGACCGAGATGCTGGCGCAAACGCGCTATCTCGGGCAGTGGTTCCGATATTTCGGCGGACTTGCCGACAAAATCGAAGGCAGCGTCATACCGATCGACAAACCGGACATGCTGAATTTTACCCGCCGCGAACCGCTCGGCGTGGTGGCCGCGATCGTCCCATGGAACTCCCCGCTCTTATTGATGGCGTGGAAGATCGCGCCGGCACTTGCTGCCGGCAACACCGTCGTGGTCAAGCCGTCCGAATTCACTTCTTGCTCAACTCTCGAATTCGCTCGCATTGTCGAAAGGTCCGGCCTTCCGCCCGGCGTATTCAACGTGCTTACCGGTTTCGGCAGCGAGGTCGGCGAACCGATGGTGACCCATCCAAAGGTTGCCAAGGTCGCGTTCACCGGCGGCGACGCATCCGGACGCCGCGTTTACCAGAGCGCTGCCGCGCATCTCAAGCCGGTGGTCATGGAGTTGGGTGGCAAATCCCCGAATATCGTGTTTGACGATTGCGTGCTGGACAACGCGGTCAATGGCGCGATTGGCGGCATCTTTGCCGCTAGTGGCCAGACCTGCATCGCTGGTTCACGCCTGCTTGTGCAAGACACGATGCACGACGAATTCGTTGAGCGCCTAGTAAAAGCGGCCGGCGCCGCCAAGCTCGGCAATCCGCGGCTAGAGACAACGCAGGTCGGTCCAATCACCACGCGGCCTCAGCACAAGAAAGTACTCGACTACATTTCAATCGGTAAGAACGAGGGCGCCAAGGTTGCGCTCGGCGGGACGGTTGCCGATGTAGAAGGCTCGAATTCCGGCTTGTTCATTCTGCCATCAATCTTCACCGGCGTAAGCAACCATATGCGGATCGCGCAGGAGGAGATCTTCGGCCCGGTGCTCGGCATTATCAGTTTTCACGATGAGGAAGAGGCGGTCGCGATCGCCAATGAAACGAATTACGGGCTTGCCGCCGGCATCTGGACCGGGAGCATTCGGCGCGCCGTGAGCGTTAGCGCGCGCCTACGCGCGGGCACGGTATGGGTCAATACTTATCGCGCCGTGAGCTACATGTCGCCGTTTGGCGGCTACAAGAACAGCGGCTTCGGCCGCGAGAACGGCCGGCATTCGATCGACGAATATTTGCAGACCAAGAGTGTCTGGATCAACGCCGCCTTAGGGGTGCCGAACCCTTTCTCAATTCGTTGAACGTTGCGGCAGGCTTTACAAATGCCAATATCGGCTCTCTGGAAACGATGCTCACGCGGGATAAAAGCTCGCTTGCGGATATCGGTGCCGCATTAGCTAGGCTCGAAGCGCCTCAGTTCCGCTTTGATCGCGTTCGCGATTTGCCCGAAGCCCTGCACCTTCGGACGGTGATTCGGCGTCGCCAAGATCAGCGTGCGCGTCACTTCCGGATCGACAAGAAGTGAAGCCTGCAACTGATTGCGGGAAAGTTCGTCCTGGATCGCCGCCGCGGGAAGTACCGTGCAACCGAGATTGGCGATCACAAGAGTCAAGATCGAGTCGAATGAGTCGGCCTCGATCGGGATGTTGAGGATGATCTTCTGCTCGCGAGCGACCGTGTCGAGCAATCGCCGCAGGCCATGTGGCGCGCTCGGCAAAATCAGGGAATAGCGCGCGAGTTGTGCCGTGGGCGTCCGGCGGCCAAGTTTCTTGTGCTTGGTCGAAGCGATCAGACAGAGTTTTTCGGTAATCACCTTTTCCGCCAGCAGTCGTCCGGCCGCCCAACCCTGATAAAGCACCGCCATATCGACGCTACCGGCGTCGAGCCACTCAAGCAAATGCGCTGAGAACCCTTCGACAAAGCGCAGCCGGACATTGGAAAACTTGCTTGTGAGTTTTCTCGCCAGCGGCAATGTCAGCACCCGTCCAACGGTCGGCGTGAGCCCGATGGTCACACTGCCGTGCACGCCAGCCCGAGCGTCGTTAGCTTCCTGCTTGGCAAGCGCAATCTCCTTGAGCACCCGCGAGGCCCGCTCCAGGAGCCGTTTGCCGTCCTCGGTCAGTATAACGCCGCGCCCGTTGCGGTAGAAAAGTGCAATGCCAAGTCCCACTTCGAGGTTGCGCACGTGGCGGCTCAATGCCGATTGGTTGATGCCGAGCGAAATTGCGGCACGCGAAAAGCTGCCGTATTCGGCCACCTTGCAAAAATATTCCAGATGCTGAGAGTGCATGCAGCTCGCCGGCGGACCGTCACAAACCAATTTAGACTAGCGCAACCGGCGACCTGCGCAAATGATCGAAATCAATGTCTGCTTCTCTAATCGACCCTTTGACATCAGGCACTTTCAGACTATCGGCCGCCCGTCACCGCCTTGGCGATACATGCGTGAGCGCCGCTAACATTGCGAAGCTGCCAAACAAGTTGTCGCTTGGGCTAATGGTGGCTTAGATGGCGCTCAGACGGGGGGCTCAGTAGCAAGCCGGCGATGGCAGAAACCGCTCTATTAAACGAAAATCAAGTTTGGCAGGGATTCCATGTCCACACGCACCATTTATCTTGCGCGGCTTATCGGTCTGTCTTTGCTATTGGGCTGTGTCGGTCTTCTGCTACGCGGAAAAGCGGTAATAATGGCCACCGTTGCCGATGGTCCTGTTATGATCGTCTACGCGATGTCTTGTCTGGTAGGGGGGCTCGCAATCATACTCGGGCACGACATCCGGTTTAGCGGCCGTCAGCCATGATAGTCACCTTGTTCGGATGGAGTATTTTCGCGAAGGTCTGATGCTGTTGCTGGTGACGCCTGAAACTTTGGCCGTGCCGCTCGACCGGATGCAATATCATAAGCATTACTCCCGGTATCTCGTGCCGGGCATCCTTGTCGGCCTTTACTTGACCTACACCAGTTTCGCTGCTTCGTCTCCGCGTTCTATTTTGAGATGATGTCATGGATTTTTGGTGCCGCGGCTTAAGCGGGGTCACAGTGTGATCAAAGCGAGAGGACCTTTTCAACTGCCCCCCAAGCTTGAGCCTGAGCTTGCACGGCTGCTCACCTTCTGGCGAAAGCTCGAACGCGCCGAAGCCGAAATGCCGTTCTGGGATGATCTCAAGCTTTCGGTTCTGCCGAAGGCGCTCGCGCGCAAGATCGTGCTGATTGACGTTCTGCCTTCGCCGGCACGCTTCCGCTTCGCATTCGACGGTGTCGGCGAGGACGTTGTCCGGGACTACGGCAGCGACCTCTCCGGTAAGTTCGTGGATGAGATCGAGCCGCGATCTCCATTGGAATTGCTGCAATCGCAATGCAGCGCCGTGGTGGAAATGCGTGTCCCGGCCTATTACCGGTACGCGGCCGGACGACCCAAGGACGCATACGCGCGGCTCATTCTGCCACTATGGGGTAACGGGCGCGTCGGCATGCTCCTGGGCGGTTTCGCCTGAGGATAAGCGGCGATGGCCGACATCGTCACGTTGACCATGAATCCGGCAATTGATTTGTCGGTATCGGTCGAGCGGGTCACGGCATTTCACAAGCTGCGCGTGGCGAACGAGCGCCGTGATCCCGGTGGCGGCGGCATCAACGTCGCGCGGGTCATCAAGCGCCTTGGCGGCGACGTCACCGCCATGTTTCCGGTCGGGGGAGCGCTGGGGCAATTGCTGCGGCGGCTGATGGATAACGAGGACATTCCCGCCTTGACCACCGTGATCGCCGCGGAAACGCGTGAAGACTTCACGGTACTCGAACGCGCGACCGGCGCGCAGTACCGCTTCGTTCTTCCCGGACCTTTGGTCGCCGAAAACGAATGGCGCGGCTGTTTGGATGTTTTCAGCGCCATGGAAGGGGACGCACGTTTCGTCATCGCCAGCGGCAGTTTGCCTCCCGGCGTACCGGACGGCTTTTATGCGCGCGTCGTGCAAGCGGCGAAGCAGAAAGACAGGAAAATTGTGATCGACACGTCCGGCCTGCCGCTGCAGGCAGCGCTTGCGGCGGGCATCTATCTGGTCAAGCCGAACCTTAACGAGTTTCGTCAGCTGATGCGCGAACGGCTGGAAACCGAGGCCGCCCAGATCAAAGCCTGTCGCACGTTGATCGACAACCGGCAGGCTGAGATTGTCGCGCTCACGCTTGGCGAGCGAGGAGCGCTGTTGGTGGCTGGCGATCTCGTTTTGCGCGCTAAGGCGCTTCCGATTAAGCCGGTCAGCGTGGTTGGGGCGGGCGACAGTTTCTTGGGTGCGATGATCTGGAGTCTTTCCCGCGGACACGCTTTAGACCTCGCCTTCCGCTATGCATTAGCGGCAGCGTCGGCGGCATTGTTGATGCCCGGGACTGAACTCGGCCAAAAGAACGACATCGAGCGCTTGGTGAACGACGTCCAGATTGAGCCGCTTTGATCGCAATCCTTCAGACGACCTCAACGCCGTCCCGCAACAGCACCGCGGCGCCGAGCAAGGCGGGGAGCGGGCGCACGATCAGATAAGTGGGAATGCTGGCGAGATAACCGCGGAGCCGCCCCTTGGCTTCGAAGCGCTGGCGAAATTCGGATTGCGCTAGAAATTGCGGCACCCGCGGCACGATGCCGCCGGCGATGTAGATACCGCCGCGCGCCCCTAGCGTCAAAGCAAGATTGCCGGCAACGGTGCCCAGCATGGCGCAAAATATCGCTGCCGCTTCGCGCGTGCGCGGGTCCTTGCTCCAGATGCGCGGGCTGGTGATTTGCGCCGGCGAAAACGGCGCCGCCGGCGCCAGCGCCAGCGCCAGCTCGCAGATGGTGTTATAGAGATTGACCAATCCGGGGCCGGACAACAATCGTTCGGCCGAGACGTGATCGTAGCGTTGGCGCATCAAATCGAGGATTGCGCTCTCCTGCGCTGTAGCCGGCATCATGGTTGCGTGCCCGCCCTCGCCGGCTATTGCGATCGTGCCGCTTGCAGTCGGCACCAGCGCGCCGACACCAAGGCCGGTGCCTGGACCAATGACGCCAATCGGTGTGCCGTCGATCGGCGCCCCGCCACCGATCTGAACCCGATCACCTTCACCGAGTTGTGTTATGGCAGCGGCATTCGCGGCGAAATCGTTGACGACGCGCAGCCGCTTCAGCCGCAAATGCTGACGTAACTCTTCGACCGAGAATGTCCAGGGGTGGTTCGTCAGCGTCACCTGATCGCCGGTAACGGGAGAAGCGACGGCCAGAACCGCCTGCTCCAGCGGCAACGCTGGCGATTCCTCCTGCAAGTAGGCATCGATCGCGTCGGCGAGAGAGGCATAATCATTCAAGGCATAGACCCGAGCCGGTGTACTTTTGCCCTCCGCTTTTACCAGTGCGAAACGAGTGTTGGTGGCGCCGATATCGCCGATCAATCCGAGACCAGATTCGGAGGCGATCACCGTCCCCAGCGTGCTGCGATCTCGACTTCGCGAACTCATGCCCGACGGCGAGCCTCGTCCTTTTCGGCGGCGGCCACGTGCTGCTTCACCGCAAGGAAACTGTCGGGGCTCACCGACATCGAGTCAATGCCGCAGCGCACGAGGAATTCGGCGAATTCGGGATGGTCGCTAGGCGCCTGTCCGCACAGTCCCACCTTGGCGCCTGCCTTATGGGCTTCGCGGATGACGCTTTCGATCATCCATTTCACCGCCTCGTCCTGCTCGTCGAACAACTGAGCCAGATCCTCGGAATCGCGGTCGACGCCGAGCGTCAGCTGCGTGAGATCGTTGCTGCCGATCGAGAAGCCGTCAAACCGCTCGGCAAAAGCCCCCGCCAGGATAACGTTGGAGGGAATTTCACACATCACATAAACCTCCAATCCGCCCTCGCCTCGCTTGAGACCGTTCTCCGCCATCACGGCAAGTACCCGGTCCGCTTCTTTGGTGGAACGGCAAAACGGAATCATGACGATCACATTGCAAAAACCCATCTCCTCGCGCAGCCGACGGATGGCGCGACATTCAAGCGCAAAACCGTCGCGGTAACGGGGCGAGTAGTAACGAGAGGCGCCGCGGAAGCCCAGCATCGGGTTTTCCTCCTTCGGCTCGAACGCCGCGCCGCCGACGAGATTGGCATATTCGTTGGTCTTAAAGTCGCTCATGCGCACGATTACCGGCCGCGGATGATAGGCGGCGGCGATCCGAGACAAGCCGCGGGCCAAGCGGTCGACGAAATATTCGGCCTTGGGCTGATAACCTTCGGTCAGTTCGGCGATCAAGGCTTTGGCGGCCGGATCGGTGACCGCATCGGTGTGCACAAGCGCCATCGGGTGGATTTTAATGTGGTTGCTGACGACGAATTCCATGCGCGCAAGCCCGACGCCGTCAGCCGGCAAACGCCACCAACGGAACGCGGCGGCGGGATTGGCGAGGTTGAACATCACTTGCGTTCGGGTCTGCGGGACATTGGCGAGATCGAGCTCGCGCGCCTCATATTCGGCCAAGCCCTCATAGATGAAGCCCTGCTCGCCCTCGGCACAGGAGACCGTCACCTCTTGGCCGTCACGCAACACCTGTGTTGCGCTTCCGGTGCCGACAATTGCTGGCAAGCCAAGTTCCCGGCTGACAATCGCGGCGTGCGAGGTACGGCCGCCGTGGTCCGTTACGATGGCGGCGGCGCGCCGCATAATCGGCACCCAATCCGGATCCGTGGTGCGCGTCACCAGGACGGCGCCGTCGACAAAACGGGCGATCTCATGGGGACTGTCAATCAGGCAGACGCGGCCGGCTGCAACCGCCTCGCCGATGCTCAAGCCCGAGGTCAGCACACGACCTTTCGATTTGAGGCGATAGCTTTTGACCCCGCTCGCCTGCCGGCGCGACTGCACGGTCTCTGGCCGCGCCTGCACGACAAACAACTCGCCGGTGTCGCCGTCTTTGGCCCATTCCATGTCCATCGGACGGCCGTAATGCCGCTCGATCATGCAGGCCCAACGCGCCAGCAAAAGAATTTCTTGGTCCTGCAGGACGAAAGCGGCGCGTTCCGCCTTGGCGGTCGGCACGTTCCGCGTCGGTTGTTCGCCGCTGTCTGCGTAAATGAGCTTTTGCGCTTTCTCACCGAGCACTTTCTCGACGATCGGTATCAGGGAGGCCTCGGCGAGGAGCGGCTTGAAGATTTGATATTCATCCGGATCGACCGCACCTTGCACGACATTTTCGCCAAGTCCCCACGACGCATTGATAACCACGATCTTGTCGAAGCCGGTTTCGGTGTCGATCGAAAACATCACCCCGGCGCCGGCCAAGTCGGAACGCACCATGTTCTGAATACCGATCGACAGCGCCACCTTCAAATGATCGAATCCTTTCGTTTGGCGGTAGGCGATGGCGCGATCGGTAAACAAGGAAGCGTAACAGCGGCGGCAGGCGTCAAGCACTGCGGACGCACCGCGAATGTTCAAGAACGACTCCTGCTGGCCGGCAAAGCTCGCGTCCGGCAAGTCCTCGGCCGTCGCACTCGAACGGACGGCCACAGCGGCGTCTTCGGCTCTGCCGCTGCGCCGACAAAGTTGCCGATAGGCCTCGGAAATCGACTCGGCGAGATCGGGCGGCCAAGCCGCCTGCAGAAAAGCCCGGCGGATCGCTGCTCCCACTTCGGCAAGCGGCGCCTTGCCCAATTGAAAGTCGCGAAGATGCGACGCAACCCGATCCCGCAATGCGTTGAAGGCGACGAAGTGCCAATATGCGTCCGAGGTGGTGGCGAAGCCGGCTGGAACCCTCACTCCTTCCGTAGTCAAATACCGCAGCATCTCGCCAAGCGAGGCATTCTTGCCGCCCACGAGCGGGACATCATCACGTCCGAGTTCGTCGAGACGAATAACAAACCCCGACGATGCCGCCCCTTGCGCGGCTTTGGGTACCCGCTCATCCTTTGTAAGGGCTTGCGCCATCTTTTCAGCTCCTTGGCTATCGCCTGAACTTGCTTCGGCGCTTGTTTAATTATGAAGCTTGCCGCTTGAACCGTTTTGACTAAGATCAAGCCAATCTGACCCACCCGCATTATTCGTCGCAGATCTTCAAGCGGGTACGCACCATGGTCGCCGGCATCGCTTGCGGTAAACCCCTTCCCGGCTTCGTATGGGGAGTCTCCACGTCCAGCTATCAAATCGAAGGCGCGGTCACTGAAGATGGCCGCCGGCCGAGCATTTGGGACGTTTACTGTCGGCAGACCGGGCGCATCGTCAACGGTGACACCGGGGATGTCGCCTGCGACCACTATCATCGCTATCGCGAAGACGTTTCTTTGATGCACAAGCTTGGCGTCGGCGCCTACCGCTTCTCGGTCGCTTGGCCGCGCGTCATGCCGAGCGGTCAAGGCGAAGCCAATGAGCGGGGCGTTGAGTTCTACGACCGGCTCATTGATACGCTACTCGCCGCAAATATCGAACCTTGGCTTTGTCTTTATCACTGGGATTTGCCGCAAGCGCTTGGCGACCGCGGCGGCTGGACCAATCGCGATTGCGCCGCATGGTTCGCCGATTATGCGACGCTGATCGGCTCCCGCTTCGGCGACCGAGTGAAGCGTTTCGCTACCTTCAATGAACCATCCATCTTCACCCTGTTCGGATATTGCCTGGGCGGACAGGCCCCCGGGATTTCCGATCTCTGCTCGCTGTTGCGCGCCATTCATCACGTCAATCTCGGCCACGGCGCGGCGATCGACCGTTTGCGGGCGAGCGTCACCGGCGCTTCGCTCGGTGCCATCCACAACTGCCAGCCGTGCCGGCCGGCAACCGCCGATCCGGCAGATTCGACAGCGGCGAAAAAACTCGATGCGTACTGGAACGGCGCATTTCCAGATCCGCAGTTGCGCGGCGTCTATCCATCGCTGCTGGCAGACTTGATCGCGCCTTATCAACATCCGGACGACGCCGCAAAGATTTGCCGGTCGGTCGATTGGTTCGGCCTCAATCATTATTCGCCGGTCTACGTGCGGGCGGGTGACGCGAACCCGCTGGGCATCGCTTTCGGCGATGCTCCTCCCGATGTGCCGCGTTCCGACATGGGCTGGCCGATTGAGCCCACCGCGTTTGCGCAGACGCTATCGGACATACACAAGCGCTACAACTTACCGATCTATGTGTTGGAAAATGGCACGGCGTCGCACGACAAGATCGGCACCACCGGCTTGGTCACCGATCAGCCGCGGATCGATTATCTGCGCGCCTATGTCGGCGCGATGTTAGAAGCGATCGAAAACGGCGCGGATGTTCGCGGCTATTTCGTCTGGTCGCTGCTTGACAATTTCGAATGGGGGTCAGGCTACAGTCAGCGCTTTGGCCTGGTCTATGTGGATTACCCGACGCAACGGCGCATTCCGAAAACGTCGTTTCACTGGTACGCCGGCTTGATTGAGCCGACGTCGAAGCGGACCGCCGCAGTGGTGCTAAATCGGACGTCCAACTGAAAAAAAATGTTGAAGGCGTGAACAAGCTTTCGCGTGCAGAGCCGGTGACGGACCGCCCACCCATCGCGGACCGGAGCCACCTATCGCGCTTTTGGGTCAGCGCATCCGGCTTCTGGCGGGGAAAATCCGCGCTGCTGGGATGGTCGTTGACCATCGCGCTCATCGTCATGGGGATTGCGCAGCTCGCCGTGCAATATCGCCTGAATTACTGG
>Ga0187781_10002603_pt1 | contig 13673 bp, 9 predicted proteins | sample 0715_SJ02_MP02_2_FD_132447 | JGI IMG/M metagenome (GOLD analysis project Ga0187781, IMG submission 132447) | Tropical peat soil microbial communities from peatlands in Department of Meta, Colombia - 0715_SJ02_MP02_20_MG | ecosystem: Environmental > Terrestrial > Soil > Wetlands > Peat | place...
AACGTCTTCGAGCGGGCCGCGATCCTCGGCGTGCACACCAAGGACAAGAAGCTGGCCGGCGACGTCGACCTGAACGCCATCGCCCGCGGCACGCCCGGCTTCTCCGGCGCCGACCTGGCCAACCTGGCCAACGAGGCGGCCATCAACGCCGTCCGCGGCAACCGGGACGTGATCACCGCGGCGGACTTCGACACGGCCAGGGACCGGATCATCCTGGGCCGCCGGGAGGGCTCCAACGTGCTGCTGCCGGAGGAGAAGCACGCGGTCGCGGTGCACGAGTCCGGGCACGCCATGGTGGCGGCCCTGTCCGCGCACGCCGACCCGGTGGCCAAGGTGACGATCCTGCCCGCGGGCCAGACCCTCGGCGTGACCGAGCAGCTGCCGCTGGTCGAGCGGCACATGTACGGCGAGGACTACCTGCTGGACTCGCTGGCCGTCCGCCTAGGCGGCCGGGCCGCCGAGCTGGTGGTGATCGGCCAGGGCTCGACCGGCGCGGCCAACGACCTGGCCGGCGCGACCGACCTGGCGGTCAAGATGGTCCGCGAGTTCGGCCTGTCCAAGACGCTCGGCCCGGTCGGGTACCCCGAGGGCGGGTCGGTGTTCCTGGGCGGCGGCGGGGCCGCCATGTCCAGTCGGCCGTTCGCCGAGGCCACCCAGGCCGAGATCGACACCGAGGTCTCCCGCCTGCTGCGCCAGGCCGAACAGCGCGCCATCGAGCTGCTCACCGACCACCGCAGCGAGCTCGACTCGCTGGTCGGCCTGCTGCTGGAGAAGGAGACCGTGGACGGATCCGACGTCTACCGGCTGGCCGGCCGGCCGGACCGGTCGGACATCGTCCCGCCGGTGCCGCCCACCACCCACGTGGCCCCGCGGGCGGCCGCCGCCTCTCTCGCTGACCGTTCCGACGCCGGATGATTGTCATACCGAACGCGCCGTGGTGACACCCGCCGGCCCCCGCGGGCCAGCGGGTGGCTCACATTCCTGGTGGGGGTAACCTCTCCGGTATGGCGATGCCGGCCTACCTTCCCAGTCCGCCGATCAGCAGCTTCCACATCGGCCCGCTGGACATCCACTTCTACGCGCTGGCGTACCTGGTCGGCATCGCGCTCGCGATCTTTTTGACCAGGTACCGCTGGCGCGCGGTCGGCGGCGATCCCGAGCTGGTCGGCGAGATCGCGCTGTGGGTGGTGCCCGCCGGGATCATCGGCGGGCGGATCTACTTCGACATCACCACGCCGATGGACATCCCGCACGTGTGGTACGGGCCGTTCGCGGTGTGGTCCGGCGGCCTGGGCATCTGGGGCGGGGTGGCGGTCGGCGGGCTGGTGGGCGTGTGGCGGCTGCGCCGGCGCGGGGTGAGCCCGGCGCTGTTCGCGGACGCCATGGCGCCCGGGCTGCTCATGGCCCAGGGCATCGGGCGGATCGGGAACTACTTCAACAAGGAGCTGTTCGGCCGGCCGACCTCGCTGCCGTGGGGCCTGGAGATCCCGTACCAGTACCGTGTGCAGGGCGGCATCCCCGCCGCGGACCTGCACTTCGCCACATTCCAGCCGACGTTCCTTTACGAGCTGATCTTCGATTTCGCCTGGGCCGGCGTGCTGATCTGGCTCGGGCACCGCTACACGATCAAGCCGCCCGGCCTGTTCGCCCTGTACGTGTTCGGCTACTCCGCCTACCGGATCTTCGAGGAGTCGCTGCGCATCGACTCCTCGGTCTACATCTTCGGGCTGCGGCTGAACATGTACATCGCGTCCGCGCTGACCGTGGTCGGCGCGGTCTGGTTCTACCGGAGCCAGCGCCGTCCGGCGCGCGAGCTGAGCGCGACCGGCCCCCCGCCCGCACCCCCCGGGGAACAGGCCCGCGATCCCGAAGAGGCCGCACCGGGCACCTCGCCGACGTGACCGCCCCGCTGCGGGAGGCCCTGCTCGCCCCTCGGCTGGAAGAACTGATCCGCCTGAACGCAGTCAGCGGCCGGGCCCGGGCGGGCCCGGCCGCTGACTGCCGCTAGCTACCCCCCGTTCCCGCCCCCGGCGGCCTGGGCCAGCTCGGGGACGAACAGCGCGGCGTCGACGGTGCCGACCCCGGAGGCCAGGTCGTAACCCGGGGCCGCCTGGAAGCCCTTCACCGTGACCAGGGCGGGCTGGAGGAACGACACATCGTTGTTCCCCGTGGTGACGTCGACCAGGCCGGGCGCCTGCGCGGCGGACAGGGTGTACAGGGCCGGGTTGATCAGGCCGAGGGAGTGCCCGGCCACCTGGTCGGCCAGGGCCACGATCCCGGCGAACAGCGGGGTGGCCTCGCTCGTCCCGCAGCTCACGTACCATCCGGCCGGCTGACCGGCGAAGCTCTGGTAGGTGTCGACCGACCCGTCGCAGGCGGCGCTCATGGAGATGTCCGGCACGCCCCGGTGGTCGCCGACCACGCTGGCCACGCCGTCCTGGTACGACGGCCGGGCAAAGACCGTCGACGTGCCGCCGTTGCCCGCGATCGCCAGGGGGCCGGGGGTGCCGAAGAAGGCGTTGTTGAAGGCGTAGTTGGTGCTGCTGTTCCACACCCGGTCCGGCTGGGTCCGCTGGCCGTCAGGCAGCAGCGACAGCAGGGTACCGCCCACCGCGGTGACCAGCGGATCAGAGTCGGGCCAGTCGACCACCGGATAGGTGTACAGCAGCGTCCCCGCGACGTTGGAGTAGTCCGTCGCCCCGGCGTCGCCGGTCGCGGCCAGGACGGTCACATGGTGCTTGAACGCGTTGAGGTACGCGCTGCGCAACCCGTAGATGGAGGCCGCGCTCGGGAAGGTGGGCTCGGTCGCGCCGAAGCTCTGGCTGATGACCTGGCCGAGGTGATGGTTGATGACGTAGTTCTCGGCCTTGACGATCTGCGGGAAGCCCGCCGTGCCCTCGGTCTCGGCGACCGGGGTCTCGACCAGCAGGATGTTGGCGCCGGGCGCCATGCTGTGCGACCACTCAACGTCCAGGGTGGCCTCCCCGGCCCAGCCGACATCGGTGGCGTTGGTCGAGTCATATTTGACCTTCCCGGCCGGCTGGATGATCGTGAACGACGGCGGGGCCGGCAGGTTGAACTCGGCGTCGAAGGTGGCCAGGTCGGACTTGATCGTCGGGGACCCGAACGAGTCGACGATCACGATCGTCTGGCCGGCGCCGTTGATCCCCTGGTTGAACAGGGGCTGCTCGTTGTAGGCGGTCTGCACCTGCTCCGGGTCGTAGCAGGGGGCGAAGAACATCGCCTCGCACTGGTCGTAGGTGAGCGGCTGCGTGGCCGACCCGAACCTGCCGATCAGCATCGGCCCGATGGCGACGTTGGCGGTCGCCACGGCGGGCGCGCCTCCGGCCAGCAGGGATCCGCCGGCCAGCGCCAGCGCCCCGGCCATCCGCAGATACCGTCGGGATCGATGTGGCAAGGCAGCCTCCTCGTTCGTGGAGCGAGGCATCTGGTAACTCCGGTAAGGAGTAACACAGCCGTTACTGCCGTCGCGGTCCGGGACAGATGCGACATCGATGCACCCGCGTTGCATGTAGTTAGCCGGGCTAATCTAGGGCAAACAGCAAGGTAGCGCGGCCAGGACACGCGATCGTGACATAACGATTTGGGCGCCGCCGACGGCGGCCTCTCCCCCAGGTAGCGCAGCACCGCGAGCACCCGGCGGTGGCCCACGTCGCCAGGGTACAGCCCGAGCTTGGCGAAGATCGAGTTGATGTGCTTGCTCACCGCGCTCTCGGTGATGACCAGGGTCGCGCCGATCTCGGTGTTAGAGCGACCCTCGGCCATCAGCGCCAGCACGTCGCGTTCCCGCTGGGTCAGCTCGCCCAGCGGGTCGCCGCCCCGGCGGACCAGCAGTTGCGCCACCACCTCCGGGTCCAGCGCGGTCCCTCCGGCCGCCACCCGGCGCAGTGCGTCCAGGAACTCGGCCACGTCGGCCACCCGGTCCTTGAGCAGGTAGCCGACCCCCCGCGTGTTCGCCGACAGCAGGTCGGCCGCGTACCGTTCCTCCACGTATTGCGACAGCACCAGGATCGCGATGTCCGGCCACTGGCTGCGGATGACCAGCGCGGCGCGGATGCCTTCGTCGGTGTGGTTGGGCGGCATCCGGACGTCGGCGATCACCACGTCGGGTCGTTCCCGCTCCACGGCGGCCAGCAGCTGGTCGGCGTCGGCCGCGGCGGCCGCGACCTCGAACCCGGCGCTCTCCAGCAGCTTGGTCAGGCCGGCCAGCAGCAGCACCGAATCCTCGGCGATCACCACCCGGGGACGGCTGATCGGGCCCGCCCCCGGATCATGATCGCTCCTCACGGTTCCACGCTAGGGCACCGCGTCACTCGGTGCGCAGCGCGACCGCCGGCCGGGCCCGGGCGGCCCAGCTCGCCGGGGCCAGCGCCCCGGCCACCGCGATGGCCAGCGCGGCCAGCGAGAGCAGCGCGAGCCGGGACGGCGGGAACACCTGGGTGATGCTGGCGGGCACCCCGGTGTGCGCGGTGCCGGCCATGGCGTGCACGGTGGCCGTGTTCAGCGCCACCGCGACCGGGGCCGCGATCGCCGCGGCCATCACGGCCGGGCCGGCCATCCAGCACACCACCATGGTCAGCATCTGGCCGGGCCGCATCCCGAGCGCCTTGAAGATACCCAGGTCGTGCACCCGGTCCCGGGTGGTCATCAGCACCGTGTTGAGCACGCCGAGCCCGGCGGCGATCGCGACCATCAGGGCCAGCAGGCCCACCAGGCTGACCGCGACCGTGTAGAACGTGCCGCCGTCCTTCTGGGTCGTGGCCCCCCACGGGCTGTTCCCGCCCAGCGCGTTGTTCACCGCCTGGACGTACCCGGCGGTGTCGGTGCCCGGCCGCAGCCCCACGTCGCACTGCAGCACGTTGGCCGGCGCGGCCAGGCCAGGCAGCGTCTGCGTGCTGCCGTACACCGCGGGATCGCTGCTGGGGTGGAACACCTCCCCGACGATGTGCACCGTGACCTGGGCGGTCCCGGTGTCGATGATGGCGGTGTCGCCGACGCTCAGGCCGCTGGCGTTCAGGAACGCGGTGTTGACGTCGACCTGGCCCGGCGCGTCATACCAGTGCCCGGTGATGACCCCGTACCCGATCCAGGACGAGTCGCCGCCGAACGCCCAGGCGTTCACGTTCCCGGCCACGCCGGGCGCCTTGACCCCGTTGAAGTAGACCACCGTCTGGTGGGCCGTGCCCGGCTGGGCGCGCAGCGCGGCGGTCACCGCCGCGTCCTGCGCCGCCGTCGGGACCTGATTCGGGCCGCCGCCCGGTCCGTCCTGCTGGATCTGCACCGGGACCGTGGCCGACAGGGTCTGGATGCCGGCGGCGCGGCCCAGCGAGGCGCTCAGCCCGAACGCGAAGATCACCGCGGTGGCCCCGAACGCGATCGCGGCCACGCTCACCAGGGTGCGCGCGGGCCGGGCGAACGGCGCGGCCAGGCCCATGCCGACCGGCCGCGGCAGGCGCAGCCGGGCGGCGAGCCGGTACGCGGCGTAGCCGCGGCCCGCGTTCGGCGCGCGGCCGGCCGCGATGGCCTGCGTGGCCGACAGCCGCCCGGCGCGCAGCGCGGGCCCGAACGCGGCCAGCACGGTCAGGACCAGCATCCCGGTCGGCGCCAGGACCGACGCCCACCACGGCACCTGCTGGCTGCCCACGCCGTAGGCGTCGGCCGACTGGTGCAGCACCGGGACGGCCAGCAGGTTGCCCGCCACCACCCCGAGCGCGCACCCGGCCAGGGCCGGCCCGCCGACCCGGCTCAGGTACGCGACCACGACCTGCGCCGGGGTCAGGCCGATGCTCTTCAGCACGCCGATCCGGTAGTACCCGGCGGCCACCGCGCCGCTGACCACGTTGGCCACGATGAGCACCGCCATGGCCAGGCCGATGAGCGCGAACGCGACCACGAACGGCTCCATGATCGCGCCGTTGCTGGTGTTCTGGCTCTCCGCGGCGAGCCAGGAGCCGGCCCCGGTCACCGTGCCCGGCGGAAGTGCCCCTGTGACTTCCGCCAGGTCGGCGCGGACCTGTGCGGCGGTGCCCGCGCCGGCGAACCGGTACAGCAGCTGCGCGCTCGGTGCGGTGCCTGGTCCCTGCAGGTCAGCCACCTCGGCCGGGGCGATCCAGCCGTCGGCGGTATTGGTGATGGAGCTGGCGAAGCCGACCACGGTCAAGGTGACGGGGTGCGGCAATCCGGTGATGACGAGCTTGCTGCCGACCACCGGGCCGCCGCCCCCCGGGGTGCCGTTCAGCACGATCTGGCCTGGCCCGCTCACCCAGCGCCCGCCGTCCGGCACCACGTCGTCCACCGGGCCGCCCGGCGAGGGCCGCCCGACGAGCGCGAGCTGCCCGAACGGCTGGCCGCCGAACTGCGACTGGACCGTCGCCTCGCCGAACGGCCCGGCCATCGCGGTCACCCCGGGCGCGTTGCGGGTGGCGGCCAGCCGCGCCCAGCCTGCCCGCGCCGGGTCTACGGTGACGCTCAGGTGCGCGCCGTCCTGGGCGTTGAACGCCCGCTGGAACGGCCCGTCGTTGGCCGCGAGCAGCGTGAGGCCGAGCGTGGCCGAGGCGGTGGAGACCAGCAGCACCATGCCGAGCACTACCGCCTGCACCGTGTGCCGCAGCATCCCGCCGGAGGCGGTCCTGACCGCCCCGAACCAGTTCACCGGCACACCCCGGCGGGGATGCCGGCCAGCCGTCCGTCGACGATCCGCACCGTGCGGGCCGCGTACCGTTCGGCCAGCTCCGGGTCGTGGGTCACCAGCACCAGCGTCTGCCCGCCCTCGTTGAGCTCGCGCAGCAGCCGCCCGATCTCCTGCCCGGTGGCGGTGTCCAGCGCCCCGGTCGGCTCGTCGGCCAGCAGCACCGCGGGCCGGTTGACCAGCGCCCGGGCGATGGCCACCCGCTGCCGCTGGCCGCCGGACATCCGGGCCGGGTAGGCGTTGCGGTGCTCCGCGATGCCCATCCGGGCCAGCAGCTCGTCGGCCCGGGTCCGGGCCTGCCGCCGTGATGCCCCGGCCAGCTGGGCGGGCAGCAGCACGTTGTCCTCCACGGTGAGGTCCTCGAGCAGGTTGAAGAACTGGAAGATGATCCCGATGTGGCGGGCGCGGAACCTGGCCAGCGCGCTCTCGCCCAGGGCGTCGATCCGCCGTCCGGTCACGGTGACGGTGCCGGCACTGGGCCTGTCCAGGCCGGCGATGAGGTTGAGCAGCGTGGACTTCCCGCTGCCCGACGGGCCCATGACGGCCACCACCTCGCCGGCCGCCACGCCCATGCTGACGTCCGCCAGCGCGGGCGGACCGCCGCCCTGGTAGGTCTTGGTCACGCCGTCCAGCCGGATCACGTCGCCGGGCGCACTTGAGTCAATCATCAGATCCTCCTGGGTGGGAAACTGACGCCACGGTGTCACGCGCGGGCGGCCGGGCACACTGCCCCAGGCCCCCCAATCGGGGGTGGGGCCAGCACCACTCCGGGAGGTAAACCAGGCTGTATGGGCAAGCCGGGCCCGGGTCACCTACCGTGGGACCTATGACCACCCTCGGCCCGCGCCAGGACAGGCGGTATCGCCGCGTCCCCTGGTCGCCGCGGGCCTGGCGCCAGGCCCTCTGGCTGGCCGTGGGCATCCCGGCGCAGCTCCTGGCGCTGGCGGCCGTCCTGATCCCGTCGTGGTCGCTGGCCATACCGTCCTGGCCCCACCTGCCGGGGGAGCGGAACTGGGGCAGGCTGGCGCCGCTGACGCTGCTCTGCCTGGTCATCGTGTTCCTCGCGGTGCCCGCGCTCACCGCGATGCAGCGGCACCGGCTGCGCGCCGCGACCGGGGTAGACATACCGCCCCAGCCGGCCATCGAGCACCGGTGGACCAGAACGGGCCTGATCAGTGACGCCCGCTCGCCGGACACCTGGCGCCAACTCGGCTATCACCTGCTGGCCGCCCCGCTGCTGGCTGCGGCCGCGGTCGCCGCCTGCGCGACCTGGCTGACGGGTCTGCTGGTCACCCTGGTGTACGCCTACGCGTGGGCGCGGCCGCCCGGCAGCCTGCTGGCCCGCGGTCAGTCCTCGCCCCTGGACCACCTCCACCGGACGCTGCCCGTCCCGGCGGACGTCTTGCTGACCCTGGGCGGGTTCGTGTTGCTGGCCGCCGCGCCGTGGCTCACCGCCGCCGTGGCCGCGCTCGATGCCCGGGCCGCGCGGGCGCTGCTAGGACCGAGCCGCGCCGAGGAACTGGAACACCAGGTGGAGCACCTGACCCAATCCCGGACCGGCGCCGTCGACGCCGCCGACGCCGAACGACGCCGCCTGGAGCGGGACCTGCACGACGGTACCCAGCAGCGGCTGGTCTCCCTCGCCATGAACCTGGGCCTGGCCCGGGTCCAGGCCCGGACCGCCGAGCAGGCGCAGCAGGCCCTCGCCGAGGCACACGATGAGGCCAAGGCGGCGCTCGCCGAGCTCCGCAACCTGGTCCGCGGCCTGCACCCGGCCGTGCTGGCGGACCGGGGCCTGGACGCGGCCCTGTCCGGCGTGACCGCGCGGATGCCGATCCCGGTCCGGCTGACCGTGGACCTGCCCCGGCGCCCGTCGCCGGCGATCGAGGCGGTCGCCTACTTCGTGGTCTCCGAGGGCCTGACCAACATCACCAAGCACGCCCGGGCCAGCCAGGCGGAGGTGGTGGTGCAGCGGGCCGGTGACCGGCTGCACATCATCGTCAGCGACGACGGCATGGGCGGTGCCGACCCGGCCCGCGGCACCGGCCTGGCCGGGCTGGCCAAGCGCGCCGCGTCGGTCGACGGGACCATCGAGATCGCCAGCCCGCCCGGCGGGCCCACCCTGATCACCGTGGACCTGCCGTGCGCGCGATAGCCGGCCCGGTCCGTATGGTCCGGGGCCGCCGTGATGCCGGCCTCGCGCTGCGGTACCGTGGGGCGCAGGTTCCCGGAGGTGGTGCGGGTGGCAGCGGTCAGCGAGCGGGTCGGCCCGGCGGCTGACCCCGCGGCTGACCCCGCGACTGACACTGCGCCGGTCGCCGAGCCGCCCGTGGTCGAGCTGGCCATCGGCGGGATGACCTGCGCGTCGTGCGCCGCCCGGGTGCAGGCCCGGCTGAACAAGCTGGACGGCGTCACCGCCACCGTCAATCTGGCCACCGAACGGGCCTGGGTTACCACCTCCCGGCCCGTCCAGGACCTGCTCGGCGTGGTCGAGACCGCGGGCTACTCCGCCGCCCTGGTGGACTCGGCGCAGGCCGGCGGCGACGCCGGCGCGGCCGCCGACGAGGCCACGGTGAGGGCGCTGCGCCGCCGGCTGATCCTGGCCCTGGTCTTCTTCGTCCCGCTCACCGACCTGTCGGTGGTGCTGTCGGTCTTCCCGTGGATGCGGTTCCCGGGCTGGCAGTGGCTGCTGGTCGCGCTGGCCGTGCCGGTCGCGGCCTGGGCCGCGTGGCCGTTCCACCGGGCCGCGCTGCGCAACGCCCGGCACCTGTCCGCCTCGATGGACACCCTGGTGTCGCTGGGCATCGTGGCCGCCTGCGGCTGGTCGGTGTACGCGATGTTCGTGCTGGACCGCGGCCGGGGCGGCCTGACCGGCCTGCGGCTGCTGCTGCATGGCTCCGGCGGCGGGATCTACCTGGAGGTGGCCGCCTCGGTGACCACGTTCCTGCTGGCCGGACGGCTGTACGAGGCGCGCGCCCGGCGCAGCGCCGGGCAGGCCATGCGGGACCTGGCCGCGGCCGGGGCCAAGGACGTGTGCATCCTGGGCCCCGACGGGGCCGAGCGGCGGATCCCGGCGGGCCAGCTCCTGGCCGGCCAGCGGTTCGTGGTCCGGCCGGGGGAGCGGATCGCCGCCGACGGCGTGGTCCTGTCCGGCCAGTCGGCGGTGGATCGCAGCATGATGACCGGCGAGTCGGTCCCGGCCGACGCCGCCGCCGGGGACGCGGTGACCGGCGGGACCATCGCGCTGACCGGCCGCCTTGTGGTCCGGGCGGACCGGGTCGGCCCGGACACCCAGCTCGCCCGCCTGATCGCGATGGTGCAGCAGGCCCAGGCGGGCAAGGCCGCCATCCAGCGGCTGGCCGATCGGATCTGCTCGGTGTTCGTCCCGGCCGTGCTGGCCTGCTCGGCGCTGACGCTGGCCGGCTGGCTGCTGGCCGGTGCCGCGGCCGAGCACGCGGTCAGCGCCGCGCTGGCCGTGCTGATCATCGCCTGCCCCTGCGCGCTGGGCCTGGCCACCCCGGCCGCGCTGGTGGTGGCCTCGGGACGCGGCGCCCAGCTCGGCATCTTCATCAAGGGCTATCAGGCTCTGGAGTCCTCCCGGGTCATCGACACGGTGGTCCTGGACAAGACCGGCACGGTCACCACGGGCCAGATGACGGTGACCGCGGTGCAGGCGGTGCCCGGGACCGGCCGCGCCGACCTGCTCCGCTACGCCGGGTCGGTCGAGCAGGCTTCCGAGCACGCCGTGGCCGCCGCCATCACCGCCCTGGCCCGGACGGGACCGCCCGAGCCGCTCCCGCTCGCCGACGCCGAGGGCTTCATGGCCCTGCCCGGCCTGGGCGCCCGCGGCGTGGTCGACGGGCACGAGGTCGTCGTCGGCCGGGCTCGGCTGTTCGCCGACCGGGGCCTGGGGGTCCCGGCCGACCTGTTTGTCTGGTGCCAGGCCCGCGAGCAGGCGGGCTGCACGGCCGTCCTGGTCGCCTGGGACGGCGTCACCCGCGGCGCGTTCGCGGTGACCGACGCGGTCAAGTCCTCCGCCGCCGCGGCGGTGGCCGGACTGCGCCGCCTGGGGCTGCGGCCGGTGCTGCTGACCGGCGACAACGCGGCCACCGCGCGGGCCGTGGCGGACGCCGCCGGGATCGAGGAGGTCATCAGCGAGGCGCTGCCCGCGGCCAAGGCCCAGGTGGTCGCGGACCTGCAGGCGGCGGGTCGGCCGGTGGCCATGGTCGGGGACGGGGTCAACGACGGGCCCGCCCTGGCCGCCGCCCGGCTCGGCCTGGCCCTCGGCTCGGGCACCGACGTGGCCATCTGCGCCGCCGACATGATCCTGCTCCGCGACGACCTGGGCGCGGTGCCCGATGCCATCGCGCTGGCCCGGGCCACGTTCCGGACCATTCGCGCCAACCTGGCCTGGGCCTTCTGCTACAACCTGCTGGCCATCCCGCTGGCGGCGCTCGGCTTCCTCAACCCGCTGGTCGCCGCGGCCACCATGACCCTGTCCTCGGTCTTCGTGGTCTGGAACAGCCTGCGGCTGCGCCGCTTCGGCATCCCGTGCCGCAAGAATGACCACCGCTTGGCGAAATGCCCCGATTTATGAATTTATGTCAGGGAAGCCGGGCTCAGGACCTAAGTCCTTCGGCAGCCAGGACTTCTTTCCCTGTCGTACGGGCCTATCGTGTGCATTCTTTTAGCTCAAGTTTACAATGGATGTTTGTCTGCCCGCACGTACCGGGCAGACGGCTGACCACGCGTCGTCACCTCTGGGTGGGGCTTGGAGATGCAGCAGATGCAAACCGGCGGGCGTCGTCACCTCATCGGTGTGGTCGCGACGGTGGTCGTGCTGGGCGGGCTGTTCGTCGGGCTCGTGTTCGGGGTGCGTGCGATCGACGGCCTGGGCTTCGAGCCGCCCGTGCACGCCTCGACCCAGGGCGCCAGCATCATGTTGTCCGCCTGGCCGGACAGCCATGTCTGTCACGGCAACGGCTCCGGTGCCCCGGGCGGGGGGGCCAACCCCGACTGGGTGACGTTCTGCCCGACCACGACGATCAAGATCCCCGCGTACAGCACGATCACCGTGACGATCGACCAGTACGACACCGCGACGCCGCTGCACAACCCGTTCTTCGCGCAGGTCCAGGGCACCATCGGCAACGTCATGTACGTGAACGGCCGCCCGGTCAGGCAGATCAGCCCGAACGCGCCCGCGCACACGTTCACCATCCAGTCGCCGCCCAACCCCAACCAGTTCCCGCTGTTCGTCAGCGTCCCGCTGCCCGGGGTGTCGAGCAGCGCGCCGAACGTCGTGACCGTCGCCGGCGAGCAGTACCCGAAGCCGAACGTGATCGTGTTCCGCTTCAGGACCGGCGCGCCGGGACAGTACCTCTGGCACTGTTACGTGCCCTGCGGCATCGGGCTGGCCGGTAATCAGGAAGGCTTCGGCGGGCCGATGTCGACCGTCGGCTACATGTCAGGAACGCTGACCGTCACCTGACGGCAGCAGGCAGATGAACCGCTTGGCCGTCAGGGAGGGAGCACCATGACCTCGGGCCTCCCGCCGGCGCCCGGCTCCGAAGAGCCGCCGCCCGGCGCACCAGAGCCAGCCCGCAGCCGGGATGGCCGGGGACACATCCGGCGTGTGCTGACCATCTGGGCGGTGCTGTCGGTGGTGTGCATCGCGCTGGTGCTGGTCATAGTCCCGCTAGTCACCCCCAAGTCGGCGAGCTCGGTCGCGGGCTTCGGGAACCTGACCCTCCTGGTGTTCACCGTGCTCGCCGTGCCGGTGGCACTGTTCGTGTGGGTGTTCGTCTTCTACAGCCTGATCGTGTTCCGTGCGAAGGCACCCGCGACCGGGCGCGCCGAAGATCTCGAAGACGGGCCCCCGCTGGAGCCCGCACCCTGGCAGCAGATCATGTGGCTGTCGATCACGGGCGCGCTCGCGATCTTCCTGGTGGCCTGGGGGATGTTCGGCTTCTTCCACCAGACCACCGACCCGCCGCGCAACCCCCTGGTAGTGGACGTCACCGGCCAGCAGTGGACCTGGACCTACTACTACCCATCACTCGGCGTGCAGAGCCACGTGCTCGAGCTGCCGCTGGACCGGCCGGTCGAGTTCCAGATCACCTCCGATGACGTCCTGCACGGCTTCGCGATCGACGAGCTGGGAGTGGCGATGGACGCGAACCCCGGGTTCTATGTGACGGCGCCGATCGTGACGCCGACCAGGCTCGGCACGATGACCGCCCGGTGCGTGGAGCTGTGCGGCCTGTACCACACCTACATGTGGACGCCGGTCAACGTGGTCACCCAGGCGGACTTCACCGCCTGGGTAGCGGCCAACCGCAGCGACCCGGCCGTGGCCAGCGCGCAGGGCGGTGCCCGGTGAGCGCGGTGACGGGCGTCCACGAGGGCACCGGCACGGGCCGGTCCCGGTGGCGCGCCCTGGTGCCGAGCGTTGTCTCCGGGCTGGTGCTCGGCCTGGTGGCCGCGATCGCGGTCGGGTTCATAGTGAGCGCCGTCGTGCCTGGCCAGCCTGACGCCACGATCGTCGCCGCCTACGTGGCCTGGTTCTTGTTCTTCCTGGTCGGCATGGGAGCAGCCAACTACCCGGTGAAGTGGGCGCTCGGGCGGCCGGATCCGAGCCACCAGGAGGAGCTGGAGCTGGCCGGGCAGGGCCAGGGCGTGTGGCGCTACTTCCGGTTCTGCACCGACCACAAGGTGATCGGGATCCAGTACCTGGTCACCGTGTTCGTCCTGTTCCTGGTGGGCGGCGCGGCCTCGTGGATGATCCGGCTGGAGCAGGCCCGGTCCGGAGCCAAGATCTTCACCCCGGCCGCCTACAACACGATCGTGGGCATGCACGGCATCGTGATGATCGCGACCGTGATCATCATGATCTCCGCCGCGTTCGGCAACTACTTCGTGCCCATCATGATCGGCGCCAACGACATGGCCTTCCCGCGGCTGA
>Ga0187781_10002604_pt1 | contig 13672 bp, 1 predicted proteins | sample 0715_SJ02_MP02_2_FD_132447 | JGI IMG/M metagenome (GOLD analysis project Ga0187781, IMG submission 132447) | Tropical peat soil microbial communities from peatlands in Department of Meta, Colombia - 0715_SJ02_MP02_20_MG | ecosystem: Environmental > Terrestrial > Soil > Wetlands > Peat | place...
GCTTCGCCTGGGCGAACTGATCGCTTACGGCGAGAGTGCCGCTTGCCTGGCGCGCCGCGCTGCGGCAATCGGGGAAAACAAACTCAACGAAAAAGCGAATCGCCGGTTCGATGCCGCGACGCTCGCCGCCATCAGCCGTATTTTCGCCCGCGAAGCGGCATTGAAAGTTGGCGAAGACGGCTTGCGCTGGGTGATTGGCGCCGGCGGCCTTGGCGCGAGCGAGATTCCGGCGTTCGAGACGACTATCGGCTTGACTGCGATTCATCGCGCGCAGGCCGGCCTCATTTCGGATTTGGATCATGTAGCAGATGTTTTATATGGACGCGCCGCGAAGCAAGTCCTCGCGGCTTAGACATTAATAGTTCTCCCTCTGTGCCCGACCTGCGCTCACCAGGATGATCGAAGCGCGCAGGGCGTGAGAGAGATTCTCGAGGAGTACGGTTATGGAAAACACTTCTCATCGCGCCATCGCTATCGTCGGCGCAGGGGCTATTCTGCCCGACGCGCCCAACGTTCCAGCCTTCTGGCAGAACATCAAGAGCGGCCGCTATAGCGTGACGGAGGTCGATGCAGCCCGCTGGGATCCCACACTCTATTACGATCCCGATCCGAAAGCGCCGGACAAGACCTATTCCAAGATTGGCGGCTGGGTGCGCGAATACGTCTGGGATCCGATGAAATGGCGCCTCGCGATCCCGCCGCGTGTGGTCGACGGGATGGATGGCGGCCAGAAATGGGCGGTCGCGTGCACGCGCGAAGCGCTGGAGGACTACGGCTATCCCAAACGTCCGCTCGATCTGGATCGCACCGCAGTGATCCTGGGCAATGCCATGGGCGGCGAGAAGCACTACTTCACCACACTGCGGATTTATTTCCCGGAATGCGCCCGTGACCTCGAGAGCTCCGAGCATTTTGCCTTGCTGGCCGACGATGTGCGCCGCGAGATTCTCCGCGAACTGCACGACCGCATGGCCAAGCATCTCCCCGAAGTCACCGAAGATACCATGCCCGGAGAGCTTTCCAACTGCATCGCCGGACGCATCGCCAACATTTTCAATTTTCACGGGCCCAACTACGTCTGCGACGCCGCTTGCGCTTCGGCGATGGCCGCAATCAGTTCGGCAATCGAAGGCCTCATCGAACGCCACTTCGACGCGGTGATCACCGGAGGCATCGACCGCAACATGGGCGCGCCATCGTTTGTAAAATTCTGTAAGATCGGAGCGCTCTCCGCCACGGGCACGCGCCCTTATGCTCAAGGGGCCGACGGCTTCGTGATGGGCGAAGGCGCGGCGCTGTTTCTGATGAAGCGTCTCGGCGACGCCGAACGCGATGGAGACAAGATTTACGCCGTGATCCGCGGCATCGGCGGATCGAGCGATGGCAAAGGGAAGGGAATCACAGCTCCCAATCCAGTCGGCCAACGGCTCGCCATTCAGCGGGCGTGGGAGATCGCCGGTCTTTCTCCCGGAACAGTGACTTACATCGAAGGCCACGGCACGTCAACGCGAGTCGGCGACGTTGTCGAGGTTCAGAGCATGGCCGACGTGCTCAAAGATTCTGACCTTCCGATGCACTCGATTGCCATCGGCTCGGTGAAATCGAACTTCGGGCATCTCAAATCGGCTGCGGGAGCAGCCGGATTGCTGAAGGCAACTTTAGCACTGCACGAGAAGGTGCTGCCTCCGAGTGTGCATTGCGAGCGGCCCAATCCGGATATCGACTTTGCTCACTCTCCTCTCTACGTCAATACCGAACTGAAACCGTGGACGATCCCACCCGATGGCGTGCGCCGCGCCGGCCTGAGCGCCTTCGGTTTCGGCGGCACCAACTTCCATGCCGTGCTCGAGGAATACATTCCTCACCGGCTCAACGGCAACGGAAAGAAGTCCATCGCAGTTCCCGACATCCCTGCAGAAATCACGGAGTCATCCATGACCGCAAAAGCAACCCCCTCGTCCTCTCCAACCTGTAGAGCTCCGTTTCGCGGAGCTCTCGTAATCGGAGCCACCTCGGAATCCGCCCTGATCGAGCGTTTGCGCGCGGTAGAAAAAGAAGCAGCCGCGGGACGCGCCCCTGCACCGACCGCCCCTGCGGAATCCGACCTGCGCGCGCCCGAGCGCATTGCCATCGATTATGCGAACGCTGCCGAGCTGCAGGAAAAAGCCGGCAACGTACTTAAAGCGCTCGCAGCGAATCAGCCTGCCATCTGGAAAGCTCTGCGCGCGCAAGGAATCTATCGCGGACACGGACCCGCTTCCAAAGTCGCATTTCTCTATCCCGGCCAGGGCTCGCAGTACATAAATATGCTCAAGCCGCTGTGCGCCAGCGAACCGATCGTGGCCGAGACGTTTGCGGAAGCCGATCGCGTGATGACTCCACTGCTTGGCAAGCCGCTCAGCGAATTCATCTTCGTCGACAAAACCGATACCGAAGCCGTGGCCAAAGCCGAAGACGATCTCCGCCAGACCGCCATCACGCAGCCGGCGGTTCTCGCGACCGACCTCGCGCTCACCCGCCTGCTTGCCGCCTATGGCATCAAACCCGATTTCGCCATGGGACACAGCTTGGGTGAATACGGCGCACTCGTCGCGGTCGACGCTCTGCCTTTTGCCGATGCGCTCGAGGCCGTTAGCGCCCGCGGACGCGAGATGACTCACTTCGCCGTGAAAGATAACGGACGCATGGCCGCAGTCTTCGCGCCGCTGCAACAAATCGAGAGAATCCTGAAAGACATCGCCGGCTACGTCGTGATCGCCAACATCAACAGCGAGCATCAAGCTGTGATCGGCGGCGCGAGCCAGGCTGTGGAACAGGCCATGAAAGCTTTCCAGCAGGCCGGATACGAAGTTTCTGCGCTCGCGGTCAGCCACGCCTTCCATACTTCTATCGTCGCTCCGGCGAGCGAGCCCTTGCGCCGTGTGCTCGAGCGCCTGCGGCTGGCTCCGCCAAAATTGCCCATCGTCGCCAACACGAATGGCGAGTTCTATCCGACCGGACCCGGCGTTGTTGCGAAAATGCTTGACATTCTCGCCCAGCAGGTCGCAGCTCCCGTGCAATTTGTGAAAGGCCTGCGCACGCTGTACGAGGCCGGCGCTCGCGTCTTCGTGGAAGTTGGCCCAAAGAAAGCTCTGCAGGGATTCGCCGAAGATGTGCTTGGACCCCGCGGCGATGTGATCTCGCTTTTCACCAATCACCCCAAGAACGGTGATCTTCCCGCATTCAATCAGGCCCTGTGCTGCCTGTATGCCGCGGGACTCGGCCAGGGAACTGCGGAGATTGTGCCCGAGGCTCGCGTGACACTGGAGCAGGAGATTCCAAACCTGACCAGTCAAGTAATTCCGTCTCCGAAAAGCGCGCCAGAATATCCTTCCACTCCCAGCAACGGCAATCGCTACCTCGAACTCGGCCGCATGTTTGCCGAAGTTCTCGATCGCGGCTGGGAGATTTATCAAGGGAAAAAGTCTGTCCCGACCACCGAGCCGGTCACGATCACAGGTGCAGCTCTCGGATTGCCAGGCACCGGCCACGTTTTTGACGACGCCAACATCGCTCGCCTGCTTCGCGGCGATCAGTTTATCGATACCATCCCGCTTCGCTTCCGTCAGGCCGTGCTTGACAAGCACATCACACGATTGGTGAAAAACGAGGACGGCAGCGGCGCGTTCGAAACCATTACGGATGTCGCCGACGTCATCAAGCTGGCGGGCCGTGCCGGCGCGTTCGATCTCGAACAGGAATTCGGGATCTCCAGCGAGCGCAATGCGGCTCTCGATCGCGACACGCAGCTGGCCATCGCCGTCGGCCTCGATGCCTTGCGGGACGCGGGAATCCCGCTGGTAATGCGTTATAAGACGACCAGCAAGGGCACGCGCCTTCCCGATCGCTGGATGCTTCCCGAGAAGCTGCGCGACGAAACTGGCGTGATCTTTGCATCGGTTTTCCCCGGCTTCGATTCCTTCGCCGACGAAATGTCACGCTACTCCGCCGATCTTGCCCGCCGCGAGCAGTTGGCTGGATTGCAAAGCTTGCGCGCCCGGGCCTCTGACACGAATGGCGATTCAATTCTGGCGCAGGAAATCGACCATCGCATTGAAAACCTCTGCGACCTGATCCAGAAGGAGCGCTACCTGTTCGATCGCCGCTTCCTCTTCCGTGTGCTCGCCATGGGACACTCGCAATTCGCCGAGTTCATCGGTGCGCGCGGCCCGAATACGGCCATCAACGCTGCCTGCGCCAGCACGACGCAAGCCGTCGCGCTTGCCGAAGACTGGATCCGCGCTGGACGCTGCCGCCGTGTCATCATTGTCGCCGCCGACGACATCACCTGCGACAACCTTCTTCCCTGGTTTGGCGCCGGCTTCCTCGCCAGTGGCGCGGCCGCGACCGATGAGGATGTCGAGAAAGCGGCGGTTCCTTTCGACCGCCGCCGTCACGGCATGATCGTCGGAATGGGTGCTGCCGGCATGGTGGTGGAAAGCGCAGAAGCTGCGCGCGAACGCGGTCTCCAGCCCATTTGTGAAGTTCTCAGCGCTGTGACCGCCAACAGCGCTTTCCATGGCACACGCCTGGATGTTCAGCACATCGGTCAAGTCATGGAAGATCTGGTCCGCAGGGCTGAGATCGGCAGCGGGATCGACCGTCAGCAGATCGCCCCGCGCACCGTCTTCGTCTCCCACGAAACCTACACGCCTGCCCGTGGTGGCAGTGCGGCTGCAGAAATCCACGCGCTGCGCAAAGTCTTCGGGAGTTCCGCCGATCGCATTGTCATCGCCAACACCAAAGGATTTACCGGCCATGCCATGGGCGCAGGCGTCGAAGATGTTCTCGCAGTAAAGGCTCTCGAAACCGGAGTCGTTCCGCCAGTCGCCAACTTCAAGGAAGTCGATCCGGAACTGGGCACTCTTAATCTTTCAAAGGGCGGAGTCTATCCGATCGAGTACGCGCTTCGCCTCGGCGCCGGCTTCGGCTCGCAGATCAGCATGACCCTGTTGCATTGGGTCGCCACAAAAGACGCCGCACGCCGGAGTGCAAACGCGCTCGGCTATTCGTATCGAATCACGGATCGGATTGCATGGAACGAGTGGCTATGCGGAGTCGCCGGAAAACCCAGTCCGGATCTGGAGATTGTGCATCGCACCCTGCGGGTTCGTGACGAGGTCGCGGTTGGCAAACGGGTTGAAGCTGCGGTTCCGGTTCGAGAGCCCGTGATCGAAGCGAAAACGGAAGGGTTCTTGGCTTTCCCTCAACCGACACCGCAACCCGCGCGATCTATCGTCGATGTTCTCGAGCCAACGCCTGTCCAACTGTCCATCGCGCAGCCCGCTCCGGTAACGCACCAGCTTGATGCTCCACCACCCGCGGTCGAAAGCAAAGCGGCTCCACAATTGGCGAAGCCGGAGCCGTCCGTTTCGGTTGCCGCAACGAACTCGGCGGATCCGGTCAACGCCCGAATCCTCGCTCTGGTAGTTGAAAAGACCGGCTATCCGCAAGACATGCTCGATCTGGATCTCGATCTCGAAGCCGACTTAGGCGTCGACACGGTCAAGCAGGCAGAAATGTTCGCCGCCATCCGCGAGATCTACAACATCCCCCGCGACGAAAATCGCAAACTGCGCGACTACCCGACCCTCGCGCACGTCATTCGGTTTGTGTACGATAAACGGCCCGACCTGGCAGCGCCACCGAGCGTGGCAACCACAAGCGAAATCGAACAGCCGCCGGCCCAGTCTGTGGCCCCTGCGTCCCCGGTGGTGCATGCTGCCGAGAAGGTGTCCGCGCCTCCGCTTTCTCTCCAATCCGCGGAACTATCGACGGCGACTGACGCGGTCAAAGAACGGGTGCTCGAATTGGTCGTCGAGAAGACCGGCTATCCCAAAGACATGCTCGATCTGGATCTCGATCTCGAAGCCGACCTCGGCGTCGATACGGTCAAGCAAGCCGAGATGTTCGCCGCCATCCGCGAAATCTACAACATTTCGCGCGACGAGAATCGCAAGCTGCGCGATTACCCGACACTTGCCCACGTAATCCGGTTCGTGTACGAAAAGCGCCCGGATATTGCTGCTCCTTCGGTTTCACAACCAACCCCTGCCATCGAAACGAAAACGGAAGTCGCCTCGCAACCTTCAACCCCCTCAACGTCCCCTGCGCCGCCGGCAGCGAATACTCAAAACCCCGTTGCAGTGCAAACGAGCGCCGAAGCTCCTATTGCCAGCCCTCCCGCCAACGCAATCAAAGAGAAAGTCCTCGATATCGTCGCCGAAAAAACTGGCTACCCAAAAGACATGCTCGATCTCGATCTCGACCTCGAAGCCGACCTGGGCATCGACACGGTCAAGCAGGCGGAAATGTTCGCTGCGATTCGTGCCGCGTACAACATCCCGCGCGACGAGAATATGAAACTCCGCGATTTCCCCACACTGAAGCATGTGATCCAATTCGCGCAGGAACGCTCGGCTCCGGTCGTATCCGCCAGCAGGTCCGAGGGGCCGGTGCAACAAGAGACGCCGACAGCGTCCGGCCCTGCCCCTGCCGCTTCCAGCTTCGAGGCCGCCAATAAGATCCCGCGACGCGTGCCTGTGCCTGTGCTGCGTCCTCCACTCGATTTGTGCAAGCCGACAGGAGTCACTCTCGACCATGCACGCCGCGTCGTCATCATGCCTGATCGTGGAGGCGTAGCCGATGCGCTGATTCGAGATCTCAAGGCAAAGGGAGTCGAAACTCACCGCATCGACGGGACACCCGATGCACAGACGCTCACCGACTTGCTGAAGACCTGGAGCACTGCCGGTCCAATCGAAGGCGTCTACTGGTTGCCCGCTCTCGATCATGAAGGCAACTTGCGCGATATGGACCCTGCAACCTGGCATGAGGCCGTGCGCGTGCGCGCGAAATTGCTCTACACCGCAATGCGCGCTTTGTACAACCAGATCGCGAGGCCCGGCACGTTTCTGGTGGCGGCAACGCGCCTCGGCGGACAGCACGGCTATGACGAGAGCGGCGCCGTCGCTCCACTGGGCGGAGCGGTTGTGGGCTTCGCCAAGACTTACAAACGCGAACGTCCAGAAGCGACGCTGAAAGCGATCGATTTCGAAACCACGGCGAAGCCGGACGAAATCGCAGCACACCTTGTTCAGGAAACCCTGCTCGATCCCGGCGCAATCGAGATCGGCTACAAGAACAATCTACGCTGGACGGTCGGCCTCGAAGAACAACCTGCCATAGACGGACAGCCCGGTCTCACGCTCGACCGCAACACCGTTTTCCTGATCACCGGTGCAGCCGGCAGCATTGTCTCTGCCATTACGGCCGATCTTGCTGTGGCTTCCGGGGGAACTTTCTACCTTCTCGACATGGTTCCTGAGCCCGACCCGAACGATCACGACATCCAGCGCTTCGTTGCTGATAAAGAAAATCTCAAGCGCGATCTTTTCGCACGCATCCAGGCTCGCGGCGAGCGCGCTACGCCGGCGCTGGTCGAAAAAGAGCTGGCCGCGCTGGAGCGCGCCCACGCGGCGCTGGACGCAATCCAGAAGGTACGCGCTGCCGGCGGCACACCCAATTATTTCAGCGTCAATCTCACGGACACAGAAGCGGTTGCGAAAATCATCGCGCAAATTCGCGAGCGTAGCGGACGCATCGATGTTTTACTGCACGCCGCCGGACTTGACCGCAGCCGCTCTCTCGCCGAAAAAGAGCCGCGCGAGTTCGATCTAGTTTTCGATGTGAAAGCCGACGGCTTCTTCAACCTACTGCATGCCATCGGCGATATGCCGCTCGCGGCCACGGTTGCCTTCAGTTCCATCGCTGGCCGCTTCGGCAATCCCGGGCAGACTGACTACAGTTCCGCCAACGATCTGCTGTGCAAGATCACTTCCAGCCTTCGCACCACGCGGCCAGCCACGCGCGCCATCGCGATCGACTGGACCGCATGGGGCGGCATTGGCATGGCAACCCGCGGGTCGATTCCAAAAATTATGGCGACGGCGGGCATCGACATGCTTTCCCCCGAAGCCGGCATACCGCTGATTCGCCGCGAACTCACTGTGGGCGGAACACGCGGAGAACTGGTCATCGGCCAAAGCCTCGGCGTTCTTTTGAAAGAGTGGGACGAAACCGGGGGCCTCGATAGCTCCGCTGTGAAACGGTCGCGCGGCCCCATGCTCGGCAACATTACAAGCGCTGGAGTGTTCACGCCTTTGAAGATCGATACTGCTCTCGATCCTAAGGTTCAGCCTTTCCTCTATGACCATCAGATCGATGGCACGCCGGTGCTGCCCGGAGTGATGGGCATCGAGGCGTTTGCGGAAGCAACGCTCGCGCTTCTTCCCGGCTGGCACATCGAAGCCATCGAAGAGGTCAATTTCCTCGCCCCTTTCAAGTTCTACCGCAATGAGCCACGCACGCTAACGGTCGAAGCCACGCTTCATCCACGCGGCGAACGAGTGGTCGCCCGGTGCAGCCTCATTGGGCGCCGCACTCTACCGAGTCAATCTGAGCCGCAAGTGACGACTCACTTTGCCGCGAGGGTGCTGCTGGGCAATCAGCCCTCGAAGATTGCAGCCGGACCAATCGTCAAGCCGCAAGGAAACGGCATTGATTCTCGCGACATCTACAATCTTTACTTCCACGGCCCCGCGTATCAGGTAATTGAAAAAGCCTGGTGGGATGGCAAGCGCATCGTCGGCCAGTTCTCAAGCAAGTTGCCCAATAATCACGAGCCGGCGGAACTCGCTGTAACGCTTGCGCCGCGACTGATCGAACTCTGCTTCCAGACCGCTGGAATCTGGGAAATGGGGCACGAGGGCCGCATGGGGCTTCCACTGCACATCGACCGCCTCACGATTGAGCAACCGCTGTCCGAATCGGTGAGAGGCCCGTTTTATGCAGTCGTGACTCGTCCCGATCCCGCCAGCTTCGATGCCGAGATCGTTGACGCAAAAGGCAATCGCTATCTCCTGCTGAGCGGCTATCGAACGGTTGCGCTTCCCGGAGTTATCTCTGCCGTGAACTTGAAACCGCTGCAGGCGGCGATGTTACTCGATTTAATCGCGGCATGACCTGGCTTTACTTAGCCAGACGACGAGACTCTTATGAATTACGAATTTCAGCGCGTTGCGATTGTGAATCGCGGCGAAGCCGCCATGCGCTTCATCCATGCCGCGCGTGAGTTCAACCAGGAAAATGGCGCGGCGCTTCGCACCATCGCGCTCTTTACCGAGCCCGAGCGCCACGCTATGTTCGTTCGCGAAACCGACGAGGCCTTCTGTCTGGGGCCGGCGCGCATTCACGACGCGAACACGCAGCAGGCGAAGTGCACCTATGTCGATTACGCTTTGCTCGAACGCGCGTTGGCAGCCACGCGTGCCGAAGCCGTTTGGGTGGGGTGGGGATTCGTCGCCGAACAAGCCGCCTTTGCCGATCTCTGCCGGGAGATGGATATCGTCTTTATCGGCCCCGATGGCGACGTCATGCGCCGCGTCGGCGACAAGATCGCCTCCAAGCTCCTCGCCGAAAAAGCGAATGTTCCGGTGGCTCCGTGGAGCGGGGGCCCAGTCGAAACGCTCGACGATGCTCTCCGGCATGCCAACCGCCTTGGCTATCCGCTGTTGATCAAGGCGACGGCCGGCGGCGGCGGACACGGCATTCGCTTCGTGCGCTCTGAAAATCAACTCGCCGAGGCTTTCGAATCGGCGCGTGCCGAAGCCTTCAAAGCATTCGGGGACCCCACAGTTTTTCTTGAACAACTCATTCAGGGCGCTCGCCACGTCGAAGTTCAGGTCATTGCCGATCGCTTCGGCACGACCTGGGCCGTCGGCGTGCGCGATTGCACCATTCAGCGGCGCCATCAGAAAATTCTGGAAGAAGCTCCCTCGCCCGCGCTCACGCCGGAAGAAGACGAACAACTGCGGCAGTCGGCCGTGCGCCTTTGTCAGGCTGCCGGATACCAAAATGCCGGCACTGTGGAATTTCTCTTTCAACCGGATAACCGAACCTTCTCCTTCATGGAGATCAACACCCGCCTGCAGGTTGAGCATCCGGTAACGGAGTGCACAACCGCTCTCGACCTCGTGAAACTGCAAATTCACATTGCCCGCGGCGGCCGGCTCACCGGTGGCCCTCCACGCACCACCGGCAGCGCCATTGAGGTTCGGCTGAATGCGGAAGATCCTGACAATTCCTTTGCGCCCTCGCCGGGATTGGTCGAGCGCTTCCGGGTTCCAACCGGTCCCGGCCTTCGCATCGATACCGGCGTAGCCGAGGGTGACTCGATTCCCGCGGAATTTGACTCCATGATCGCCAAAGTGATCGCCTATGGCCGCGACCGCAATGAAGCGCTCTCCCGCTTGCAGCGCGCATTGCGCGAAAGCGTAGTGGTCATCAGAGGGGGATCCAGCAACAAGGGATTTCTGCTCGACATGATCACCCGCGCCGAGGTGCGCAACGGCAACTTCCACAACGGATGGCTGGATCATCTTGCGGCCAGCGGAGCCCATCTCTCACGCCGCTTTGCCGATGTTGCCTTGGTCCAGGCCGCCATTGAAGCCTACCAGGCTCATGCAGGGGTGGAGCAGGCGCAGTTCTACGCCTCTGCGGTGCGTGGCCGTCCCCACGTGCAAAGCGCCATCGGCCACACCGCCGAACTCCGCTACCGCGGCCAATCCTACTCACCGAAAACCTGGCAGGTCGGTCCGCATCGCTTTCGGGTGGAGATCGACGGCTCCCGCATCGACGCCGAAATCGATCGTCTCGGCGAGTACGAATACTGGCTCACCGTTTTTGGCAGCCGCTTCCACATCGTCTCCGCCGTCCAAGGATCAAGCTATCGCATCGACGTTGATGGCATCTCGCATCGCATTGACCGCGATGACGGAGGCATCGTGCACGCTCCTTCGCCTTCCGTTGTCGTGTCTATCGCAGTCAAACCGGGCGATTCAGTCAATGCCGGTGATCGGCTGGCAGTCCTCGAAGCCATGAAAATGGAGATGCAGGTCGTAGCGCCGTTCTCCGGAACCGTGCGCCAGGTGATGACCATGCGCAATGTACAGGTCGATGCTGGAGCTCCGCTGCTGCAACTCGATCCCTCCACGAGTGACCGCTCCAGCGATGCCGCCGAGCGCGTGGCCTTCGGAACCTCAGGCCCCCAGGAAACTCCGGTGCCCCAACCATCGGATTGGCGCAAGAGTCTCGATGGGTTGCGTCAGTTAATGCTCGGCTTCGATGTTCATCCCAAAGAGAGTGCTCGCCTGCTCGCCGAGTGGAAGCAGGCGGAAGTTTCGGATTTCCAGGTTATGCGTGAGGTCGAAGACGAAATTATCAACATCTTCGTCGATATCTGTTCCCTCTTTCAGCGGGAGCCCGAGGTCAATCATCGCGCCAGCGGGGAAGAACCCAGCGCCGAAGTTTACCTCTTTACCTATCTGCGCACGCTCGACGTCGGCGGAGAAGGGCTGCCGCCAACCTTCGTAGATGTGCTGCGCCGCGCGCTCTCCCATTACGGCGTCCACGATCTGGTCCGCTCGCCGGAACTGGAGCAGGCGTTGCTGTGGATCTACCGGTCCCATCAGCGCGTCGACTCGCAAGTGCCCACCATTCTCGCGATCCTGGAGCGCCGCCTTCATGCCATCGAAGCGCTCCCGCCTGGTCCCGCTCAATCCTTGCGAGTCCTTTTCGACCGCATGATCGCCATGAGCAATGGGAATTTTCCAGCAATCAGCGATCTCGCTCGGGAGGTTCGGTACCGCTACTTCGATCAGCCGTTCTTCGAAAAAGCCCGCAAACAGGTTTACGACAAGGTCGAGGAGCAACTCGCTCTTCTTGCCGCCAACCCTGATGGTTCCGACCGCCACGAACGGGTCCGCGAGTTAATGGAATGCCCACAACCTCTGGTCGGCTTGCTCTCCGGCAGATTCGCATCTGCCGCGCCCGCTTTGCGCAGACTGATGCTCGAGGCGATCACCTGGCGCTACTACCGCATTCGCGTCCTCGAAAATCTCCGCTCATTCGACCGGCACGAACGCTCGTATGCCGCCACTGAGTACGATTACGAAGGCAAGCGCATTCACGCCTTTGCCACGCACTCCGACTACCCTCAGCTACCGGAAACTCTTCGTGCTTTGGGCGGACTCATCGAAGAAGTTCCACCCGATCATGACGTGGTCCTCGACGTGTATGCCTGGAACTCCGGCAACGTAGAAGATCCTGACAGCACGCAGCAACAGCTTTGTACGATTCTCAACCAGGCGCTTTTCCCGCGTTCCCTTCGTCGCGTTGTGGTGGAAGTTGCGTCTCCCGTGCACAGTCAGGGTGTCGGTGGCATGCAGCACTTTACTTATCGCCCCAGCCCCGACGGCTATCGGGAAGAGAAGCTGTATCGCGGCCTGCATCCGATGATGGGCAAACGCCTCCACCTCTGGCGCCTGGGCAACTTCAATATCGAGCGCCTGCCCTCCATCGAAGACGTGTATCTGCTCCGCGCGGTGGCGCGGGAAAATCCCAAAGACGAGAGATTATTTGCCTGCGCCGAGGTCCGCGATATCACTCCGCTCCGCGACGAATCCGGCAAGGTCGTTGCCTTACCCCACCTCGAGCGCATGCTCACCGAAGCCATCGCAGCGATTCGCGTATTTCAATCGCGCCGCCCAGAAAAACAGCGTCTCTACTGGAATCGCATCTTTCTGTATGTGTGGCAGCCATTCACCCTTGAGCGCGACGAATTCCGCGACATCGTTCGCCGTCTCGCTCCCTCAGTCGAAGGCCTCGGCCTGGAGCAAGTCGTTGTCCGCGCCCGCATTCCCAGTCCCTCGACCGGCGAACTACACGACATGACGGTGCGCATTTCCAGCCCGGCCGGACGTGGCATGCTCATTACTTTCCGCCCCGCCGACAAAATGCAGCCCATGCACGCCCTCACCGAGTACGAACAGAAAGTAGTCCGCATGCGCCAGCGCGGCATGATCTATCCCTACGAAATCATCCGCATGCTTACGCCTCCGCGGAAGCACACGCGCGCAGAATTCCCCGCCGGGGATTTTGTGGAATACGATCTCGACACCGAGAACCGGCTGGTGCCCGTGGATCGCGCTTACGGCAAGAACAAAACCAACATCATCGTCGGAGTTATTCGCAACTTCACCGAAAAATATCCCGAAGGCATGAAGCGCGTCGTTCTGCTGGGCTATCCCAGCCACGACCTGGGCGCGCTCGCCGAGCCAGAGTGTCGCAGGATCATCGCGGCTCTCGAACTGGCGGCAGAAATGGGCGTGCCGCTCGAATGGTTCGCGCTCTCCGCCGGCGCCAAAATTTCCATGGAAAGTGGCGTCGAAAACATGGACTGGATTGCCCGCGTCCTGCGCCACATCGTCAACTTCACGCAGGCCGGAGGCGAGATCAACCTTCTGATTAACGGCATCAACGTCGGCGCGCAACCTTACTGGAACGCCGAGGCCACCATGCTGATGCACACCCGCGGCATTCTCGTCATGACGCCGAAGGCCGCCATGGTCCTCACCGGCAAACGCGCTCTCGATTACTCCGGCGGTATTTCCGCGGAAGATAACCAGGGCATCGGCGGCTACGACCGCATCATGGGCATCAACGGCCAGGCACAGTACTGGGCCCACGATATCGACGAGGCCTGCCACATTTTGTTCCGCCACTACGATCACAC
>Ga0187781_10002606_pt1 | contig 13666 bp, 14 predicted proteins | sample 0715_SJ02_MP02_2_FD_132447 | JGI IMG/M metagenome (GOLD analysis project Ga0187781, IMG submission 132447) | Tropical peat soil microbial communities from peatlands in Department of Meta, Colombia - 0715_SJ02_MP02_20_MG | ecosystem: Environmental > Terrestrial > Soil > Wetlands > Peat | place...
CACGCAGTGTCCTTCGTATTGACGCAGGGTTCAGCAATTATATACGCCATAGGCGAATCCTCCCGAGGGCTTTCCGATTGAAGTATGCTTGGCCCCCAACTTCCTATACACTACCTTGCTGTTTCCCACGCTGCGATGACTTAAGTCGTGCTCGCCGCGGGAGTGTCTGGTAAGCTGTTTTAATAGGTAGGGGCAGCCTCCGTGACTGCGCGGGCCAGTACTTGTGCTTCGTTCCGTGCCGCCACACGGGCCGCCCTTCTACCCCGTTGCGGTTGGGATTTCTGCCATGACGGTTCTGGATCCGGTTGAAACTCTGCGCCGCGTGGCGTTTTTCGCGGTGTTGCCCGCAGATGAGCTTCGAGCGCTGGCTTGCCATTGTGTAGGCAGGCGGTTGGACAAGGAAGAGGTGCTGGTCGCGGAGGGTGATGCCTGCGACGGCCTCTTCGTCGTGCAGTCCGGGGCGATCAAGATCTTCAAGATGGCCGAAAACGGGCGCGAGCAGGTCCTGGTGATCGAGCGCGCCGGATCGACGGTCGGCGAACTCTCCATTTTTGACGGCGGTACTTTCCCTGCCTCCGCTGCTGCCGTGGAAGACTCCACGCTCCTCTTCCTTCCCAAGAAGGAGTTTCTGGAATTGTGCCGGCGCAATTCGGAAGTGACCCTGGCCGTGATCCGCACCCTGGCGTGGAGGTTTCGCTACCTCGCCGACCTGGTCGAGGAGTTGTCGCTGAAAGAGGTGAGCCACCGCCTGGCGCGCTTCCTTCGTGACCGCGCGCAGAGGCTGGGAATTCGCACCCGGCGCGGCGTCGAGTTTCCACTGGAGGAAACCAACCAACAGATCGGCGCGGAAATTGGTACGGTGCGGGACTTGGTTTCGCGCAACCTGCGGCGGTTCGTGGACCGCGGCATCATTCGCCTGGAGCGCCGCAAAGTCATCGTCCTCGACATGACCGAACTCGAGGCCCAGGCCGCCGGCGCAAAAAGAGCCTCAGGGTAGATTGTGAAATGCGGAAGATGAAAAACGAGCCCTCTCCCGTGGGGAGAGGGTGTCCCGCGACGGCGTTTTCACCAGCCGTCGCGGGACGGGTGAGGGGTCGCGTCCACGCCGACGAGGGGACGGCAAGCCGTCCCCCTACAATTTGCGAGCGCCTGAGCATTGAAGATGCCCGCGGGTTATTCCAAGAGATCGCTGGTCGAAAAACTCGGCATCCAAGACGGCTTCGCCATCTCCATCATCGGCGCGCCCAAGGACTACGCTGGGACGTTGGGTAAACTCCCTGCCGGCGTCAAGCCCATCAACAAGCTCGCAGGCCCTCTCGATTTCATCCAATTCTTCTGCTCAAGACGGGATCGGTTAGAAGCTGGCTTTGCCGACTTGAAAGCGGCCCTCTCTCCCAGCGGCATGCTTTGGGTTTCCTGGCCCAAAGCTTCATCCGGCGTGCCAACCGACCTTACCGAAAACGTGGTTCGCGAGATCGGACTCCAAAACGGCTTGGTGGACGTCAAGGTTTGCGCAGTAGACGAGACCTGGTCCGGCCTGAAGTTCGTCTACAGGCTCAAGGAGCGGCGATAAACGCGTGGCTCATCGGCGGTTCAAAACTGCGGCTGTCCAAATGAACGACGCCTAATTGGGTTTCAGCGATGGGACAGAAGCAACCGCCCCACCCCCCTTCGGGAAACCATCGCTTGTGGGCACGGATGTAGTCTAGTTCAACCATCCACATTCCTCGCCTCTGTAACTCCTCAGCCCTTTTTCTGCCTTCTGCCTTTTTATTTCCCCGCATTGCCCGGCCCACCCACAGGATAAATCCTGGGTAGCCGTTGCTCGACGGGCGGCAGCACGGGGAACGGCCCGTGCGGCTCTGTCTGATACCAATAGGCGACGGAGAAGTAATTATCGGAGCGGTGGTTGGCGTGGCCGTGCTCGATGGTGGCGCGCAGCGACTGGGTGAAGGTGATGGGAGAATCGAGGTGGAACCGGTAGACGGAGTATCGGCCCCCCACTCGCTCCACACCCTTCACGGGTGCGCCGAACATCAGATAAGAAAATGGCTGGTCGCCAAAGTCCCAGGCTCCCTGGAAATAGTCTTCTGAACCCGTGCCGTTGATCGAGGGCAGTTTTTCTCCGTCGATGAAAAACATATCGTCACCCTCACCCCACCACTCGTCCTGGTTTTGCAACACCGACATGGTGACACCTACGTAGTGACCCCGGCCGGTGGCTTCCATCCACACGTAGTTGCCCTGGCCGTCGAGGTTAGTTTTCTTATCCACCAACGGGTCGCCATTGGAATTCCACTGGTTGGTCCAACCTTGGCACGGAGTACACTGGCGATACTGGGCGTGAAAATAGAGCGTGTCCGCGGAGAGCGGCGCCTTGTAAGCGCGATAATCGATGTTGAAATAGAGGGCGTCCACCCCTCTGCTTCCCTCGTCCGCGATGGTGATTTTACCCATCTTCTGAAAAGGCATGGGAAAGTAGCAATTCAGCGCCTGAGCCGAACCGACGGCCAGCGGGAATGACTGGTACATGAAGTAGTCTCCCAAACCCTGGCCGAAGAAATCGCCGATGGGAGCTTCCACACTCGGCGTGGTTTCGCCATCCCAATACATGCGAAGCACCAGCTTTTTCAGGTGGAAAGCTTCCGGGCTCGCAATCGTGAACCAGATGTGAGTGATGACTCCCGGCCCGTTGGCTTCAAATATCGTCAGCGTCTCGCCGGCTTTCATCTTCCACGAATCATTGTTGGCGCCCGTTCGGTCGTAGCTGGAGACGCGTTTCAAAACGTAGTCCTGTTGTTGAGTCAGGTTCGGAAACAATCCGCTTAGATTCTGGGCAACCGCAGGCCCAGCCATCGCCAGAGCGAGGAAAAGGAAACTCAATTTGCGCATTTCAACCTCCGGAAGGTTCGAATCAGTATGCTGTTGAGAGCCGCGCCATTCTATCACACACTCTTCCTCTACAGCTTTTAGGGGGATGGCTTGCCGTCCCCTGCCCCTACCAACAATCCGGTAGTGGTACAGTTTGAGGTTGTAGCGGCGAGTTTATTTCGCCAGGTGGCGGCATAAAGCCGCCTCGACACCAAACTGTAGCACTACCCGCATTCCAAGGTTCTCGACTTCCAGCCCAAGGGGCGTTAAGCTGGCGATAACGAGCACCTCTATGGCCCGAGCGAGAACCCGCGAGATCACGAGCTCTTCCAACTCTCTCGTGAAAGTCTACCGGCGAGCTTTGGCAGAGGGCACGACGCGCGATGGATGGTTAGCCGTGGAAGGTCCGTTTTTGGTGGAGGAAGCCCTGGCCGCGGCCCCGGCGGTTCGAACCCACAGCATTCTTATTTCCGAAAGCGGTGGGGCGAAATTCGGTCAGCTTCTGGAACAGTTGTCCGCGGAAGGAGAAGCCGTACAGGTTTCTGACCGATTGTTCGAGCAGGTGGCGCAGACCCAGAATCCCCAGGGGATTGCGGCCCTGGTCGAGTTGCCGCGTTACAATCTCGAGTCGATCCTCACGGGCCGGAATCTGCTCCTGCTGCTGGCTTGCGGGCTTCAGGACCCCGGCAATCTGGGCACGCTGCTGCGCAGCGCGGCGGCTTTCGGGGCCTCCGCGCTCTGCGTCCTTCCGGAAACCGTCAGCCCCTTCAATCCCAAGGCCGTGCGGTCTTCAGCCGGCGCCATCTTTCACGTGCCAATCTTCGAGGGCTTGCCGGCCAGGGAAGTCCTGCCTCGCTTGCGCGCGGCTCGAGTGTGCATCGTGGCCGGCGATCGCAGCAGCCCCACGCCGCTCGACCAGGCTGATCTAAGGGGCTCGCTCGCCATCCTGGTTGGCCGAGAGGCTTCCGGCTTGCCCCCGGAGATTGCGCGTGAAGCCTCGCTGCTGCTGAGCATTCCCATTCGTCCCGGCATGGATTCCGTGAACGCAGCGACCGCCGGCAGCATTTTTCTTTACGAAGCAGCGCGGCAACGTGGGTTTAAGTATTGAAAGACGTCCGTCGTCCGTTGTCAGTTGTCCGTCGCCCTTGGTTGGGCGGTGGCCTTCCACGGTTGGAGAGGCACTTGGCCGGCAGAGACCCTGGCGGTCGCCACGGACAACGGACCACGGACAACGGACAATCAGTTTCAATGACCCAATTCCTATGAGCCTCTTCGAACCGCCCGCTCCAGACCACGCTCTCCACTCCTCTCAGCAACCCTCTGCTCCCTCGCCGCTGGCCGACCGCATGCGGCCGGAGACTATCGAGGAGTACGTCGGCCAACTTCACATCCTGGGGCCGGGCAAGCCGTTGCGCCAGCAGATCGAGCGCGACGAAATTGCTTCGATGATTCTCTGGGGGCCGCCAGGCTCGGGCAAAACCACTCTCGCGACGATCATCGCGCGCAAAACACGTAGCGAATTCGTCCGCTTCAGCGCCGTGCTTTCGGGCATAAGAGAGATCAAGGAGGTGATGGCCACAGCGGAAAAGGCGCGGCGGTACGGGCGGAGGACGGTGCTTTTTATCGACGAAATCCACCGCTTCAACAAAGCGCAGCAGGACGCCTTTCTCCCTTACGTCGAGCGCGGCGACGTGGTGCTGATCGGCGCCACCACCGAGAACCCTTCCTTCGAAGTCATTTCCGCGCTCCTTTCGCGCGCCAAGGTCTACATGCTTTCGCCGCTCTCGACGGATGAGGTTCTGACGCTGCTCGAGCGCGCCTTGCGAGACGAGCCGCGCGGCTTGGGAAAGGAGAGAGTGGAAATTGCGCAGGAGTTGCTGCGCCAGATCGCGGTGTTTGCCAACGGCGACGCGCGCGCGGCTTACAACACGCTCGAGGTGGCCGTGGCCGCTGCGCCGCGCGAGGGCGAAGGCGAAGCTCGCCGCGCCACCGTGACCGAAGCCGTCCTCGAAGACACCCTGCAGCGCAAAATGCTCCTCTACGACAAGGCCGGCGAGGAACACTACAACCTGATTTCGGCCCTCCACAAGTCCGTACGCAATTCCGATCCGGACGCCACGCTTTATTGGCTGGGCCGCATGCTCGAAGCCGGCGAAGATCCGCTTTATATCGCGCGGCGCATGATTCGCATGGCTTCGGAAGACATCGGCATGGCCGATCCCGAGGCCTTGGCGATCAGCGTCGCCGCCATGCAAGCGGCGCATTTCGTGGGCATGCCGGAGGGAAACCTGGCGCTCGCCGAGGCCGCGGTTTACCTTGCGCTCGCGCCCAAATCGAATGCGCTCTACGTCGGCTATGGCGAAGTGGCGCAAGATGCGCAAAAGGCGCTCGCCGAACCCGTGCCGCTTCACTTGCGCAACCCGGTGACCGGCTTGATGGCTCACCAGGGCTACGGCAAAGGCTACCAGTACGCCCACCACGCCGCTGACCTCCTCACCGATATGCAGTGCCTCCCGGACAACCTCAAAGACCGCCGCTACTACCGCCCCACCGAGCAAGGGTTTGAGAAAAAACTGAAAGAGAAGATGGCGCTGATTGCGGAGTGGCGGAAGAAGCAGGAGCAGAAGTGAATTTGAAATTTGAGATTTGAAATTTGAGATTCCGCCATTAGGGAGGAGCGAATGACTTACGAGCGCTTCGAGGACTTGCCCGTGTGGAAAGCGGCGATTGATTTCGCGAGCCGGATCTACACCTTGACCGACGGTCCGGCGTTCAAAGGCCGCTTCAGCCTGCGAGATCAAATCGAGCGCGCCGCGGTCTCGATCTCCAACAATATTGCAGAAGGCTTCGAACGCGGAACAACCCAAGAGCTTTTGACTTTCCTTTACATCGCGCGCGGGTCGGCGGGCGAGGTCCGGTCGATGCTTTCCCTGCTCGAACACCTTCCAGCGTTTGCGGATCTGAAATCTGAGATTTCAAATCTGAAATCTAGTGCCGAAGGCATCTCGCGCCAATTGCGCGCTTGGGCTGACTCGCTCCAAAGCTCCAAAATCCAGGGCCAGCGTTATTTAACAGAGAAATCACGGCAGGCCGAAAAAGCCGCTCGTGAGCGCAAAGAGTTCCTGGAAAAGCTTCGCAGGATCCGGGAGCAGAACAGACCCGGTTCCTCACCTGAGGAGACACACCCCGCGGCAGTCGAGCCGCGCGAGACCCGCTGAAGCACCGAAGACCGCGAGAGACAAGGCAAGATGATCAGCCGGCCATGACCAGACGCGGCAATTGGCGCGAGGCACCCGGGTTGAGGAACACGAGAGTGGAGAACCTTAAAGAACCAAGTGAGGATCAGACGGCACTGACACGCGCAAGATCGAGGTAGCCGATTGACGGCCGAGCCCGGTAGCGCCGATCTGCAATCTGAAATTTCAAATCTGGAATTCGTGCATGATCCCTTCCTGCATCCAAACCACCATCGCGGGCCTGCGGAGCGCGGCCTCGACAATCTCGGCGACGAATTCGGGCCGGCGGAAGATCACCACCACTTCGATCGCTTCGGGCACGTCATCGAGGCTCCCGTAAGCCTTCTCGCCGAACACGGATGGTTCGTTGGGGTTGACCGGAATGATGCGGTAGCCGTGCGCTTTCATGTAGGCCGCCACGCCATTGCTCGGTCGCGAGGGCTTCGAGGAAAGGCCCACCACGGTGAGGTTTTTGTACTTCTCCAGAATTTCGCGGATGGGATCAGACATGCGCGGCCACTCGTTGCAAGGCTTCGAGGAACTGCTGGTTCTCTTCGTGCACCCCCACCGTGACGCGCAGCGACGTTGGAAAGCCGTAAAGCTTCATGGGGCGCACCATGACGCCTTCGGGCAGCAGCCGGATGAAATCTTCTTCGCAATCGCGCCCCGTATCGATCAGCAGGAAGTTGGCCACCGACGGCGTGTAGCGCACGCCCATCAGAGTCAATTCCTGCGCCAGGAATTTCATCTCCTGGCGGTTCATTTCCAGCGAGCGCGCCACGTGCTCCGGGTCGTCAAGCGCCGCCAGTCCCGCCATTTGCGCCAGGCTCGAAACACTGAAGGGCAAGCGAATGCGGTTCAGGCATTCGACCAGCTCGCGGTGACCCAGGCCGTAGCCCAAGCGCAGGCCCGCCAGGCCGTGCACCTTCGAGAACGTTCGCAGCACCAGGATATTCCGGCCGGCGCGCACGTCGTCAGCGGCATGAGAATATTCCGGGCGCTGCACGTATTCGTAATACGCCTCGTCCAGCACCACCAGAACCCGCGCGGGAATGGCATTCAGGAAGCGGTCGAGGTCAGCGGCAGTGAAGATCGTGCCGGTGGGATTATTGGGATTGCCCAGATAGATCACCTTGGTCCTATGGGTGACGGCATGCGCCATGGCGGAGAGATCGAACGTCTTCTCGCGCATGGGCGTCGTCACCAGTTCCGCGCCCGTTTCCTCGATCGCCAACCGGTAGATGTAAAAGGCCGACTCGGAAGTGATCGCCTCGTCGCCCGCGCTCAGAAAGGTCTTGGCAACCAATCCCATCAGATCCGTGGAACCGGCGCCTAAGATGATCTCCTCCATACTCAGGCCGTGGATCTCCGCCAGTCTCCGGCGCAACTTCGAGGCCGCCCCGTCAGGGAAATAGTGCATCCGGCTCAGGTCATTTCGAACCGCTTCCCGGGCTTTAGGGGAAGGCCCCAGCGGGTTTTCATTGGAAGCGAGTCTCGCGACTTTGCGCCCCAACTCGCGCTCGACCTCTTCCACAGGCTTGCCGGGCGGGTAGGGCCGGATGCGGCTCGACCAGGGCGGGAGGAGTTCGTAGATGCAGGATCGTGGCATGGTCTGTTCCGCGCAGTGGCTAGTGGCTAGTGCTTAGCGCCTAGTGTTCAGCGCCTTTTCTAGCCACTAGCCACTAGGCACTAGCCACTGCTCTTCCAACTCTTCAGACGGCTCACTTCGGCCGGCCGCAACCCGCGGTGGCGCCCGGGCGCCAGGTCTTGGTCCGTCAAAAAAGCGATGCGCACGCGTTTCAACTTTACCACCCCTTGCCCGATGCGCTCAAACATCCGCCTCACCTGGTGGTACCGGCCTTCAACCAGAGTGATTTCGTACCAAGGTTTTTCGCCTGCAGCTAGCGCGCGGATTCGGCAGGGGGCGGTGCGGCGCCCATCCAGCACTATTCCGTCTTCCAGTTTCTTCAGAGACGCCGCATCCGTCTTCCCTTCTAACTTGACGTGATAGGTCCGCGGTATGCCGGACTTGGGCGACATCAGGAAATTCGCCAACTCGCCATCGTTCGTCAGCAGCATCAGCCCCGAGGAATAAAAATCGAGGCGCCCAACCGGATAGACTCTCTCCTTGACGTCTCGAACCAGCGACATCACCGTGGGCCGGTGTTGCGGATCGCTGACCGTGGAAACATAGCCGGGCGGCTTGTTCAGCAGAAGGTACAAGCGCCGCCGGCTGCGGCGCAAAGGAGTGCCGTCCACGAGGATCCGATCGCGCGCGGGGTCGGCCTTCGATCCTAATTCCGACACCACTTGCCCGTTCACCGCCACCCGGCCCTGTACAATCAGTTCCTCAGCCTTGCGTCGTGAGGTGATGCCGGCCTCGGCGATGATCTTTTGAAGTCGCTCCTGCATAGTCGTATCGATGGGGCAAGACGACAACCGTTCCGGGCGCATCTGCACGTGATTCCGAGCGCAGGCGCCTGTCCTTACCGAACGCAAATGTCTGTCTCTATGGGTCGGCCGCAGGCCCACGACCACTCGGAATGGCAGCGAATTAACCCAGCATGCCGGATTCGGGTTCTCCTACTCCTCTTCCTCGGCCTCGGGCGGCGCCGGCGGGTTCACCTCCGTCACGGATTCGGCGCTTCCTTCATCGTTTTGAGGAGCCGCTACGGATTCAGCATCCCCTTCGCTATTGCGCTCTGGCGGCAGGGACGCCTCGGGCGTTGCGGGCGGAGATAGCCCTGCCTCCGCAGCCGCCCACTCAGACCCCAGGGCTTGCTTTGCCAGTTCTTCAAATTCTTTCAGGCTGGGCAGTTCATTCACGTCCTTCAGTCCAAAGTGCACCAGGAAATCGCGCGAAGTTCGATAGAGGATGGGCCGCCCCACCACGTTCTTCCGTCCCGAGGTGACCACCAGTTTCTTTTCGAGCAGGGTGTGAATGACGCCTCCGCAGTCCACGCCGCGGATTTCGTCGATCTCCGGCAGGGTTACCGGCTGCCGGTACGCAATCACGGCCAGCGTTTCCAGGGCCGGCTTCGAAAGCCGCATGGGCGGTTTTAGACTCTTTACGAACCTCCGCACGACGTCATGGTGCTCGGGTTTCGAGAAGAATTTGTAGCCGGCCGCCACTTCCCGGATTTGAATTCCATGCTGCGCCTGCTGATACTCCGCCATCAACTCCTCGAGCTGGGCCTTCACTCGGGGGCGCTCTTCCACCTCCAAAGTCCTCACGATCGCATCGAGCGGCACCGGTTCCGGCGCCACGTAGATGATCGCCTCGATCAGGGCCTTTATGATTTCGTCACTCAACATAAGTGGTCGGTCGTCAGTAGTCAGTTGTCAGTCGTCCGTTGTCCTGGTTCGTCATTCTTCTCGTCGAACAGAGCGACAGGCGCCAACAACGCACCACGGACGACGGACCACGGACAACGGACCGCTAACCAAAGTTTTCTTCCAACCCAATCTGTAGTGCCGCCGCGTTGGTGGCGGACATGATCTCTTCAAACCGCTTGCTCTTCGAAATCGCGATGGGACCAAACAGCTCCTTTTGCCGTAGCACGATGGCCCGGACTCTGACCAGTTCCAGCAAGGCGAGGAAAAGGGCGATGAGCGCCTGCCTCCACATATAACCTTCGATGAGTTCCTCGAGCGAAACGGGATGGGACCTCGAGTGGAGTATCTGCTTGACGTGCTCGACCATCTGCGCCACGGTGATTTCCTCGCGCCGAATCTCGTATTGGGGGCGCTTCTTGGCCCTCTCGAGTATCTCGCGAAAGGTTGAAATCAGGTCGAAAACGGAGACTGCCAGCCCCGGCTCATCCTCAGCCTCGACGAACTCCCCGAGGCCGGGCTGCGACCACATGGCCTCTTCGATCATGCGCTTGGACTGCAACATCTGCGCGGCATTTTTAAACTGCTCGTGCTCGAGCAGCCGGTGCACCAACTCCTCGCGCGGGTCTTCGGCTTCGTCGGGGGGCGCGTTGGGGTCGGGCGGCAGGAGCATCCGCGATTTGATGTGAATCAGGGTGGCGGCCATAAAAATAAACTCACCGGCCACGTCGATGTTCAGTTCTTCCAGCATGTGGAGATAGTCGAGGTATTGCTGGGTAATCCGCGCAATCGGAATATCGTAAATGTCGATCTGCTGCTTGCGAATCAGGTCGAGGAGCAAATCCAGCGGACCTTCGTACGTGGCCAGCTTGATCGGCGGAGGCGGCGCTCCTCCGTGCGTCAGGCGCTTTCGCACGGGCAGATCCTGCCCTTCGTCGCCAGACTCGGCAGGCAGTGCGCCGGGCTGAGCCGCCGACTCCTCATGCGGAACCGGAACAGCCCCGTCCACACTCGGCTGTGCCGCATTCGCCGCCATTTCATCGGCGCTGGTTTTGGCGTCCTCATCACTCATCGCATTCAGCTTCCGTCCCTCGCCCCACCTCGAGACCCCGGCCCTCGCCCCCTTGGGGGAGAGGGTGGACCGCGACGGCGCTTTCATCAGCCGTCGCGGGCCGGGTGAGGGGGTCCGTTCGCCACACACGCCCCCAAGGCTCGCCCCTACAATTTCACCGCCGCCCGCACCTCCCGCATCGTGGCCTGGGCCACCGCGCGGGCTTTCTCAGTCCCCGCCTCGAGAATATCCCACACCTGCTGCGGTTTTTCCTCGAACGGTTTGCGGCGCTCCTGAATCGGCGCGAGATAAGCATTGAGATGTCCCGCGACAAGCTTCTTGCAATCCACACAACCAATCTCCGCCGTGCGGCATTCGCGATTCACGCGGTCGACCGTCTCGCGCGCCGAGAAGATTTTGTGCAGGTCAAACACCGGGCATTTATCGGGGTCGCCAGGATCGCTGCGGCGTTTGCGCGCCGGATCGGTCATCATAGTGGCGAGCTTTTTAGAAACCACTTCCGGCTCGTCAGTCAGGAATATCGCGTTGTTGTAACTCTTGGACATCTTGCGGCCATCGGTTCCCGGCAGGCGGGGCGCAGAAGTAAGCAGCGCCTCCGGCTCAGGGAATATCCCGCGGATGCTGCCCAAGCCTCGGTTCAGATGATATGCCCTCAAATCTAATGTAGACCTGCGAAATGCCTCTTTCAGCCTTGCGACCTTGTCCGCCGCCCCATAGGTGCCGGCCGCCAGAGCGCCTAAACCGCTACTCGTCGCGATGCCGTCCCAGTACGGATCGTCCGGCGGGTGCCTCCCCTCCTCGTTGAAAACGACCTCACCGAACGCCAGGTTAAACCGCCGAGCAACTTCTCGCGTAAACTCCACGTGCGGCACCTGGTCCTCGCCTACCGGGACGGCGTGCGCCTTGTACATGAGGATATCTGCCGCTTGCAGCAGGGGGTAGCCCAGAAAGCCGTAGGTGTGAATGTCACGGTCCGTGATGTTTTCGAGCTGCTCTTTGTAAGTCGGAATGCGCTCCAGCCAACTCAGCGGCGTCACCATCGAGAACAGGAGGTGCAGTTCCGCGTGTTCCGGCAGGCGCGACTGAATGAAAAGCGTGGCTTTCTTCGGGTCGAGCCCGCAGGCCAGCCAGTCGGCCACCATTTCCCAGGTGTCCTGGTGCAAGCTGAGAGTGTTCTCGTAGCCCGTGGTGAGCATGTGCCAGTCAGCTACAAAATGGTAGCTCTCGTATTCATCCTGGAGCTTCACCCAATTTTGAAGCGCGCCCACCAGGTTGCCCAAGTGCAGCTTGCCGGTGGGCCGCATGCCGCTCAAAATTCGACGCCGCTGTGTTCCTTCGCTCAAGGGATTTGCCTTCTTGTTTCCAAATGAAGATTGCCCGCCGAGGGCAGACCCATGCCAGGCATCTGCGCCATTCGCCATCCTAGCACAGGTCGATGAAAAGTGGATGAACTGCCCTCAGGCGGTGTACACTGGCGATCAACGGTAGGGGCGGCTCTGGTGGCCGCCCTCGAACGGCGAGGGTTATGCACACGACCCGGTGAAAGCGTGTCATCCTGAGCGCAGCGAAGGATCTGCAGTTGCTTTTGGAATCAACGTTTACGAACAAATGCAGATCCTTCGCTGCCCTCAGGATGACAGCAGGAGATCATGGGCGAATACTCGACACTTTCGCGTCGAAGCCTGCTCTGCGGCCTGGGACTGCTGGCAGGCAGCGGCGGGCTGGGGGCCGAGTCCCCGCGTAGCGCTACGTCAACATTCCGGGAGACCTCCGTCGCCGGCCACCTGCCTCGCGCGCTGGCGTTGGTCGGGGATCGCTATCATAACGCCGACTACATCCGCACCGCCTTGAACCGCCTCTTCCTCGAGTCGGGTGTGCCCATCGCGTTCACCATAAACTTCTCCGAGATCGATGCGGCACATCTCGCGGGCTATGACCTTTTCGTTCTCTTCCGCGACGGCCTCGATTGGCCGAACGGTTATCTCCAGCCCGACGACTACTCCTATTCCGAATCCTTGGAGAATCCAGGCGACTGGCCGAAGGAAGAATACCGTGGCTGGATCAGCGAGGAGCAAGGTAAGGCCATTAAAGAATTCGTGGAGGCGGGAGGAGGTCTTTACGCCTATCACAACAGCAGCAATGTCTCGCTTTTTTCGAGGAACTTCCGGGAGGTGATGGGCGGGGCATATCTCGGCCATCCGGCCCTGCGCCCCTTCAAGGTCAAGGTGGTGAAGCCCGATCATCCGCTTACGCAAGGCGTCCGGGAATTCATGGTGAACGACGAGCAGCACTACGTGACCTACGATAAAGACCCCCAGAATATCCTCCTGCGAAGCGAGAATATCGATGGCTTGAATTTCGAAACCTACGGCGCCACCGCCATCAGCGGCTGGGCGCACGATTACGGCAAGGGCCGCGTGGTGTTTACCGCGGTAGGGCACACGCTCCATGCGCTGTGGCAGCCGGAGTATTACAAGCTCCAGAAGAACGCGCTGCGCTGGCTCTTGAGAATGTCGTAGTCCTGCTATAATGAGTGGGTTCAGGGTTTTTGGAAACTCATTAACCGGAGGTGCCAATGAGCAGGATCAAGGCTGCGTTCGCGTTCGGACTGGGGCTGTTTCTTATGTTGACCGCCGGCAATGCGGGTGAACTGCCCGGCGCGAAGATCAAGGTGGGCGAAAAGATGGCGGATTTCACCCTTCCCGACGTCAATGGCAAGCCGCACCGGCTTTATGATTTCGAAGGGAAAAAGGCCGTGGCGGTGATCTTCATTGCCACCCGCTGCCCTTACTCGAACGCCTTCACTCACGTCATGGCCAGCCTGGCGCACGAATACGAGAGCCGCGGCGTGGCTTTCATCGGAATCAATGCCAACAGCACCGAACCCGTAACGGAGGTCGCCGAGCACGCCCGCGCGCATGGGCTCGATTTTCTGGTCCTCAAGGATGAGGGCAACAAAGTTGCCGACGAACTCGGCGCTTCCGTAACCCCGGAGGTCTTCTTGTTGGACAGCACCTGGACGCTGCGATACCACGGCGCGCTCGGGAACAGTCACCAGCCCACCAACAATCCCAGCAAAACGACGGATGACGAAATCCGCCCCGCGCTGGAAGACGTGCTGAACGGCAAACCCGCCCAGGTGACGGAAACCAAA
>Ga0187781_10002607_pt1 | contig 13665 bp, 9 predicted proteins | sample 0715_SJ02_MP02_2_FD_132447 | JGI IMG/M metagenome (GOLD analysis project Ga0187781, IMG submission 132447) | Tropical peat soil microbial communities from peatlands in Department of Meta, Colombia - 0715_SJ02_MP02_20_MG | ecosystem: Environmental > Terrestrial > Soil > Wetlands > Peat | place...
CGTATAGCACGGCGGCCACGGTGATCGAGCGCGGCGCGTTGAAATTGTCGGGGAGCTGCGCGCTCGTGCCCTTGAAATCGATGCGGGCGCAGCGCCGCAAGGAATCGACCGTCACCTTGACGCGAATGAGCGCTCCGTTATCGAGCGGCAAGCTGAATTCGCCGTCGTGCAAGGCCGTGATCACCCGCCGCACGCACTCCTCGGCATTGTCCTTGACGTGCTGCATGTATCGGGCCACGGTCGGCGCGCCGAATTGATCCACCATGAGGCGCAGCTCCTGCGCTCCCTTCTCGTTCGCCGCGACTTGAGCGCGCAGATCCGCGAGATTTTGCGCCGGATTGCGCGCCGGATGCGGCCCCGCGCGCAGCAGCTCCAGGAGCCCCGCGTCCCGCAGTGTCCCCGCGGCGAGCAGCTTGAAGTTGTCGATCAGCACGCCCTCCTCCTCGATCGACATCGAGAATGGCGGCATCGACCCCGGGGTGATGCCGCCGATGTCGGCGTGGTGCCCGCGCGAGGCAACGAAAAAACTCGGCCGCTCGGAATTCACGAACACCGGCGTAATCACGGTGACGTCGGGCAGGTGCGTGCCTCCGTGGTACGGATCGTTGAGCACGTAGGCCTCGCCGTCCTTGAGATCGGGGTTGCGAGCGATCACCGCCTGTATCGACTCGCTCATCGACCCCAGGTGCACGGGCATGTGAGGAGCGTTGGCGATGAGCGCTCCGTCGGAATCGAATAGCGCGCAGCTGAAGTCGAGCCGCTCCTTGATGTTGACCGAATGCGCCGTATTCTGGAGCCTGAGCCCCATCTGTTCTGCGATATTCATGAAGAGGTTGTTGAACACCTCGAGCATGATGGGGTCGGCGCCTGTGCCGACCGCGGTGGTGGCTGGCCGTGGGCGCAGCCGCTTGAGTAGCAAATTGCCCGCATCCGTCACGCGCGCGCGCCATCCCGGCTCGACCACGATGGTGGCGTTGCGCTCGGCGATGATGGCGGGGCCGTCCAGCGAATCGCCGGATCGTAAGCTATCGGCATCGACGAGCCGAGCGATCCGCCAGCCGGCCGCCTCCTGATCGGCCAGGCAGTACATGGGCACCTCCACGTCCGCCGGCGCACGCGGCCGCGGGATCGGCGCTGCGAACCCCGCGCCGCGCTCACCGCCCGGGAGCGGCTGTCGCGGAGCCGCGCCGAGCCGCGCGCCGAGACTCTCGGCGCCCCCCGCGCACTCGACCGACACGGCCTCGATGACGAGCTGCGCGCACGGCATGAGGAAGGCGAACCGTTGCCGATAGCTTCGCTCGAACTGCCCGCGAACGCCCTCGAGAGTAGTCGCCGCGGGCTCGGTGTCCGGCAGCTGACAAGGCAAGGCGGTATCGGTGCCCTGGTAGCGCACGTGCAGGCGGATCCGCGTGCGCACCTGCAGCGCCGCGACGCCCTGGATTTTGAGCTCCGCGCGCGCCTCCTGCTCGAGCCGAGCGGCGAGCCTGCGTGCCTCCTCGAGGCCTGTCTCACTCAGCGGTCGCTCGAGCGCCGCCTCGCGCATCGCGATCTGGTCAGCCAAGCCCATCCCGAGGGCGGACAGCACCCCGGCGAGCGGGTGGCAAAACACCTCCTCCATACCCAGAGCGTCTGCCACCTGGCAGGCATGCTGGCCACCCGCGCCGCCGAAGCATTGCAAGGTGTAGCGAGTCACGTCGTAGCCGCGCGCCACGGAGATGCGCTTCACGGCGTTCGCCATGCTGCCGACGGTAATGCGCAGTGCGCCGGCCGCGGCCTCCTCGCGGCCGATCGAGCGTCCGGCGCTCGCGCTCATGCGCATCGCCAGCTCACCGAAGCGCTCCTCGACCGTCGTCCGATCGAGCGGCTGGTCGGCCCCGGGGCCGAAGACCCGGGGAAAGTAATCGGGTTGTATCCGCCCGAGCAGCACGTTCGCATCGGTGATCGTGAGCGGTCCGCCGCGCCGGTAGCTCGCGGGACCCGGATTGGCGCCCGCCGATTCGGGCCCGACGCGTAGCCGCGCACCGTCGAACCGGATGATCGATCCTCCGCCCGCCGCGATCGTGTGTATGCTCATCATCGGCGCACGCACGCGCACTCCGGCCACCTCGGTATCGAACGCGCGCTCGAACTCGCCGGCATAGTGACTCACGTCGGTGGAGGTGCCTCCCATGTCGAAGCCGATCAGTCGCTCATGTCCGGCCGCCCGCGCGGTCGACACCATGCCGACGATGCCGCCTGCCGGGCCCGACAGAATGGCGTCCTTGCCGTGGAAGCGCCGCGCCTCCGCCAAACCGCCCGAGCTCTGCATGAACAGCAGGCGCACCCCCGGCATCTCGCGCGCCACACGATCCACGTAGCGGCGCAAGATCGGCGAGAGATACGCATCGACCACGGTGGTATCGCCTCGCGGCACGAGCTTCATCAACGGGCTCACTTGGTGAGAGACGGAGATCTGCGTGAATCCGACGGCACGCGCCAGAGCCTGCGCCGTGCGCTCGTGCGCCGGGGCGCGATAGGCATGCAAAAACACGATGGCGCAGGCGCGCAGGCCCGCGGCGTAAGCCTCCTCGAGACCTGCCGAGAGCGCCGCCGCATCCAGCGGCCTCACCCGCTCACCATGTGCCCCGATGCGCTCGTCAGCCTCGATCACGCGCTCGTACAGCATCTCCGGCAGCACGATGTGGCGGTCGAAGAGTCGGGGGCGCGCCTGGGTCGCGATGCGCAGGGCATCGCGAAAGCCGCGGGTCGTCACGAGGAGCGTCGGCTCACCGCGGCGCTCGAGCAGCGCGTTCGTGGCGACGGTGGTGCCCATCTTCACGCAAGCCACGCTCGTCGATGAGATCAGCTCATCGGCCTCGAGTCCGAGCACTCGGCGGATCCCTTCCACCGCCGCGTCGGGATACTGCTCAGGGTTATCCGACAGCAATTTCAGGGTCGTGAGCGACCCATCGGGCGCGCAGCCGACGACGTCGGTGAAGGTCCCCCCGCGGTCGACCCAGAACCGCCACCGGCCGTCGCCCGGGGATTGCACCTGCCGCATACTGAGCAGTCAGTCGCGGGTACGCAGACGCAGGATGACGCAGTACCCGCGCCGCGCGAGCAGCGAGGCCGCCGCGAGTCCGACCCCTTGCGCCGCACCGGTCACGATGGCGGTCCTCGACATCGCCGACCTTAATAGGCACCCGCGGGGGTATCGACGAGCGCCGCTGCCGGCTTCGGGGTGGTCTCCGCCACCTCGATGAAGAGCCAACCGAACGCACTCGCGAGCGCGAACCCAACGCCGATGAGAAAAGCCGTATGCCAGAGGTGAAGGTCCGCGAGATGTCCCACGATGGGCAGCGCGATGATGCCCCCGAGGTTGCCGCCCGTGTTGATGAAGCCGCAGACCGCCATCGTATCTCCCCGACCGACGGTCATGGCGGCCCCCCAGAACGCACCCTCGTTGAGCTCGACCGCGAGGAAGCAGAGGGCAAGCACAGCGACCGCGACATAGGGATTCGAGACACTGACGCCCGCGAGCAGAAGCAGGGCGGCGGAGGACATGGCAACCAGGGGAACGATCCGATAGCCCCAGCGATTACCGAGGCGCTCGCACAATGTGCCGGTGAGGCTGCCGCCCAGCCCGGCGCCGAGTGCAGCGCCGAGCTGCACGACGGTCGTGAGCCAACCACTGTGAAAAAGGGATTGATGACGCTCCTCGACCAGATACAAAAAAACCCAGTTCGAGAGCAGATAAAAAGTGTAGTTCATGCACATGTAGGAGACGAACAGCACGAGCACGTTGCGACTGAGGATCTGCGATCCGAGCGCCCTCCAGCGGATCGCGGAGTCCGCCTGCGGCTGGCTGCCGATCAGCTCCAGCTCTCCCCGCGAAATCGAGGGGTGCTCGCGCGGCGTGTTGCGCCCGTACCAGGCCCACACGGCGATGAGACCGAGCGCCGGCAAGCTCGCCCACACCAGCCCGCGCTGCCAGCCGAGCGCTGCCATGAGATGGACGATGAGCGGTGGCGTAAGCGCCGCGCCCAATCCTAAGCCCGCAGTTTGCATGCCCTGCACGAAAGCCCAGCGGTTGGGCGGGAACCAGGCTTCGAAAACCCCGGAAGAGATGGGAAAGATGCCGCCCTGGGACACACCGAGCAGCAGCTGCACCCCCATCAATGCCGCGAACAGGCCTTGCCCGCTCGCCACCTCGGGAACGATCGGCATGGCGATGGTCGCGGCAAATGCCACGAGCTCGATCACGACGAACGCGACGCGCGCTCCCAATCGCTGGCCGATGAGGCCGCCGGGCATCTGAAAGACCGCATAGCCGATGACGAAGGCCTGCTCGATGAACCCGATCTGGGTCTGGTTCAAGCCGAGCGCCGGCATCATCGGCTCGGCGGCCACGGTGATGGTCTTCTGCTGCACGTAGGCGAGCAAACCAAATCCGAACAAGATGGCAAACAGTCGCCAGCGAATGGCGGTCGAGGCGGCAGGGTTCAGCATGGCGCAAACATCAGCTCTTGGTCCGCTCCTGAAGCCAGTCGAGACAGATCTGCAGCGCCTCCTCGAGCGAGCTCGCCGCCTTGTCAGCGCCGCGTATAGTGTCGATTGCGGGCTCGGCCGGCAATACTAGCCCGGGCATGAAAAGCGTGACCAGAGATGCATTGGGGAGCCGGTGGCGCACCTGCTCGGCGACCGATTCGGCTTGTTCTCGCTCCTTGCCCGGCGAGGCGCTCACCAGATAGACCATGAAAATGCTCGCCGGAGAGGCGTCGGGCGGCGGCTGGCGCAGATCCTCGACGGAGAGATGTCGGGCGTCCAACTTCTCGTCGCGAAGGCTGCGCACCAGGATCTCCGCCGCGAGATCATCCGGCATCGCTCCCATGCTCACGCAGAGAATCACCGAACCGACCGGCGCGTTGAGCGGTCCCTGCCAGCGACCCGTCAGCTGCTCGCGCTGCTGGCGCAGCGCTCGACCGATGCTCACGTGATCGAGCACCGAAATCGCATCGCGCCGGCGCGCGAACAGGCGCGGCTTGCCGTCGAGGCCCTGGATGGTGTCGACCACGGTTCGGCGCATCCGCAACTGCTGCTCGCGCGTGATGCGGCCGCGCTCGAGATCGAACATGGCCAATCGCATCGCCGGCAACAGCACGAAGTCGCCGTACTCGGCGAGCGAGTGATGCTTCAGAAAGCCGCGCGCACTTGCGATGAGCTCATCGGAATCGGCCGACAACGCGCGCTGGTAGAAGCGCTCGGACATGGTGAGCGCCTGACCGCTGCCCAGCATGACGTCGAGAAGGCTGAGCGCCTTGAAGTGGCGCCCCGCGACCACGAGGCAGAGTGTGAGCGGAGTCGAGACGACGAGCCCGATGGGACCCCAGAGCCAGCTCCAGAAGATGGCGGCCACCACCACTGAGAGCGGCGACAATCCTGTCGTGTGGCCGTACAGTTGCGGCTCGACTAGCTGGCTCACGAGCAGCTCGACGATCACGAACAGCCCGAGCGTCATGAGAGCGAGCACCCAGCCGGGATCGATTGCCGCAGCGAGCGCGGCCGAGAGGAGCGCTGCGATCCAGATCCCGATATAGGGGACGAACCGGAGCAGCGCCGCGAGGACCGCCCACAGCGTCGGGTGCGGAAGCCCGATCAGCGCGAGCCCCACCCAAACGGCCACGCCCACGCCCAGATTGACCGCGAATTGAGAGACGAAGAATCTCGACAGCCGCTCGCCTGCATCGTTGAGGACGAGCGTCGTCGCACGCACATCGCTTCCCCCCGCGATCCGGATGAACCGGTCGCGCACCGATTCGCGCTCGAGCAGCACGAATATCAGCACGATGAGCACGATACCTGCGGACTCGAGAGGTACCCACACCTTGGCGAGCACCCGCTCGATCAGCTGCAGGGGGCTCAGCTGCGGTGCATGCAGCTCCACGGGAATCGGTGCGACTTGCGCGGGAGCACCCGGCGCGAGAGCGCTCGCCGGGAAGGCCGTGGTCGGCAGGGGTTCGAGTGCGGGCAGCGCCGAGGTCGCCCCGGTCACTCTATCTGCGCCCATATCCTTGGGCGCAGCGATCCGATCCGTCTGGGCGGTGAATTCAGCCAGCCGCTCGAGGGTCAACTCGTTCAGCTTTTCGAACTTGCCCCGAATCGTCTCCTCGTACTGGGGGAGGCTCTTCGCCACCCGCGCCAGTTGTACGCCGATCACCGATGCGACCGCCGCACATGCCAGTGTGACGAGCAGCACCACGGCGACCACGGAGGAGATCGCGCCGAGCCCCACGCGTCGCAGGGTGCGCACCACAGGAGCGAGCAGCAAGCTGAGCATGACGGCCAGCGTGACGGGCACCAGCACATCACGGGCGAAGTACAGGATGGCGAGGACGGTGCCCGTCGCAATGATCGCGGCGGCGCGGTCACGCAAGGCGGGCGTTTCGGCCTCGGCGTTCACTCACCCGCCGGTTGGTTCGGGTTCGGCTTGGGGGGTAAGCGCTTTCGGTGCAATCCTGCGTCCTCGATGAGCTGCTTGCGCACGGACAGGAAGCGAATGGTCTCGTACTCGAACGGCGAGCCGCTCGCATAGTACCGAAAATCGATCGACGCCCGCTGATCGACCGCGTTCGTCACACCCAAGCCCCAGGACTGCCAGCTCCGATACAGGTCAGCGAGGTTGATGCCGTAGGAAGTGCCGTAGTCGGCTGCGAGTCCGATCCCTTCGCGCAGGCTCGACGGGCCGTAAAACGGGATCACGAGATAGGGTCCCGGATGCATGCCCCACTTGGCGAGGGTCGTGCCGAAGCCCGTGGGCGCTTTGGGCAGGTGGAGTGTCTCGGCAACGTCGACGAGACCGCCGATGCCGATCGTCGAGTTGATCACGAATCGGCCGAGGCTGCGCACGCCCCGGCCGAGCCGTCCCTGCAGCGTGTAGTTGATGAGGCTATCGACCTCCCCGAGATTGCCGAAGAAATTGTGCACGCCGGAGCGCAGCGGCGCGGGCAGTCGCCGATAGCCATTCGCCACGGGCAAGAAAATCGCCTCGTCGAAGCGCGCATTGAATCGATAGGTGAAGCGGTTGAGGTGCGCCCACGGATCGTAGGTGCTCAGAGGCGGCGCATAGGCGGGGGTCAGCAAGGGCGGGCTCTCCGACTGCTTCGCGTCGGGCCCGCCGTGCGCCGCGCCGGCCGTGCTCTTGGCGGCCAGGCCCGCCTCGGCGGCGATGGTGTTCGCCCGGGCGATGTCGGCGGCATTGCTCGCCGCCGGATGCTCCGGCGGTAAGCTGTGAAATACCGCGCTTTGGGTCGCACAGCCCCCGAGCGCGAGAGCGAGGGCGCTCATCCCGATGGCCGCACCGGCCCTCACCGGGCCCTACCCGTCCAGCGGCCGGACAGCATGTCGAGCAAATCCGCCACCTGCTGCCGCTCACCGAGGTTCCCCAGGTGGCCCCCGTGATCGTAAACGGCGATACGCGACCCGAGCGTGCGCTTCAGCCACTCGAGCTCGGCGCGGTCGAGGATCAAGTCGTCGCTGTTGGTGAGCGCGTAATAGTCCCCATCGTCGCGCAGCGCATCGCCGATGACCTCGAGCCGATTCTGTGCGATGAGCTCCTCGACGCTCGACAGCGAGCGGCGCTTCATGTAGTAGGGCGCGAAGATGCGGGTGAAGTATTCCGCAAATGACTTGCCGCGCAAGGTCCGCGCGACCTCCTCCAGCGAATCGCCCACCTTCGGCGGATGCTTCGGGTCGGTGACGACGCCGGCGCCCGAATACAGATCCCCGGTGAAGAATACGTTCGACAGGGCGATGCGAAAGGTGAGCGCGATCGCCGCGGAAAATTGCGCGTCGGTCTTCAAGACCGAGGCCGCCGCGCCCAACAGGAAATCCTCGTCGAGCTGCACACGATCCGATGCGCGGTACAGGTTCGCGAGTGCCGCGTAGAGCTGCTGATAGAACTGCTCGATTCCCGCATCCCCGTTACCGAGCGATACCGCGTAGAGCTTGTCGAGCCGGCCCATCGTGGCGAACAGGCTCACGGGTGGGTTGATCATCACGGCCCGGTGTATGTCGAGTCCTCGCTGCGCGGCATCGATCGATTTCACGATCGCGACATTGGCCCCTCCCAGGCTATAACCCACCACGTCGATATCGGTCACCCGCACCTTGCGTGGCAGATGGGCGATGACTTCGCGCATCGCCGCGTACAGGTCATGACCGTCCTGCAGGAGATCGCCGGCCACCCCCGTGCTCGAGGCCGAGGCGATGAAGCCCGGAAAGGTCGGAGACGGCATCGTCAGAACGTGATAGCCCGCACCGTAGAGCACGGCCCGTAGCAGCGAAAGCTTCGCCGTGTCCCCATCGCTCCCGGTGCCGGAGATGACGATCACGAGCGGCGCCGGCCGCTTCTGCGTCGACAACCACACGCGCAATCGCCGGTCGAACCAGAGGACCTCGGGCAGGGGGCATGCCCAGGGCAGCTTAAGATCCATCTCGAGGAGCGGCACCTTGGCGGGGAGCGGTGCAATGTCCTGGGGCGGAGTACCGAACACCGTCGCGCGCAGCGCCGCCGAATCGGCAAGGCCCGTGGCAGGCTCGCCTGGCGGCAGCATCGGCGCGATGTCGGCAAGTGCCGCGGCTGAAACGCAAAGCGCGGCGAGCGTCGAGGCGAGGCGCTGGAGCATCAAGGCATTTATAGCCTATCGGCGCGTGATTCGCTCGCGGCGGAGCGAGCGCGAGGGCGCTCGTGAGCCCCTCAAAGAACCACCGGCCTGCCTGCGATGCAAGCCGGTGGTCCTTAGGTCGGCGCGCTCCTTGCGCCGAGCCTGCCCCTGCTCGCGGTCAGCCCAATTCGACCGGGATGAAGATGCGGCTGTCCCCGCGCTGAATCAGCAACGCGACCTGGCTGTCGTGTTCGTGCACGAGACCCTGAAACTGCGTGACGCTGTTGACCGGAGTCCCGTTGACGGAGAGCACCACGTCGCCCGCCTGAATACCGGCCTCGGCCGCGTGACCGCTCGCCTCCTCCACGACCAAGCCACCGGGCACTCCGGACTGAGCGCGCTCATCGGGGGTCAAGGGGCGCAGCCTCATGCCGAGGTGCGTATCCTTGGGCGCGGATTCGCCGTTCTTGGCGAAGGTCGCGTGAGAGGCCGAGCCGACCGTCACGGTGAGGGTCAGGGGCTTGCCGTCGCGCATCAGGTCGAGCGTTGCTTTCTCGCCCGGTGCGGTGGCGCTCACGCGCACCGACAGCTGACCGGCGTCGGCAATCGGTAGGCCGTTGAACTTCAAGATCACATCCCCGGCCTTGACGCCGGCTCGGGCCGCCGCGCTATCGGGCTCGACTTCGGCGACCAGCGCTCCTTGAGGCGCGGGCAGCTTGAACGACTGCGCGAGCGACTGATTCACGTTCTGAACCTGAACGCCCAGCCGACCATGCTCGACCTTACCGGTTTTCACGATCTGCCGCTCGATGCCTTCCGCCAGATTGATCGGAATGGCAAAGGAGACACCCTGATAGCCGCCCGAGTTGGTGTAGATCTGCGAATTGATCCCGACCACGGCCCCGGTGGCATCGAACAGCGGCCCTCCGGAGTTGCCCGGATTCACCGCAGCGTCGGTCTGGATGAACGGCACGGCGCCGTCGCCGGGAAGCGATCGGCCGGTCGCGCTCACGATGCCGGCGGTCGCCGTTTCCTCGAGACCGAACGGTGCGCCGATGGCAAGGACATAATCGCCCACCGCCAATTGGTCGGAGTTGCCGATCCTCACCGTCGGCAAGCCGTGCGCATCGATCTTGAGAACCGCGATGTCGCTCGTCTTGTCCGCACCGAGGACCTTCGCCTTGAACTCGCGATGATCGATGAGCTTGACGGTAACCTCCTTGGCGCCGTCAACGACGTGCGCATTGGTCAGAATCAGCCCATCGGAGCTCACAATGAATCCGGACCCTTGTGCGTGCATGGGGACTTCACCATGTGGGCGCGGCAGCTGTCGAAAGAAACGGAAGAACGGGCTGTCGTCGCCCTCGTTGCCGAAGGGGCTAAAATCAAATGGCTGCTCCGAGGCAACTTTCATCTCACCCGCCGTGGTGATACCGACGACGGAGTCGCGGTTTTGCGCCACGATGGCGCGATAGTTCGGCGCGCTACCGAGCGGAATCGGTCCCGAGGCCGGCGGCGCGCTCGGCTCCTTCGTCGCCGCCGACGCAACGTTGAGCACCGTATCGGCGCGCGCGCTCTTCAGCACGGCCGGCGCCATCCAGCCGGCGACCGCGCCCAGGGCGAATACGCCCGCCGCAGCACCGGCAACCCAGCTCTTGGCAGATCTCATGATCAATCCTCCTGTAATGAATCGAGGCCCACCCCGGGGCACCTGGGCTCATCGTCCGTTGCGCTCCTTAAGCGAACCTTAAGCGGGCTTCGGAAAGACGACGATCACCCGCAAGCCCCCGCCGGGGGCGTCATCCAGGGAGATTCGTGCGCCGTGTCGATCGGCGATTGCCTTGACAATGGCGAGTCCCAGGCCGCTGCCGCCTTCGGGCGAGCTCGCCCGGCGATAGAACCGATCAAAAGCGCGAGCCCGATCCGCCGGCGGGATGCCGGGACCCGAGTCGGCGACCTCGAGCATCGGTCCCTGCGCGCCGTTGTACGTGCGCACATGCACACGCCCGCCCATCGGCGTATAGCGCACCGCATTGTCGACGAGATTGCGCACCAGCGTGCGCAGCGCCTCACGGTCGCCGCTCACCGGCGTCGGCTCGGCATCGAGACCCACGTCGATGTGCCGTGCGAGCGCGAGCGTATGAGTGTCTGCGACGCCGTCGGCGGCCGCTTGCTCGAGTCCGATCGGAGCCAGCGCGCTCGTCGCGTCCGCCGGCTCATTGCGCGCGAGGGTGAGCAGCTGCTCGACCAGATGGATCGCCCGCTCGACCGCAGCGCCCAGATTGTCGCGGGCCTCGCGCCGCGCCTCCTCGTCGGGCGCCCGGTCGAGCAGCTGCAGCTGCAGCCGCACGGCCGTCAGGGGCGAGCGCAGCTCGTGCGCCGCGTCGGCCACGAACGCACGCTGCGTCTGAAACGCGGCATCGAGACGAATGAGCAAGCGGTTCAGCTCGCTGATCAGCGGCGCGACCTCTTGCGGCAAGCCCGTTTCGGCGATCGGGTTCAAGCTGTGCACGTCGCGTCGCTGGACCTCGACCGCGACACGCCGCAACGGCTCCAAGCCGTTGCCGACCACGCCGACGATGGCGGCCCCGAGGAGCGGTAGCAACAGAAGGAGCGGCACCACCACGCGCAGCGCCGCCGCCCGCGCCAGGGATTCTCGCACGCGCAGCGGTTGCGCGATTTGAATCACGCCGTCGAGGGTCTGCAGGCCGTACGTGCGCCACGGCTGGCCGTCGGCCAGGACGTCGGCATACCCGAGCGTCGTCGCGTTGATCAGCGGCAGATCGGGACGCGACAGGTACACGTGCGCGCCGTACAGGTCCCAGATCTGGATGACGAAATCCGTATCGGCAGCGCCCGGCGGGAGCTCGAGACGCCGGGCCATCGGAATCTGGCCCCGCAGCGAGAGGGCCATCTGGCGCAGCTGATAATCGAACAGCGCGGAGGTCTCCTGAAGGACTCGCCGATACGTGAGAGCTCCGACGAGGAGCGATGTCGCGGCGACGAGCCCGAGCAGTGCGATCAGAAGTCTCGCGCGGATCGACACCCTCACTCCTTCGGCACGAAGTAGCCCACGCCTCTCAACGTGCGGATCGCATCGCTCCCGAGCTTGCGACGCAGGCCATGCACGTATACCTCGACGGCGTTGCTCTCGATCGGATCGTTCCAGCCGTACAGGCGATCCTCGAGCTGGGCGCGGGAAAGCACGCTTCCCGGCCGCTGCAACAGCGCCTCGAGTACGGCAAACTCGTGCGCCGACAAGCTCACCGGCACGCCGTCGCGCTCCACTTCGTGCGAGACCGGATTCAAGGTAATTCCACGATGCCGAATGCACGGATCGCCGCGACCCGCCGCACGGCGCAGCACCGATCGCATGCGCGCGCTCACCTCATCGAGATCGAACGGCTTGACGATATAGTCGTCCGCGCCGGCATCCAGGCCCTCGATGCGATTCTTGACGTCGTCTCGCGCGGTCACGATGATGACGGGTGTCGCGTCTGCGCGGCGGCGCAAATCACGCAGCACCTCGAGCCCGTCGCGCTCGGGAAGCCCCAGATCCAGCAAGACTAGGTCGAAGTGCGAAGTGCGCAGCGCCTCGGTGGCGCTCTTCCCGTCCGTCACGGCGTCGACGACGTAGCCGTCCTGACGCAAGGCCGTCCGAAGGCCCTGAGCGATCATCCGATCATCCTCGACGAGGAGCACGCGCATCGTCTCTCTACCCCGCCGCGGGTTTGCGCGCCGACAGGAGTTCGTTCACTTGCTCGTCGGTGAAGCGCGCATGGTCGACGATGCGGGCGCGTGTCAGAACGACTTCTTCCAGTCGCTGCCCTCGCGAGCGAGGAATTCCTTGCCCAGCTTCCATACCAGCACCCGGCTCCCTTCCTCGCCGTCGATGTAGCCTGCCGCCGGAACCGCTCGATACTCGATCTTGCCGATCGCGATCCCGCCGCGCAGGCTCCGATTCTCCGCCCTGCCTCCCTTGTGGAACTCGGTGAGCTCGAGCGGTGCGCTCGAGCGCAGATAGCGATAGTCCGCATCTTCCGCCTCGAGCGCATAGAGTCCCGCGGGAAACCGCAATTCGTGCGAGGGATGAGACTTGTCGAACCACGCCATCTCGTGGAGCACGGTCACCGTCTTGGAGGAGTCCAGCACGAAGTGCACCGTGCGGCGCTCGTTGATGAGCGGATTGAGCTCGAGCCCTCCGCACGCCTCCAGGCATGCAATGACGGCGAGCAACATGAGAAGACGACGCAACGCTAGTCTCCGGCAGATGTGCCCTCGGGGCTGATCATAGCATCCTGCCCTGATCGCACGAGCTGCCCTGATCGCTCAGCGCTTGCACCGGCTGCTCTCTGGGATCTAGCCGTGCAGGGCGCACGGTATACGCAGGAAGCCTCGAAACCGCACCCGCCCGCCGCGCGTCGGTGCGCCGCTCAGCGAGTAATCGGGGAATCGCTTCAAGAACCGGCCGATCGCCGTTGCTGCCTCGAGCCGGGCGACGCCGACGCCGGCGCACTGATGGATTCCGCTGCCGAACGCCAGATGCCGATTGGGCGAGCGAGCAATGTCGAGTTTCTGCGGCTCGACGAACTCCTCGGGATCGCGGTTTGCGGCGCCGATGCACACGGTGATCTGGGTTCCCGCCGGCAGCGTCACGCCGCTGAGCTGCACGGATTCCGTCGTGATCCGATTGCCCAGCTGATTGGGACTCTCGAAGCGCAAAAATTCCTCGATCGCCGTCTTGATCAATTGCGGCTCCGCGAGGAGCCGCCGCCGCTCACCGGGATGCTCCGCGAGCGCAACCAGGGAATTGCCGATGAGGTTCGTCGTGGTCTCGTGCCCGGCATTCAACAGAAAGATGCAGTTCTGCACGAGCTCGGCGCGGGTGAGACGCTGACCTTCGAATTCACCGTAGAGGAGCTTCGATATCAGGTCCTCCCCGCCCCCTCCCGATGCGATGCGACGCTCGATCAGCCCCTCGAGATAGGCTGCGAACTCCCTTACCGCGCGATTGCCTCGGTCC
>Ga0187781_10002608_pt1 | contig 13662 bp, 15 predicted proteins | sample 0715_SJ02_MP02_2_FD_132447 | JGI IMG/M metagenome (GOLD analysis project Ga0187781, IMG submission 132447) | Tropical peat soil microbial communities from peatlands in Department of Meta, Colombia - 0715_SJ02_MP02_20_MG | ecosystem: Environmental > Terrestrial > Soil > Wetlands > Peat | place...
CAGAACAACGTGCAGGGCTCGTGCGACATGGGCTCGTTCCCGCACGAGTTCACTGCCTACCGCCACGTGTCCGACCCGGCGGTGCGCAAGTCCTTCGAGGACGCCTGGGGCGTCGCGCTGCAGCCGGAGCCGGGGCTGCGCATTCCCAACATGTTCGAGGCGGCGCTCGATGGCAGCTTCAAGGGCATGTACGTGCAGGGCGAGGACTTCGTGCAGTCCGATCCCAACACCCATCACGTGAGCGCCGCCATGGCCTCGCTCGAGTGCTGCGTGGTGCAGGACCTGTTCCTCAACGAGACGGCAAAGTTCGCCCACGTGTTCCTGCCGGGATCCTCGTTCCTCGAGAAGGACGGCACCTTCACCAACGCCGAGCGGCGGGTGTCGCGCGTGCGTAAGATCATGGAGCCGCTCGCCGGCTACGCCGACTGGGAGATCACCTGCCTGCTCTCAAACGCGCTCGGCTACCCGATGCCTTACCAGCACGCGAGCGAGATCATGGCCGAAATCGCCAGGCTGACGCCGACCTTCACCGGCCTGACCTACGAGAAGCTCGACCGTCTCGGCAGCATCCAGTGGCCGTGCAACGAGCAGCACCCGGAGGGCACGCCCACCATGCACGTCGGGCAGTTCGTGCGCGGCAAGGGCAAGTTCTGGACCACCGAGTACGTGCCGACGAGCGAGAAGGTCACGAGCCGCTTCCCGCTGATCCTCACCACCGGCCGCATCCTCACGCAGTACAACGTCGGCGCGCAGACGCGCCGCACCGGCAACGTGGTGTGGCACGCCGAGGATGTGCTCGAGATTCACCCGCACGACGCCGAGGTGCGCGGCATCAGCGACGGCGACTGGGTGGGGCTCACCAGCCGCGTCGGCGACACCGTGCTGCGTGCCAAGGTATCCACGCGGATCGCGCCGGGCGTTGTCTACACGACCTTCCACTTCCCCGAGACCAACGCCAACGTGGTCACCACCGAGAACTCCGACTGGGCCACCAATTGCCCGGAGTACAAGGTGACGGCGGTCGAGGTGGTGCTCGTCAATCAGAAGGACGCCTGGCAGAAGCGCGCCCACGACGAGCGTGCGCTGCCGCGCGCGCAGCACAAGGACCGCACGCCCGCCTGAGTGGCGCGGCCGCATCGTGAGCCCGTGAGCGCTGAGCCCTCAGAGGACGCCGCCGCCCGGGTCAACGAAGCGAGCGCCGAGGTCAGCGTCGATCGTTGGTTGCGCGGCGCCACTACGCACACCACCGACCGGGTCGCGGAGGAGCTGCCGGTCGCGCTCGTGTACCACGACGTGCCGCACGTCGTGATGCTGGCGACGCCGGCCGATCTCGAGGACTACGCGGTGGGCTTCACGCTGAGCGAGGCGCTGGTCGCGAGCGCCGACGAGATACGCGGCGTCGAGGTGCGCCGCGGCGCTGCCTCGGTCGACGTGCACATCACCGTGGCCTGGGAGCGCTTCACGCAGCTGCTGCAGCGCCGGCGCAACCTCACCGGGCGCACCGGCTGCGGACTGTGCGGTGCCGAGACCGCGGCGGACGCGATTCGCGAGACGGCCGCGGTACCTGCGGGGGTCGCGGTGACGAGTGCCGATCTGCACGCCGCGATCGAGCAGCTCGCGGGCCTTCAGCCCATCAACGCCCGCACCGGCAGCGTGCACGCGGCGGCCTGGGTAGTGCCGGGGGAGGGCATCCGCGTGGTGCGCGAGGACGTCGGTCGCCACAACGCCCTCGACAAGACGATCGGTGCCTTGGTTCGTACCGGCGCCGACCTCGCAGCCGGTTATATGCTGATCACCAGCCGCGCCAGCTACGAGATGGTGCAGAAGTGCGCCACCGTCGGCATTCCGTTTCTCGCCGCACTGTCGGCGCCCACCGCATTCGCGGTACGCCTGGCCGAGCGCTCCGGCGTTACACTGGTGGCCTTCGCGCGGCGCGACCAGCACGTGGTGTACGCGCATCCCAAACGGTTGACCCCATGAACATCGATCTGCTCATCAAGATGGCCAATGAGATCGGCGAATTCTTCACCGGCGCGAGTCCGCCCGAGCAGGCCGCGAAGGACGTCGCCAACCATCTCAAGCGCTACTGGGAGCCGCGCATGCGCACGCAGATGCTCGACTACTACGAGCAGCGCCAGGGCGCGGGCCTCTCCGACGTGGCGAAGGAGGCGGTGGGGCTGCTGCGCGCCGCGGCCAAGGCGCCGGCCGCAGGCGCGCCGGGCGCGTCCGCCTCGTCCGCGACCGGCGCCAAGGCGTGACATCGAAGGCCCGGGGCCGCGCGCTGATCTGCGGCTCGCTCGCCTACGACACCATCATGGTGTTCGGCGACCGCTTCGCCAATCACATCCTGCCCGACAAGGTCCACATGCTGAGCGTCTCGTTCCTGGTGCCGCAGCTGCGCCGGGAGTACGGCGGCTGCGCCGGCAACATCGCCTACAACCTGGCGCTGCTCGGGGACACCGGCTACCCGATGGCGACCGTCGGACGCGACTTCGGCCCCTATCACGAGTGGATGAAAAAGAGTGGGGTGCCGGTCGATCACGTGCGCACCATCGAGTCCGAGCTCACCGCGCAGGCGTTCATCACCACCGACCTCGATGACAACCAGATCACGGCGTTTCATCCCGGTGCGATGCAGCACTCGCATCTCAACCAGGTGGCCGAGGCGCGCGAGGTGACGATCGGCATCGTGGCCCCCGACGGGCGCGAGGGCATGATCCGCCATGCCGAGCAGTTTCAGGCGGCCGGCATCCCCTTCATCTTCGACCCCGGCCAGGGGCTGCCGATGTTCGGCGGCGAGGATCTCGAGCGCTTCGTCGCGCAGGCGACCTGGGTCACGCTGAATGACTACGAGTGGCAGCTGGTGCAGCAGAAGACCGGCTGGACGGCAGCCGCGCTGGTCGAGCGGGTCTCGGCCCTCATCGTCACCCACGGCGCCGCGGGCTCCACCATTCACACGCGCGACGGCGCCCTCGAGATCCCGAGCGCCCCGGTGCGCGCGGTGGTCGACCCCACCGGTTGCGGCGATGCCTACCGCGCCGGACTCCTCCACGGCCTGCTGCACGGGCTCGACTGGCGCACCACCGGACATATTGCCTCGGTTCTGGGGGCCATAAAAATTGAGGCGCGCGGCACACAGAACCATCATTTCACCCGGGCACAATTCGATGAGCGCCTCGCCGGGCTGATGGCCGCAGCAGCCCCCAGGCACCTGAGTTAAACTAATTGTTTTCGCAGCACGCGCGCCAAACTCAAGGAAATCTTCAGAGATGTCGAACGCTTACCTCTTCACCTCCGAGTCCGTCTCCGAGGGCCATCCGGACAAAGTCGCCGACCAGATCTCGGACGCGGTGCTCGATGCAATCCTCAAGGACGATCCGCGCGGCCGCGTGGCCTGCGAGACGCTCGTCAAGACCGGCGTCGTCATCCTGGCGGGCGAGGTCACGACCTCGGCCTGGGTCGACGTCGAGGCGCTGGTGCGCAAGACGGTGCTCGACATCGGCTACAACACCTCCGAGATGGGCTTCGACGGCGCGAGCTGCGGCGTCCTCAACATCATCGGCAAGCAGTCCCCCGACATCGCCCAGGGGGTCGATCGCAAGGACGAGCGCAAGCAGGGCGCCGGCGACCAGGGGCTGATGTTCGGCTACGCCACCAACGAGACCGACGTGCTGATGCCGGCGCCGATCACGCTGGCCCACCGCCTGGTGAAGCGCCAGGCGCAGGTGCGCAAGGCCGGCAAGCTCCCGTGGCTGCGCCCGGATGCCAAGAGCCAGGTGACGCTGCGCTACGAGGATCAGGAGCCGGTGGGGATCGAAGCGGTGGTGCTCTCGACGCAGCACAGCGACGACATCTCGACCAAGGCGCTGCGCGAGGCGGTGATGGAGGAGATCCTGAAGCCCGTGCTGCCGTCGAAGTGGGTGGACAAGCGCACCAAGTACCACATCAACCCGACCGGGCGCTTCGTCATCGGCGGTCCGGTCGGCGACTGCGGGCTCACCGGCCGCAAGATCATCGTCGACACCTACGGCGGCTATGCCCGCCACGGCGGCGGCGCCTTCTCCGGCAAGGATCCTTCCAAGGTCGACCGCTCCGCGGCCTACGCGGCGCGCTACGTCGCCAAGAACCTGGTCGCCGCGGGGCTCGCCGAGCGCTGCGAGGTGCAGGTGTCGTACGCCATCGGCGTGGCCGAGCCGACCTCCATCATGGTGGAGACCTTCGGCACCTCGCGCCTGTCGGGCGAGCACCTGACGCAGCTGGTGCGCAAGCACTTCGATCTCACGCCCTATGGGCTGCGCGAGATGCTGGACCTGGTGCGCCCGATCTATCAGAAGACCGCGGCCTACGGGCACTTCGGCCGCACCGAGCCGGAGTTCACCTGGGAGCGCACCGACCGCGCCGCGACGCTGGCCGAGGAGGCCAAGGGAGTGCGCGCGGCCTGATTTGCGATTGAAGCCGCAGTACTGCGGCGCACGCGGCACGCTGAGGAGCGTTGCGACGGGCGCCCGGCATCGAAAGATGCCGCCGCGCCTGCCAGGCTCAGCGGCCGTCGTCATCCACACGGCGCTCGCTCTGACTACGGAGTACCGAGTATGAACGCCACACTGAAACCCACCGTTCCCCCGTCCGACCACCGCGTCGCGGACTTGAAGCTCGCCGACTGGGGCCGCAAGGAGATCGCGATCGCCGAGACCGAGATGCCGGGTCTCATGGCGATCCGCGAGGAGTTCGCGCCCACGCAGCCGCTGCGCGGCGCGCGCATCGCGGGCTCGCTCCACATGACCATCCAGACGGCGGTGCTGATCGAGACGCTGCAGGCGCTCGGCGCCGAGGTGCGCTGGGCGTCCTGCAACATCTTCTCGACCCAGGATCACGCAGCGGCGGCCATCGCCGCGCGCGGCACGGCGGTGTTCGCCTGGAAGGGCGAGTCGCTCGACGATTACTGGGAGTACACCCACCGCATCTTCGAGTGGCCCGCCGGCGCGCACGCCAACATGATTCTCGATGACGGCGGGGATGCGACGCTGCTGCTGCACCTCGGGGTGCGCGCCGAGAGCGACCCGGGCGTGATTGCCAAGCCCGCCAACGAGGAGGAGCGGGCGCTGTTTGCCTCGATCCGCGCTCATTTGAAGTCGGATCCGAAGTGGTACTCGAGCCGCATCGGCCACGTGAAGGGCGTTACGGAGGAGACCACCACCGGGGTGAAGCGCCTCTACCAGATGGCGAAGGAAGGCAAGCTCGCCTTCCCCGCGATCAACGTCAATGACTCGGTCACCAAGAGCAAGTTCGACAACCTGTATGGCTGCCGCGAGTCGCTGGTGGACGCCATCAAGCGCGCCACCGACGTCATGGTGGCCGGCAAAATCGCGGTGGTCTGCGGCTACGGTGACGTCGGCAAGGGCTGCGCGCAGGCGCTGCGCGCGCTGTCGGCGCAGGTGTGGGTGACCGAGATCGACCCGATCTGCGCGCTGCAGGCGGCCATGGAGGGCTACCGCGTCGTCACCATGGAGTACGCGGCCGACAAGGCCGACATCTTCGTCACCGCGACCGGCAACTTCCACGTGATCACCCACGATCACATGAAGCGCATGAAGCACAACTCGATCGTCTGCAACATCGGCCACTTCGACAGCGAGATCGACGTGGCGAGCCTCAAGCAGTACCCGTGGGAGAACATCAAGCCGCAGGTCGATCACGTGATCCTGCCCGACGGCCGCCGGCTCATCCTGCTGGCCGAGGGGAGGCTGGTGAACTTAGGCTGCGGCACCGGCCACCCGAGCTACGTGATGAGCTCGAGCTTCGCCAACCAGGTAATCGCGCAGATCGATCTCTACGCCCACACTGGTAAATACCCGGTCGGCGTGTACGTGCTGCCGAAGCTCCTGGATGAGAAAGTGGCGCGACTGCAGCTGAAGAAGCTCAACGTCGAGCTCTCGCAGCTCACCGACACCCAGGCACGCTACATCGGCGTGGACCGGGCCGGGCCCTACAAGCCCGACCACTACCGCTACTGATGAACGCCTCAGCGACGATTGGCCTGCCGCGCACCGCGGGCGGTGCGATCCTCCTCGACGGCAAGGCGGTGGCGGCGCGGGTGCGCGCCCAGGTCGCCGAGCGCGCGGCCGCGTTCGCCGCACGCCACGGCCGTGCCGTGGGGCTTGCGGTGGTGCAGGTGGGTGAGGATCCGGCCTCGAGCGTCTACGTGCGCAACAAGCGCAAGTCCTCGGCCGAGGCCGGCATCGCCTCCTTCGCCCACGACCTGCCGGCTTCCACTCCGGAAGCCGAGATTCTCGCCCTGGTGCACGCGCTCAATCACGATGAGCGCGTCGACGGCATCCTCATCCAGCTGCCGCTGCCGAAGGGCGTGAACGCCGACCGCGTCATGGACGCGGTCGACCCCGCCAAGGACGTCGACGGCTTTCACCCGGTCAACACGGGCCTCCTGGCGCAGAAGCGCCCTCGGCTGCGCCCCTGCACGCCCTACGGCGTGATCAAGCTCGCGGAGGCCTATGGCATCGCCCTCACGGGGCTGCGTGCCACGGTCGTCGGCGCTTCCAACATCGTCGGCCGGCCGATGGCGCTCGAGCTGCTGCTGGCGCGCTCGACCGTGACCGTGTGCCACACGGGAACACGCGACCTGCGCGCGGAAGTCGAGCGGGCCGAGGTGCTGGTCGCGGCGGTCGGCAAGGCGGGTTTCATTCCCGGCGAGTGGGTGCGGCCGGGGGCGGCGGTGTTCGACGTCGGCATCAACCGCACCGCCTCGGGCAGGCTCGTGGGAGATGTCGAGTTCGAGCGCGCCGCGGAGCGCGCCGGCTGGATCACCCCCGTGCCCGGGGGCTTAGGCCCCATGACCATCGCGATGCTGCTCTCCAATACCGTCGATGCGGCGGAGCTGCGCAGCGGCCGCCGGGAATAAAACTCCGCCGCCGGGAGTCTCCTTCACGGTGGATGACAAACGCACCCGCTTCGAGGCGCTGGTTCTGCCGCACCTCGATGCCGCGCACCGCCTGGCGCGCTGGCTCAGCCGCTCCCCGGGCGACGCCGACGACATCGTGCAGGAGGCGTTCATGCGTGCCTATCGCGGCTTCGACAGCCTGCGCTCACCCGACGCGCGTTCCTGGCTGCTCTCGATCGTGCGCAACTGCCACCTGAGCGCGCTCGCCGGGCGGCGCCGGCGCGCTTACGAGCCGCTCACCGAGGAGCACGAGGGGCAGCCCGCGATCGCCGCCGCCGGCGCGCCGCCCGACCCGGAGCGCTCCTCGATCGAGCGGGACGAGCAGCGCGCGCTCGCCCGCGCGCTCGCGGCGCTGCCCGAGGAGCAGCGCGAGGTACTGGTGCTGAGAGAGCTGGAGGACATGAGCTACCGCGAGATCGCCAGCGTGGCCCAGGTGCCGATCGGCACCGTGATGTCGCGCCTCGCGCGGGCGCGCGCCGCGCTGAAGGCCCTTTGGCCCGAGATGGAGGGGGAGCCGCGTGCAGTGCGCTGAGAGCCTCAAGGTTCAGGCTGCCTTCGACGGCGAGCTCGATGCGGTGTCGGCGGCCGCGGCCGAGCGTCACGCCGAGCACTGCCCCGAGTGCCGCGCGTTGCTCGAGCATCTCGAGCGCGCGCGCTCGGCCATGCGCCGCGATCTCGACCACGGGCGAGCGCCGCCGGACTTACGGGCGCGCATCGAGCGCATGCTGGACGCCGAGGCCGCCGCCGAGAAGCGCGCGGCGCGGCCCACGTGGCGGGCGCGTCCCTTCTGGCTCGGGACGGTGGCGGGCGCGGGAGCGGCGCTCGCGGCGAGCGTCGCCGTGGTGCTGCTCGCGCCGCTCCTTTCCGCACGGCTGCCCGATGAGCTGATCACCGCCCATCTGCGCTCGCTTCAGCCGGGGCAGCTCACGGCGGTGATCTCCACCGACCGGCATACCGTGAAGCCCTGGTTCGCCGGGCGCACGGACGTCTCCCCGGTGGTCGCCGACTTCGCCGCCCAGGGCTTTCCTCTGGTCGGCGGCCGCGCGGACTCCCTCGATCGCCAGCGCATGGCGGTGCTGGTCTACCAGCACGGCGCCCACGTCATCAACGTGTTCGCCTTCATGCCGGGGCGCGAGGAGCTGCCCGCGGAGGCGAGCCGGCTTGGGTTTCACATCGCCTGCTGGCGCGGCGGCGATCTCGGCTATTGCGCGGTGTCGGATGCCGGCTGGGAGGAGCTTGGGAGCTTGCGCCAACTCCTCGAGGATCTGGCAGCGCGCGACGCGCGCTGACGGCTCAAAGGGCGTTCCGGGGAATAAATCGCCCGGCCCATGAGTCTCCTGCGCACAGACGTGCCGCAAGGAGACACCGATGCCCGAAGAGACTCCCCCGTCGGGGCGCCGCAACGCGCTCAAATGCCTGGCGTTCGGCGGCGCCGGGACGCTGTTCGCGCTCGCCGGCGGCGTGCTGACACCGAGCTCGCTGGCCGCCGCCGCCGCCGATCCCAAGGCAGCGGCGCGGCTCGGCCGGCCGCTGTTCGTGCAGATCAGCGACAGCCACATCGGCTTTCACAAGGACGCGAATCCCGACGTGAATGGCACGCTCTCAGCCACCATTGACCTCGTGAACGCGATGCCTGAGCAGCCGGCTCTGATCCTGCACACCGGCGATATCACGCATCTCTCCAGACCTTCGGAGTTCGACCTGGCGCAGCAGCTGCTCGGCCGGCTGCGCGCCACCGAGCTGCATACCGTTCCGGGCGAACATGACGTGGCGGACGAAACCGTCACCGAGTACTTCAACCGCTTCGGCAAAGCCTCCGCCGGTCGCGGCTACTACAGCTTCGATTCCCGCGGTGTGCACTTTGTCGCGCTCGTCAACGTGCTGCAGGCCAAGGACGGAGGCTCGGGTTACCTGGGCGAGGAGCAGCTCGCCTGGGTGAAAGCGGATCTGAAGGGACGCAGCTCGAGCACCCCCGTCGTGGTCTTCGCGCACATGCCGCTGTGGGATATTTACGAGCCGTGGGGCTGGCGCACCAGCGATTCAGAGGCGCTGCTCGGCGACCTGCGCCGGTTCGGTGCCGTCACGGTGCTGAACGGACACATCCACCAGATCGTGCAGAAGGTCGAGGGCAACATCACCTTCCACACCGCGCGGTCCACCGCTTACCCGCAGCCGGCTCCCGGCGAGGGTCCGGGGCCGGGACCGCTCAAGGTACCGGCGGAGGAGCTGACGCACCGTCTCGGGGTGACGAGCATCACGCTGCGGGCACATCCGCAGTCCCTGGTGCTCGCCGACACCGCGCTGGCTTGAGCCAGGAGCGCGATCGTGCGGCGACGTCGGAAGGGCTCGGTCGCGGTCGCAGCCGCCGTGGTGGCACTTGCGGCCGCATCAGTGTACGCGGTTGCGGAGCCCGAGAAGTCCACGGGCGATCCGATTCGCGGCAAGACGGTGTACCAGGTGTGCCTGGGGTGTCACTCCCTGGACGAGGATGACGTCGGGCCGCGGCACAGAGGTGTCGTCGGGCGTGTGGCCGGAACGGTGCCGGGCTATGCCTACTCGCCGGCCCTGAAGAACTCTCACATCGTCTGGGGTCCGGACACCCTGGACCGCTGGCTGACCAACCCGCAGGGGTTGGTACCAGGTGCGAAGATGTTCTTTGCGATGCCGAATGCTCGCGACCGGGCCGATGTCATCGCGTATCTGACAGAGCAGCGCTAGACGCAGTTCCTGACGCGCTGACGCTTCGGAGCCAGCGGCCACGCGTGCTCACGACGGTGTTGCAAGTTAGTGTCGCCACGGAGCGGCGCAGCAACATCCCGCCTAACATGTTACAGATCGTTTTTTTGGGAAGCATGCTTCGCCGCTCAATCGGTGTATGATCCCGAGTCCGGCCCCCGAGTTGGGTGACAGCGGAGTACCGAGATGGCAAGACGTCCACCGAACGACGGCGCTTCCTGGAGCGCGCGCGAACTGAAGACCCTCAAGGCACTCGCGAAGGCGGGGACTCCCACCAGTCAGGTCGCCAAGAAGCTCGGGCGCACCGCAGCGGCCGTTCAGCAGAAAGCCATGCGCTCGGGGATCTCCTTCAGAGCGGCCAAGCGTTCCGGGGCCCGGCGCAAGAAATAGAGGCGCGGAGCGCGCCTCGCGGCCGGGCAGCTCAAGCGGCGTGCCCGGCTCACCGTTCCGCCGATCGCGAAGGGGGCAGTATGTACAAGCTCATCCGGCTCTCCTGGATTCCGGCCGCGCTCTGCCTGAGCGCCTGCGACGTGCAGGTGAACGACACGACCCCGGCCCAGTACCAGGCCAACAGCAACATCCCCATGTACGAGATCACCGCGACCACCTCGCAGGGCGCGCTGGTGACGCCGGGGTCGCTGGTGCTGTTTGCGATCGGCGACAATCAGAAGATTCCCCTGAGCCCCAACCCGGACGGCTCCGGCTGGCACGGCCTGTACTCGGTGCGCTGCAAGAGCACCTTCCCGCTGCAAATCCTCGCGGTGTGGCGGCTGCAGGGACTCTCGACGCGCAACATCGTGGTGCCGCCGCAGCCACGTCAGATAACGCTGACGGAGCCGCCGCTCACCAAGCAGGAAGGCTTCGACACCGCCAAGCCGGCCGAGAAGGGCGCCAAGGGCAAAAGCGGCGGCAAGGGTGAGTGGGAGGGCACGGTCAACTACCGCTTCGCCACCATGCCCGTGACCGACATCACTGCGGCCCGCATCGAGCCGACCAGCGCCTCGGCCGAGGATGTCGCTGCCGCGCGCGCCATCTCGGTCAGGACGCCCATGCCGCTGCAGGCCACCTGCGGCGAGAATGCGCAGCTCGCCCTGGCGTCGACGGCGCCACGCGCGCACGGCACGCTCGTCATCGATACCGACAATCCGGGCCTGCCGCGCTGGCAGACCTACGTGGAGTTCTCGCCCAAATGAGAGGGGCGGCCGGCGCGCGTGCGGCGCTCGGCTTAGCCTGCGCAAAGCCCTCGGCCTGAAATAGGGGACGGGTCTGACTAAGCCGCCGGCGGCGGCTGGCGCTCGACCTTCGGCAATTTCTCGTCGATGCAGGCCCAGCTGGGCGCGCTCGCCGTCCAGATGGTGAGCGAGGGGCGGGCGATCTCGGGGTCGTCGAGCGTCCCGGCACGCACGAACACCAGGTGCGGGCGCGCCTCGGAGGCGCTGAACAGGTGCGTCCCGCACACCGGGCAGAAGCGCCGGTGCGCGGCGTTGCCGCTGTCGGCAATCATGCGGTAATCGGCCAGCTCGCCCGTCACCTCGAGCGCCTCGCTCGGGAAGCAGGTGTTGACGGTGGCGCTGCCCGCGCCGATGTATTGGCACACGCGGCACCAGCAGGTGCGCGTGACGATCGGAGCGGCGCGAATGGTGTAGCGCACCGCCCTGCAGAGACAGCCGCCGGTGATTTCCACGTGAACCCCCGACTGCGAAGGATGCGCGAGGATAACGGAGGGGGATAAAGAAATGCACCGGCTTTCGGCGTGCCCAAATCCGTGCCTGATTCCATTGGTGCCCGCGCTTTAATGGGGGGCGGCTCGGGAGCACGCACAACCGGTGCATGCTGAGTATCGGCGAGCGTCGCTGAACCCGCCGTGAATGGCCGCCGCGTTACTCGCGCAGCCGCGCGCGCAGCGCCGCGATCTCATCGCTCCTGAGGCCGATTTCCCGCAGGTACGCGCGCACGCCGCCCGCATGGGCGAGGAATTTCAGCATGTTGTACGCACCCTCCTCGGGACAGTGCAGGGCGGCGAGGATCCGCTCCGGGTCGTGGTGGGCGTAGCGCTCGAGATAGCCGGCGCGAAGATTCGCCGTGCTCAGGGCGTAGTCCTGCGCGATGGACTCGGGCAGCACATCCGCGAGTGCGAGCAGCAGCGCCGCGACCAGGCCGGTGCGGTCCTTGCCGGCGATGCAGTGAAACAGCAGCGCGCCGGGAGCGGCGGCGGCGATCGCTCCGAGCACCTCGCGCAGCTCGAGCCGGACCTCCTCGAGCACCACGCAGTTCCACAGCTCCTTGGTGGCATCGCCGCCGCGCTCGCGCCACTCATCCTCCGTGGGCGTGAGGAGCGAGATCTGGCGGTAATGGATCTGCGGCAGGGCAGCGGGGATCGGGCTCGGGTGCCGCTCGGTCTCGGTGCGCCAGCGCAGGTCGACCACCGTCGTGATGCCGTAACCGGCCAGCGCGCGCAGGCCGTCGGCATCGAGCTGCGCCAGATCGTCGGCGCGCAGCAGCGAGCGCCAGCGCGTGCGCTCGCCATCGAGCGTCGGGCAGCCGCCCAAGTCGCGCGCGTTCAGCAGGCGAGGGAAATCCACCCGGCGGCGGGGATCCGCGGTCAGATCCATCATTTCCTCGCAGCGCGCTGCTGGCTGAGCGCGACACCCGAGAGGATCAAGGCGCCGGCGAGCGCCATGGTCACGGTGAGCGGCTCGCCGAGCAGCAGCCACGCCCACACGACTCCGAAGAGCGGGATCAGGTAGGTGACGGTCGCCGTGCGCGCCGCGCCGATGCGGGCGATGAGGCGGTAATAGAAGACGAACGCCGAGCCGGTGCAGAGCACGCCGAGGAGCAGTGCGCTCACCCAGGAGGCAGCCGGGATCGCAGCGCTCGGCCAGGTGTAGATCGCGAGCGGCGAGAGCAGCACCGATCCCGAGAGCAGCGTCGCGGCCGCCACCGCCGCGGGCGGGTAGCCGGTGAGGTGGCGGCGCACCAGGTTGATCCCGAATCCATAACAGACCGAGGCCGCCGTGCCGGCGAGCGCCGCCGGCCAGACGCTCGCGCCCGCGGTCTTGCCGCTGGCGAGCACCGCGACGCCGACGAAGCCGGCGGTGAGGCCGATGAGCCGCCGTGCGCCGATGCTCTCACCGAAGAAGAGGAACGCGACCAGCACCGTGAACATCACCGTCATCGCATTGGTGATCGCGCCGATGCCGGCGGGGGCGCGCTCCGCGCCCCAGGCAAAGAGCACGAACGGCGTGACGGAGTTGATGAGCGCGATGCCCGCGATGCGCAGCCACAAAGCGGCGCTGAACTGCGCGCGGGCGCGCCACAGGAAGGGCGTCAGGATCAATCCGCCGAGCGCGAGACGCGCCTCGACCAGCGGCACGGGGCCGAAGTCGGTCGCGGCCACCCGCATGAAGAGGAACGACCCGCCCCAGATCGCCCCGAGGACGGTGAGCTCGAGCGGTGTGCGCCAGCGCTCCGCGGTCTGAGCCGCGGCCGCGGCCGGTGTGGTGAGATCAGTGGACATGCGCCATGGTGCGGGGGGAGCGTCCGCTCCGCCACCCGGAACTTGCGCTCGAGCGCCTCACTGAAGTGCCTGCGTGAAGTCTTCGAGCAGGTCCTCGGTGGCTTCGATGCCGACCGAGAGCCGCAGCAGCCCGTCGCTGATTCCGAGGCGCGCACGATCCTCGCGCGAGAGGCCCGCGTGCGAGGTGCTGGCCGGGCGTGTCAGGAGCGTATGCACGCCGCCCAGGCTCGGCGCGACCGCCGGAATGGTCACGCGGCTGGCGAACTCATCGGCCCGCTCCGGCGCACCCTTGAGCTCGAAGCTCAGGACGCCGCCGAAGCCGGCGAAGAGACTCCGGGCGCGCTCGTGCCGCGGGTGGCTCTCGAGCCCGGCGTAGTGCACGCGCTCGACGGCGCGGTGCGCCTCGAGAAACCGCGCCAGCTTGAGCGCGCTCTCGTTCTGGTAGCGCACGCGC
>Ga0187781_10002609_pt1 | contig 13661 bp, 16 predicted proteins | sample 0715_SJ02_MP02_2_FD_132447 | JGI IMG/M metagenome (GOLD analysis project Ga0187781, IMG submission 132447) | Tropical peat soil microbial communities from peatlands in Department of Meta, Colombia - 0715_SJ02_MP02_20_MG | ecosystem: Environmental > Terrestrial > Soil > Wetlands > Peat | place...
CGGCGAGGCGCGACTTTAGATAGGACGAGCGATGGCCCCTCGCGCTGCGGGCATAGTGTAGTCTGGTTATCACATAGGCTTGCCAAGCCTATAACTCGGGTTCAAATCCCGGTGCCCGCACTCCGCTTTTTTCGGTCCGGTCCGGCGGCCGGCGGCGGGCGCCCGCCCGAGGCTCACCGTTCGCCCGGGTGGTACGCTTCCGATGCCCGCCCCGGAGCTTCGCCACCCTTCCACGCCGACCGTGGCCATCCGGCCGACCCGTGACGGGCGAGGCGGATCGCCATGCGGGAGAGTTCCGAGATCCAGGCGGCGCCAAGCGCCTCGTCGACCGGGACCTCGCGCACTTCGGCGATCTCGGGGGGACGCGCGGTCGGCGTCCCAGCAACGTACTCGAGGGCGAAGGCGAAGTAGACGTCACTTTCCGCCTCCGCGATCACCTTGTGGCGGGTGAGGAGCAGCGGACCGACGCGTACCTTCACACCGGTCTCCTCCTCGAACTCACGGACGACGGCCGCTTCGAGGCTCTCGCCGGGCTCGACGTACCCGCTCGGGACCGTGAACCGGGTTCGGTAGACCGCGCGGTTGACGAGCGCGCGCCCGTTCCGGATCAGGACCCCACCGACCCCGACCCTCGTGTGGGGCGGCGGAAGCGGAGGTGGCGAGGGAGCGGACACGGTCGGAGCGGAGGCGCTAGACCCCCGCGAGGAGTCCGTCGAGGAATCCGATCGGCGGGGTCCCGAACGCGAGGAGCGTGTCGTGGAACGCCTTCGAGGAGTTGCGGAACTTCGAGGCCAGGTATTTCGACCGAACGTCGAGGATCGCGAGCTTACCGAGCGTGTAGCAGAAGTACTCGGGGTTGTACGTGCCGCGGATCGCCTCCCGCTGGGCATGCACCTCCTCAAGGTGCGCCTCCGTCCGCAGAAGGCGCGCGGCGTCCGCGACCGACATCCCTTGGGTGTGCATCCCGATCGACACGATCAGCCGGCAGTCGCGGAGCAGGGCGTCATGGAGCTGCGTCACCTCCGAGGCCGTCGAACCGCTGTCGAACCCGGCCTCTAGGACCGCCTGCTCGCAGTAGTGCGCCCACCCCTCGATGAACGAGTAGGAGAACCAAACCTTCCGGACCAGGCTCTGCTGGGTCCGGTGGAAGTGGAGCGACTGGAGGTAGTGGCCCGGCCAGACCTCGTGCACCGTCGTGTTCTTCAGCATCGCATGATTGAGCGTCCGCAGCCAGCCTTCCGTCTGCCCCTCGCTCCACGCGGGGTCGACCGACGTCACCCAGTAGATCCCATCGACCGGCTTTTCGAACGGGCCGGGCGGGCTCATCGCCGCGGTCCAGAGGTTCCTCGCCCAGGACGGTGTCTCCCGGACGTGGACGACCTCGGGCTCGGGGATCGAGACCATCTCCTTCGTCCGAACGAACTCCCGCGTTTCGTCCGCGAGGCGTCGGGTGAGCGGGATCAGTTCGGTGGCGGAAGGGTGATTCTCGTAGAGGCGCGCGACCAGCCGTTCGATCGACGTTCCCTCCCGGCGAGCGATCTCGCTCAAACGGTCCCGGTTCCGCTTCAGGTCCTCGCGGCCCCGTCGCAACACGTCGTCCACGGGCATCGTGAGTCCCTCGCGGACCCAGAGAAGCTGCTGGAACCGCTCGGCTCCGAGCGCGAAGTCGTCGGTCGCGTGGGGCAGGCGCTCGGACTCGAGCCACTCGGCGAACGAGCGGACAGCGGCTTCCGCCCCCTCCCGAGCCCGGCCCACCTCATCGCCGAGCTCGTCGGAGCTGGTCCGCGCAAACGCCTCGCCTTCGGCGAAGTGGGCCGGAAGCCCGCCCGCGATCTGGATCGAGAGCGTCACGAACGGTCGGGGAAGGTGCGGCTCGAGACGCCGTTTCGCCCCCTCGAGCAGCGCCGGCACGGACGTGAGGATCCGGACGATCGCCGCCACGCGGGTCGCGACCGGCGCATAGTCCCGCGCGATGTAGTTCGTGAGGTCCGGCTGGAACAGATAGCTCATCGGGTTCCGGTCGAGCTCGCGGGTCGCCTCGAGGTCGAAGAGATTCCCCTCGAGGAGGAGCCGCAGGAGGTTCCGGTCGAGCCGTCGGGCCGGCGTGAGGTCGGCCTCGGGAACCTCGCCGAGCCGCTCGAGGAAACCCTTCGCGGTCGCGACCCAGCGGTCGGAGCTTTCGACCGATAGGTCCGGGAGCAACCCATCGTAGTCGTGCAGCCCCAAATACGCGGCGGTGGTCGGCCGGAGGACGAAGAGGTGGGCGATGATCTCCTTCTCGAGCAACGCCAGCGAGTCGGCCTTCTCCGGAGCCATGGGTGGGATTCGGGGCACTCCCGCCGACAATTAGAGCTTGCGGACCCCTTCGGCCTCCGCCGCGGGTCCCTCCTCCCGTGCGCACGGGGGACCCTGAGGTGACGCTTTTCTCATCGACGTATTACGCCTCAGCATGGCCCGCGTGCGGCGCGTGACCGTTTCGGGTGGCCGGTCGTTCGAGTACGTCTCCCAAGGGAAGGGTCCCGCGACCCTGCTGGTGCACCCGGGCGGTCCCGGTGGTACGTACCACTACCTGAGGACGCTGCTCAAGCTCGCGAACGTGAATCTGCGCGTCGTCCTGTTCAACCCCCGGGGCGTTGGCCACAGCTGGGCGCCGAAGCGCGCGAGCGACTACACGATCCAGAACCAAGCCGAGGACGTCGAGGCGATTCGCCGCGCCCTCCGGATCACGGAGCTTCATCTGCTGGGCTACGAGGCCGGGGGGTACGTGGTGCTCGAGTACGCCCATCGCTACCCGCGGCACCTCACGTCCATGCTCCTCTGCGGCACCGCGGGCAGCGCCGAGGAGATCCGGGCCGCGAACGCTCTCGTCATCTCGTGCGCGAACCCGCGCCAGCGCGCCCGCCTTCGGGAGCTCACCCGGGCGAAGACCTTCGATTCGTCCGAGTACCAGGAGCTCGCGGAGCGGATCCGGGAGCCGTTCTACACGAGGTTCTTGAAGGGCATTCCGCGCGACCTCAAGGCGACGAAGATCAACCAGACCGTCTACCGGGCGATGATGTCCCCGCGAGGCGACCTCTACGCGGTCGAGGGGACGCTCGCCAACTGGGACGGACGGAAGTACTACTCCAAGATCGAGCTCCCGTGCGTGGTCGTGGTCGGCCGGTACGATTACTTCCTCGGCCCCTCGGTCGAGATGGCCGAGCGGATCGAGCCCGCGCACCTCCGCGTGCTCCCGAACAGTAGCCACCTCGCCGTTCTCGAGCAGCCGCGCGAGTTCAACGCGATCATCTCGGAGTTCTTGGGCGACGTGACGGGCTGGTGAGCTACCGACCGACCCGGTCCGATAGACGTAAACCCGACCGGGGCCACTGGGGGCCGGTAGGCTCCCCATGACCTCCGAGGCGGCTCCGGGGCATCCCCCGGTACGGCTCAAGGTGACGCCCGAGGCCCGGGCGGCCTTCGCCGGGGCGCTCGCCGGCCGTCCTCCGGGCTCCGGCATCCGGATCTGGGTCGAGCGGGGGATGCGGCCGCACGCCCAGATGATGGTCGACCATCCGTCGGTCCGCGACGTCGCCGTCCAGGTCGAAGGGCTCCCGCTCCTCCTGGACGAGAGCAGCCTCAAGTTCCTCTTGGACGCGGAGGTCCGCTACCACGCGGAACCCGGCCGCACCGGCTTCGAGGTGGTCGGACCGTTCCTCCCCTCCACGACCGCCCCGCCCGCTCCGTCGGCTCCGCCACCCCCCGCGGCGACCGCGCCCCCCGGGGAGAAAGGCCCGGCCCGGCCCGAGGTCGAAGCGAGGATCCGGGACGCGCTCCGGAACATCTACGACCCCGAGATCCCGATGAACATCATCGACCTCGGTCTCATCTACGGGATGGATTGGGACGCGTCGGGGGGCCTCACGATCCGCATGACGATGACGAGCCCCGGCTGCCCCGCCATCGAAGCGCTCACCGAGGAGGTCGCCCAGAGCGCCCGCACGGCGAGCGGCGTCGCGAGCGTCCGGGTCGACGTCGTCTGGGAGCCACCGTGGGGCCCCGACCGGATGACCGACTTCGCGCGACGCCAGTTCGGGTACGCTTAGCGGTCCCCCGCGCGGCCCGGGCCGCTCCTGACGGCGCCTCAGTGAACGAACAGCCACACGAGGTTCGACACCGCGAGCGACGCGAGCATGACCGGGAAGGCGCGCTTCAGGTACGTTCCCCAACCGACTGCCACGCCCGCGCGCCTCGCCGCCGCGAGCCCGACGACGTTCGCGGAGGCTCCGATCGGGGTCCCGTTGCCCCCGATGTCGGTGCCGAGTGCGGCAGCATAGAGCATCGGCGCGGTGGGGAGGCCCGTGTCGAGGCCGACCTGCCCGATCAGAGGGGCGGCGGCCGCAGCGAGGGGGACGTTGTTGACGCAGCTCGAGAGCAGTCCGAGCGACCAGAGCAGGATCGAACCCGTGACGAGGAGATTCCCGGTCCCGGCGGAGGCGATCCCGCTCGCGATCCCACCGAGGGCGCCGGTGGTGACGAGGCCGCCGACCATCACGAACAGGAAGACGAAGAATCCGATCGTCTCGAAGTCGAGCGCGAGCAGGAGCGGGCGGAGATGGTGCGCCCCTCCGATTGCGAGGGCGACGAGCCCGCCTCCGACCCCGATCGTCCAGACCGGTATTCCGGTGAGAGGGGCGGTCGCGAGCAGGGCGAGCATCGTCGCGAACGCGGCGAGCGCGCTGCCGAGCCAGAGCCGGTCGACGGGAGGTGTCGGCATCGGAGCGGGCGCGGGCGAGGAAGGGCGGCGCGCGACCTGCCGAGAGAACAGCGCGAGGGCGACCAGGAGGGCCGCGAGCGCGGGGGGGCCCGTGTGGAGGAGGAAGTCGGTGAAGCTCAAGTTCCCGTACGTCCCGAGGATGACGTTCGGAAGGTCGCCGACGTAGGTGGCCGCCCCGCCGATGTTCGCGGCCGAGATCTCGGCGAGCAGCAGCGGCACGGGGTCCTGCCCGGAGTGGCGCGCCACGTCGAGCGTGACCGCGGCGAGGACCAGCATCACCGCGATCGAGTTGATGAACGCGGAGAGCACGAACGCGAGGCCGGCGAGCCCGAAGAACAGCCGCAACGGACGCTCCCCGGTCCGCGCGATGAGCCGGTAGCTCACCCACCGGAAGAACCCGAGCGAGCCGAGGAGGCCGGAAAAGAGGAGCAGCCCGGCGAGGAGGGCCACCGTGTTCCATTCGACCACGACGCTCTTCCCGCTCCATCCGGTCGGGAACAGGTCCGACCACGGCACCCAGCCGATGAGGAGCAGGAACGCGGCGGCGACCGCCGCCACCGCGACGCGGTACCGCTCGAAGAGCGCGAACAGTGCGTAGGCGACGATGAACAGGGCCAGGGCGGCCCAGGCTTCGGATGAGAACACGGCCGCCCTCTATCGGCCCTGGTCGACGCCGAGCCAGCGGTGGAGCTTGTGGAGGTTGTCGAGGGTGCCGATCACCAGCAGCGCGTCCCCCGGGGCGAAGTGGAAGGTGGAGGGGGGATTCAGCACCGTCTTGAAATCGCCCCTCGCGTCCGGCCGCGCATAGCCCACGACGAGGCAGTCGCTCGCGGCCCGCACGAGCCGCTCCGCCTCGGGGAGCGCCTGGGTCGAGATCGGGGTCCTCGCGGTGAGGACGAACTCCTCGAGGTCGACGCCGAATTCGGTCGTGGTGAGGTCGTCGATCGTGTTCGCCACTTCCGGACGGAACGCGGCGTCCGCGCAGATTCGGCCGCCCATGTCGCTCGGGGAGGCGACGTAGGTGACCCCCGCGGTGCGGAGCGTGTGCCGGAGTTCCGGTCGGCTCACCGAGACGACGATGCGGACCCCGGGGTTCATCTCCCGGACGTTGAGCGTCCCCACCAGGTTCGCGGTATCATCCTCGGTGCAGACAATCACCGAGAGAGCCCCCTCCACGTTCACGCGGTGGAGGATCTCCTGGTCCATCTCGGAGGCGTACGTGACGAAGACGTGCTTATCGTCCCCCAGGGTGCGGATGCCGGCGACCTCGGCGGGGTCCTTCGTCACGATGGCGACTTTCTCCTCCTGGGCGAGGAGCTCGCGCACCGCGGCCCGTCCGACCGGACCGTACCCGAGCACCACGATATGTCCGGAGAGGTTCGTCCCGAGGGTTCCGAGCGCCCGGTGCTGCCCCTCCTCCTGCACTCCGGCGATGATGATCGATACGAGATACGCCCCGAGGAACACCTCGGTCCCGGCGATGCCCACCGTGAACAGCTTCGCGAGCTCGTTGTTCGGCACGAGGTCCCCGTAGCCGATCGTCGAGAGCGTGATCATCGCCCAGTAGAGCGAGTTGAGGAGGGTCGGCCGGCCGCTTTCGAGAAAGTAGAAGCCGAGCGTGGCCACCATCACGACCCCCGCGTACCCCGCGAGGAAGATCCAGACCCGCCGGAACAGCCGGCCGAGGAACGCGAGGCGGCGAGGAGGCATCGGACCGCCACCCCGGCGAGGTTCAATACATTTCGCGGGCAGGGGCGAGGCTTACGCTCGTGCTCGACGTGCGAAGAGGACCCGGTTCGTGAGGTCCTGCCAGATCACTCCCACGTCCCGGAATCCGGCCCGTCGAAGAGCCGCGACGTGAACCGGGAGGGTGATGTCGCCGGTGCGCGGATGCTGAGCCGAACGGCGCTCGCGCTCGGCGAAGTACGGACGCAGCGCCGGGATCTTCTCCGCCGCCTCCCACCACGCCCGCCACGCCGTCCACTCCGTATCGAGCCGCACGCCCCGGAACCGAACGCGGCGCACCCCTTCGGCGAGGCGGGCGAGCCCGCGGTCCTCCCGGCCCCAGGGAAGATGGTCGCCGTCGAGGAACACCGCGCCCGGTCGCAGGACACGGTGGAGGTCGCGGTACAATCTTCGCAGGTCCGCAACGGGCAGCCAGTGGAGGGCGGTCGTGCTCACCGCGGCGTCGAACCGGCGCTGGGGCAACCGGTCGGTCCACCCGGGCGAACCGAGCTTCGCGTCGACCCATCGGAGCCGACCGCCCACCGTCCCGAGGGCGCCCTCGCCAATCCGCCGGGTCACGGGGTCAGAGTCGATGGCGATTGCTCGGGCGGACGGAAACCGACGCAGGAGTCGTACGCTCAGCGACCCCGGCCCCGAACCGAGGTCCAGCGCGGTGAACCGCCGTGGCAGGGACGCGGCAAGCGCGTCGAACATCACCGAGAACCGTCGTTCCCGGTCCGGGTTGAACGCCTCCTGCTGGGCGTCCCACCCTTCGAGTAGCCCCTTCCAGTTCGGCTCGTGCGTCACGGAGAGGTACCTCCGACGTCCCCACCAGAAACTTTGCCCATTAAGTCTGGCCCGCGCGGAACCCTCGCATCCCGCGTTCGGCGCGGGGAATCCTGTCGTCCGAGGCGGCGTGCTCTTATCGCACCCCGGAGTAGCTCCGTCCTCGGTCGAGCCGGCCGATAGGGACGAGGAACCATGGAAGGCAAGATCACCCAGTTCACGATCGTGGTGTCGAACCAGCCGAAGGCCCTGGCGTTCTACACGGAGTCCGTCGGGTTCGAGAAGAAGACCGACGTCACGCTCCCGGGCGGATACCGGTGGGTAACGGTGGGACCGAAGGGCCAGGAGCTCGAGCTCGCGCTGTGGGAGGTCGGGTCGGCCACCGACCCGGAGCAGAAGGCATGGTCGAAGCAGTGGGCCCCCGGCAAGAACCCACCGATCGTCGTTCGCGTGAACGACTGCCGAGAGGTGCACCGGGAGCTCAGCTCGCGTGGCGTGGAGTTCCCCCAGCCGCCGAAGGAGTACCCCTGGGGCGTGGCCGCCACGTTCCGGGATCCCGATGGTAACCTCTTCTCGCTGAGCCAACCGCCCAGTGGATGGTCGAAATCCTAGAGCTGTCGGCCCGGCTCCGAGCGGGTCGGAGGGGTACGCAACGTCCCCACCGGGGCAAATGGTAAATACCAATCCCAGGGTGGCCGAGCCCTTGACGGCCGCCGCGCTATCGGTGGCCGGGGGAAGCGACCGCGTGACCGACCGACCGACGCCGCGCGCCCTCGGTGCCGATGAATACACCCGCTTCGAGCGGGCCCGCATCCTCGGGGCCCGCGCGCTTCAGGTCTCGCTCGGGGCGCCAATCCTCACGGACGTGCCCCCCGGACTCGTCGACCCCGTCCAGATCGCCGAGCTCGAGTTCAGCGCCGGCCGGATCCCGATTACGGTCCGGCGCGGCATGACGAGCTGAGACGGGACTCCCTCCGCCGCGCGTTCGTTAGACGCCGGCGTCGTCGAGCGCCGTGGCGCAGTGGCATGTGGGCACAGCCGCGAGTCGGGGGAGGAGTTTCGTGAGGACCGCCTGCATCCGCTCGGAGTTCGCGTGCATCGTCGCGAGAATCTCCTTCGTCTCGACCGGGCGCTCGGCCCATACGTCGAAGTCGGTGACCATCGCGAGGCATGCGTAGCAGGTCGCGCGCTCGCGGGCGAGGGTCACCTCGGGAACGAGCGTCATGCCGATGACGTCGGCGAACGAACGGAAGAACCGGGACTCCGCCCGGGTGCTGAACCGCGGCCCCTCCACGCAGACGTAGGTCTTCCCCGCCGCGAACGGCGTTCCGAGCTCACGGCCGACGTCGGCCGCGGCGTGGAGAAGGTCCGGGCAGAACGGGTCCGCGAGCGAGACGTGGTAGACCCGCCCACCGTCGAAGAAGGTGGTCGGGCGCTGCTTCGTGAGGTCGACGAACTGCTCGGGCAGGACGAACGTCCCCGGCGGGAGCTCCTCCCGGAGCGAGCCGACCGAGCTCACGGTGACGATCGCCTCCGCCCCGAGCGCGTGGAGCGCGTCGATGTTCGCGCGGTAGTTGACCCGGTGCGGAGGGATCGTGTGCCCGGGCCCGTGACGCGCGAGGAACAACGTCCGCACGCCGCCGACGATTCCTTCCTCGACCGGACCCGAGGGCGCACCCCACGGCGTCGCCACCCGGTGGCGCTCGGCCGTCCCCCGCTCGAAGATTCCCGTAATGCCCGAGCCGCCGATCACCGCGACCGTTCGCCGTGCCGAGCTCATCGTTGCTACCGGCTCTCCCGGGCCGGCCCGTGCGCCCGTAGATGCAGGCGGGCCATGACGACTTCGCCCCGGGTACGTTCGAGGAGCGAGCGCGCGGAATCCTGCTTCGGCTTGAGCTGCACGATCGCGCGGGTCGTGTCGAAGCGCAAGAGGTCACGGGCCAGAACGTCCATGAGGGCCAGGTACGACTCGGCCCCGGCGAGGTCGTCGTGGGCGAGACGGTCGAGGGTGAGACGTCGAACCTCCCCGACCACATCTCCAAGTCCGAGCAGATACGGCTCGGGGTCGACCCCGAGGTCGCCCGGTCCGGGGAGCGGACTGCCCGCCAGCACGGCTCCGAGCAGGACCGCTTCCACGCCTTCCTGGAGGGCGTCCGTCGCGAGGCCCTCATCGCCCCGGCCCTCCCGGCGGAGCCAGTCGGCGAGGTCGGTGAGCTCCCGGCGCACGTCGGCCATCGCTGGGGGGACCGCATGGTCGGCGTGCAGCCGCGACATCGTCGCCTGGGCGAGACGACGCAACCGGCGGGCGCGCTGGTAGAGCTCCTCGCGGCGGAGCTCCCGCTGACGGAGGTGCGCCTCGATCGACGCGAGCGCCGTCTCGGGCACCCCGGGCCGCGGTGCGGGGGGGTCGCTACCGGAAGAGGGTGAACCGTTGGTCATCGTCGCCTCCGTCGAGCAGACCGAGCCGCACGCCCGCGTCGAGCCATCCGTGCGCGTAGCTCGCCGCCGCGAGCGCCCGGTCGCGGTCGCCCGACGCCGAGAAATGCTCCGCGTCCGCAAGGTACGCGCGGGCCATCGCGAGGAAGTCGTCCGAAGCGCCCCGCAGGAACGACCGCTCGGGCGGAGCGACCGCCACGCAGGTGAGCGCCTCGCGGGTGAGACGGAGGTATTTCTCGAGGAGCGGTTCTTCGGTCGTCACGTACGGCTCGCCCGGAAGGCGAGCCGAACGATGATATGATGTAATCCGTCGGCGCAAGCCGTCGGCCCGCCGCGCCCGGAGTCCTAGCCTTTCGGAACCTTTTCCCAGTCCTTGAGGAACCGAGCGAGCCCGATATCGGTGAGCGGGTGCTGCACGAGCTTTTCCATCACGGCGTACGGCATCGTCGCGATGTCGGCGCCGACCTTGGCCGCCTCGAGCACATGGATCGGGTGGCGGATGCTCGCGACCAGGACCTTCGTGCCGAACGCGTAATTCCGGTAGATCTGCACGATGTCGCGGATGAGGTCCATGCCGACCTCGCCCTGATCGTCGAGCCGCCCGATGAACGGGCTCACATACGCCGCGCCGACCTTGGCCGCGAGCAGCGCCTGGTTCGCACTGAAGACGAGCGTCATGTTGACGCGGGTCCCCTCCTTCGCGAGCGTCTTCGTCGCCGTGAGCCCCGCGGGGGTCATCGGCACCTTCACGTAGATCGACGGGTGAATCTCACGGAGGTGGCGGCCCTCCCGGAGCATCCCCTCGGTGTCCGTTGCGACCACCTCGGCCGAGACCGACGGGACGCCGAGCGCGCAGACCTCGCGCAGGACCTCCTCGAACTTCCGGCCCTCCTTCGCGACGAGCGTCGGGTTGGTCGTGACTCCGTCCAGGATCCCGATCTCCCACATCGTTCGGATCTCGCTCACGCTCGCGGTGTCCAGAAACAGCTGCATCGGTTCGAACCGTCCTCCTCCCGAACGCCTTCCGGCTACTGAACCTTCCCCCGACCGCGCAGAAGCTCCCACGCTTCGTCGCGGATGCGCTCCTTCGACATGCCGTAGCGGTCGAGGAGGCTCCAGGGCTCCCCGGACTCCCCGAACAGGTCCGGTACGCCGACCCGGCGAACGGGGACGGGATAGTTCTCGGCCACGGCCGACGCCACCAGCGCCCCGACGCCGGTGAGGATGCTGTGCTCCTCGAGCACGAGCAACGCGCCCGTGTCGCGGGCCGCGCGCAAGAGCGCCGGAGCATCGAACGGCTTCACGGAGGCGAAGTCGAGCACGCGGACCGACACGCCCACCTGGCTGAGCTCCTCGGCGACCTCAAGCGCGCGCGCGACGAGCGAGCCGACCGCGACGATCGTGAGGTCGCTCCCGCTCCTCAGCTCGGCGGCCTTACCGATCGCGAACGAGCCGTCGGTCACGGTCGGGAGGTTCTCGCGCGTCAGTCGAACGTACGCCGGTCCGTCCCGCTCGGCGATCGCGAACGTCGCGGCGCGGGTGGTCGGGGCATCCGCCGGGACGATCACCGTCATGCCCGGCAGCCCGCACATCAAGCCGATGTCCTCGACGATCTGATGCGTGCCCCCGTCGGCCCCAACGAGCAGGCCTCCGTGGGTCGCCACGATCTTGACGTTCGCCCGGTTGTAGCAGATCGACTGGCGTACGAAATTGTACGCTTGTCCGGCGGCGAAGACCGCGAACGTGCTCGCGTAGACCGTGCGGCCCTGGAGCGCCAATCCCGCGGCCATCGACATCATCGTCGGCTCCATCACCCCGACGTTGAAGAACCGGTCCGGGAACTTCTGCCCGAAAAGAACGGTCCGCGTCGACCCGGAAAGGTCGGCGTCAAAGACGACCAGGTTCGGGTCGCGCTCGCCGAGGGCGAGGAGCGCCTGGCCATAGGCGTCCCGCAGGCTCTCCGGCTTGCCCGGGAGCGCGCTCACGCTCGCCCCTCCGGCGCGCGACCGAGCTCGACGAGCGCCTGCTCCGCTTCGGCCTTCGTGGGCGCTTTGCCGTGGAACTGGTGCTTGCCTTCCATGAAGGAGACGCCTTTCCCCTTCACCGTGCGGGCCACGATGGCCGTGGGCCCGTCGGTGGTTCGCCGCGCTTCGGCGAACGCGTCAAGGATCGCCGGGAAGCTGTGGCCGTCGATCTCGATGGTGTGGTAGCGGAACGCGCGGAACTTCTCCGCGATCGGCTCGATCCCCATGATCGACTCGGTCGGGCCGTCGGTCTCGAGCCCGTTGCGGTCGAGGATCACGACGAGGTTCGCGAGCCGGTAGTGGCCGCCGGCCATCAGCGCCTCCCAGGTCGGTCCGGCCTGGCACTCGCCGTCCCCGATCACCGCGTACGTCCGGTAGCTCGCCCGGCGGAGGCGCGCGTCGAGCGCCATGCCGACCGCCATCCCGATCCCCTGCCCGAGGCAGCCGGTCGACGCCTCGATGTACGGTAGCTTCGTCCGGTCGACGTGCCCTTGGAGACGGCTTCCGAGCTGGCGGAAGGAGGCGAGCTCTTCGCGCGGCAGGAACCCCCGGAGCGCGAGGGCGCCGTACATCGCGGGGGAGGCGTGGCCTTTCGAGAGCACGAGGCGGTCTCGGTCCGGGTCGGTGGGCTTCGCTGGGTCGATCTTGAGCTCGTGAAAGACGAGCGCGGTGAGCAGGTCGGTGACGGAAAGGCTCCCACCGGGATGGCCGCTCTGGGCAGCGAACGTCATTCGGATGACTTCCCGGCGGATCTCCCGGGCCGTCGCCTCGAGCGAGCGGATGACCTCGTCCGGGACGACCTCGGGCATCGGCGGCGCGGGGACGCAGGGCGCGCTATTTGACTGTTCACCCGCGAGCCGTTCCCCGCCGGGCCGGCTTGTGGGCCGTCGGGGTGCCGGTCGCGGGTTCGAGGAGAGAGCGGAGCGTGCGGAGGTCGGCGGCGTAACGGGCGTATTCGTGGCTATCGAGCGGCGTCTCGAGGTACCCCGGCGTATCCGCCCAGCGAGGGTCCGTGACGATCCGGCGGAACCCTTCGAGCCCGATCTCGCCCTTCCCGATGTTCTCGTGGCGGTCGAGGTGGGAGCCGAGCGGCGCCTTCGCGTCGTTCAAGTGGAACGCGGCGACGGTGCCACGGCCGAGCGTCCCCTCGACCCGGTCGACCAGCGCCCCGTACGACGCGTCGTCCCGGAAGTCGAATCCGGCGGCGAACAGATGGCACGTATCCAGCGCGACCCCCACCCGGTCGGGTCGGTTCACCTGCGCGAGCACGGAGGCGAGCTCCTCGAACTTCGAGCCGAGCGTGGTTCCCTGGCCGGCCGCGTTCTCGAGCAGGATACGGACACGGCCTTCGGGCCGCTTCTCGAGCGCGAGCCGGAGACTCTCGGCGATCGTCTTCAAGCCCGCGTCGACGCCGCTTTTGAGATGCGCCCCGGGGTGGAAGATCAACGCGTCCACCCCGAGCAGGTCGGCGCGCTGGAGCTCGTCGAGGAAGGCGGCGCGGGAGCGTCGGAGGACGAACGCCTTCGGGCTCGCGAGGTTCGCAAGGTAGCCGTGATGCACGGCCGTTGCGTGAAGCCCCTCCGCGACGACCGCGGCGCGGAACGCCTCGGCCGCGGCCGGGGCGATCGCGGGTCCGCTCCACATCTGGGGGCTCTTGGAGAAGATCTGCAAGCTGTCGCAGCCGATTTTCCGGCCCTCGCGAACTGCGTCCGCGAGCCCGCCCGCGATGCCGAGATGGGCCCCGAGCCACATGCCGTTCGGGACACCCGGTCGAGGATTAAGTTACCGGAGCGCGCGCCCCGTCGAAGGTCGGAGGCTGACAGCTTTCCGCGTTTCCCGTAGGCTCGCGCACTTCAGTACCGCGCGGAACGCCAGTGGGCTTAACTGCCGGGTTCGGAATGGGACCGGGTGTTTCCCCACCGCTTTGGCCGTCA